>Ga0157371_10004901_pt1 | contig 11498 bp, 11 predicted proteins | sample C45metaG_FD_113462 | JGI IMG/M metagenome (GOLD analysis project Ga0157371, IMG submission 113462) | Corn rhizosphere microbial communities from Kellogg Biological Station, Michigan, USA - C4-5 metaG | ecosystem: Host-associated > Plants > Roots > Rhizosphere > Soil | place: USA: Michigan... | reverse complement strand
GGGCTCGATTTCGGGCTCGGGCTCCGGCTCGACGATCGCTTCGGGTTCCGGAGCGGGCGTGTGGTGAGCGGCGCGCTTTTGCTCGAGCGAGAGGGCGAAGCGTTCGATCAGCTCGGCGATGCCCAGTTCGCCGAGCGGACGCTCAGCCAACGGCGCGCGGACCGGCTCGGCGGCGACTTGCGGTTCGGGCGCAGGTTCGGGTTCGGGCTCGAACGCGACCGGCGCGGGCGCTTCGAACGAAGCCGCCACGGCGATATCCTCGCTGTCGGATTCGGCCTCGGGTTCCGCCTCGGCGAAATCGCTCAGCTCGAACGCCTCGTCCTCGTCGACCGCCTCGTCGAGCACGACACGCGCGGGCTCCGCATCGAAGCGCGCGCCGGGCAGGGGGGCGAATTCGAGGAAGTCGCTGGGACCGCTCTCGTCGGTGACCGACAGCGCGCGGCGGCGGCCGGGAAGCGGCGGGCGTTGCGGCTCGTCGTCCTCGACCGGCGCGTCGAGCGTATCGCTGCCGAGCTCCTCGCGCGCCGAGATCGGTCGCTTGGCCGGGCTGACGTCGTCGTATTGCTCGAGAGTCGCGGCGCGCAGGCGCACCGGGCGGCTGGCGCCTTGCGCGGCGGCGGCCTTGCGGGCGATAAACAATCCGCCGACCGCCCCGAGCACGGCCGCGGCGAGCGCGATGGCGATGCGCGCGGTGACACCCAGCGGAGGTTGCGCGGCGGGGACCATGTCGGCGATGCCGCTGGCCGCGGCGGCGCGCTCGAACAGCACGGCGGGCAGCACCAGGCTGCCGATGCCGAGGAGGGCCGCGAACCACAGCGCGACGATGACCGGAAACGCCGGGTGCGCGCTGATCGGGGGTTTGCCCGTCGCTGCGCCAGTTATCGACTTGCTGCTCACCCCAACACCCCGTTCGTTCCGCGAAGCCATTGAAGTCGTTCGCGGATCAGGCCGCGGCCGACAGGCTCCCATTCGGCGCTCTGGCTAGCAGGTGTTGGTAAACGTCTTGATAACGACGAATATTCTGCGCCCAGTCGTGCCGCATCGCGACGTGCGCGCGGGCGCGGGCGCGGCGGCATTCCCAGCCCGACCGGTCGGCGCAAAGGTCCGCCAACGCCTCGGCGCAGGCGGACGGCTCATCGGGCGCGAACAGCGTGCCGGTGACCCCCTCGGCGATCAGTTCGCGGTGCCCGCCGACATCGGAGGCAGCCACCAGCCGCCCTTGCGCCATCGCCTCGAGCGGCTTGAGCGGGGTGACCAGCTCGGTCAGCCGGCTGGCCTTGCGCGGGTAGGCGAGCACGTCGATCAGCGAATAATACCGCTCGACCGCGTTGTGCGGCACCCGTCCGGCGAACACGATCGCGTCGCGCGCAGGCGAGGCTGCGGCCTGTGCCCGGAGCGCGGACTCCATCGGCCCGCCGCCGACCAGCAGCAGCCGCGCGTTCGGTTCGCGGGCGAGCAGGTCCGGCATCGCGGCGATGAGGTCGTCGAGTCCCTCGTAATCGTAGAAACTGCCGATGAAGCCGATCACCGGGCCGCCCGCCAGCCCGAGTTCGGCTGCGAGCGCTTCGTCGCGCGGCGCCGGCTCGCCGAACTGCGCGAAGTCGACCCCGTTGGGCGAAATCCCGATCTTGCCCGGCGAGTGGCCGCGGGCGACGAGATCGTCGCGCAGCCCGTGGCAGATGGTGAACACCGCGTCCGCTCCGTCGACCACGCGATTTTCCAGCGCGCGGGTCATGCGGTACTTGATCGAGCCCGTGCGTCCGGTGCGGTTGCCGACGGCGGCGTCTTCCCAGAAGGCGCGGATTTCGTAGACGACCGGCAGGCCCAGCCGCCGCCCGGCGTGGAGCGCGGCCATCCCGCACAGCGCCGGCGAGTGAGCGTGGAGCACGTCGGGCCGCCAGTCGAACGCGACCGCCTCGATCGCTTCGGTCAGCAACGCGACCTCGCGCATCTCGCGCATTCCGGTCACGCCGCCAGCGACACCCGGGGTGCGGTGGAACCGCAGCCCGTCGACCGTCTCGTCGAGCGGCCCGTCGTGCAAGTGGCGCAAGCCGGTGATCCCGCGCACATCGATCCCGCTCGCCGCTTGCGCGCGCATGATCGCGCGGGTGCGGAACGTGTAGCCGCTATGGAGCGGCAGCGAGTGGTCGAGGACGTGGAGCACCCGGGTCATGGGCCAAGGTTTGCCACGACAAGCTTAACGGCGCGTCAACCGCGCGCTGCTAGGCGGACAGCCCTTATGATCGATCTCTTCGCCCTCGCCTTGACGCACGGCCTGCTGGTCGTCGCCGCCCTGCGGCTGCTCAAGCGCGACGATCTGGATAAAGACCCTGAGCTCGGGCCGAGGTCGAGCGAGTGATCGACCTCGGCTTGTTCCTGTTCGTGATGGGCCTGCTCGCGCTCGGCTTGCGGCGGCCGTTCCTGTGGGTGCTCGCCTACCTCTACATCGACATCCTCCAGCCGCAGGAGATCGGCTGGCGGTTTTCTGCTGCGCTGCCGCTGTCGCTGATCGCGTTCTGCGCCGCATTCGCCGGCTGGCTGCTCGCCGACAGCAAGCGGGGCGCGCGATTCGGCTTGCGCCAAGGCCTGCTGCTGGTGCTGCTAGCCTATGTCACGCTGACCACCTCGTGGGCGGCGTTCCCCGAGTTCGCCGCGCTCAAATTCGGCTGGGTGTGGAAGGCGCTTGTGTTCGCGATCTTCCTGCCGCTGACGCTCACCACGCGGCTCAGGATCGAGGCGGTTACCCTGCTGATGGTGCTCACCGCCGGGGCGATAGTGATCGACGGCGGGATCAAGACCGCGACCGGCGGCGGCGGCTACGGCGTGCTCTACCTGTTCGTGAACGACAACAACGGGATGTACGAGAGCTCGACGATCGCCACGGTCTCGATCGCGATCATCCCGATGATCCTCTGGCTCGCCCGCCACGGGACGATCTTCCCTCCAGACTGGCGCGTCCGGATGTTCGCCGGCGCGCTGATCTTCTCCTGCCTGCTGATCCCGGTCGGGACGGAGGCGCGCACCGGCCTACTGTGCATCGGTGTGCTCGGGCTGCTGATGCTGCGCAACGTCAAGCGGCGGGCGGCTTATGTGCTCGGCGCGGCCTCGCTGGTGCTCGTCGCGCTGCCGTTCCTGCCGCAGAGCTATTTCCAGCGGATGGACACGATCGAGGAGCACGACGAGGATAAGTCCGCCTCGACCCGCGTCGCCGTCTGGCAATGGACGATGGACTATGCGCGCGAGCATCCGATGGGCGGCGGGTTCGATGCCTATCGCGGCAACACCTTCACCTACAAGATGCCGGTGGTGACATCGACCGGCAACACCACCGCCGTGCAGTACGAGAAAGTCACCGATCAGGCGCGCGCCTACCACTCGGCGATCTTCGAGATGCTCGGCGAGCAGGGCTATCCGGGCCTCGCGCTGTGGCTGTGGATCCACGCGCTCGGGCTATGGCAGATGGAGCGCATCCGCCGCCGGTGGAAGAACCGCACCGCGCCGGGCGAGACCTGGCAGGCGCCGCTGGCCTCGGCCCTCCAGTTCGCGCAGGCGATCTATCTCGTCGGCTCGTTGTTCCAGGGGATCGCCTACCAGCCGTTCGTGCTGATGCTCGTCGGCCTCCAATGCGGGGTCTGGACGTACTGCAAGCGGACCGATTCGTTGAAGGACAAGCCGCGCCGGGGCCGCGTGCCAGCCGCGGGTCGGGCCAAAGCGGGCGGCGCCGTAACGGCAGGAGCGCGCGCGTTGCGCTGAGCGCCGCCATGCGCCATGACCTTGCGCTTCGCGAAGCGGCAAAGGAGAGGCGCATGACCCCGCAGGAAGTCCAGGCCAAGGTCGGCGAGAACATCGGCACCAGCGAATGGGTCGAGATGAGCCAGGAGCGGATCAACCAGTTCGCCGAGGCGACCGGCGATCACCAGTTCATCCATATCGATCCCGAGCGCGCCAAGATGACCCCGTTCGGCGGGACGATCGCCCACGGCTTCCTGACACTGTCGATGATTCCCTACCTCAGCGCGCATTCGGACCTGCCGCGGGTCGACGGGGTCAAGATGGGGGTCAACTACGGCGGCAACAAAACCCGCTTCATCGCCCCGGTCCGCTCGGGCAAGCGCATCCGCGGCCACTGGAAGCTGCTCGACCTCGAAGAAAAACGCCCCGGCCAGTGGCAGCAGACTCACGAGATCACCATCGAGATCGAAGGCGAGGACAAGCCCGCGTTGATCACCGAATGGATCATGCAGTTTTTCGTCTGAAATACGCCCTCTCCCTGAAGGGGAGAGGGCTTCGAATCCGCCAAGGAGCCAACCCATGTCCCGCGACGCAGTCATCGTCTCCACCGCCCGCACTCCGATCGGCAAGGCCTATCGCGGGGTGTTCAACGCCACTCCCGGGCCGACGCTCGGCGCGCTCGCGCTGGCGCCGGCGATCGAGCGAGCGGGGATCGATCCGGGCGATCTCGACGACGTTGTGTGGGGTTCGGCGCTCCAGCAGGGCACGCAAGCCGGCAACCTCGCGCGTCAGGTCGCCTTGCGCGCCGGGTGCCCGATAGGCGTTTCCGGGATGACCATCGACCGACAGTGCTCGAGCGGGCTAATGGCGATCGCCACCGCCGCCAAGCAGGTCGTGATAGACCGGATGGATATCGTCGGCGCGGGCGGGCAGGAATCGATCAGCCTGGTGCAGACCAAGGAAATGCGGGTGATGCCCGACCCCGAGCTGCTGACGATGCACAACGCGATCTACATGCCGATGCTGCAGACCGCCGAGACCGTCGCCAACCGCTACCGCATCAGCCGCGAGCGGCAGGACGCCTACGCGTTGCAATCGCAGCAGCGCACAGCGGCGGCGCAGCAGGCCGGCGTGTTCGACGACGAGATCGTCGAAGTCACCCGGTCGATGAAAGTGACCGACAAGGCAACCGGCGAGACTTCCGACAAGGAAGCCACCGTCGCCCAGGACGAAGGCAACCGGCCGACCACCACGCTCGAAGGGCTTGCCAGCCTGCAGCCGGTGATCCCCGGCGGATCGATCACCGCGGGCAACGCCAGCCAGCTGTCCGACGGCTCGGCCGCCGTGGTGGTGATGGAGGCGGCGACCGCGTCAAAGCGCGGGCTCGACCCGCTCGGCCGCTACGTCGGCATGGCGGTCGCCGGCACCGAGCCCGACGAGATGGGCATCGGCCCGGTCTTCGCGATCCCCAAGCTGCTCGAGCGATTCGACCTCAAGGTCGGCGATATTGGCCTGTGGGAATTGAACGAAGCGTTCGCGGTCCAGGTCCTCCACTGCCAGGACGTGCTCGGGATCGACAACGACAAGCTCAACGTCAACGGCGGCTCGATCTCGATCGGCCACCCCTACGGCATGACCGGCGCGCGCTGCGTCGGCCACGCGCTGCGCGAAGGCAAGCGGCGCGAGGTCAAGTATGTCGTGGTGACGATGTGCGTCGGCGGCGGGATGGGCGCGGCCGGCCTGTTCGAGGTGTTCTGACACGGGAGCGAACAATGAGCGACGCGACGAAAGTTCTCGGCGATCTCTACGCGGCATTCGCGGCGCAGGACGGCGACGCGCTCGCTGCGCTGCTCGGCGACGTCGAGTGGGTGGAGGCGCGCGGCGGGCCTTACGGCGGTACCTATCGTGGCCTGAGCGAAGTGGCGGAGAACGTGTTCGGCCCGATCGGGCGCGACGTGCGCAACTTCTCCGCCGCGCCGGATGAAATCCTCGCCGTGGGGAGCGACGGCGCGATCGCGCTGGGCTTCTATCGCGGGGAGACCGACGCCGGGCCGTTCGAAATCCGCTTCGCCCACCTCGTGCGCGTTACCGGCGGGCGCATCGCGCGGTTCGAACAGCTCACCGACACCCACGAATGGCGCGAGGCGGTCGGCTGATGCGCCTCGCTTCGCCTCGCATCGCGCCGCTCGATCCGGCTGAGCTCGACGCCGGGCAGGCCGAGGCGCTGGCGCCGGTGACGCGCGAGGGCGGCACGCCGCTCAACATCTTTCTCACGCTCGCCCGCGCGCCCGAGGCGCTCAAGCGGTTTCTCGGCTGGGGCAACTACGTGCTGTCGAAGCGTAACGCGCTCGACCCGCGGCAGCGCGAACTGGCGATCCTGCGCACCGGGTTCAACTGCGGCTCGGGCTACGAATTCGCCCAGCACAAGGCGATCGGCTTGCGCTCGGGCATTTCGGCGGCCGAGATCGAGGCGCTGAAGCGCGGACCCGCGGCGGGTGACTGGCCGCCGCTCGAAACCGCAATCCTGACCGCCTGCGACGAGCTGCACGCTGACCAGTTCGTCTCCGACGCGACCTGGGCCGCGCTCGCCGAACTCGGCGACAAAGGGCGTATGGATCTGGTCTTCACCGTCGGCCAGTACACCCAGGTCTCGATGATGCTGAACACGTTCGGGGTGCAGCTCGAACCCGGCACCGAGGCCGATCCCGACCTGGCGCGCGCCCTGCGGTGAGCGGCAGGCTCGCCGGCAAGACGGCGGTCGTCGTCGGCGCGGGCCAGCAGCCGGGCGATACGGTGGGCAACGGGCGCGCCATCGCGCTGACCTTCGCGCGCGAGGGCGCGCAAGTTCTCTGCGTCGATCGCGAGGAAGAGCGCGCTCGCGCCACGGCGGCCGAGATCGCCGGGTGCGGCGGGGAGGCGGACTTCCTCGGCGCCGATATCGTGACCCAGGCCGAAGCAATCGTCGCGGCGGCAATCGAGCGCTCGGGCCGGATCGACGTGTGCTGCAACAACGTCGGCATCGGCCATCGCGGCGACGGCCCGGCGCACGCGCACGACGACGATGCGTTCGACACCGTGTTCGCGGTCAACTTTACCGGCGCGCGGCGACTGGTGAAGGCGGTGCTCGCGCCGATGCGCGCGGCGGGGTCGGGCTCGATCGTTCTGGTCAGCTCGCTCGCCTCGACGGCTGGCGCCAACATGGTCGCCTACGAAGTCTCCAAGGCCGCGCTCAACCGCTTGGCGATCGCCACCGCGCTCGGCTCGGCGAAATACGGGGTGCGCTGCAACGCGATCCTGCCCGGACTGATCGACACCCCTATGGGCGTAGGCGGGACCGCGGCACGCGACGGGCGCAGCCTGGCGGAGCAGCGCGGCGCGCGCTCGGCGATGGTGCCATTGAAGGGCGGCATGGGCAGTGCGTGGGACGTCGCCAACGCGGCGCTGTTCCTCGCCGGCGAGGAGTCGCGCTTCGTCACCGGGGTGCTCCTGCCGGTGGACGGCGGTCAGGGCGCCCGGATCGGCTAGGCCGCGTCCCCGCGAAGGCGAGGATCCCAGGGGTTTCCGGACTGCCGCCTGAGGCCGCCGCCTTCGCGGGGGCGCAATGCTTTCACGCCGCCGCTTTCAGCCCGCCGGTCTTCAGGACGATCTTGGTATAGCTGTCCTGATCGTCGTGGAACTTCTGGTAGCCCTCGGGCCCGTCCTCCAGCCCCATGCGGTGGCTGATGAGGAACGTCGAATCGATCTTGCCCTCCGCAATCGCGGTGTAGAGCGGCTGTAAGTAGCGCTGAACGTGCGTTTGACCGGTCTTCAACGTGATACCTTTCTCCATCAGCGCGCCGATGGGGAACTTGTCGATGAAGCCGCCATAGACGCCCGGCATCGACACGTGGCCGCCCTTGCGCGTGGCGACGATCGCCTGGCGGATCACGTGGCCGCGGTCGGTGCCGAGGAATGTCGAGACCTTGATCTGGTCGAGGATGTTGTCGGCAAAGGCGCCGTGCGCTTCCAGCCCGACGCAATCGATCGAGGCGTCGGGGCCGATCCCCCCGGTCATGTCCTGCAGCGCCTCGTACACTTTCGTCTGCTCGAAATCGATCGTCTCGGCGCCGAACTTGCGGGCGAGCTCCAGCCGATGTGGGAAGTGGTCGATCGCGATGACCCGCTCCGCGCCCATCAGGAACGCCGACTGGACCGCGAACAGCCCGACCGGCCCGCAACCCCACACGGCGACCGTGTCGCCCGGCTGGATGTTGCAGTTCTCGGCCGCCATCCACCCGGTAGGCAAGACGTCGGTGAGGAACAGGACCTTGTCGTCCTCGATGCTGTCGTCCGGGATGACCAGCGGACCGAAGTCGGAGAACGGCACGCGCACGTATTCCGCCTGCCCGCCCGAGTAGCCGCCGGTCAGGTGGCTGTAGCCGAAGATACCCGCGACCGGCTCGCCGTAGGCCTCGCGGCCGATGTCTTGCTTGTCGGCCGGGTTGCCGTTCTCGCACGCCGAGTACTGGTGCTTGCCGCAGTGGTAGCAGCGCCCGCACGCGATCGGGAACGGCACGACCACGCGCTGGCCCTTTTTGAGCGTGCTCGCCGAACCGACTTCCTCGACCACGCCCATGAACTCGTGGCCGAGCACGTCGCCGGGCTTCATCGCCGGGACGTAGCCGTCGTAGAGGTGAAGGTCCGAGCCGCAGATCGCGGTCGAGGTGACGCGCAGGAACGCGTCGCGCGGGTTGAGGATTTCGGGATCGTCGACCGTCTCGCAGCGGACGTCGTGCTTGCCGTGCCAGGTGATCGCTTTCATGCCGGCTGCTCCTCGAGCTCGTGCGTTGCGCTCTGATCCTCGTCGCGCGCGTCGCGCTGGCGGCGGTTGCGCGCGGAAGTGGCGATTTCGCCCGCTTCCATCAGCTGCTTGAAGCGGTGGAGGTCGCGCCGCGTCTGGATGCGCGGCTCGCGCTGGAACAGCTTCGCGATGAGCTTGCCGATGGTCCCGCCGGGAGGATCGTAGGCAATCGTCGCGCGTACCACGGTGCCGCGCTCTCCGGCGTCGCGGAACTCGATCCGGCCGCTGTTGGCGATGTCCGCCCCCTCGGCAGATTGCCAGTAGATCTCCTTGCCCGGCACCTGCTTGGTGATGACCGACTCCCAGGTCATCTCGTGGCCGCCGGGGCCCCTGACGGTCCAGCGCGAGCGGGTAGCGTCGATCGTCTCGATCGCGGCGATGTTCTCCATCACCGGCACGAGGTTGGTGGGGTGGGCCCAGAAATCGTAGAGCTCGCGCGCGGGGCGGTTGATCGTCACCGATTCCGCGCTGAGCGCGCGATCGGGCTCGATGTCCCTGGCGGCGGTGATCGGCGCGTCGTCGCGCTCGCGGATGAGGTGACGGTCGCTCATGGTCGCGCTGTCCTTGCCTGGCTATGGCATCCGAACAGCGTGGGCCCCCCGCGGTTCCACGAAAAGGCGCCGAATTACGACTGTTTAGCGCGTCCCGTCAGTCGACGCGGGGAAGCTCCAGCAAGTTGGCGACGGTGATCCAGCGGCTGGCGAGCCACTTCTCGCCGCGGGTCACGGGCAGCCCGGCGTGCTCCATCCGGTCGTCGCGCCGGCCGTCGGGGCCGAGGTTGTCGAACACCAGCATGTCGCCCGGCATCCCGCGCACGGTGAGGCCGAGCCGTGGGAAGTGCGTCTCGCCGCCTTCGTACTCGCTGTTCAGCCAGATCAGCGCAGTCTTCTGCCGCTGCGGGGTGGGATGGCCTTCGTCGTAAGCGTCGTAGTGCGGATGATATTGCTGGCTCGGACCATAGCGCAGGATCGTCAGCGCCTCGCCCTGGTCCACCCGCGTCCCGCTCGCCTCGGCGATCGCCTGCTCGATCGCCTGAACGATCAGATCTTCGGCGATCATCGGCACGGCGGTGGTGTCCGAGTTGCGCACCGGATCGAGATAGCCCTGCCCGGTCGCCGGATCGACGATCATCGCCGGCTCGAGGAAGGGGTTGGCGACGTGGCGCAAGTAGCCGTACTCGGCCTCGTTGAAGAGGCCGCGCCAGATCTTGATGGCCGGATCGGCGAGGATGACCTCGGGCGCCATCGCCCGCGCCCGCCCGACGCAGGTGACGCGGTCGAGCAACTGATCCTGGATCGCGGCGAAACGGTCTCGCCTGGCGAGCTGGCGCAAGAGCGAACGCGCGAGCGCCGGATTGGCCTTGCGGCCGACGCCCATGGCGGTGAGGTAGATCACCGCCTTCTCCGCCTCCGGCTGGCCCTTGTCGGCCGCGCTCGCGACCATCCTGAAGCCTTTGACGAGGTTGCGCGGTCCATGAAGGCCGCGCAGGCGGAATTCGCCGACCATCATCAGCGCGTCGGCATCGCCGGCGCGGGCGAGCGCCTCCATCGCCGGCGCCGCGCCGGGCGCATTGGCGCGCAGGCCCCGCGCGGCCGAGAGGAAACTTTCCGATTGGCTTCTCACGGGGCACCCTCCTCTCCGCCGCTCACTAATGCGCGAGCGGGGCGTGGCGCAAGGCGGTTAGGCGGCGGCCTCGAGCGCGTGCACCGCGTGGGTGGCGATGAACTCCTCGACCACCGGTGCGATCCGCTCGCGCCACTTGCTGCCGTTGAAGATTCCGTAGTGCCCGGCACCCTCGGCGAGCAGGTAGCGCTTCTGCGACGGCTTCAGGCCGGACGCGAGATCGAGCGCTGCGCGGGTCTGGCCGATGCCCGAGATGTCGTCGCGCTCGCCCTCGACGGCGAGCAGCGCGGTGTCGCGGATCGCGCCGAGGTCGACCGGCGCGCCGCGATGGGTGAAGGTCCCGTTCGCCAGCGAGTGCTTCTGGAACACTTCCTCGACCGTCTGGAGATAGAACTCGGCGGTCATGTCGCACACGCTGCGATATTCGTCGTAGAAATCCTTGGTCGCCTGCGCCCCGGCCTCGTCGCCGGCGGTGAGGTGCTTGAACATCTCGTAATGGCTCATCAGGTGGTTGCCGAGGTTCATGCTCATGAACCCTGCGAGCTGGAGGAAGCCGGGATAGACCCGCCGTCCATGCCCCGGATACTGGACCGGCACCGTGGCGATGACGTTCTGGCGGAACCAGGCGATCGGGCGGTCCATCGCCAGGTCGTTGACCGAAGTCGGCGAGCGGCGGGTGTCGATCGGGCCGCCCATCATCGTCAGCGTCGCCGGGCGCGCGGGGTGGCGCGCGGCGGCCATCACCGCGGTCGCGGCGAGCGCGGGGACCGACGGCTGGCACACGGCGATCACGTGCGCCCCCGGTCCCATATGCTCGAGAAATGCGATCAGATAGTCGATGTAGTCGTCGAGATCGAAGCGGCCGGCGCTCTCGGGCACCGTCTTGGCGTCGGCCCAGTCCGTGATGAAGACCTCGCTGCTTTCGACCATCCGCTCGACCGTGCCGCGCAGCAGCGTAGCGTAGTGGCCGCTCATCGGCGCGACGATCAGCACCTGTGGAGCATCGTTCGGCAGGCCGGCGCGGGCGAACCGGCGCAAAACGCCGAACGGCTTCTCGAGCACGACGACTTCGCTCACCGCGCGGGTGCGGCCGGCGACCTTGACCGCCTCGATCCCGAACGCCGGCTTGCCGCGCGGCTGAGTCGCATGCGCGAAAACCTCGAGCGCCCCAGCGGCGGCCGGACCGAGCCCGAGATAGCCCATCGGATAACTGGGATTGCCGAGCAGTTCGGCGGTAATCGAGGCCCAGGCGCTCGCTCCGCTCAGCCAGGCGCGTTGCATTTCATGGACTTGGTAGAGCACG
>Ga0157371_10004900_pt1 | contig 11498 bp, 11 predicted proteins | sample C45metaG_FD_113462 | JGI IMG/M metagenome (GOLD analysis project Ga0157371, IMG submission 113462) | Corn rhizosphere microbial communities from Kellogg Biological Station, Michigan, USA - C4-5 metaG | ecosystem: Host-associated > Plants > Roots > Rhizosphere > Soil | place: USA: Michigan... | reverse complement strand
TGATATCGTTTTTCAAACTAAGCTGCTGTCGTTTAATGCTTCTGTTGAATCGGCCCGCGCCGGAGAACATGGAAAAGGTTTTTCAGTGGTTGCTGAAGAGGTCGGAAGTTTAGCTAGCGTTTCGGGTGATTCAGCGAAATCGATTTCGCAATTACTACAGCAAAGTATCGACCGCGTGCATGTTATCATTAAAGAAACACAAAGCGAAATTGCTTCAATTTCGGCCGAAGCCACCCGCAACGTAAAAGCCGGTCAAGAAACTGCCGAAGCCTGCGCTGAAGTGTTTGAAAAAATCTTAGTGGATGTAACCCAAGTTTCGCGCATGGTGGGTGATATTTCAACGGCCTCAGTAGAGCAAAACACCGGAATGAATGAAATCAACAAGGCCATGAATCGCTTAAACACGGGCACCGAAAAAAGCACCGAAATTGCGACTCAATCGTTAGAGTCAGCAAAGAAATTAAACTCAAGGTCGGAAACCCTTCGTCAGCTTGTAGACGTGCTGCATTCGTCTATTCATGGTACGCACATACAACCAAAAGTGTAAAAACCGCATTTCTTCCTGTAATGCGGATTTATAAACTATATCTGGTTTTTCGGCTAAAGCATAAACCCAAGTAAAAACTATGTTGTATTTGGGTAAAATCCTCCCGAAATCTTTCATTTGTAAACAGTTGGTGACTTTCAAAGTCTTTTCCGTTACTTACATTCAAACGGTAAATAGTACCTTAAGCTTGCTTTCATTTGTGTGATGGATCGATAGCTCGGGTACATAACTCGAGAGCTTCTAATAAAAACAGTGTCCTTGAAAAACACCTAAGAGGCCCTCCATACATACAAAGGAATAGTTATGCATACAGATATCACGTCTGAAAACGTGGCTGACGAGTCAGCGCGTTCGCCAAAAACAACACTCCCAACAGAAGAAATCGAAACGACAGAAGTAAACACAGCTTCTGAAAATATTTTCGAATCATGGAATTTATCAAAAGAAGTTCTAAAATCTTTGGCCGAGATGAAATTTACAAATCCAACGCCAATTCAAACTCAAGCCATTCCAATGTTATTAAAGCGCGAAAAAGATTTCGTTGGTTTAGCAGCAACGGGTACGGGTAAAACAGGTGCTTTCGGCATTCCGTTGGTGGAATCAATCGATACATCAAATAAAGCTGTACAAGCTTTAGTGATGTGCCCAACGCGCGAATTAGCAACCCAAGTTGAAGCGCAAATTCAAAAAATCGGTAAGTGGAAGGGCCTTAACACTTTAACAGTGTTTGGTGGTTCGTCATATGATCGTCAATTATTAGCTTTAAAACGCGGCGTGCACATCGTCGTGGGTACTCCAGGTCGTTTGATCGATTTGATGGAGCGTAAGGCTTTAAAATTAGAAAACGTGCAAACATTAGTATTAGATGAAGCGGATGAGATGATTTCTATGGGCTTTCAAGAAGACCTAGAAAAAATCTTGCAAGGTATCGGTGATGACGAAAGTAAACGTAAATGGTTATTTTCAGCGACCATGTCTCCTGAAATCCGCCGTGTAGCTTCACGTTATTTGCCTGATTACGACAAAGTTGAAATCCACAAAAAAGATTCTGAAAAACCAAATATTGAACAAGTGTATTATACAATCTATCCAGATCGTAAATTACAGATGTTATCTTCAGTTCTTTACATGAACCAAGATTTCTACGGTTTAATTTTCTGCCAAACAAAACGTGAAGTGATCGAAATCACTGAATGGTTAAAGCGTAAATCATTCGCGGTTGATTGCATCCACGGTGATCGTCCACAGCGTGAGCGTGAATTTATCTTAAATGATTTCCGTAAAGGTCGTTTAAAAATCTTAGTTGCCACTGACGTGGCAGCCCGTGGTTTAGATATCAATGACTTAACTCACGTAATTAATTTTAGTTTACCACGCGAAGTCGAAAGTTACGTTCACCGTATCGGTCGTACGGGACGCGCTGGTAAAAAAGGTTTAGCGTTATCTATCGTGGCTCCGCATGAAGTGCGTTTATTAAAACGTATTCAGCAAGTAACAAAAGCGACATTAACAAAAGGTCGCGCGCCTACGAACGACGAATTAAATGTTTACCGCGTTAAAGACGTTATCCAAGAAATGAATCAAGCTGAATCAAGCGAAACGTACCAACGTGCAGCTAAATTCATGCAGCGTAAAATGGATGAAATGAAAGAGCTTTTCAAATTTGAATTTACGCCTGAAGAATTTTTGACTCGCTATTTAGTTTCTGAACATCCAGATATTTTCGAAAACCGTGATACATCAATGGATTTCGTTGGTGACGGCGTTGTTCCACGCGAAATGCAAGATTACGGTTCACGCGAGCGCGGCCCAGTAGGTCGTGACCGTAGCGGTCCACGCGAATCTTACGGCGATCGTGGTTTTTCACGTGATCGTGGCGACCGTGGTGGATTCCGCGAGCGTTCTTTTGACCGTGGCGATCGCGGTGATCGTCCAGCGCGTAGTTTCGACCGTGAAGATCGCGGTGGCGAACGTGGTGAAGCAAGAACTGATCGTCCATACCGTTCAAATGACCGTGGCAACGATCGTTACGCGGCTCAACGTCCGGGTGGTGCTGATCGCGGTTTTACTCGCCGTGAAGATCAACCAGTAGGCCGCATGTGGAATTCGGACGAATCATCTGAACGACCTCAACGTGGCGGCGGCAGATTTACTCAATCAGGTGGATTTCGTAAAAATGATTTCGGCTTCGGCGACGAACACCCACGGACCGAAACCACAACACGCGAAGGTCGTCCATCACGTGCAAGCGTAACGGGTGATTCAAAACCACGCCGCGAACGTTCATTCCGTGAAAAACGCGACAGATAATTCGTAAGAGTTAGTTATGGTTAAAATATTTTTTGTTCTGCTTATTCTGACGCTAGTAGCGTAATTTAGAATAGCTAAAAACGGGGAGATAAAGAAATTTATCTCCCTTTCTTATTGAGGATGTCTGCTAAAAAAGTTGTTTTTTGATAGTAAGACTACTGACTGCATAATTGTTCGAAAACTTTATCGGCGCAATTGATTCCGTCACATGCGGCTGAGGTAATACCCCCGGCATAACCAGCGCCTTCGCCGCATGGGTAAAGGCCTTTGTGACTTAAGCTTTCTAAAGATGCTGAATCGCGCGTTACGCGTAGTGGGCATGAGGTTCTAGATTCAACTCCGTAAAGTTGCGCGTCCTCAGTGATAAAGCCCTTCATATTCTGATTGAATTTTTCAAGGCCTTCTTTGATTTTCTGAAACATAAAATTTGGTAGTAACTCATCTAAACGAACGGCTTTCGTGCCGGACGGTGAAGATGTGCCACGCAAATTATTTTTTGACGATTTTTGTAAAAACGAAGTTAAACTTTGGGCCGGAAGTTCTTTTGTTCCACCCAAGTTTTTTACAGCTTTAAAGGCGTCAGTTTCAAGTTGGCGGCGTAATTTCATTCCACCTAATTTATCTGAACCAAAAAGTTCATCATGGTTAATACTCATAACGATCGCGGCATTGGCGTAAGGTGAATTACGATTAAAATTGCTCATTCCGTTACAAACAACGCCGTCTTTTTCTGTACCGCTTGATAACACGTAGCCGCCCGGGCACATGCAAAAGCTGTAAACCCCAATTTCAGTTTGTTTGTCGTGATGTACTAGTTTGTAATTGGCTGAGCCTAATTTGGGGTGATTAGCGTACTGACGGTATTGAATCTCGTTAATTTTCTGCTGGGGGTGTTCAATTCGTAAACCCATCGCAAAGGATTTTCCGTCAATGTGAACACCAGATTCCATCAAGTGATTTAGCATATCTTCAGCCGAATGGCCGGTCGCCAAAATCACATGATCTGAGTAATATGATTGCCCTTGTTCAGTAACGACCCCTTGAATGGAGTTTGTTCCATAAATCAATTTTGTGATCTGTGAATTGTAATGAATTTCACAGCCGTGCTGTTTTAAAAATTCGCGCATTTTAGGAATCACGCGACGAATTTTGTCTGAACCCACGTGAGGATTTGAAAGCCACTGAATCTCGGCCGGAGCTCCAAATTGCACCAAGCGATTTAGCACATAAGGAATGTGTGGAGATTTAATTCGCGTGATAAGTTTTCCGTCCGAATATAAACCGGCTCCGCCTTCGCCATAGCAAACGTTGTTACGCTGATCCAACTCGCCGTAACGCCAGTAGCGATTAATCCCTTTAATTCGTTCGGTCGATTCGCTGCCGCGTTCGAAAATTACGCACGGAATTCCGCGCTCGACAAAACGTAAAGCGGCAAATAATCCGGCAGGGCCGGTGCCGATCACGATAGGCTTTTTAAAGTTAGCTGGCAATTTTGTTAAGCGTTCTAAACTAAACTCTTCGGTTTTTAATTCTTCGTTTTTTTCGGCCACTTCGATCGAATAAACAAAATGGGGCGAATGCTTTTGGCGGGCGTCGACAGATTGCTTAAGGATGCGATAAGGGCCGTGATCGGGCATAAGCCAAGATAGGTGCTGTTCGAGATCGTCCTCGATTTTAATTTTGATATCCTTAAAAATTTTCGACATTTAGGCGCACTATAGCAAACTTCGTTGTAACTTTCAAAAAAAGGCTTCAACAAACTAAAATAAGTGGGCAAAATGGGGTCCATGTCTGCAATCACAAAATTTTTACCAAAAAATCACCTAAGTTACGTCATCGGAAAACTTGTACATCTGCATTTGCCACGTTTTTTAAACAACTTTATTATTAAACTTTTTGCAAAAGCCTATCACATTCGTTTAGACGAAGCTGAGTACTCGGTTGATCATTATCCCAGCTTAGGCGAGTTTTTTATTCGTAAATTAAAGCCCGGGATTCGTCCGGTAGGTTCGTCATGGGCGGTACACCCCGCAGATTCAGTTATTACCCAAGCAGCGGTTATTCGAAGCGGAAAATTAATTCAAGCTAAAGATAAAACCTATTCGCTAGATCAATTCACCAAAGATCCGCAAGCCATGAACAAGTGGGACGGCGGCGTTTTTTTAACTTATTATTTGTGTCCAACAGATTACCACCGCGTGCATTCACCCGTTGATGGTGTGATCAAAAAAGTACGCCATATTCCTGGTGCTTTGTGGCCAGTGAATGCTTGGTCGACAGAAAATATTCACGAGATGTTTTCAATCAACGAACGTGTTTTAGTTGAAATTGAAACCGACCGCGGTCCGGTAGGTGTCATGTTTGTTGGCGCTACAAATGTCGGCCAAATTATTTTAGCGTTTGATGCGACGGTGATTGGTAATCAATTATTGTCTTCAGCGGTATTAGAAAAATCATACTCGATCCCAATTAAAAAAGGTGAAGAGCTTGGCGCATTCCGAATGGGAAGCACCGTTGTTATGCTTTATCCAAAAGGCGCAATAGATTCAGTGCCTTTTGTTAATTACTTAAATCAACAAGTCAAGGTAAGCGCGTCTTTAAATTAGGGGCTTGTCTATTATCCACGGAGTCGACTGGTAGCACAGCTTGCCAGCTTTCATGATCGTGGATGAAACGAAATAGTCTTTTAAAATTTAAATAACCGGGTAGCGGCATTCGGTCGATGGAGTTTCCATAACAGAAACACATTTTAGCATCGGAAGATTTTTAGTCGCGTGATCAAAAATCCATTTTGCTAAAAGCTCTGACGTTGGATTTTCTAAGCCAGCGACTTCGTTTAAAACTTGGTGATCAAGCTTAGCTAGTAAAGGTTGCATGATTTTAGAAATCTCGTGGTAATCGATCACCCATCCAATTTTGGGATCTAGTGGCCCGACCAAAGTTAAAATAATTTTAAAACTATGACCGTGCATGCGCGAGCACGGGTGTTCTGACGGTAAATGCGGAAGAAAACGGGCCGATTCGATTTGAAAATGCTGTTTCAATTCAAAGTTCATGCTATGATCCTTAAAGACCTGTTTATAGAGGATGTTTTGTGACTTTGACAACCCTTCATTTAGCTAAACAAAATTTTAAATTTTCGTCGGCACACTTTTTAATTTTTGATGAAAAAAGTGCAGAAATGCTTCACGGTCATAATTACCAAGTGCGTGTCGACATCACCTGCCCCGAAAACACGGACAAAAATAGTTCGGGGTATTTCGCCGATTTTAATATTTTCAAAAAATTCATCAAAGCTAGATTAGATCAATGGGACGAGCATGTTTTATTGCCGGCTCGACATCCGGATATGAAATATAAAGTAAGTGTCGACGGAAAAAACTACGACGTCCATTTTCGGGATCGCTTTTATTCTTTTCCAAAAAATGAAGTGATCTGGCTTGAAATCAATAACACCAGTGTCGAACAATTTTCAGCGCTATTAGCCAAAGAATTTTTTCACGCGTTTAAAAAATACGGGGTGAAGAAAATTAAAGTCGAAGTTGAAGAAACGCGTGGGCAAAGTGCATCCACAACTTTTAGCGAAGTATAAAGTAAATAATAGAATTTGACCTGTGACTATTTTAAAAAACTGTCGATGTTTTTTTTAAATTTCTCAATTTGAGAATTGTATAAAAATTTGCTTACGTATTTGGTTTTCGTTCCTATAATTATTTATGGGGGCTACTGCGTGAAACACAAGTACCAAAGAATTCTAAGTCTATCGCTGCTATTCGCTATGGTTTTACCGTTTCAAAATTGCGGGGTTGGTGTCAAGCAAAGCGCCTCGTCCGCCGGTTCATCGTCATTAGCTGACGGTACTCCAACATCACCTACGTCTCCGTCAGACCCATCGGATGCCAATCGACGTATTCTAAAAGTGTGCGCGTCTGGATGCGCTTACACGAAGCCTAGTGATGCTATTGCTAATTCTTTAGATAATGACATCATCGAAATTCAAGCGGGTACGTACAACAACTGCTTCGCTTTATCTAAAAACAATATAAAAATTCGGGGCGTGGGTGGGCGCGCGCACTTTTCAGGGACTATGTGCCAAAGTAAAGGCGCTATTGTTTTTACGGGTAAAAACTTAGTCGTTGAAAATTTAGAATTTTCAAATTTTTACGTGGCCGATCAAAATGGCGCAGGTATTCGTCATCAGGGCACAGGGTTGATCGTAAGAAATTCGTATTTTCATGACGGAGAAGATGGAATATTAAGTGAAAGTATTGCGGCCCCGGGGTCTGCGGAAGACACTATTCTAATTGAAAACTCTAAATTCGAACGCGTCGGCGGCGGAGGTGGCTATGCCCATGCTGTTTATTTTGGTCACGCAAACTTAGTTACCGTAAAAAATTCTGTTTTTTTAAGTGCGCATCAAGGTCACGAATTTAAATCGCGAGCGCACGCCAACACCATCGATTGCAGTGTGTTTGCAAGCTTAGATGGAGATGACTCATACACACTGAACTTTCCTGATGCGGGTGCCGTAACCATTACAAATAGTACGGTTGAGCAGGGACCAAATTCAACTAACACAGGTATTATTGATTACGGATCTGAAATGACGGTGACGTATCCGGTGCAAACAGTAAGTGTTTCAAATTTATTGGTGATTAATGATTTAGGACGCGGCTCATTTTTTAATGTACGAAACACCACAAAATTCGAAGTCAAAAATTCGTTGTATGTCGGGGCCGGAAGCTTTTATGGAATTCAACCGGCTACCGAAACAGCGGTAACAAAACAAGCTAGTCGCACGTCCGCAAATTTATCAAGCTATCCGTCGTTACCGACGGCTCAGGCCTGCCTGTCGCCGATAGGGTTATTAAATTAATTAGGGATTTGTCCTGAAGCAACGTCTGAAGGATTTAATTCTTTTTTGATTCGGTAACTCCAAAAACAAATCTGTCCTGGATTCTTTAGCCAAGAGTCCATGCGATCTTCAACAGCTTGCGGAAAGCCATTGCAGGCGGTACTTCCAAGATCTGCGATATTTGTAACTTCAGTCGCTGACCACGACCAAAAACTTTTATCTTTTTTAGACCAATTGCGGTTAAATCCGCCGTGACCTTTTTGAACAGTGGCGAAAATAATTTTCTCTAAAGATGGATCTGCGATTTGTTGGCGTGCTTTTGCAATCATGGCGGCATCTGTGATGCGTACGATAAATTGATCACTCACCGAATTATCGCGTGAGCCGACAACGAAATAAGCTGCTGTATCACTCACACTTGATTTCTGTGAATCGATTAAAAATGGCCCTTCAGATCCGTTGGTTGTTAAATTAAAAGCGGCAAAACGTTGGGCACCTTGAACCCGAACGTAAGCCCAATCAGTTCCAGCCAATGAAGATAAAACTTTGTAACTTAACTGTTGCATCGAAGTCAGCATGATCGAATCGGTTCCCACAATTTGAAAGCCACGATTTAAAAATTCCACTTTAACCGTATTTAAATCTGTAAAGAGGTTTTGAATCCAAAGTTTAGTTTCATCTAAATTTGATTTTCTATATGTTAAAATTCCACCTTCAAAACTGTGAGCCGCAAAATTTAATTCATCGCAGTGCAGAGTCGCTTTTAAAGAATTCGCCTTTTCAAAATAAAAAATAGAAAAAAAGTCTGAAGGATTGTTGCTAGAAATAGCTAACGTTACAGTCGAGCGCGCCTTAACTAAAAAGTTAGTTTCATTACTTAACTGCGGAGAAAATTTTTGTAACCAGGCATTGATATCACTAGTTGTAGAATTAGAAACTTCTAAATTTCCGTTAGCACATACTTGGGGCCAGCGTAGAACTTCGGCTGAAGTCTTATAAGTGAAAAATGCAATGATCAAAAATGCAGCTATTGGGGTGGTTAGACTCTTCATAAGTCTAGAATCGGAACCCGACTTTTTAGTCTTGAGTCCTGACATAGAAATCTAACATAAACTAGACTTTAGGGAGGCGGATTTATGCAGTTAAATATCTGAATGAAGAAATTTTTGATCTTATTTTTAATCGGCGTTAGTTTTCAAAACGTTTTTGCAGATGAATTGGCTTACCCAGAAACTCCAGAAAAAAATTGGAAGATAGGTGGGCAAGTTGCTTCTTACCGTTATGTTGAACCTGGTTTGATTTCACACAGCGGTTTTTTAATTGGGGCTTCGGCCGAAGGATTTTCACATTTATCTCCGACGTGGAAAGGCATTTTTTTCGCCGACGCTTTACTTGGAAAATTAAATTACGACGGTGCCGTTTGTGACGTAAACACCGAGATTTGCAGCGACTACAGTTCAAAAACAAACGATTTTATTTTACGTTTAAGTTACCGCTTTGAATATGCTCTGCAAGATAATATTCATTTGTTCGTTGGACCAGGAGTCCGTTATTTGGTTGATAAAGGTGACGAGTCTGTATTTTACACGCGCGTTGGAACGTATTTCTTTCTTCCGATTGGGGCCAACTACGATGTTGAATTAGGTGGTGATAGTTCGTTGCAATTTGATTTTGAATACGATGTTTTTTTAGCGGGAAGAATGCATTCGCAACTTTCAGATGTGAATTCTACGTATGGTGATATCGACCACCAACAATCTTCGGGATCGGGACACAAGATCACGGTGAATTACTTGTTTAATAAAAAAGATGAAAATCCGTTAACTTTGGGCTTATTCTACGAAAACTGGACCGTCGGAGCCTCGAATGCCGAGCGCCTGTATATTAATGGAGCTCCCACATCGAAAGTATTTACTGAGCCTAAAAACTTTTCAGAAAGTTTAGGCTTAAAACTGCTAATTACCTTATAAAATTGTCATATGTTAATTTGGCTCTGGTAGCTGGTCCTACAGGTTTTCATTTCGCTTTCATCTATTGCTAGAAAATGAGAATTAGTCTCATTTTCGAAGCCTTTGAGTTAGATTGCCTCTGTGAAAACAAATATTCATTTTAAAATCAGTCAAATCGTTGGTCCTGAAGACATTGTGAAGCGTCTTTATGATTTGGGTTTATACCCTGGCCTTGAAGTTTACATCATTCAACAAATTTCGTTCAATTCAGTCAGCGTGATTCAGTTTGGCGAAACTTTTCTTGCTTTAAATAAAGAGGAGATTTCATGTCTGCTTGGGTCTTAGTTGGTTCGCCGAATTCAGGTAAAACAACATTATATAACTGGTTAACGGGCTCAAAATTTAAAACGGTTAATTACCCTGGTGCGACAGTAGAGTACAGCTTGGGTCATTTGCAAGATCATTTAAGCGAAGCCCAAAGCGGGTATCAGCCTGACGTGATTGATACGCCGGGTATTTATTCGTTACAGGCCCAGTCTGAAGATGAAAAAGTAACTTTCGGAACCTTGTTTGAAAAGCGCGCCGTAGAAACTGACATCAACGGTGTTATCTGTGTGATTGACGGAACTCAATTAGCGCGTCACTTAGCTTTGGCCGAGCAGTTAAAAGAAACTGGCTACCCCATTGTTTATGTCGTTACAATGGTCGATTTAATTAAAAAAAATAACATGACTTTTAACGTCGATGTTTTACGTAAAGAACTTGGCGGCTCGCCAGTTATTTTATTTGATGGTTTGTTAGGGGCCGGTCTTCCGCAAATTGCTGAAGCGATGAAGCGATCTGAAAAACAAAATGTACAGTTTCAAATTCCTAAGTGGGATATAAGAAAACAAGAAAACACGATGAAGTGGACCACGGTCATTTCAGAAAAAATTATCAACAATCAAAATAAAACAAATCGTTTAACTGATTTAACAAAGAAGATTGATGGTTATTTGCTACACCCATTTTTTGGTTTGGTATTTTTCTTAATTTTTATGACGATTTTATTTTCGTCTATTTATTGGCTAGCTAGACCCATTATGGATTTAGTCGATGCAGTTTTTGGCTATTCCGCCGATTTCGTAACCGCCCATGTGCCGGGTCTTTTAGGTAACTTCTTAGGTAAAGGTTTAATTGCGGCCGTTGGCGGAGTGATGGTTTTCGTACCGCAAATTTTTATTTTGTTCTTAGGAGTAGGAATTTTAGAATCTACGGGATATTTAGCGCGCGTAGCAGCTTTAATTGATAAACCTCTTTCGATGGTAGGCCTTGGAGGGCGTTCATTCGTTCCATTGCTTTCTGGTTTTGCGTGCGCAATTCCGGCGATTATGGCGACTCGTAATATCACCTCTAAAAAAGAGCGTTTGATTGCTCAAACAGTCATTCCATTTATGACGTGCTCGGCACGTTTACCCGTTTACGCTTTGCTGATTAGTTTTTTATTTGGCGATGAGCATCCACTTTTAGCTGGTTTGGTGATGGCTGTGATGTATTTTGTTGCTTTAGTCGTCGGGGCTATTGCTGCTGGTATCATGTCACGTTTGATCGATTCAAAACAAAAATCGCGTTTAATGATGGAACTTCCTTTATATCGTCGCCCGCGTTTTCGCGTGTTATTAAGTCAAGCTATTACAAAATCAAAATCATTTATGCGTAAAGCAGGTCCGATCATTGCGGTCTTAGCGATTGTTCTTTGGATTGCTACGAATTTTCCACGTCCTAGTGGTGATGTGGCCGAACCTATTGCGGCAGTAACGGGTGGCGCAGGTCATAATGTAACACCGCCGTCAGATGG
>Ga0157371_10004897_pt1 | contig 11506 bp, 8 predicted proteins | sample C45metaG_FD_113462 | JGI IMG/M metagenome (GOLD analysis project Ga0157371, IMG submission 113462) | Corn rhizosphere microbial communities from Kellogg Biological Station, Michigan, USA - C4-5 metaG | ecosystem: Host-associated > Plants > Roots > Rhizosphere > Soil | place: USA: Michigan... | reverse complement strand
CGGCTGGCATTACCCGCGTTATGGTCCCTGCTTGGGAGCCAGAAATGATGAAGCTCGCCAAAACCAAGTCGTACTTGCGACCAGTGGCCGGGAACTCAGACTTTATCGTCTACGATTTTGTCATGCCACACCACCATAAAACGGTAGGAGTGTGTAATATTCCTCATGGTCAGTAAAGCCCAGGCATTTATGAAGACGCGGGCTTTCCGCTATTTGGTATCAGGCGGTACGTCGTTTACCGTCGAATATGGCAGCTTTTTGGTGCTGTACTACCTTGGCCACCAGTCAGCGGTGGTTAGTAACACTATCAGCTTTATTTTGAGCTTGGTAACGAGCTTCACGCTCAATAAATACTGGGTCTTTAAGAGCGAACAGCAGGCGCGGCAGGTGTCGCACCAGTTGGTTATTTATAGCGTGGCTGCGACCTGTAATGTTCTGATCACCGACGTTGCTATTCATTGGCTCGTGAGCATCGATGTACCAGCGTTCATCGCCAAGATGACGCTGATTATTGCCGTCGCTTGCTGGAACTTCTTGCTCTTCCAGAAACTAATCTTCAAATCGCGCTAAACAAAGTAGAGTTACAGAACGTTTGGCTTGTCGAGTACGATCTCGAGCGGGTCGAGCGTAATCTTGAGCTTGGCTAAGTCTGCCGTAGTGTCTTCGGCTTGTAGTTTACGAATACCTTGCAGGTTGTCTTCGGTAATCTTGAATGGCAGGTGGAGCATCTGTATGGTACGGATGACGAGCAGCGGAATCCAGAACGGTACCGGAATAAGCACTAGTGGGGTGCGGAGTTTTTTGGCGATAGCCTTGTAGAGGCCGCGGTAGGTAATGGGAGCTGGCTCAGCGATGGTAAACGTGCCTGTTACATCGAGCGCAAACATGCGGTCAATGACGCGCACCATATCGTAGACGGCGATGGTCTGCAGCGGTTGGTTGCCACCATCGATCAGCGGTGCCACGTGCTTGGTCTTGATGAACTGTGATATTTCACGAATCAAACCAGCATTGCCGATCATCAGGCCAGATCGAATAACGACATCATGTGGTCCATTAAACAGGTTTTGGATGGCGTACTTCTGCTTGCCATACGTAGAAACGGCGTCAGGTAGGGCAGACATACTCGACAGAAAGATATTTTTCTTGAGTTTGTGCGTTCGGCTAGCGGTCAGCAGCTGCTTCGTGCCTTCCATGTTGAGCTCGAAGGCATTGGGGTGCTTGCGGTCTTCTTTGATGTAGGCGGCGTGCACCAGGTAGTCGGCTCCGCTAAAGATCTTTGACTCGTCAAAGCTTGTGGTCATATCGTAGGCCAGATAGGTGACATTGGCTTGCTTTTTGGCGGTCTTTGGATTGCGCACTAAAGCCCGGACATGCCAACCTTTGGCGGCAAAATGATTTACAAGTTGGGTGCCCAAAAATCCATTAGCACCGGTGATAACGATAGTTGGTTGCGTACTAGACATGTTCGATCGCATTCTTTGCTGTTAGGTGAGCATTGGCCAAGATACTGAAGGTCAGACCCTTGGCAGGAAGGTAGTTAAAGCCAGCGCTGTCGGCGACGTAGACATTGCGTGTGCCATGCAGGCGACCAGATGGGCTGAGGCTGAAGGGTTCTTCATCGTCGCTAAATGGCAGGGTGCCGGCGTAGTGAATACTTGCGCCAAAGCCAGGATCAATTCGTTTGATGGCATGCACGCCAACCTTGCGCATAGCAGCGACGTACTTCTTTTCGCGGCGCTCTTTTTCGGCGGCTTCGACGGCACTGAGGGCGTACTTAGCTTTAAGGGCATCGCCCGTAATGCTGTGTTTGTCAGCAATGAGCTCGATAAACTTCTTATCGGTTGGTTTGTCGGATTGGTGAATGCCCATGATGACAATACCGCTCATTAGGTAACGCATGATAGTGCGGGCGTCGACAAAGTCGAGTGGTGCCTGCTTGATGATGCGGAACAGCATCAGTGACTGGTAGCCGTAAATAGAGGCCATCGAAAGATCCATGTTGCGGCGGCTTTCATCCAAAAACAGTGATAACTGCGCGAAACCGAGCTTTTTCTTCTCGGCTTCCTTGCCAAGCATGGCAGTCTGAATGCAGGGTACGTATGAGTATGGGTTACAGAGCAGCGGCAACTTGTGGTTTTCTTTGCCAAATGAACGCAGGGCAATGCGCGCACTGCCGAGGGCGCTCGAGCCGAGCACGAGCCGCTTACAGCGGTGTACAACTTTTTGGTTGGTCTCGGTGTTAAGGCAGTGAACTTCGACGTGATCTTTCTTTTCGACAAAGGTCAGTACTAGTGTGCTGCCAACATAGGTAAAGTTACGCTTTTTGCGGAGGCTATTAACTGTCATCCAGGGGCGCCAAGCGCTCTGGTCTTTGTCTGAGTAGTAGTCCATGTCGCGGTATGCGTACTTTTTGCGGTCGCCAAGATCTTTGGTGAGCAGTGCAAGCGGCGCGCGGCCCATCGTGAAACCCTGTTTTTCAAAGCTTTTTTGCTTGGCCAGATACTTTTTGTAGATAAGACTGTGGTTGCGGTCCATTTTGGCTGCCGGTTGGTAGCCTTCGAGGTCGCTAATGGTGTACTCCTGCGCCCCATCTTTTTGAGCGCTGATGCCGATGCGCTTTGCGACAGCAGTGTAGGCGTCGGACATCTGTGTGGTGTCGAGTTTGGCGGCTGCTTGCTCGGTCTTTGAAAATTCCCAGCAACCGATACCCCAACCAATACCGAGGCCACCGTAGCCTAAGCTTTCAACAGGGAAGAACGTCTTGGAATCAACAGGTACGTACTTGTCGACAAGTTGCAAAATGTGTTTGCGAGGTGGCGTGATTTGCTCGCCCTTGCCAACCTTACCCCAGGCTAGGCCTTCGGAGTCATCACCCAAGAAGTAGCGATGCTGATCGGCTTCGGTTTTACGGATAGTTAAGTAATCTTTGTCGGGAATGAGCGGCGCGTACTTGGTGTCGATGCCCACATCGAGCATAACGACTGATGCGCCCGACTCAACAAGGGTTTCGGCGGCAATAGCGCCAGCGCAACCCGAACCAACAACGATGTAATCTGCAATATCGCTCATTACAGGCCTGCCTTAATCAAGATAACGCCCGCAATGGCGCGCCAAACGCCGCGAATACCGGCGCCTGCAATCGTAAACAAGTACAGTGGGCTTCGTTTTTTGGGCAAAAATTCATCCCAATATTCAGTGTTTGCTTCGAGTGTGGCAAACATAACGTACAAGCGACGACGAATTTCGGCGTCAGGGTAGAGCAACGCCGCCCCCGCATCAAGATACCGCAGTCGCCCAGGGTGATCCAAAACAGCGTCCAGAAGCTTGGCGTCATTATCGCTCAGAGGTGCTTCGGTTGCTTGCATAGTCTTGGCAAACAGTTGTTTGATCTGTGGTGTGATGGTTGCGCCCGGAATAAGATAGGTGCCGAAGATCTCGGCTTGCAAATCGTAATCGGCGCGCAGGGCGGTCGTCTCGTTGCTCATATAACTCTATTATACCGTAAAGCCTTCAGGGTTCTGGCTCTGCCAACGCCATGCGTCAACGCAGCCTTCTTCGATGCTCTTGGTGGTCTTCCAGCCGAGCTCGCGCTCAGCTTTACTGGCATCTGCGTAGCAGCCTGCTACGTCGCCAGCGCGCCGCGGACCAACTTCGTATGGCAACTCTTTGCCGCACGCTTTTTCAAAGGCGTGGAGTAGCTCAAGAACAGAGGTGCCTTTGCCGCTTGAAAGGTTGTAGACGTTCATGCTGGTGCTTGGGCCAAGGTGCTCGAGCGCTGCCAAGTGACCCTTTGCAAGGTCGACAACGTGCAGATAGTCACGCAGGCAGGTGCCATCAGGTGTGTCGTAATCATCACCAAAGACGGTTAGCTTATCGCGCTTACCAATGGCAACCTGGCTGATGTACGGCAAGATGTTAGCCGGAATGCCATTAGGGTCTTCGCCGATTAGGCCACTTTCGTGCGCGCCAATAGGGTTAAAGTAGCGCAAAGCGGTGATTTGCCAGCTTGGGTCAGAGACGACCATGTCGCGGCAGATCTGTTCGATCATGAACTTGGTCTGGCCATATGGGTTGGTGATGCCAAGGCCGGTGCGGCTTTCTTCGGTTAGTGGTAAGGATTCAGGGTTGCCGTAGACAGTTGCTGACGAGCTAAAGATCAGCTTTTTGATGCCATGCTTGCCCATGACCTCGAGCAGGGTAAAGGTCGAGCCAAGGTTGTTCTGGTAGTACCACAATGGCTTGGCGACAGATTCGCCCACGGCCTTAAGACCAGCAAGGTGGATGACGGCTTCGGGTTGGTGCTCGGTAAAGATGGCATCGAGTGCAACAGGGTCGGCGACGTCAGCTTCGACGACAGGTACTTCTTTGCCGATGATCTGGGCGACACGTGCCAGTGATGCAGGCGCGCTGTTCGAGTAGTTATCGACAACGACGGCCTCGTGACCATTACTATACAGTTCAATAAGTACGTGGCTGCCGATATATCCGGCGCCACCTGTTACTAATACCTTCATCCCTCGTCCCCCCTTACTACTTGGTGATTATGGCGGTGATCTTTTCGACCAGCGCTGTTAGGTTTTCTGGCGTGTCTGCTTCGGCGTTGAGGCGCAAGAGCGGCTCGGTGTTGCTTCCACGGACGTTAAACCAGGTGTGGTTGCCGAGGTCTACGCTTAGGCCATCGACGGTTTCTTGCTTAGCGTCAGCAAATGTCTGCTTGATTTCAGTCAAAACAGCATCTTTGTCGGTCACGGTAAAGTTGGTTTCAGGAATGGCAGGATAGCGACTGTATTGCGCGCGAAGTTCGGACAATGTCTTGCCAGATCGACATGCAACGTACAAACCAATGACGGCGCCAATGAGGCCCGAATCGGCGTACCAGTTGTCGCGGAAGTAGAAGTGGCCGCTTGCTTCGCCACCAAATGGTGCATCAGCTTCGCGCATCTTTTGTTTGAGGAAAGCGTGGCCAACGCGCTCGCGCACCGGTGTACCGCCGTGCTCGGTAACAACTTCAGGCACGGTTTGGCTGTTGCGGATGTCGTACACAATGTTGGCGCCTGGGTGCTTTTCGAGGAAGTACTCGGCGATCATGGCTGACATGACGCCACCCGTTAAGACTTCGCCCTTTTCGTCGATCAGGAAGGCACGGTCTCCGTCACCGTCGAAAGCGATGCCACCATCAAGGTTTTGCTCTTTAATGCGAGCGATCAGATCGGCAAGTGTCTCAAATTTGAGAGGGTTAGCGATGTGGTTCGGGAATGTACCGTCTAGTTCGAAGTACATTTCTTCGACTTCAAATGGAACATATGGCTCAAGCTCGGGGAAGATCTTGCCAGCCATACCGTTGCCGGCGTCGACAGCAATGTGCAGTGGCTTGAGCTCATCAGTGCTAATAAATGACAAGACGTGCTTGATCCAGTCTTCGGTAATTTCGCGCTGTTCGTAGGCACCTTGGTGGTCGCTTACGGCAGGCTCGGCTTCAGCAAGTACGGCATCGCGGACGTCGGCAAGACCTGACTCGAGGCCGATAGGCATGGCTTCTTCGCGGCACAACTTGATACCGTTGTCGGCACCGGGGTTGTGGCTCGCGGTGACCATGGCGCCACCAGCAAGTTTGTATTGGCCAACCGCAAAATAGATCATGTCACTGGTTACTTCACCAATGTCCATAACGTCGCGGCCCACGGCACGCAAACCTTCGGCAAGAGCCGCGGCAAGTTCAGCAGAGTCTGGGCGCATGTCGCGTCCAACAGCGACAACACCTTCGTTTGGCAGCCAAGTACCGAGAGCCATACCAACACGGCGGGCTACAGCGGCGGTCAATTCGGTTCCAACCTTGCCACGAATGTCGTAGGCTTTGAAAATTGTTGCAATATCAGTCATTACACCTCCTTCGTGTCTCTTTATTATACCCAACTGTCCGGCGCGTCTAGGCCTTTGTTTTTACAACGATATGACCTCTGTGCTCCGGGGAGCTCGTATCTGTCAGATTAGGTGGCTCGCAATTGCTTTGTTATGATGGAACCATGATTGCCGTAATTATCGCGGGCGGCGCCGGTTCACGTTTGTGGCCGCTGTCCACCCATAACTATCCGAAACAGCTCCTGAAGGTCAATAACGACCAACATTCTTTGCTCCAAAACACTTATAACCGCGCCAAGCAGATGGCCGAAACTGTCTACGTTTTGCCCGAGACACGCTTGGTTGAGCACGTCCAGCAGCAGATCCCTGAGCTGACCGATCAGACCCTGATCGTCGAGCCAGCCCTGCGCGGTACAGCAAGCTGCGTATTAGCGGCTTTGGCACACGTAGCTCAGTTTCATGATGCCGACGAACCGGTAGCCATCTTGTGGTCAGACCACTACATTCGTGACACCGAAGGCTTTGTGCATAGCTTTAAGGTTGCCGCCGAAACATCGGCACAAGAAGGCCGTTTGGTCTTGGTCGGCGTTGAGCCAACCTACCCAGCAACTGGTTTTGGCTACATTCATAAGGGCGACGTACTGAGTGACGAACAATTTGTCTTTAATGTCAGCTCATTTAAAGAAAAGCCTGCCTTTGATATTGCTCAAGAATACTTCCGCAGCGGTGAATACCTCTGGAACGCAGGGTATGTTGTTGGTTCGATCAACACCTTTAAAAACACCATGCAGCAGTATACGCCCGAACTTTTGGCGAGCTACGAAGCTTTGGTGACCGCCCCTGACAAGCAAGCCTACATGGATACCTACCTGGCATTTCCGAACGAAACAATTGACCGCGCCTTGAGCGAAAAAGTTGAGAACTTCTTGGTAGCGCCAGCCAGCTTTGACTGGCTCGACCTTGGTTCATTTGCTGATCTTTCGAAGGCTGTAACGGCTGACGAAAAAGGCAACTATGTCTTTGGTAAAGCCGAACTTGAAGAAGTAAACAACACCTTCGTACACAACTCCGAAGACAAGCCAGTGGCTGTTATTGGCCTCGACAACGTCGTGGTCGTAAACACTCCCGAAGGCATTTTGGTAGCACCAAAAGACTTGTCGCAAAAGGTCGGCGACATTAGCAAGCGCTTTAAGTAGTATTTTGCAGCTGCCGTGCCGCTTGGACGACAGCCTCGATATAGCTTTGGCTATGATCTATAAAGTGGTGGGCATTCGCAACGCGCGTAGCGGTAGTGCCGAGTTGTGCTGCAATTGCGACAGCGATAGTTTCCATAAATGGCCACTTGGCTATTTCTTGTTCGCCAACTAGCACGGCGGTGTGCTGGGGTGCGATGCGTGCTCCAGTGTAGCTGCTGGTATCGGCAAACGGCAATATGGTGTCAGCTTGGTCGGGGAAAGCCCGCTCGGCGTAGGCTCTGGCAAAAGGGTCCGCATAGCCGGTGGCGCACAACGTGCTCGGAGAGGCGATAATCGCAGCCGCCTCGGTTTGCTTTATGACGGTTGGGAGCGCTAGGTTGGAGCCGTGCGAATGGCTCAAAACTATTGTTGAATGACCAATTTGGCGAGCCATATCTTCGGTAACGTGTTTGGCAATCTCGGCGAACGGCTGGCCCCATGGCGGCACAACTTCAGACAAGGTAAAGCCTGCATCCTCAAGTGCTGCCCAAGTTTTAGGGTAGTCTTCTTGGGCACGGCAGCCATTACCGGGTACAAAAAGGATATGGTTTCTCATAGGTGCTATCGTAGCATGCTTTGTAGGTTCAGCAGATTTGCAGGAAAGTATGTTTACGCGCAGGGGTAAGTTCGTGTACGATAGGTGCAACTAAGTGAGGGGAATCACAAAATGGGGCATCGTGTAGACGGTGTTCGCAGCGTACTTCGGGAGCTGCGGGCAGAGCGTATGGGCCAACGAATGTTGGTTATTTTGGTACTAGGCATATTTTTTCATACGGTAATTGCTACGCCGGTTATCGCCGTGGCGGCCGAATATGAACAGGTACGTAATAAGCACGCCGCAGCTGCGCCAAGTAGTAAAGAAATGACTCGAAACTACGCCGGTCCGTTGCAAAACACTGCTGCCACGCAGCCAGCAGCGGCAGATGCCGAACAACGTGCTGGTGCTGGCCAGTTTTCGGGTGACCAAACAAGCGTGGGAAGCCCTATTTCGGATGGTGCCTCGGCGCAAAGCTTTAAAACCGGCGAACTGCCCGAAAAGCGCACCGCCACCCAAACCGTGGAGCGCAACACCGACGGTAGCTTGACCGAAAAGCACTATTTGACGCCGCAGTTCTACCATAAAGATGGTAGCTTTCAGCCTATTAAGACCACGGTTGTCGAAGACACCAACGCCGCTGACTCAAGCAATGCCTTTGGTCGAGCGTTGGGCGCCATGGAAAGCTGGGCCAACAAAACCCCCGAAACGTACAAAGTAGAGACTAACGATTGGCACGCTCGCTTTGCGCCAAGTACCGATGGCGTGGGTATGGTGCGTGTTGAGTACCAGGGCAAAACGGTGGCCATTCGTCCGGTTGATGGCGCTGATGTTGTGCCGGTTATTGGCACTGACGAAGCTGGTCAACAGGTCGTTACCTACAGTGATGTTTGGCCAAATATCGATATTCGCTACCAAGTACAGAACGCTGCCCTCAAAGAGTATGTGATTCTTAAAAACAAGCAGGCGCGTACTGATTACAGCTTTGCAATTGACGGCGCTGAGCTTGCCGAAAGCAAAGATCAGCCAGGCGCCTTTACCTTTAAGGGTGACTGGGCGGGGAAGTTTGAAATTGCTCCGCTTACCGTCCAGACTGCTGACAGCGATGTGTTGGTGAAGGATGTGGCTACGCAGACCTACAAAAATGGTCAACTCCAGGTGCATGTTGACCGCGCGTGGTTGCAGGGCCTCGCGAGCAGCGCATTTCCGGTGGCTATTGACCCAACGTTTACGACCTATTTTTGGGATGGTAGCTGGAGCCACCACTACACACTTATAAAAGACGAAGGATACTGTGACTTTTCGACCTGTTTGCCAATGGCTGGCGCTTATAGCGATGGTGTGGGTGGGTACGACCGCTACCGCACGGCAATTCAGTTCAACTATTGGGATCTATGGGGTAAAGACCTGTGGTATGCCAAATTACACTTAGCGCAAATGTCAGGCCAACCTGGCGATGGGCAAGGCCGCTGGACGGCGGTCGGTGTGGCTGACTGTGCGACAGATTATTACTGTTTGAACACCAGCGTGCCACAGCCCCAAGCCTGGTTTTCGGCCGCGGGTGATATTAATGTCACCAATGTTTTTGCCAGCCTCAAGGCAGCTAATGTCTACGACTCGTGGCTGATGCTAACCGGCGAAGAAACTTGTGCTTGTAACTCGCTCAAAACCTATAACCCTGGCCAGAGCTACCTCGAATTTACCTACTCGCCGCCGCAGCCGGTAATGGCTAGCCCGGTACAAGGCGCCGCCACACCACAGACATTTGTAGATCCGCAGGTATCGTTTACGGTGCAATCGCCATCTCCGGTGCCACCAAATCCGTTGCAATATGCCTTTCGTATTGGCACAAAGCCAGACGGCGGCAATGCAATCTTTTACTCGGGATATTCAAACGCCCGTCAGTGGACAGTACCAGATGGCATTTTGGAAGATGGCGTTACCTATTACGCTCAAACGCAAGCGTACGAGCCGGCAACCGGTGCGTACAGCATATGGAGCGGCGTCGCACCATTTAGGGTGGATATGCGCAATGGTAAAGACAGCACGCAGACCTTCGACACACTCGGGCCGGTATCCGTTGGGCTGGCTACAGGTAACTTGACGACCAGCGCATCGAGTCACACCTCGGCGGCACTTGGCGGTAGCTTGGGTATTGGGCTCGACTACAACTCGCCGGTGCGATCACGCCCGGGGCTGATCGGGCAGTACTTTAACAACAGTACCTATTCGGGTACGCCAGCGGCGACTCGAACCGATCCGATCATCGACTTTAACTGGGGCGAAGGTTCAACAGCATCGCCTGTACCTAATGTGGTCAATGCCGATAACTTCTCGGCGCTTTGGACGGGCTACTTTGTAGCTCCTAGGACCGCAAGCTACCAGTTTAGCTGCGAGGCTGACGACGCGGCACGCATTTGGGTTAATGACGTTTTGGTTTCAGAACGCTGGACTACCTACGCCGGAGATCCAACGTGTCCGTGGGGCTCGAGCGTAGCATTAACTGCTGGCCAGATTGTGCCTTTCAAGATGGCATACCGCGAAGACAGCGGCTGGGCGTTAGTGCGTCCGCTGGTTAAGACGACTGATGGCAGCATCCCAGCGCAAGTCATTCAGCAGCAGTGGCTACAAACGGGTGTTCGCCCAGTAACTAATAACCATGGCCTGACTGGACGGTATTACTGGGATAGTGGCTCGCACACCTTCCCAGCGCAAAGCGACATGTTTATGCAGCGCACCGACTCGCTGATCAGTTTTGACTGGGGCAATGGCGGCGTAGTACCTGGTGGCCGCAGTGACAATTACTTGGTACGCTGGACGGGCTACGTAACCGTGCCCACAACAGGCAGCTACCAATTTGGTGGTCACGCCGACGATGGCGTCCGCATCAAGATTAATAACTCTACGGTCATGGAAGACTGGACGGGCGGTGCCCATCCGGTAGAGTACGGCTCACCGGTATCGCTGACCGCAGGCGTACCTGTGCCAATTACGGTGGAATATTACGAAGCTACCGGGGGCGCATACATGGGCCTGCACATTAAGGGCGCCGTAACCGAACAGGTTATACCGAGCGAATGGCTGAGCCCCAAGACTAATATTTTGCCTGACGGTTGGAGCCTAGGCGTCGACCCTGACGGCGACCTTGGTTATGACCGACTCAAGGCTGGTACTGACAGCGTCGTGCTGACTGACTCAACGGGTTCAACGCACGAATATAAGGCAGCAAGCGGCGGCTTTACGCCACCAGTTAACGAAGATGGCCGCCTGAACCGTAACGACGACGGCACCTATACACTGCTCGATACCGACGGCCGCACCTATGTCTTTAGCGTCGAAGGCCTCTTGACCTCTGTTACGACGCCAACAGACGACAAAAAACCGGCTGCGCTGAAGTACAACTACGCATCGACGGCAGGAGCTCCGGCTCGTTTGACCGAAATTGTCGACGGCGTTGACGCCACTCGTAAAGCGAGCGTGTACTACAGTGGTGACACCAATTGTGGTACGGCGCCATCTGGCTTTGACACTAACGCACCAGCCAACATGCTGTGTGCGGTCAAAACCAACGACGGCCGGGCAACGTACTTTTACTACGCAGGTGGCCAGTTGGCACGCATTGCAGCACCAGGCAACGAATATACCGACTACAGTTACCAAACGCTCAGCGACGGATCGAAGCGCATTAGCGGCGTTCGTGACGCGCTGGCCAACGACGCCATTGCAGCAGGTATACGTGCCAACGATGCATCGGCAACCACCGAGATCGAATACGACTTCTTGGGCCGCGTCAGCAAAGTACGCCAACCAGCAGCAACTACTGGTGCAACGCGCACCGAACACACCATCGAGTATTTACCGGGTGCTACCTACT
>Ga0157371_10004893_pt1 | contig 11509 bp, 6 predicted proteins | sample C45metaG_FD_113462 | JGI IMG/M metagenome (GOLD analysis project Ga0157371, IMG submission 113462) | Corn rhizosphere microbial communities from Kellogg Biological Station, Michigan, USA - C4-5 metaG | ecosystem: Host-associated > Plants > Roots > Rhizosphere > Soil | place: USA: Michigan... | reverse complement strand
CTTTTGAAAGTACCCTCTATAGCCGAAGAACTTACTTTCCCGCCGAGGATAAGTGCCCTCACCTTTTGCTTGATCTGTTCATCGGAAAGATTTGCTGTAGCAGGCGTGCTTTTATAGCTGACGATGTACTGGCCTTCAATTGCCTGCCCGTTTTGAACACTGGCTGCTGAAAAACATCCCACGTCTTTCGCAGTTCCGGATGGTACATCTATTTTCTTACAGCCAATATAGCCGATAACCGCTGTGGCAAGGATGGTGAGTTTGAGTAAACGCATAGGAATAATGGTTCCACTCCTGCGCATTTACTGTGCCTAATTGCAGTACGTCGGCCGGTTTAACAGCCCTTTATGTTAACCTACCTGTGATCCGTGTAGCGATTGATTGGAATAGCGCCTTGTAATGACTGCATTTCTTCTAAAGACAAAGGCGGCGCACCAATAGCAGCGACCGCTTCTTCCAATTGTTCCATTGTCCTCATTCCAACAATGGCAGAAGTCACTGCCGGGTGTTGCAGCACATATTGTAAGGCCGTCTCTGCCGTACTTCGATGTGAACCTGACACAGAACGTACAGCATCAGCAGCTTTTGCTACGTCTGCGGATGTATAATTGAGGTAATCCTTCGGTGGCTTATTAACAAGAAGTCCTTGCGCTACACTTCCTCGTGTCACAACCCCGATATTATTTCTTTGAAGTAATGATAGGCATTCTTCCTCAGGTCGGCGATCTAATAAACTATACTGCATCATTACGCTTACAATGTTTGAATGCTCCGCCCAATAGCGGATAACATTCGGACGAATAGAAGAGATACCATAATAACGGATCTTACCTTCTTTCAACAATTGCTCGAAGGCTTCAATGGATTCATCCATAGGATCGTTGATGGTGCCGCCATGCAATTGATAAAGATCAATATAATCAGTCTGCAACCTTCGCAAGCTTTCTTCAATACATCTGATTATATATTCCCTGCGTGGATTCCAGTCCCACCCACTACCGTCCTCTCGCCATTGATTGCCAACCTTGGTAGCAATAACTACTTCGCTCCTCTTTTTCTTCAACGTTCTTCCCACCAATTCTTCATTGGCTCCCTTGTTATATAAATCTGCCGTATCAAAATAATTGATGCCCAAATCGACGGCCTTGTGTATTATGCCTTCGCTCTCTTGTTGATCCGGATGAAGTGACATGCAACCAAACCCAATCCTGCTGATGTTTAACGCCGACTTGCCTAACTGTTTATACTCCATTTGTATTAATTAGAAAAGGATTTTAAAATTAAGCCACAAATAACTTCGTAAAGTTTAAAATGAATTTTGTCGGTACAACTCGCGATTCTATATTTGCGCCGGAGAGATGGCAGAGCGGTCGAATGCGGCGGTCTTGAAAACCGTTGACTGTAACAGGTCCGGGGGTTCGAATCCCTCTCTCTCCGCCAAAAGCCTTCCATGAAATGGGAGGCTTTTTCATTATAGGCGCGACGACCTGCTAAACGCTGGTAACTGCTTCCGGGAAACCAGCTGACATCCAGTGCTGACCGATCATTCTTTAAAAGTTAGACAAACGGCTTTATGACTGTTTCAAAGATTCAAAAAGAAAAGGCAGAACAGTTGTCACAGTTTCATCATTAAACGGACATGATGGAAAACTCGTGGGATGTCGGAAGCTCGAAACTAATAGATACATCTGGCCACAAAGCGATTGCAACTCCAAGCATGGGAATAGCTGCTTTTTTGGGATACCCCCAATTGCGAAATAATACAATTGGAAGAAATAATCGAATCTATCACTCGCATGGTCAATGCCGTTGACGTTCCAGTCACCGTCGGCATAGAAGGCGGCTACGAAAACAACCTTGATGAAATAATTGAGCCGGCAAAAAAAAAATGCAAACAGGAATTGTAGGGATCAAGATTAAAGACAGCATTGATTTAAGTCCAATACTGATTAACAAAGACTTGGCTTGTGAAGAATAGCTGCAATACATTCACTGTCGTATTCCTCAGGGCTTCACCTACTGATAAACGCCGGAATAATGCATTTTATACAACACCACGTTCACACCAGGAAAAATTATCCGAATAAATTTGACGCCGCAATGAATACAGCGAGCGGGCGCCGACTGCATTTTTGTACACCCAGTAGAGAAAAAAGAGACGATAGCAACACTTGTCAAAGAATCAATGCCCTCATAAACATTCTTGCTAATTCTTCAATCAGTGTGGCTTTCATCAGGCTTGACTCCAAACTCAGACTCGCAGCTCCCGGGCCATGCAGTCTGCCGCCGCCTTTCATTGCTTAATTCACATTCAAGATAGTATCGTTGGAAACAATATTGCCATTGAAAGATTTGGTCGAAATCAGGCTTTTCCAATACTCACCTGCCTCCGTAAGCGTAAAATCGCTATTGACATCAGGCAAAGTCTTTGGAAAGAAGTAGGCATATCTCTCAACATAAGAGGTACTGTTCATCCAATCCGACGCCAACTTCATGAAGTATTCATGAATCACTGCAGATGAACGATTGACATTTGCATTGAATTCTGTTACCCATATCGGTACTCCCGGGTAAGCTGAATGAACTTTTTGCATGTAATTCGTGAAACGATTGAATATCGCTTCTGCCGTCAGGGAATCAGTTGCTTTATTATTGAATTGATTGCCCCAGTCGTACCAATGAACAGGTATAAAATCAATTCGAAGCTTTTCCTGCTGCGCTTTGGCCATAAACCGGGTTAGCCATCTTCCATCGCCGATAGCCTGGTCTTGGGTAGTGACAGGAGCTCCGAGCCGTAACCCCGTCTTTTGCATGATCTTATACCTGGCAACTGCGGTGTCTATATTCGGTATATTCGACTGGTTGGTATTATCCGGCTCGTTGAACGACAACAGGTGATCCACATCTGGCCTTTCCACCAAATATTTTACATTATTGTCGTTGCACGTGTACTTGCCCCAGGTCATGGGAACAAACTGTTGCCCGGGAAAGGAAGACCGGTTCAAACTCCATCCGTAAAACCACTGGGAACCAGACGCCAGCACCGCGGCGTCCTGGGTGGAGCCTGTGCCCTTTTTGTCAGGATTATTGATCCGTATATACCTAATATAAGAAATGTTATTTCGTAGACGCGCGGGCAGGTCCGCATTGATAGTACTATCGACAGCTACATAGCAAACAGATTCACCAGTACCGTCACTATTCTCAGCAAAGACAGCCATATAACCTTTTGGTAGTCGAAACGAAATTACCTGGTCTTCGTAACCGGCAGGCATGGGGGTAAAGAGTGGATCTTCCAAACTATATGAGCTATAAATAGAATCCGGCGAAAGTTGGACTTTAGGCATACCAATATTCTCTTTCTTTGAAATGGTAAGCATTCTTCCCTCTCCGAAACCCAGCTCATTTATCAAGCCCAATGTATCATTGGAAGTCGCTTTCGTTGTCTCGGAAACACCAGGATTTTTTTTACACGATGTAACAAACGCAAATAAAAAAACAACTACGATTTTAGTATAGCACATTGTATATGTTTTATAGTTTCGACGTTCTAATTAACGAATTGGAGAACGAACTTGTATCTTTTGTCAATTCTAAATTCCAACACAAGGTATACAAGCAACAAAAGGAACCCCGTGGCTATTGGGTCTTGAACAGACAACCCCTCACATTTGGTACAGTATAACCACAGGTTCGACGTTTCTTACAGATTTTAAGAAAAATGTAAATGCTATTTCAAGACAACATGACGAGAATAAACGTCCTTTTAGAAAGAGTGTCAGTAAAACAAAGCTGTGATTGACGTCTAAGACCCAAAGTCGATTTGATGCAACGCAAAGAGCAACAGTATTCTTCTGCATAGTCATGCAAAGACATCTATAGTTTTACCACCCTATCAGTGCGGGCAACATTTAATAACTGTTCTAGTGCCAATCCGGATTTTGCACCAGGTTTGAATTCGCGTCTAGTTCACTCTGAGGAATCGGAAAGATTTCTGACTTAACGCCCCTATAAGACGGAGTATAACCTGGTATGTTGTCAGCAATCGCTGCTTGGAATGCTTGTTGCACCATTCCCCAACGCTTCAGATCAAAGAAACGAAGTCCCTCGCAAGCGAGTTCCACTCTTCTCTCGTGTCTCACAATTGTCCTCAATTGGCTTTGACTGAGTCCGGTGCCTTCTACTTTTTCCACCGTTGGCATCTTCACCCTGTTCCTGACCATATCAACCAGGGCGTAAACGTCGTTCAGTTGATTCAGTTCTACCAACGCCTCGGCACGCATCAACAGAACGTCTGCGTATCTCATCACGATAAAGTCCTGCCCCCCGGCGGAGTATACGGATATCCCAGTAGACGATGCAGCGTTCCGAATGTATTTTTTCAACCCATATTTGGTAGCGGTATTGCCTTTAAATGTCGCTTTACTATCAATCAGGAAAGTGTCCTTGTTAAAGTAGACCGTCGCCGTCAGCCTCGGGTCCCTGTTGGCTTTCTCATTGGCAGAACTATATAGAGGTGATTGTGTGATAGATAATCCATCGGTACAATAATAGTCTTTTACGAGGTTGGGCATTGGCTGTTCATCTACCTTCGGAAGGGGCAAATAGGTAGATGAAAACGTTTCCCCATTATTGGATGCGTTTTGAACGAAACGAACGGAAAAGATTATCTCTTTGGAATACTCTCCCTGCTCGGTAAATAATTGCGAATAGGTCGGGTTAAGTGAATAGCCCAGACCCATGACGGCAGTGGTGGCGTCTAATGCATTTTGATAGTCTTTGTTATACATGTAAAAGCGGGCCATTAGACTTAATGCTGCTCCCTTGGTGGCATAGCCATATTGTTCGGCCGGATAAACCGTTGGAAGCGCGTCGGCTGCAGCTTTAAGATCTTTAATGATCTGATCAGACACTTCCTGGTAAGTATTCTTCGGAACATATGCCTCATCTAAAGTCTGCACTTTCAAAATCAGCGGAACATCTTTATAGTATACCGCGAGGTTCATATAGAAAAGAGCTCGCAGAAAATACGCCTGGCCAAGCAATTGCTTTTTCTTGTCGTCGGAAATACTTGTTGAAGGAATCTTGGAAATGTTTTCGATGGCTGCATTCGCCCTCGCAATCCCCTTGTAGGAAGATACCCATAATGCGCTAAAAAGAGCTCCACTAGGATCAATGTTTGCGATCATAAAGTTGCCAGGGCCTTCAAACTTGTACGAGTTATAGCAGTTGTCGCCGAAATTGTCATACATTGGAAGCCCGGCATTACCGTTTAAATTTCCACTGTACAAAATACGATCCTGGAGGACGTCATAGATACCGTTAATTCCGAGAAGAGCGTCCTGTTCTGTCTTCCAAAAATTAGTTTCACCAATTTGTGTTAGCGATTCCTTATTTAGAAAATCCTTAGAACATCCGGCAAAAAATACGAGGCTTAATATAGCAATCCACTTCTTCATAACTCAGAATTTAATGTTTAATCCGAAACTGACAATCTTGTAGAGAGGAGTCAATTGATCGGTTGCATTTCCTCTTTGTCGTTCAGGATCGAAATCTTTTAGTTTTGTAAACGTTAGAAAATTTTGTCCGGCAACATAAAAACGCAATACGTCAATACCGGTTTTCCTGGAAACACGGGAGGGTAAAGAATAGCCTAATTCAATATTCTTAAGCCTCAAATAGGATGCGTCGTGAATATAGAAATCAGAAACGACCGAATTGTTAGGCCCCCCTAATCGAGGCAGGGTTGTTGACGGTTTACTGACAGTCCACCTGTCAATCCAATACGAAAGAACATTGTTCCTGTCTCCCTCCATTGGAAGTTGTCCATTATCATTCAGCAAACGGTCGATCCGCTGGACTCCCTGGAAAATAAAGTTAAAGTCAAACTCTTTATAGCTCAGGCTACCATTGAAATTGTAAGTCCATTTTGGGAAAGGGTTTCCTATGACTGTACGGTCGTATGCATCAACGACGCCATCTGGTTTACCGCCCGGTCCTGACAGATCAGCAAACTGAAAATCACCAGGAGCGGTTTTGTTGCTCCCAAATTGCTTAGGAGCGCTATTCACTTCGTCCTGCGTTTGGAATATTTTCAGAACTTTATAGCCATAATAGGCTCCAAACGGCTGACCGATCCTGATGATGGTTTCTCCATTAATGGTTTCAACACCTTTGTCGCCGAGGCCTGTTACCTTGTTATCCGCAAATCGACTAACGCTTCCCCCGACGGAATAGTTCAACTTCGATATTCGCCCTCTATAGTTTGCCGTAAGTTCCACACCGCTGTTTACCATGCTGGCCGCATTCTGGGCTGCAAGATTTGTCACACCGATTGTGCTGGGTATGGGGAAGTTCGCATAAAGTAGATCATAGCTGTTTCTCTTAAAATAGTCGGCAGTAATGCTAAGACGGTTATTAAAAAGAGACCCGTCCAGGCCGAGATCATACTGTTTGATTGTTTCCCACGTAATGGTGGGATTGGCAAGGCTGGTAACCGCGACTGCGCCTACGACGACGTCATTACCCAAAAGGTAATCGAGGTTGGTATTATAGGTTTGTTCAAAGATGTAATTCCCGATATTGTCATTCCCCGTAATACCCCAACTTCCGCGAATCTTTAAATCGGAAATCCATTTTATGTTATTAAAGAAATCCTCCTGGCTTATGCGCCAACCTGCAGAAGCGGAAGGGAAATTCGCGTATCTGTTAGTAGGACCGAATCGGGAGGAACCATCTCTCCTAAGGTTCGCCTCGAAGAGATACTTTCCTTTAAGTACATAATTTACCCTTGTGAAAAATGATTGCAGAGCAACTTCGTAAGCGCTTCCGGAAACATTTGGATTAACTACCCCGCCACCATCAAATTCCTGTACCGAATTAGAAGGGAAGCCTGATACCTGTCCTGAGAACCCACTTGATTTATTATAAATTAAAGAGTGTCCCAATAAAATTGACAAATCATGATCCCTTCTGAATTTCTTTGAATAACGGAGGATATTTTCATTCAGCAACCTGTAGTTAAAACTTGTCTTTTTCGTCAGCGTGTTCGACTGGTTTTGTGCAACCAAATTGCCGGCCCAATCGTAGGATGAATAAGTGGGAACAAAATTGGATGTATTGCCAAAACTTAGATTCGCACTACCACTCGTTTCGAAAGACAAGAACTTAGTAAAGTCTACTTTAAGTCCCAACCTTTCGGCGATATTGACATTATCATCGTGATAATCGCCTAAAGTTCCGGTTCGCAATGCATTGGTAACTGGAAAACTGAAATTCACATTCTGATAAGAACCATCCACAATTCCGTAATTCCCATTGGAATAATATGCCGGAACAGTCGGAGTAGAGCGTTGGAACTGGTTAATGATACCGGTTTCGCCCGTGATAGCGTCGGCACCACCAGCCGGTCCTGTGAACCTGGTCCAATATGTGTTTGTGATATTGGAAATGTTTAGCCAGTCTTTAACCTGTGAACTTAGGTTTAGCCCGAAGTTATACCTGTTCGTCTTGAACTTCCCCCTTACAACCGCATCCTGGTTTAAATATCCAAGAGAGATGCGGTAAGTAGTTTTATCACTACCCCCGGAAAAAGCGAGGTAATGGTTTTGTACCGGTGCCGTTCTAAGGATTTCCTTCGCCCAATTGGTATTTGAATATTGATCCGGCTTAGAGCCGTCGGCAATAGCTTGAATATCGGCATCGGAATACCGGATTGGCGCATTGGCGCCATTAGCATTTATATCGTGCTCATTCTTCAAACGCGCATAATTGACCGCATCCAGGTAGTGAGGGACTACCGTTACAGACTGGAGTCCTACGTAACCGTTATAAACGACCTTCATTGAACCCTTTCTTCCTTTTTTAGTTGTAACGACAATGACGCCATTTGCGCCTCTTGCCCCGTAGATAGAACTGGCAGACGCATCTTTTAATACAGAAATGGTTTCAATGTCAGATGGAGCAAGATTGTTGAAGGCTTCTAACCCGTCATATTGGATATTATCAATTACTACCAGGGGGTTAGTAGAACCAAACGTACCTACACCTCGAATGACAATCGAAGAGGCGTCGGCACCGGGAAGACCGCTAGACTGTGTTATCTGTACTCCTGAAAACTTACCATACATCAACTGGCCCGTATTGGTTACAGCTTGATTAACGGCATCGTCAAACCGAACAGTTTCGGTTGAACCTGTTTGGTTCACCTTTTTTTGAACGCCATATCCTACCACGACTACCTGGTCCATTGTTGAGACACCGGGTATCAGGGTGACATTAACCAGGCTCTTACCAGAAATGGTAACTTCAGAAGTTATAAAACCGACGTAGCTAAATTTTAAAGTTCTAGCAATGGCACTAACCCTTATTTGATACATGCCATTTTCATCGGTGACTACTCCATTGTTCGGGTTTTTGGTATCCTCAACGGACACGCCTGGCAGCGGCGCACCGTCTTTAGAAGAAGTTACTTTCCCCTTCACCAGGACGTTCTGACCAGGACCTGATTGCGGTCTTGCCAATTGAACAAACAGCAATGTGCAAGCGAGGAGTACATAACCACGCAGCCTTGTTTGAGATAGATTCAAACTCATGACGTAAGTTTTGGATGAAATCAATTTTTTGAATGCTTTATTAAAACCACTTTTATTGCAGTTCAATATTGCATTTTTGTTAGGCAACAGTACAGGGGCTTACGGTTCAAAAATGAGGTAGCAGCCGGTCAAATGAGCGTTTTTAGCTACCGCACGCCTTTTTATCAGTTCGGATTCGCTTCTTTCTTTTTCATGTATTCAGAAGGTGTAATACCAAATTGCTTTTGAAAGCTCTTCCTGAAATGCTTCAAGTCATTGAAACCAGCGCTGAAAGCAGCCATGCTTACCGTGTATTCACCACTCTTTAGTAACTGTGCACTTCTTTGAAGTTTGATGGTGCGGATGAAATCATTTCCTGACATTCCCGTCAATGCTTTCAGCTTACGATAGAATGTGGAGCGACTCATATTCAACTTATTTGCGAGATCGTCTATCGAAAACTCTTCTTTCTCTATGTTTTCTTCAACAAAATGGATCGCATTCTTTATAAACTCCTCGCTAAACGAAGCCACTTCTACTTCGCTTGGCGTCAGGTTCAATCGCTGGGCAAAAAGCTCCTTGAGCCTCTTCCTGGACTTTATGAGATTCTTCACATGGGAAGTCAATAACTCAGGCTTGAAAGGCTTCCCGAGGTAAATGTCTGCCCCCAGTTTAATTCCCTCGATTTGAGAAAGATCGTCTGATTTGGCAGTCAGCAGGATCACTGGAATATGAGAGGTTCTATTGTCTTCCTTTATTTTTTTACACAACTCATACCCGTCCATCTCAGGCATCATCACGTCGCTTACAATTAGGTCAGGAATGATTTGAAACGCTTTTTCGAGACCTTCTCTACCGTCCCTGGCAGAAATTGTCTCACCTGATTTGCTCAAAACCTTACAGAGGTATTGATTCAATTCATCATTATCTTCTATCACAAGGAAAATTGGTGGCTCAGCACCCTGCCTTTCGGTTGATTCAAACGGCTCCGCCTCATCTTCCTGATCTGCCTCAATGAATTGTTCATCCAGTAGGTCTATTGGCCTGGCCGGTAGCTTAATTGTAAACACAGATCCTTGCGGCTGGTTGTCTTGCAATACAATTGTGCCTTTATGAAGCTCAACCAAATCCTTTACAAAAGCTAGCCCGATGCCTGTCCCGGTATATCTGCCGGGTTCTGCTTGCGCCACCTGGTAAAACCTGTCGAAGATCTTCGGCTTGTCCCTGGCCTCAATTCCCTTACCGGTATCAGCGACGATCAATTCACAAACAGGCTGAGGATCTTGAGCGTACCTGACCCGGAATTGGATCTGTCCACCTGGTGGAGTGAATTTAAAAGCATTGGAGAGTAGATTGTAAACCACACTTTCCACTTTTTCTTTGTCCATTAACAGGTAGAGTTCCTTTGGGTCTGACTGAAAAGAAAAAGAGATGTTCTTTCGATCGGCTTCCTCTTCGAAGGACTCAACAATTGTTTTAGCTACCGTGACAATATCATGATAGGCAGTATTTAATTGCATTGCATTCGATTCCGCTTTATGAAAATCGAGTAGCTGGTTAATTAAGCTTAAAAGTCGTTTCGACTGATTCTGAATTTTACGGATCGTATTTTTTACCGACTGGTTTAGCCTGGTATCAGCAACCAGGTCCTCCAGGGGACCGATCATCAGCGTCAGGGGAGTCCTGAATTCGTGCGAAATGTTAGTAAAGAACCTGCTTTTGATTTCCGCAATCTCCCGCTCCTTCTCATATTTTATGTTGGCAATCTCTAACCTGTTTTGAAGGTAGATTCTTCTCAACTTGATATACCTGGAGAACCATAGCAAGCCGCTGATGACGAGAAAATAGATCAAATAGGCCCACCAGGTCCTCCATGGTGGGGGTGAAATAAAAATCTTCAAATCAGCAACATCATTACTCCAAACCTGGTCGCTGTTAGAAGCTTTTATTTTGAAGGTATATGTGCCTGAAGGCAAATTGGTGTAGGTAACATTTCTACGGTAACCTGCATCTACCCAGTGATCGTCAAATCCTTCCAGCATATATTGATATCGGTTTTTGTCGGAGGCATGATAATCAAGAGCAGCGAAGGAAAGAGAAATAATATTTTGCTTGTAAGACAGGTTGATTTCCGACTGAAGGAACAGGGGTTGTGGAAGTAGATCCTTGTTGAAAACTACAGTACCAACCCCAACATCCTTGTTGTTTACCTGGAGTTTGGTAAAATAAACCGGGGGCTTGTATTGATTGAGGTAAATGCTGTCAGGATAGAAATAGGTAAGACCGTCAATACTGCCAAAGAACATTTGGCCATCGTCTCTCACATAAGACGCATTCTCAGAAAACGTGTTCGATGAGACGCCATCGCGCGTGTCAAAATTCCTGAATGTTTTTATCCGGACATCGTATTTTGTAATTCCCCTATTTGTGCTCATCCAGACGTTGTTTTCGTGGTCAATCAAAACAGAATGGATGTAGTCGTTTGGGAAACCGGGACACTGAAAGAAGGACTGGATTTGAAGTTTACCACCGTCTCCGAAAGAAAGCTCGTTAAGGCCTTGCTGAGTGCCGACCCACACATGCCCATAGCTGTCTTCTGCTATTGAAAGGATGCTATTATTAGACAGACTGTTTTCACTTCCCGGCTTGTAGGGAACTTGTGAAAAATTATCCTGCTCACGATTGTACAGGTGTAACCCGTCATAAGTTCCAACCCATAACCGGTTACTTCTGTCGACCATTATACAACTAACCCTGTCATTCTGAAGCGCACCTTCGAAGCCAACGTGTTCGGGATAGCGTTTAAAAACGGGAGTATCCCTCTTGTATGACAACACCCTGTTTAGCCCGTGTTCCTGTGTACCCACCCAGATAACACCAGATTTGTCTTTGACAATGCAGGTAACTTTTGGTCCGCTTAAACTGGAAGTATCCCT
>Ga0157371_10004890_pt1 | contig 11511 bp, 10 predicted proteins | sample C45metaG_FD_113462 | JGI IMG/M metagenome (GOLD analysis project Ga0157371, IMG submission 113462) | Corn rhizosphere microbial communities from Kellogg Biological Station, Michigan, USA - C4-5 metaG | ecosystem: Host-associated > Plants > Roots > Rhizosphere > Soil | place: USA: Michigan... | reverse complement strand
ATTGTAGCGGAAGGGCGGAGACTCCTGCCGGATGAGTGAGACAGATAAGCCATCGCAGGCGAACGCGTAAGCGTCGGCGATGGCTTATCGCTCACCCGGCGGAAAGCGTCCGCCCTGGAGCGGAAATCCTATGCGGAAACTTCTTACGACGCATTATTTCTAAAAAGTGGAATACCTTAAGTTGTTTGGAGAAAACTATTAGCATAACATTAATCTTATAATTTCCAAGCCACAAAAAAATCCACGAGAATCAATTCCTCGTGGATTTCTATTATTTACTTGCTTTTAACTCGTATAGACCGCCGTTGGATTCAATAATATGATCGGGTTTTGGCTTACCAAGGTTTGCTTTATGACCCGCAATATGCTCGGGGCTCTTCTCCCAATTTTTCCAGTCTTGCTCTGATTCCCATGCCACTACGACTAGAACCTCTTCTTCACCACGACGCACCTTTTTTACAAGTACTTCAAGTTTTACAAAACCTGGTTGCTTTTCTATAAGCCCTTCACCTTTAAAACGGTCTACGACAAGTTTGGAAGTTCCTTCTTTAACAATCAGACGTCTAATTTGATAAAACAATTATTTAATTGCCTCTAAAACTGCATCAATTTTAGCGTTTTCTGACTCAATACCACCACCTGATAAGTACCAAGCTTCTGGATCTAAGTAATATACTTTGCCATTTTTAACGGCATTTGTTTTACTTACGATTTCATTTTCAATCGCTGCTTTTGTACCAGATTCTCCTTCAATAGCTACTGCATCTCGATCAACAACGAATAAGATATCAGGATTTTTCTCAAGCACATATTCATATGAAACGTTTTGACCATGTGTAGAAACTTCTAAGTTTTCATCAACCGCTTTAAAGCCATAGACATCATGAATTACACCAAAACGTGAACCAGGACCGTATGCACTTAATTCTCCTTCAGAAGCAAGTACTACTAAAGCTTTTTCTTCTATACTTTCAGTTTTCCCTGCTAATTCTGCAACTTTTGCATCAATTTCTTCTAATGCTGCAGTTGCTTCTGCTTCTTTACCGAACATTTTACCAGCTAATTCTGTATTAGCTTTAAAAGAGTTCATATAGTCAGTAGTATCTAATCCAACATAAACTGTTGGAGCAATTTTACTTAATTCTTCATAGGCATCTGCTTGACGACCAGAAATGAAAATGACATCTGGGTTCATCATACTGATAGCTTCGAAATCCGGTTCTTTTAATGCTCCAGCATTTTTGTATGTAGCTTCATCTGCATATTTGCTTAAGTATGTCGGAAGGCTACTTGTAGATACCGAAGCTACATCAACTCCAAGTGCATCTAATGTATCTAAGTAACCATAGTCAAACACAACAACTGTTTCTGGTTTTGCATCAAGCGTAACTTCTTTATATCCCTCTGGTTGTGCAATTGTTAATGGGTAAACGGAAGCTTCTTCTGCCCCTCCAGTTGTTTCTTCAGTTGCTTTTTCATCTGTAGTTGACACATCTTCTTTTGTTTCATCATTTGAACCACATGCAGCTAATACTAATAACAGTAGTGCAAACATAATTGCTAAAAATTTATACTTTTTCATTTGTAAACTACTCCCTTTTTTTATGAATTAAAATATACACAAATGCGACAACTATTCATTTCTTGGATAGGAATATCCATATCATAAATCTCTTTAAGCGCATCCGAATTAATGATTTCATGTGTTGGCCCGTCTTTAATGACACGACCATCTTTTAATGCAACGATATAATCCGAATAAACGGAAGCAAAGTTAATATCGTGTAAAACTATTACAACTGTTTTACCAAGTTCTTCTACAAGCTTGCGAAGAATCTTCATAATTTGAACGGAATGCTTCATATCCAAATTATTTAATGGCTCATCTAATAATATAAATTCTGTATCTTGCGCGATAACCATTGCAATGAAAGCACGCTGGCGTTGACCACCAGAAAGCTCATCTAAATAATTATTCTCTAAATCTGCTAAGTTCATATACTCAATTGCTTGATCGACCATTTTAATATCCTCAGCGTTTAAACGGCCTTTTGAATAAGGAAAACGACCAAATGACACTAATTCACGAATAGTTAAACGCACATTCATATAATTCGATTGCTTTAAAATGGACACGCGTTTTGAAAACTCATCGGATTTCCATTTACGAACATTTGATTTATCTAGTAAAACTTCCCCTGTGTCTGCGTCCAATAAACGACTTACCATCGACAAAAGTGTAGATTTCCCTGCTCCATTAGGTCCAATAAACGAAGTAATTTTTCCTGACTGGATATTCACGCTAACATTGTCCACAACTGGCTTTTTAGCAAAATATTTGGTTACCTCTTTTACTTGGATCATGATGTAGCTCGACTCTCCTTTAATAATAAATAAATGAAGTAAATCCCACCGAGAAAGTTAATAATTACGCTAAGTGTTGTGTCGAATGTAAATATACGTTCAACGATCCACTGTCCGCCAATTAAAGCAATTAAACTCATTAAGCTTGCTCCCGTGATGAGTACTGAATGTTTATAGGTGTTAAAGAATTGATAAGATAAGTTTGCAACGATTAATCCAAAGAATGTAATCGGACCAACAAGCCCGGTTGAAGTAGCAATTAATATAGCTGATAGAACTAGCATTCTTTTTACTATTTTGTCGTAATCCACACCTAGGTTAATGGCATTGTCTCGACCTAATGACATTACATCCAACTCTTGAATAGTGCGCCATCCATACATAATCGATAACACAATAATGACCATTGCAATCCAAACCAAATCACCATTCACGTTATTAAAGCTTGCAAACATCTTATTTTGTAAGCTTGTAAACTCATTCGGATCTATTAGTACTTGAAGGAAAGTTGAAATACTTCCCAAAAAAGTTCCCATAATAATTCCAACAAGCAGCAAGAAATAGATTGGACGTTTCCCTGAGTTGAATAAAAAGCGATAAAGTAGAAGGGCAAAGACGATCATCGCTAAAACAGATATAAAGAAATTATAATTTTTGTTAATAACTAAAATCGACATCGACCCAAAGAAATAATAAATACAAGTTTGAACTAACATGTATAACGAGTCGAGCCCCATTACACTTGGAGTTAAAATTCGATTATGAGTAATTGTTTGGAAAATTACGGTTGAATATGCAATTGCTACGCCTGTAAGCGCCATCGCCAATACTTTAATCGCACGACGTGGAAGTGCATAATCATAGCTTCCATTCAATCCTTGAAATAAATAAAGTATGATGGAAACCAAAACCAAAGCCAATAGTATGAGCATTTTTGTTCTGTTACGCATATGCTTTCCCCCTAAACAACAAGAATAGGAAGATTGCACTTCCGATTACACCAACCGTCATGCCAATCGGGATTTCATATGGGAAAATTATTACCCTACCTAAAATGTCGCATACTAACAAAAAAATGACTCCTAGCAATGCTGTATGTGGTAGCGTTTTTTCTAAATGGTCCCCTTTATAAATAGAGACAATGTTTGGGATGATTAAACCTAAAAATGGGATCATTCCAACTGTCAAAACAACAGTGGTAGAAATTAAAGCGACTAGGACCAAGCCTAAATTCAGCACTCTATTGTAAGATAGACCGAGGTTTCTTGCAAAATCCTCACCCATCCCAGCAACCGTAAAACGATTAGCATAGAAATAAGCAATTATAAGTACAGGTACACTTATGTAAAGCAGTTCGTATCTGCCTTTTAATATCAAGGAGAAGTCTCCTTGTAGCCAGACAGTAATATTTTGAATAATGTTTGCTTTGTAAGCAAAAAACGTCGTAATGGAAGCTAATATGTTTCCGAACATCAGACCAACAAGCGGAACAAATATTGCATCTTTAAATTTAATCCGATTTAATATTTGCATGAAAAGGAATGTTCCTGCTAAAGCAAAAATAAATGCAAACGAAATCTTTTGCATATACGTTGCATTTGTAAATACCATCATCGAGATCAAAATCCCTAAGCGAGTAGCATCAAGTGTACCAGCTGTTGTTGGGGATACAAATTTATTTCTACTAAGACTCTGCATAATAAGCCCTGCAATACTCATCCCTGCTCCTGCAAGTATTATGGCAATTAGTCTTGGTAATCGGCTAATGAGAAATATTTGCGTCTCTTCCGAAGTAAAATCCAACAAATCCATTGGTGATATTCTCGTAACACCAACAAAAAGAGATAAGAGAGAAAGTGCGACTAGTGCAATTACAAGATATCTTTTTTTCATAACTATCCTCAACATTCTATTTGTGAAAAGATGATAGTGAAAATCATTATCATTTACTCACAGTTTTTATTATAGCACCTTGCCTTAGCAAGTCAAAGGTTAAATGAAAATGATTTTCAATTGATAATATACGTTATGCCTTTTCATCCTTTTTTATTTACCTACCTAATCTTACTATAAAATAATAGAAAAACAAAAAGACTGCTTGTATTTGTCGATTTTTCGCAACAATTACAGCAGTCATTTTAAGGATATTTGTTTAGATTTCCATAGCACTATCAATAACTTCTTGTGGAATGACAATTTCATCAACCTCATTGAAGTTTGAGAAGTCGGATTTAACATTTTGCTTCATATTCATTTTTTCTCCGTCTATTTCCATATCCATATCAAGCACTACATCTACTTTATTTGTTTGGAACGATTCTTTGTCGATATGAATTAAATAGCTTACGGAGTTAATAACTAAGCCTAAATCCAACTCTTCGCCTTCACCTATCATGCTTTGCATAGCTTCATCTATTTGGGTTTGAACAAGCTTTGCAAATTCTTCGCCTGAGGCGTCTAGCCGAAGGATATAATTTTCATTGTCTTGTTCAAATGTAAAGTCTTTCAAATAGTCTTGAATCATTTTTAATTGCTCGGAAGGGTTAGATTGATCTGTCGCACCCATTAATTGATCCATCATTTCTTGAGGAAATTTCATCCATTGACCAGTTGTTCCTTCAAACATATAAAAGTCGTCTTCTGTAATGTATGTTTCTATTTCCATTGCTTCTTCTGGCATACTTTCATCAGAAGATTTCATGGAAGTAGTTCCTTTTTGGTGCATTTGCATCGGCGCTACTACATATTCCATGTCCATTATAGAGCTAATATCTATACTTAAATCTTCTGTGGGCATATGCATCGTTTGCTTCATATCAATTTGTGCTTTTACACTTTTTAATTCCTCTGATACTTTAAGCGATTTTTCATAAACTTCTTTAAGCGTTAGTTCGCTTTTCTCCGTTACCTCTGTATTTGCTGGGGCAGCTGTCTCATTACATGCTGCTAAACCTAATGTTAATGTGGCTACTGCTAATAGAGTTGTCCATTTCTTCATATTAGTTCCATCCCTTCTTTTCAGATAGTAACTTTACGAAGAAGTTTCAGAAAAGTTTCAGTTATTTGCTAAATCATCTTACTCCTCGCATGTATTTTTGGATAAGCGGAGTAAAGATGAATAGTACAAATCCTAATCCAAGTGCGATGACACCAATGACTCCGAAGTAAAGAATTTCATTCTCTGGTGAATAAAATTTAACTACTTGTGCATTGATTGCTTGAGCTGAAGCACTCGTTAAGAACCATAAACTCATTGTTTGTGCAGCAAATGCAGCAGGTGCAAGCTTAGTTGTAGTAGATAAACCAACTGGTGATAATAATAATTCACCAAGTACAACTAAGAAGAAACTCAACACAAGCCACCATGGACTAACAAGTGATTCTGTGCCATTTACATATGCAGGAATAATCATAACAATAAACGACAGACCGGCAAAGAATAGACCATACGCAAATTTTTTCGGTGTTGATGGTTGTCTATCCCCAAGCTTGACCCAAAACCAAGCAAAAACTGGAGCAAATGCAATGATGAACAATGGATTTAATGATTGAAACCAAGCAGGAGAAATCTCAAACGAACCGATCATTAAATCGACACGTTCATCTGCGTATTGAGCTAAGATGCTCGATCCTTGTTCTTGAATAGCCCAAAACATCATCGCTGCTACGAATAACGGAATATACGCAAGTAATCTTGATTTTTCATCTGCAGTTGTTTTTTCACTTCTATACATAACGATGAAGTAAAGGGTTGGTATAACTATCCCTAAAATCGAAACAGTCATCGTAAATACATCGAACGTCATAATTCCTTGTTGAACCAAAATGAAACCAACGATTAGCACTACTAAGACTGCAATACCAATTCGGGTTATAACTTTTTTGCGTTCTTCTTTCCCCAATGGATTTGGAACAAAGGAACCTGCTAAGCCTAGGTATTTTTTCTTTGTAATTAAAAATACAATTAACCCAATCGCCATACCTACAGCTGCAAGTCCGAATCCTAAGTGGAAGTTGTACTCAAGTCCCACAGTTCCTACGATTAAAGGTGCAATAAATGCCCCCATATTAATACCCATATAGAAAATACTAAACCCTGAATCACGACGAACATCACTTTCTGAATATAAATCACCGACAATGCTTGAAACATTTGGTTTTAATAAACCTGTCCCAATAATGATTAAAGCCATCGAAATAAATAATGGCGTCGTTCCACCAGGAAACGCTAGTACGATATGTCCAAACATAATAAGGACACCACCGTAAAATACGGTTTTAGTAGTACCAAGCAATCTATCGGCAATCCAACCACCAATAATCCCAGACATATAAACCAACGAGCCGTAGATAGCCATGATGGAGTTAGCTGTTGAACGCTCCATCCCTAGTCCGCCTGCGGTCACTTCGTAGTACATATAATAAATAAATATTGCCCGCATTCCATAATAAGAAAAACGCTCCCAAAATTCTGTGAAGAATAATGATAATAATCCTTTAGGATGCCCAAAAAATCCCTTTTGAGGAACCGATTTAACTACTTCTTCTCTTGACACCATACTTTTACCTCTTTTCTAAATAGAAAGTATATTATACTACTTCCCTCTTTTTGATGTCAAAAACCATTTAACTTAATTCAGCAATTACTTTCTGTGACGAGCTTGCGCAGGAGCATAAATTTTCTTCAATTAGAAATTACAGGAACAAAATTATTCCTCTTCTATAATCCCAGTTGAATAAAGTTAATGCCTCCAGCAGATGCCACAGTTTTTTAGATGAGTTTATCGAGCAAAATTGATAATATCTAAGCGAAAATAAGCCTGGCGAATTTGATTAATATCGACTTCGAAAATTTTTAGTTATAATAGTCTAGACGTAAGGACAAAGGAAAGGGGTGCAAAATGTGCTAAAAAAGTTTTTCTCATTTTATAAACCACATAAACGTCTATTCATCATCGATTTTAGTAGTGCCGTGTTTGTAGCCATATTAGAGCTTGCGTTTCCAGTAACGGTTCAATGGTTTATCGACGAGTTATTGCCAACTGGCAATTGGAGCATGATCGTGCAAGTTAGTATTTTACTTTTATTCGTCTATATTTTAAGTACGTTTCTGAATTTTGTTGTGAGTTATCTAGGTCACAAACTTGGGATAAATATTGAAACGGATATGAGACAGCAATTATTTAACCATGTACAACGACAATCCTTTCGCTTTTTTGATAATACGAAAACAGGTCATATTATGAGCCGAATTACGAATGACCTGTTTGATATCGGCGAACTTGCTCACCATGGGCCAGAGGATTTATTCATCGCAATTATGACCTTAATTGGAGCATTTATCATTATGTTCAATATCAATCCAGAACTTGCGGTTATTGCAGTTATTATGGTGCCGTTTTTATCGATTGTTGCTACATATGGGAATATCATGATGAATAAAGCATGGAAAAACATGTTCGGCAAAATTGCAGACGTAAATGCGCGTGTCGAAGATAGTGTATCCGGTGTTCGCGTTGTGCAATCATTTACAAATGAAAATTTTGAAATGGCTCGTTTTCAAGAAGATAATGGACAGTTCCGCTTAGCGAAGCTTGCTGCTTATAAAGTGATGGCTGGAACCAATTCAAGCATTTATATGATGACTCGATTAGTGACGCTGATCGTGCTTGTTGTAGGAGCTTGGTTTTCATTTCAAGGAACGCTTTCTAACGGAGAGCTTGTAAGCTTTATTCTCTATGTGAACGTGTTGATTAAACCAGTTGACAAAATCACTGCACTTCTCGAGTTGTATCCTAAAGGAATGGCTGGTTTTAAACGATTCCTAGAGCTTGTAGAGCAGGAGCCAGAGATTAAGGATCGCCCAAATGCGCTACAAGTTCAGCATTTAAAAGGAGACATTTCATTCGAAGATGTTAGTTTCCGATACGATGAGCATAAAAAAGTTTTAGAGGATATTAATATATTCATCAAAGCTGGTGAAACCGTTGCATTTGTTGGTCCATCTGGTGCCGGAAAAACAACCATTTGCTCACTTATCCCTCGATTTTACGACGTCGATGAAGGGGCAATATCAATTGACGGTTTAAATATTCAAGACATTACCACGAAGTCATTACGTTCTCAAATTGGGATTGTGCAGCAAGACGTGTTTCTATTTACAGGAACTGTTCGTGAAAATATTGCGTACGGTAAGAAGAATGCTTCAGAGGAAGAAATTCGTGATGCAGCGAGAAAAGCGCATCTTGAAGGATTCATTACGTCACTTCCAGATGGATATGAGACACAAATTGGCGAACGAGGACTTAAACTATCAGGTGGCCAAAAGCAACGCTTAGCAATTGCACGGATGTTCTTAAAGAACCCGCCTATTTTAATATTGGACGAGGCTACTTCAGCGCTCGATACTGAGACAGAGAAAATTATTCAGCAGTCACTTATGGAGCTTGCAGAAAATCGCACAACACTTATTATTGCACATCGACTGGCTACCATTCGTGATGCGGACAGAGTAATTGTCGTAACGGAAGACGGAATCGCAGAAGATGGTTCGTATAGCGAGTTAGTTGCACAAGATGGTATTTTTGCAAGATTACACAATATACAGTTTCAAGAGGTTTAAATTCGAAGAGTGCTCCGCGTCTGATACGCGAAGCAGCTTTTCTGTATTTAGATTTGATGTACTCTCGCATCTGGAGTGATTGCTCTCGTAATGACGGCAATTGCCCTCGGATAGCACCGATACTCACTCGTAACAGAAGCTAATTCCAAAAATAAAAGGCTATCCAGATCGAAAATGTAATTTCGACTTGGGTAGCCTTCCATTTTTATTGAACAAATACAAAATGTTGAAAACGATCGTAATCGGCTTTTTTCACTTCTACTTTGACAAGTGTACCTTCTTCTTCGTATGAAGTAGACAAAACAGATGCGTGCTCATTTAGATAGGACACAATATCTCCTCGTTCAAATGGCACGAGCAGGGAACAATGTACGTAATTAGAGAAAATATGCTTTTTGATCATGTCTAGCAGTTCATCTAAACCAGCATCTTCTTTTGCGGAAATCCATATATTATCTCCTGTAACATGCGGATATTTCAAATCTGCTAGGTCCGATTTATTGTATACATAGATAGTCGGTACATCTTCCACTCCAACTGCAAGCAATGTTTCATTCGTCACATCCATCATGTAACGATGCTCATCGTTAGAAACATCGACAACATGAAGGAGCAAATTCGCATCACGTGCTTCTTCTAAAGTCGAACGGAATGCTTTTACCAGATGATGAGGAAGCTTACTAACGAATCCTACTGTATCTGTTAATAAAAACTCTTTTTGATCCGAAAGCTTAATCTGTCTAACCGATGTTTCTAGTGTCGCAAATAGCATATCCTTTTCAAAAACTTGCTTGGAATCTTCTTGGCCCACTTTGCGAAGCAACTGATTCATTATGGTCGATTTCCCTGCATTCGTGTATCCAACGAGTGAGACTACTGGTATAGCACTCTTCTTTCTTTGCTTTCGTTGCGTTTCTCGTTGGTCCTTTACATGCTCTAGTTCACGTTTTAGTTTGGCAATTTGGTCCTCGATTTTACGTCTATCTAGCTCCAGCTTCGTTTCCCCAGCACCACGGTTTTTAAATCCTCCGCCTGTTCCCCCACCTTGTCGACCTAGTGATGCACGAAGTCCGACTAAACGTGGCAACATATATTGAAGTTGGGCAAGTTCTACTTGCATTTGCGCCTCATTCGATTTTGCGCGACGTGCGAAAATATCGAGGATTAGCATCGTACGGTCTATTACCTTGCAATCCAAATCTCTTTCTAAGTTGCGAATTTGCGAAGGAGACAATTCATCGTTGAATATGACAAGGTTTGCACCAGCTTCCTCGTAGAAGTTTTTAATCTCTTCCACTTTCCCAGTACCAACATAGTGAGAGGAAGTGACTCTCGTTAAATTTTGCGTCACTTCCCCAACAACTTGAACATTTAGCGCTTCTGCTAAGTTGTGCAATTCCTCTAATTCATATTCAAAATGCTCATCCTGTTGAAGCTTGACTGCTACAACTACGGCTTTTTCTATTAATTCGTCCAAAATGATTCCCCCTCTTAACGAAAACGATAAACTGCTTGCTCGTAAATGATATCCTCTTCTTTATCGGATCCACTAATATAAATGCTTGCAAGCCTTTCTTTCGTTCCAGTTTCTAGCTGTTTAAATACTAATTGTGTATTAGATAATAGCAATGTTTGCTCATCATGTTCTTTCATACCAAAATAGCCTTTCCACTTATCCATTACTTCCCTTGGGTTATGTACATGAAACTCACAGGAAGAGATGGTCAATTCCAAATTACTCGCTTCGATCGTGCCATCTTCTCGTAGCAGTCGATATCGCTCTTCGTCACTTTCTTGCCATTCAATAAAAAATGGAGTAGGCAACTCATCCCTTACTTCTTCTTTCACGAAAAGCATTTTCCACTTACGTACTAAGCCACTTGTTGTTTTTCTTTCAGCATGTAAAACTCCGGATGTTTCTATACCTTTTTCTTCGAGTTGCTTGCATAGTTCGTCAATTGTCGTCGTCCGAATGCAGATTGTTCCAAACCCTGGACCAGTCTTCAAATCATGTAATAATAAATCTACGAGTGGATGATTAGCATGGTTTGCAACCTCTTCATGCTCAAGGGCAAGCCATTCAATATAGCTAGTTTTTGTATAAAGAAGTGCATTATACGTACCCCAGTGAGTATGCCGTCCTCCAACAACTGCATGTAATCCTTTGGCTTTCCAATCTTCTGCTGTTTCTAATGGTTTTTTGGTTATGTGATGAACAATATGATCTAAGTACATGTCCGCACCTCTAATTCTCAATATATCTATAATTTACCTTTACCTCTAGTATACAACAAATGCAAAATGGATGATGAGTTTACTCGCCATCCACGTTGTCTATTTCCCAGGAAATATGTCGTTTACTAGTTAAATCTCTACCTTTTCTTTCGACATTTCCCGTAAAAGGAACTTTTGAATTTTGCTGGAATTTTTTCATTGTTAAGCATCGATAAATTCGATATTTTATGAAAGGATATTTTAGCTTTGCGATAGGCTTTAATCCGTTTCTTCATCAAATTTCTAATCTT
>Ga0157371_10004888_pt1 | contig 11513 bp, 15 predicted proteins | sample C45metaG_FD_113462 | JGI IMG/M metagenome (GOLD analysis project Ga0157371, IMG submission 113462) | Corn rhizosphere microbial communities from Kellogg Biological Station, Michigan, USA - C4-5 metaG | ecosystem: Host-associated > Plants > Roots > Rhizosphere > Soil | place: USA: Michigan... | reverse complement strand
GCCCGCCAGGGCAGCGGCCACTCGTCCTTGATCACAACTGGGACGCCGTGAAGCGGACCGTGAGGCGCCGCGGCCAGCATCTCCCGCGAGCGCTCCGGAAAGATCTCGATGACGGCGTTGATCGCCGGGTTGCGGGCTTCGATCCGCGCCAGCGTCGCCTCCAGCAGCTCGCCGGCGTCGAGCTGGCCCGCGGCGATCGCGGCCGCCTGCTTGCGCAGGGGGAGGTCGAGCGGCTCGCTCATCGCCGCGGCGGTGCCTGCGAGAGGTCGGGATCCGGCTCGGCCGCAACGGCGCTGGTGTCGAGGGCGAGCAGCTCGAGGATCGGCGGCCAGAAGGTCTCGTGGGCAGCTCGCATCACCGCCAGCTCGATCTCATCGGCCTCGACGCCGAAGGCGGCAAGCGCCGCCGGGATGAAGTCGTCTGCGCGGTTCGAAGCCTCCATCTGCGCCCGAACCCTAGCTGGCTACTTGGCCGGGATCGTGCAGACGCGCCGCGGGCGCCGCATCCGGCCGCGCCGGAAGGCAAGATTGGCGCCGCAACTGGGCCTAGCCCCTCGTGTTTGCCACAACGATGCGATTCGCCGAAACGAAAGCCACCACCAGCCGCGGCTGGGCCGTGCTCGCCGCCGCCTGCCTGCTCGCCGCCCTGGTCGCGGTCGCAGCCCCGGGCGCTGCCGACTCCGCCCCGCTGCGGGTGGTCGTCCTCGGTCAGACCTCGGAAACGCCGCCGGCCTCCTGCCCGGGCAAAATCGTCAACAACGTCGAGATCACGCCCTGCCGGGTCGAGGGCCACGTGACCGGGTTTCAGTCGATCGCCGACGGCATCGCCCGCCCCTTCGAAGCTCCCTTCGAAGGCAAGATCGTCGCCTGGTCGATCACCCTTTCCAAGCCTTCGACGACCGAAACGAAAACCACCACCGACGAGGTGGGCTTCTTCAACGACTTCCTCGGCACCCCCTCGGAGGCGCGGATCGGCATCCTGCGCCCGATCGAAGGGACCAAGCCACCGCAGTACAAACTGGTGCGCCAGAGCCCGATCGAGGTGCTCAACCCCTACTTCGGCAGCACCCCCGTCTTCGCCCTCGACCACCCGCTCACCGTCCTCCAGGGCCAGATCGTGGCGCTGACCGTCCCGACCTGGGCGCCGATGTTCGCCCTCAACCTCTCGCCGGAAAACAGCTGGCGCGGCAGCCGCCTGCCCGAACACTGCGTGGCCCGCGAAGACATCCAGAACGGCCACCCCCAGCAGGGCGTCGGCAAGACCAAGACCTACGGCTGCTACTACTCAGAAGCGCGGCTTCTTTACACGGCAACGCTCGTGAAAAAGCCCTAACGCGGGCTGACCCAGCAGTTCAAGGACGCAGGGAGGGAAGTGTGCTCCGCACACGACCGACCGAGGACGCCGAAATGCGCTGGTCAGAGCGCGTTAGAGCGCTTCTTGGCGGAGCCCGCAGTACGGGCAATCAGATACATCCAGCCCGATCAGCTGGTCGCAGCGGCGGCAGGCGCGGAGGTTCTCCGGGCTGCGCGGCAGGGACGAGACCGAGGGGGCGAGCGGCAGGACCATGCCCACCGGCTCCATCTCCTCACCGGTCTCGCGATCGACATAAACCGAGCCGGGCTCGGAGTGGGCGAGGGCCTCGCGACCCGAGGCCGCGGAACGCATCCGGTAGAGCTGCTTCTCGTTCATCGCCGGGAAGACTATTAGCTTGGGCGGCGATGAGAGTCCTCGTTTTTCACGGCTACATGCTGCGCGGCACCGGCAGCAACATCTACAACGTCAACCTGGCGCGGGCGCTGGCCCGGCTCGGCCACGAGGTGCACCTGCTCTGCCAGGACCGCGAGGTACGGATCGAGGGAGTGCAGATCCACAACCCCGACATCGGCGGTCTGCTCCCCGTCTACGTGAAGGACCCCTACGAGGGGTTCGAGGTGAAGACCTTCCCGGAGCTGAGCGAGGAGGAGCTCGACCGCTACATCGAGGCGAACGTCGCCGCGGTGCGCGAGGTGGCCGAGGCGGCCGGAGGTATCGACTTCGCCCTCGCCAACCACCTGGTGATGGGTCCGGCGATCCTCGCCCGGGCCGATGTCGCGCCGTTCGCGGTCAAGATCCACGGCTCGGCGCTGGAGTACACGGTCAAGCCGCATCCGCGCTTCCTCCCTTACGCGCGGGAGGGCTTGGAGGCGGCCAACGGCGTCCTCACCGGCTCTGGGCATACCGCCGAATCGCTCTGGGAGGCACTCCCGGACCTTCCGGACCTGCGCGAGAAGACCCGCCTCGGCCCGCCGGGCGTCGACGTCGAGGAGTTCCAGCCGCGCGGCGAGCGCGAGCCGCTAGTCGCCTTCGTCGGCAAGCTGATCGTCTCCAAGGGGGTCGACCTGCTGCTTGCCGCCTGGCCGCTGGTGCGGGCGGCCAACCCGCAGGCACGCCTGGAGGTGGCCGGCTACGGCGCCTACGAGGAGGGCCTGGGGCGGCTGCTGGACGCGCTCGAGGGCGGCGACCTCGATGAGGCGAAGGAGATCGCCCGCCGCGGCTGGGCCCTGGAGGGCGGGGAGGAGCGGCCCCTGCCGATCCTCAGCGCCTTCCTCGCCGATCCCCCCGAGGGCTATGCCGAGCAGGCGCGCGCCGCCGCCGGTTCGGTCGAGTTCACCGGCCGCCTCGAGCACCACGAGGTCGCCACCTTCTTCCCTCGCGCGGAGGCGACGGTCATGCCCAGCACCTTCCCCGAGGCCTTCGGCATGGTCGCCGTCGAGGCCGCCGCTTGCGGCACCCTGCCCGTCTCCGCTGGTCATTCGGGGATGCTCGAGGTCTCGCGGCAGCTCAGCACCGCCCTCCCCGATCCTGCCGATCAGCTCGTCTTCTTCCCGGTCGAGGAGGGCGCCGTCGAGGCGATCGCCCAACGCCTCAACGACTGGCTCGCGCTTCCAGAAAACCAGCGGGAGAGGGCGCGCGCGGCGCTGGTGGAGAGGGTCGGGCGGCTCTGGAGCTGGGAGGGAGTGGCCCGCGGAGTCTTGGCCGCCGCGGCCGGGGAACTCGGCGATCTATCGCGCCCTGCGAATTAGTGGCAACGGTCACCTGGGGACCGCAAAGCCTCCCGCCGCCGCTTCAATAGAATGCCCGCCGCCCCAATGTACGGCCGCCTGCCCATAGTGAAAATGCTCCTGGCGACGATCGTCTCGACGATTGTCCTCTCGGTGGTGATGGTCTCCATCAACTGGGACGGTCAGGAGGCCTCGACCGCCGCGCCGAAGATCGACGATCTCCTCAACGTGATGATCGTCATCTCCTCGTTCGTCTTCTCGCTGGTGATGGTGATGCTCTTCTACGCCCTCTACAAATTCAGGGCGAAGCCGGGCGACGAGTCCGACGGCGAGCCGATCCACGGCAACACCCGCCTGGAGATCGCCTGGACCCTGATCCCGACGATCATCGTCCTCTTCGGCGCCGGCTACAGCTGGAAGGTCTTGAACGAAATCGAAAGCCCGGACAAGAACCACGTCACGGTCGATGTCTTCTCGCAGCAGTACGCCTGGAGCTTCGCCTACCCAGGCAAAGGCTACGTCTGGAAAGAAGGCGAATTCCACGTCCCGGTCAACCGCCAGATCCAGTTCAAGATGCACGCCCAGGACGTGATCCACTCCTTCTGGGTGCCCGAGTGGCGGATCAAGAAAGACAACGTCCCCGGGATCACGACGACGGCGATCGTGACGCCGGACAAGGTTGGCACCTACCAGCTGATCTGCACCGAGCTCTGCGGCTTCGGCCACGCGACGATGCGGGCCAAAGTCGTCGTCGAGCCGTACCCGAAATGGGTGAAGTGGGTCGAAGGCTTGAAGCAGAAAACGCCGGAACCGCTGATGGAGTCGGTCAAGCAGGACACCGAGACGAATCCGACCAGCCTTGGGGCCGGCGGGGCATAGGCATAATGGGGGATTGCTGATGGTTGCTGCGATTAAGAGACCCGGCTGGTACCGCGCGATCCTGGGCGCAATCGCCTTCGGAGCCTTTGGATTCGGCCTCGTGATTGCCCTGCGGGCGATTTCTGGGCTGCCGCTCTACCAGACCGAACAGACCGGCTACCCGCACATCGTCGTGCCGGCGATCCTGGCGCCGCTCGGCTTCCTCGCCGGCTTCGGCTGCTTCGACTATTGGCTGCGCTGGGCGGTAGGCGCGCCGACCATCCCCGACGACCACTCCCAGCACGGGGCGACGAGCTGGAAGGACTACTTCCGCTTCAACACCGACCACAAGGTGATCGGCATCCAGTACGTCTGCACCACCTTCTTCTTCTTCTTCATCGGTGGGTTGATGGCGATGCTGATCCGGGCCGAGCTCGCCCAGCCGGGCACCCAGATCGTCGACGCCGCCACTTACAACAGCCTCTTCTCCACCCACGCCGTGCTGATGATCTTCGTCTTCGTGATCCCGGTCTTCGCCGGGCTCGCGAACTACGTGCTGCCGCTGATGATCGGCGCCCCGGACATGGCCTTCCCGCGCCTCAACGCGCTCAGCTTCTGGATGCTGCCGCTCGCCGGGATCCTCTTCATCGGCAGCTTCCTGGCCCCGGGCGGCGCCTTCGACGCCGGCTGGACCGGCTACGCGCCGCTCTCGACCGTCGCCCCGCTGGGCCAGTCCTTCTTCAACCTCGGCGTCCAGTTCGCCGGCGCCTCCTCGATCGCCACGGCGCTCAACTTCCTGGTCACGATCATCACCATGCGGGCACCGGGAATGACCTTCTGGCGGATGCCGCTGCTGGTCTGGGCGAACCTCTCGACCTCGTTGCTGGTCGTCGCCGCGACGCCGTTCATCGCCGGGGTCCAGTTCATGGTCCTCTTCGACCGCATCCTCCACACCAACTTCTTCGACTTCGCTGCTGGTGGCGACGTGATCAGCTACCAGCACATCTTCTGGTTCTACTCCCACCCCGCGGTCTACATCATGATGTTGCCCGGGTTCGGGATCATCTCCGAGGTCATATCGACCCATGCCCGCAAGCCGATCTTCGGCTACCGGCTGATGGCCCTGGCGCTGATCGGCATCGTCGTCCTCAGCTACTCGGTCTGGGCCCACCACATGTTCGTCGCCGGGATGTTCTCCTGGCTGCGGGTGCCGATGATGATCACCACCCTGCTGATCGCGGTGCCGACGGGGATCAAGATCTTCTCCTGGCTGGGAACGCTCTACTTCGGCAAGATCCATACCTATTCGACCGCGATGCTGTTCGCGCTCGCCTTCATCGTCACCTTCACGATCGGCGGGATTTCCGGCGTGATGCTCGGCATGGTGCCGATCGACATCCACGTCTCCGACACCTACTTCATCGTCGCCCACATCCACTTCGTCCTCTTCGGCGGCTCCGTCTTCACGATCTTCGCCGGCGTCTATCACTGGTTCCCGAAGCTGACCGGCCGGATGTACGACGAGCGGCTCGGCCGGGTCCACTTCTGGGGCACCCTGATCGGGACCTGGGGCACCTTCCTGCCGATGCACTGGGTCGGGATGGACGGGATGCCGCGCCGCGTAGCCGATTACGCCGAACAGTTCGGCAACTGGAACCTGCTGATCAGCGTCTTCGCCTTCATGCTCGGCGCCGTCCAGCTCGTCTTCGTCTACAACATGGTCACCAGCTGGCGCTACGGCCCGCGTGCCGAGGCCAACCCGTGGCGGGCCAACTCGATCGAGTGGCAGGTCTCCTCGCCGCCGCCGATCTTCAACTTCGACGAGATCCCGCGGGTCGTCGGTGGGCCCTACGAGTACGGCATTCCCGGCGCCAAGCACGCGATCATGACCAGCGACGAAACCGAAGTTCCCGCCGCTGAGCCGAGCGTGGTGGGTACCGGCTCATGAGCGTGGAGCAGGCTGACGAGCGCAAGCCGCTGCTGGTCTTCCTCAACGAGGTGGCCGGCGGCCGCAAGCTGCTGCAGGCGGTCCGCGAGCGCCAGGACCAGGGCCAGGTGTCTGGTGTCGTCGTCGCCGCGCCGCAGAACCAGCCTTCGGTCGGCCAGCTGATCGACACGGACGAAGTTCGGGAGGCGGCCCGCGCCCGCGTCGAGGTGACGATGGCGCTGCTGAGCGAGTTCGGGATCGAATCGATCGGCGAGGTGCTTGACCCCGAGTCCTCGCTGGCGCTGGACGACGCCGTCCGCGCCCACCGCCCGGGCGAGGTGCTCTTCTCCAGTCTTCCCGACACCCGATTCGGCTTCATGCGACGCGACCTCGTCGAGTGGGTCCGCGACCGCTGCGAACCGGACGTGAAGCTGACCCATATTCCGGTTCGGATCGAAGAGGACGCGATTCGCTGGGACCTTAACCACACCCTCGTCGTTGCCACCAAGACCGTCGCCGCGCCCGACCTGATCGCGCGGATGAAGGATCGTGCCAACGTCCGCCCGCACCGCTTCACGATCATCTGCCCGCGCGCCGAGGACGTCAGTGAGGCGCAGGTCGTCCGCGACCTCGCTTCGACCCTCGCCGAGCTCTATCGCGCCGACATCGACGCCACCGGCCAGCCGATGAGCCCGGACCCGTTCCTGGCGGTGAAGAACGGGATCGAGCACTACCGGATCGACGACATCCTCATCTCGACCTTTGCCGGTGAGCGCTCCCAGTGGCTCGAGGACAACCTGATCGGGCGCGTCCGCGACATCACCGAGAAGTCCGTAGAGCACATCGAGGTCGGCCGGCCTGCGACCGCCGTGGTCGCCGCTGTCGCCGAGGGGGAGGCAGGCTGATGGAGAGCGCATCGGTAGCGGCCAGGCACGCCCACGCCGACCACCACCACGGCCCGCCGGAGGCCAACCAGAGTTCGCGGATCGACCGCCAGACCCTCGGCATCCTCCTCTTCATCGTCTCCGAGGTGATGCTCTTCGGAGCTTTCTTCGCCTCCTACTTCTTCCTCCGCGTCGTCGTCGACCCGGCGAGCTGGCCGCCGGAACCGTTCGAACTGCCGAAGGCCGTCGCGGGCATGAACACCGCGATCCTGGTCTCCTCCAGCTTCACCGTCCACTACGCGCTGGAGTCGATCCGCCGCGGCAACCGCACCGGCCTCAAGCTCGGCCTGGTCGCCACTTGGCTGCTTGGCGCGACCTTCCTCTTCATCCAGATCAACGAGTACGTACACCTGGGCTTCAGCGCCCGTGACCTCTCGTTCGGCTCGATCTTCTACAGCCTCACCGGCCTCCACGGAGCCCACGTCTTCGTCGGCCTCTGCCTGCTCTCGTTCGCGACGATCCGCGCCTTCCGCGGTCACTTCGGCCCCGACGCCGAGGACCACCTAGGCGTCGAGGTGCCGGGGATTTACTGGCATTTCGTAGACATCATGTGGATCATCGTGTACGTCACGGTTTACATACTCTGAGCGAGCTGCATAAGGGCGGGGATCGATGAAGTTCAACGAGGCCGCCGTCTTCAAATGGGTCGTGATCGTCGGGATCGCGGGGGCGTTGATCATTGCTGTGACGCTGCTGACGCGGCCGCTGGTGGGGGCGCTGCTGTTGCTGGCGATCGTGATCGCTGGGTGCGTCTACGCCTACCGGTGGTGGATGACACAGAAACGGCGCTGAATTGTTACGCAACTTCTTGTTTTTACGACAAAAAGTTGCACTTTTCTCTGTAGTCTGGAAGTATGCAGACGATGACCCAGGGCACCGCCGACGAACGGCGCGACCGCCTCGAGGAGAAGGTCGACGAGGGCTTCGCCGAAGTCGACGTACGCTTCGAGAAGGTCGACGAAAGATTCGCTGAAGTCGATAAACGCTTCGACCAGGTCGACCTTCGACTCGACAAGATCGACGTTCGCCTCGATGGATTCGACGAACGGTTCGAACGGTTCGACGAACGGTTTGGGCTGGTCGACGAACGCTTCAAGGAGGCCGATCGGCAGATGGGGCGGGTTGAAAAGGGCCTCGAACAGGTTGTCAGTGGCCTTGCTTCGCTTCAGAAGACGATGGTCATCGGTTGGGTGAGCATTTTGGTCGCTCTCATCACGCTTATTGTCCGGGTCTAGCTCGCGGAAACAGCTCCAGCGCCGCCAGCGTCAGGGCGATCGGGACCGTTGCCGGGAGCTCGTCTACCGCGAAGAAGAGGAGGTCGAAGGTGAGGCCGATGACTGCGGCGAGGGCGGCTCCTCGCAGCTGCAGGCGGCGGTCGTAGGCGAGTAGGGCGCCGAGGGTGGCGGCGACGAAGAGGTCGCCGAAGCCCATCAGGGCCGAGCCGAAGCTCGCCAGCTGCAGGCGGGGAAGGTCGGCTGCCGGTGAGGTGGTGTTGAGGACGGCGTTGGGGCCTTGGAGGAGATCGGTGGCGACGAGATAGGTGTCGACGGCGGCCATCAGGTAGATCCCCAGCTTCAGCCACTGCGCCGGCACTGCGCAGGCGATCAGCCAGCCGAGGGTGACGCAGGCGAGCGCTGAGAGGGCCAGGGCCGCCGTTTGGCCGCCTAATGCGCCCTTGGCGGCCCAGGCGATGGCGAAGAGGGGAAAAACGAGCAGGGCGAGCTCCCAGCGGGCTCCCCTAATGAGCCAGGCCAGCGCGGCGGCGGCCAGCGGTGGCACCGTAACCAGCGCTAGGTAGGTGAGGGAGCGGGCACTGGCCGAATCCAGCGCGATCGCGGAGATCACGACGATGATCGAGAGCGGCAACACCAGCGCCCACCAGCGGCTCTGAAGGCGCTCTAGGAGGATCGGCAGGAGAGGCTTTGGCGCGGCCACCAGAGCCGCCTGGACGAGGCTGAGGACGCCGATCGAGAACCAGAAGGGGAGCAAGCGTCAGACGGAGCCGGCGGCGGCCGTCGCTCGCGCCTGCTCCTCTTCCCGCGCCGCCGGGGATGGTTCGTCCCTTGGCTCGAGCCGTCCCGCCGCGGCGACGGTCCAGAGCATCGCCAGCCAGTTGCAAGTCGCCACCGCGACGTGGACCCAGACGATCTCGCCGGGAAGTTCGAGCGCCCACTGGATACCGCCGATCACGCCCTGCAGGGCGAGGAGGCCGAGTACGACCGTGAGGGGCTTCAGCGCTCGCCTGTCGCCGCCTGGGCGGCGGAGGAGGAACCAGACGCCGATCGCGGCGAGGCCGTAGGCGGTGGCGATGACGGCGTGGCGCTCGACCACCCATTCCAGGGTCCGCGCGCCCTCGAAGTCGAAGCGGTGGACCAGCTGCCCTTCGTGAGCGCCGGCGTGCGGGCCTGATGCCGTGGCGATCGTGCCGGCGAGGATCGTCAGCTGCCCGAGCGGGATCAGTGCCCGCACCGCCCAGACCCCTAAGCGGTCGCGGGAGAGGCGTCGCTCCCAGGGTTCGAAGCGCGAGCACCAGGCAAGCGCAAAGGCGGCGTCGAGCAGGACCATCGAGAGGATGAAGTGGCTCATCACCAGCCCCGGCGCGAGGTGGTACTTGACGACCAGCGCCCCGAGGATCGCCTGCCCGATCACCCCGAGCGGCAGCAGGCCGCCGAACAGTGCCAGGTGCCAGCGGTAAGGGCGGCGGAACCAGGCAAGCAGCGCCGCGGCGATTACGGCGAAGCCGACGATCCCGGTGATCAGCCGGTTCGTGTACTCGATCACGGCGTGGGATTCGAGCGGGGGAGTAGTGCCGCCGTAGCACTTGGGCCAATCGGGGCAGCCGAGCCCGGAGCCGGTGAGTCTTACCCCGGCGCCGGTGAGGACGATCATCGAGAGGGCGATCAGCGCCACCAGCGTCACCTGCGCGTAGCGCTCCCGGGAGATCTCGAAACGGCTTTTCAGGCGTTCCCACATCTGTTCGCAATGATCGCAGTGGCGGCTAAAGCCGCTCCGCTCAGCCCTTGGTAGAGCTTGACTTGGCTTTGCCGCCGCTGGTGCTTTCGCTCAGGTACTTGACCAGATCTTCGAGTTCTTTTTCCGAAAGCGTCTGTTCGAAGGTCTGCGGCATCACGTTCGGGGGGTAGCCCTTGGCGATTTCCTTGTTCGGGTTGACGATCGATTCGTCGATCATCGCTTCGCTCTGGCCCGGCAGGACTTCGTCCAGGTTCGGGCCGGTCACGCCGCCGGATTTGGCGGCTTCCAGCGTGTGGCAGCCGCCACAGCCGTTGTTGGCGAAGACCTGTGCGCCCGGGCCGCCTTCCACTTCCGGCGGCGCGGCGCCGGGGACGCCGGCCCATTCGCCGACGTAGGCGGCGACGTCGTCGAGGTCCTGGCCGGTGACGATGTCGCGGGGCATCGAGACGCGGGGGTCGCCGTTGTTCTCGCGCGGGTACTCGACCTGCGCCTTGACAACCCCTTCGACCGTATCGGAGTCGTTGCCTTCTTCGCGGGCGGCGGCGAAGGCATCGTCGAGGTTCGGCCCCACCTGGGCCGTAGTGCCGGCCTGGGCGAGTTCGTGGCAGACGCCGCACTTCTGGATGAAGAGCGAGCGACCGCGTTCAGGGTCGGCGCTGGTCGTGCCGCAGCCCGAAGCGGTCACCAAGATGGCGACCAGGGCGATGAGCGCGAGCAGCGGGGCGGTCAGTTTCGAGGGACGATCCATGGGGCGAATGCGAGCGGGAGTCTATATGTCGGCGCCCCGGGTAAGCGTCCCTGTGACCCATTCCCATGGGATAGGATTGAGGCGATTATCACTAAGTTCGAAACCGGCGCGATGGGAGGCCGCAGATGCAGGTGAAGGACGGGATGTCGGAGATCACCCTGACCGTCGGGCCGTCGCACACGCTGCGCGAGGCAGCGGCGAAGATGGTCGAGAAAGGGACCGGCGCGGCGCTGGTCATCGATGGTGAGATGCCGACTCCCTCGGTCGTCACCGAGCGCGACCTGCTGATCTCCGTGGCGCAGGGACAGAACCCCGACCACGAGCGCGTCTGCGACCACATGAGCGAGGGCGTGCTCAGCGCCGCCCCCGACTGGAGCCTCGAGCGGGCGGCGGCGGAGATGTCGCGCCGCGGCGTCCGCCACCTGGTCGTCTTCGACGGCGGCGAGCCGACCGGCATCCTCTCGATGCGCGACATCGTCCGCTGCTGGACCAGCGACGGCGCTACTTCTGAAATGTCCCTGCCGGGCTCTAGCTAGCCGCGGGGAGGGCCGCTGATGGTTTCCACGGGAAGCGCTGCTCCCCGGGTCTCCTGGTGGCGCGGGCGGCTGTAGTAGTCGTGGATCGAGCCGCGGACGATGCTGCGGAAGGCCAGGAGGATGAAGATCGCGCCGACGATCGCGTAGAAGACCGGCGGGAAGGCGAAGCCGCCGGCGAAGATCCCGCAGAGGAGGCCGACGGCCCCGACGGCGAAGAAGACCGGGCCCCAGGAGGGGCGCGGCGTGTAGATCATCTCGCCCGGCTCGGGGACGTGTCGGTGGTCAGCCATGTCCTACTGGGCGATGTAGAGGAAGGCTGCGACGAACGAGAGGGCGAAGATCCCGGCGGCGATGCCCCCGGCGACCAGCCCGGCGCGCATGTTCCTACGTGCGGTCTCGCGATCCATTGCCCGGATTTCTATCAAGCCTGCCAGCCGAGTGCCGGACCAAACAGGTCAAGGACGCAGGGAGGGAAGTGTGCTCTGC
>Ga0157371_10004887_pt1 | contig 11518 bp, 7 predicted proteins | sample C45metaG_FD_113462 | JGI IMG/M metagenome (GOLD analysis project Ga0157371, IMG submission 113462) | Corn rhizosphere microbial communities from Kellogg Biological Station, Michigan, USA - C4-5 metaG | ecosystem: Host-associated > Plants > Roots > Rhizosphere > Soil | place: USA: Michigan... | reverse complement strand
TAGGTTGCGATAGGTAAAGGGATTTTCGGTTTCAGGTAGCGAGGCGTTACTGTTATGAAACGACATTTTTTCAGCATTCATTCGCACTGCGAACGAAGCCCCGCGACGCTATTGTGTAGCGTTGGTGGGGGCGGTCAGGGCGATCAAGGCTGAGTTTCGCCGGGTGGCGGAGGGAGAAGGTCAGACGCCACTGGATCCCATTGCGAAGCCATGAAAATTGTCCCCAACCAAGATCCGCTTTTCGGCGGGTTTTCTCGCGTATTACAGGCTATTCAAAAGAACCTGCATCACCGTGGTCTGTGAAACGCAATGAGTTGTACGCCGTTATCACGGATCGCTTCCTGGCTTTTTCAGGTGGAATTTGGTTGCTGGAGATGGCAGTTGAATGAACTCGCCAAGGGGAGGGTCGTGAAGCGCTCCGCGAGGCAGGAAGGTGCGCCGGCAAACCAGCTGCGTCAAGGTCTGCGGGGTGGTGATACGGCTTCGTGTAAACCACTTTTATGATGTGTAAACCAACGCGGTTTACAGTGCAAAAATTAGGCTTACAAGATTCAGGATTACCCTCGATCGCTATTTTGCTCGACAGCTCAGCAGGGGCGTTTGATTGGCGATCGGAACCTCGCCGTAGCGAGTCCACCAATTACCTGAATCAGGGATTGCAGACCACTCAAGACCTCGAATTGCTGTAGGGCAACGATAGGCCAATTGCGCACAGCTGCCGCATTCCGAGCACGTGGCTATTGGCAAGATGGGAAGTCTCACACAGGTGCCTGCTCAGCCAGTCCCATAAGCGCGAGACATAATCGTCGAGTATGGGAATGAAAAAGATCCTCACATCGAAGATTGCTACTCTTTGCCGTACGTTGCTATCCAACCGCGGGTAACAGCTTTACCAACAAAAGCGTCAACAACGACACCACTCCGATAGCAAACATGCTGACTAGGGCGTACAGCCAGCCAGAGCCACCGTATATGGCTTTCATGCCCCGTTCACTGTTGCGTCCGGCGAGCTTCATGGCCGCACCAATAATCAACAGCACCACCAACGCGCTGACTTGATGTGATTGAACAAAGGCGCTGACAAGTTCGCCTAGATCGCCTTGGGCTTTCCATTGCCAAAGGCCACGTACAATAATCGCGCTGTAGAGGCTTAGCCATAGCCCCCATGCCGCCGTTGTGACCACAAAATATAACAGTGGCGGCCTCCTCAACTCGGGTCGCCATTTACGTAGCACATGGATGAAACCGCAGTGATAACCCCAGCGTAGGAACGCGAGGACATACCCCAGCATCGTGGTCAGTGCGAAGGCACCCCAGAAGTACAAGCTTTCGGTGTTGTGCAGTCGCAGCAGCAAATCGGCAGAGGGCGCTGCAGGAGCGGGTTTGCTCATTTCCAGCCAAAACACCCACTGGTATACCGATTGAGCTGAAGCCGCACATACGCCAGAGACCAACAACGGTGCGCTTTTAAGTCCTGGAAGCTTCGCATAGGCTGGCTGGATTTGGTTTGGTTGTCTGACGAAGTCAAGAGGACGGACAAACATGGGGCCAAGCATCAAAAGAGCGTAGGTAGTGACTTTGGCACCGCGAAGAAGGCGCCAAGCCTGGCGTAGCAAGGGGGGCATTTTTATACATTCTCGTGTGTAAGGGCATAGGCTCGCACAGATATCAGCGTACTGATGATCACATGCTCAATGAGTTGGTCTGACGTTCGCGAGCGACCATGGATCGTTGTTGGCCGGTCATGGTTACGAGGAGAACTGGTCAAGTTCCATACAATCGGTGATCAACTCAAATGCAGTTAACTGGTTGAGCCGGATCCAGCCGGTTGGGCCGGCAAAGTGAAATTTCGCAGAGCTTCCAGACCATGAAGAATCATGTTTGCTGAAGGCGGTAATAAAAAACCGCCGAAAGGGGCTTGGTAAGTGGGGATTTTTTAGTGCTTCTCGGTGGGAGCCTGCCGCGCTTTACCGGCGTCCCCTTTTTCAACCCGGCGAAACTCAGCCTTGATTGCTCTACCCGCCCCAACCAACGGTGCAAAATAGAGCCGCGGGGCTTCTTTCGCCGCGCACATGAATTCTGAAAAAAATGTCGTTTTCATAGTAGTAACCCCTTCGTTACCTGAAACCGAAAATCTCATTTGTGTATACCAAACCAGCTCGTAAGCGGCAAGCGCAGGGCGTGGCGGTTGTGCAGGAGCTCGGTCACTACGTCCGCTTTAATAATGAGGGTCTCGCATTGCCTGACATGGTTGTCGTCCTTGCGTGATGGCGCGGGAGCCTGGCCAAACTTTTTCTCCAGTGATTATGTTTTCTGATAATTTCGTGTGAGATTTTCGCCTATTATCTGACCATTCGTTTAAGCGGGTCTGGAACGTCGATCGCGTCTTATCTCATTAAAAAGACCAGAAAAATGCATAAAGATAGCTACTTTGGAAAAATCAAAACGGGTGGTGCTAATTCATCATTAGGACTAAGCTTTCAGGATTCATGCGCTATCTATTACTTGCTGAAGAATCTGGATAATAGTGGCTTTTTGTCGGTGGGAATAGAAACGGATGATGATTTTACTTTAATATACGAGCATGAAAAACTTCTATTGCAAGTGAAGCTGGAAGAGTTGTCTCTGCCGTTAGCCATTGAGCATGTTGGTGAAAACAAAATACTTATTGGCTCGACGATAAATAAGAAGCTTTCGAGTTTTTTGACTTACCTAAAGCATTACAGAAACTTCGAGTCATCTGAAGAGAGTGAAGCATCAAAGACCCTGGTTTCGCAGGATTTTGAGGACCTGCTGCTTAAGTTTGGCTTCACAAGTGCCCTTGACGTTCCGCGGACGTGGTTTGTTGACACGGTTCCCGAAGGAAAGGTAGAGGAAATAGTTAACCTGCATATTGTGTCTTGGGGGATAAGCAAAGGTTTATTTATCCATGGCGATAACTGTATGCGTGATTTTCAGTTGCTTGCGGCTAAAAAAAGAGCTGCTAGAGGTTTTATAACCAAGCAAGAAGCCATTGCTTTACTGCATAAGCACTCAAAACAGATTGCCATCGAGCAAGGCTACGTAAATTCGATAGGAATAAAAAAGGAAACTATCCTCGAAAAGGTCGAGACGAAAATAACTCATGCCGAAACCTTGTTGAGGGAAAAAGACTACGATCGAGCGCTCAAATCTTTCACTGAGCTTGCGGGTGTGCTTGAATCCGAGCAAATCTATGTTAAATGCGCTGCGATCTTGCATATCCTCGACCAGCACGATGAAGCAATCACTTATTGCAACAAAGCCCTCGACATCGATCCATGCCAGCCCTATGCACTGGCCATCAAAGGTTCATCGCTGGGGGAAAAAGGTGATTACCTTCTGTCGCTGGATTTTTTGAAGTCTGCGAATCATTACAATCCAGATGATGCAGTAATTTTGTATAATCTTGGCGTCGCATATTTAAAGGTAGATAAAATAGATGAGGCCATTGATCATTTTGAGTTTTCCACCTATGTAGACAAAAAGTTCAGTTCGCCGCACTTGAATTTAGGTGTGTGTTTATACAAAAAGGGTCAATTCAGTGCCGCCCTTGAACATATAGAAATTTGCCTCTTGCTGGAGCCGGGTCTACCCGAAGCGCTTTCACAAAAAGGCGAAATCAAGCGATTTTATGGCGAAATCGAAGAGGCGCAAGAATTATTTTCTAGATGCCTTAAGAAAACACCAGACAATCATTTGGCACAGAGGGGGTTGGCTTTTTGCTTGCTCGAAACAGGAGATCCGCTGGGAGTGCCCATGCTCATCAGGAACATGTCCGATGAGCTGAACGTATTAGCGGTTAATGAAATACTTGGGTTTTTTGATATAGGCTGGAAAAATACGCTAGCGCTATCGATTAAACGTATCGATGAATCCTCTTACGCAGTTGAGTATAACAATTTAACGTTTTTTGTATCAGGCTATGCCAAAGACACTATTGCTGTCGGGACGTTAAATCTGGAAGTGGGGCGTCTGCCAGTAATAATAAAAACCTACGAACGTTTGAATGACTACAAAAATGCAGTTAACTGCATAAGGTTGGGTCAGGACTTTGACTTGGTTTATTTTGTAAGTGGATTGCTCACCGACCATCAAGATCATTGTGAGATCAGGATTGAATTTAAGCACTTGACGATCCAGGGGGAAACTGGCCGGTGTAATAATGAAGGGTTTAACTCCTTTAAGGGGTGTTATGAGGGCTATTATTTATTGTTGCTGCAGCACGGTAATACGAATCAAAAAGCTCTTTTTAATCTGGTTGGGTTGGAGATAAAGTAGGCAAGCTTTTGGGGTGATTCTTATTGGCGGGGCGAGTAACGCAAGTTGCTTTAGCGGTATATGGCGTTTTAAACAAAAGAGAGCAACGGGTGGCTCGAGGCCACCCAACTGTCATTTCTGATACCGCTGTAAGTCTTAACCCGGTGTACCTGTCGCATTCCGCGTCACAGTTGCTTTGACGCCTGTTCGAGGATTTCCTTCCAGATAAATCGTGTTCAACAGGTGTTGATCAGGAAGGCTGGAAAATTTTTGCGCAAGGTGTCGAGCTAAACTGTCGCTGGCAGTTGTCAGGATCAGGTTCATGTTCGGCATTGAGGTTGCGGCAAGCCTGAAAATATCCAGCATGGCCACTCGATTGAGATCGTCCAAATGAGCGATTGGCTCATCCAACAGGAAGCTGCCACCGGTATTTTTTGCCCGGGCGAGATAAAGCGATAGCGCTAAATCTTGTCGCTGCCCTTGGCTGAGCTTTTCTTCTGCCTCCAACGGTGTCTCATGCCCTTCAGCAAGCACCATCCAATTCAAATCATTTCCAGACACACTCAGTTGGTGATACACCTCATTCGCGTGCATCCGGGAGAATAATTCAGTGGCCGGCACAAGGAGGGGAGCTAGGCTAGCAACCGTCGCATTACCAACATGATCGCCATATTTTGTAATCGCATTGTCTGCGACCAGAATGTGGCTTTGCCCCGTTCGGAGCTTCTCGGCGACCACCGATTTCTCGCTACGGAGTTTAATCAACTGCCCAGTATCAGCGTCTGTTGGCGCTGATACGATTTTGACCCAGATTGCCGGAATTTGTTGACCCACCTGAAGACTCAGCAAACGATGACCTTGCGTGGGGTTTCATAAGTTATGTATGGGTCATTAAAAATCAGCAGCTAGGTCAAAAATCGAATCAGCGCCAACACACTAATCCTGCTGTCGCTGGAACTGGATGCGGTGCTGGGTACCACCACAGGGCCGCTTCCTTTTTTCGGAAAGGAGGTATTCACCGCTACACCACGCAATCCACTTGTAGAGCAGGTCGTTCAACGGTGCCGTGAAGTCCACCGTACAAATTGGCGGGAGACTTAATGTGTCGGACCTTGTCACCTAAGATAGTCGCCGTCCAACAGCGGCTGAGTTTCAGCTTTCTACGGAGCAACACTCGATAGAAGCGTTCGAGCCGATCCGCGATTTTTTCTAGCGTCGCCAGGCCAACAAGTTGAATGCGCGAGCGTCGTCGGTGCGTCTGGTAACGGAACGAGCCGAATCCTACCGCGGCCATTGCATTTGTGTGAATCGCCTTGGCTTTTTTGTAGGCACTCAATGACCACTACTGGCCGATTTCTGCCCGTCACGACAGGCCGCTTTTGGTCCAGGCTGTTAAAAAAGCAGGCACCGTTTTGAAGTCTGCGTCGCTACGTAAAATCTGCCAGCGCTTGGTTAATCATCATACTCAAAAATTTGCGTTGGAGCGAGATTTTTGTTCCAAATCTGACTGTCAAACCTGCTCTAAAACGGTTTTAAACAGCCAGGGCCGAAAGCAGACGTCAGTTACCTCGCCTAAGCTAGAAAGGAATAAAAGGGTGAAGGTGTAGCCTCATCCAGCGTACTGACACACCTTCGCCACGCAAAGGAAGCGATGAATATTTTTGTGATGCTCCAGCCGCTGTTCGACATGCTGAAGTGGCTGCTGCCATTGTTGGTCCTAGTCATCATCATCAAGATGCCCTGGTTCAAGGGCTGGTTCGGTGAGCTGCTGGTGCGGACATTCGCCCACTATAGGTTGGATGGCCAGGTCTACCGCCGGTTGCACAGCGTCACACTGGATACGCCCGATGGCACTACCCAGATCGATCATGTGTTCCTGTCGCCTTTTGGCATTCAACGCTGGTTCTGACCGAGACCAACTCAGCTCGATGGCGAAGCAAGCTCGGGAAGCGATGGCCTCAGAAACGCTATCGGTAGTGGCTGATCGAGGCTACTTCAAGGGCGAGGAAACCTTGCCTGTCACGACGCAAACATCACCGCCTATGTACCAAAGCCAATGACCTCCAGTACCAAGGCGGACGGACGATTCAATAAAGATGCCTTCGTTTATGACCCGGCGAAAAACGAATATGTCTGCCCGGCGGGAGAAGCGCTGATCTGGCGCTTCTCAAGCGTTGAAAAAGGCATGAATATGCACTGTTACTGGAGTTCACGTTGCCAGAGTTGCGCGCTAAAACCCCAGTGCACACCGAGTACGGAGCGGCGAGTCCGTCGCTGGGAAGACGAGGCCGTGCTGGAGGAAATGCAGCGTCGAATGAACCATGTACCTGACATGATGCGAGTTCGAAAAAGGACTGTTGAGCTGTTGAGCATCCCTTCGGGACGCTCAAACAATGGATGGGCTCGACGCACTTCCTGACTCGTAAGTTGGTCGGAGTCAGCGCGGAGATGAGCCTCAACGTGCTCGCCTACAATATGAAACGAGTCATGAAAATCATCGGTACAGAAGGCTTACTGAAAGCGATGGCGACGTAAAAGCCGCAGCATTTGCTGCTCCAAGAGACGCTAAAGCGCTTAATAAACGCTTTGCAGCGTTACCGGTGCTAATCATGGCAAATGTTTAGGTAATCGCCTCGCCCAAGAGTGCTGGGCTTAGGCGTCCCTGATACGAAAGTGTTTTTACACACTCTGGGCCAGAGCATGACTAAATATCATCTGGCCGCAAGCACACGAAGTTACCAAAGCGCCAAGCTGTAGCTGACAATCAAGCGGTTCTCGTCAATGTCGCTAAGGAAGTTGCTGCGAGTGGTTGCGTTACGCAGCTTCAACCCAACATTCTTAAGCGGCCCGCTTTGAATGACATAACCTAGGTCGGTGTTCCGCTCCCAGGTTTTACCGTCGCTTAGGCCTGGGCCACGATCGACGTTGTCACCTGACAGGTAACGGGTCATCAGATTCAGTCCGGGCACACCCAACGCTGCAAAGTCGTAGTCATAACGCACCTGCCAGGAGTGTTCGTCCTGATTACCAAAATCGTTGATCTGCACTTGGTTGATCAGTGCATCGTCGGCACCGTTTACGTTGGCGAACCCGGTGTTGCCGCTCAGGTGCTGGTAACCGGAGCTAAAAGCGTGGCCGCCTAGCTTGTAGGTAAACAGCGTGCCGAAGGCATTGTTATCCACGTTACTGCCACCGTCGCCGCTGGAGTGGACAAAACGCAGGTCGGACTTGAGGCTATGGCCTTCCCCTAACGAAAGTTGATGCACCAGGTTTACCAAGTGTTGCTTATAGATGCCGTCCAGGCCGCCGTAGTAATAACTGGTGGTCAACTCCGGCTTCCATTGGTAGCGACCACCGCCAAATAGGAACTCATTGCTAGTCTTGGACTGACCCAGCACGATGTTTCGCTTGCCGCCATTGAATACCGTCAATACCTCGTTGTTTGAAGAGTCACGCTGGTTGACGCGATCAATACGGCCAAGGTCGAGGCTTAGGCCATCGATCTCGTTGCTGTTCACCCAGGCACCCCGAAAGGTTTGCGGCAACAAACGACCGTCGTTACGCATCAATGGCGGAAGCACTGGCTGAAGGGTGCCGAGCTTGAGAGTGCTTTTGGATACCCGTACTTTGGCCGTGAGGCCAGCCTCACCGTATTCGTCCTTGGCGCGCTTGGGCGCCTCGCTATTTGTCTTGAGCAGACCGGTTCCGACCCGATCAGGACTGGAGTCCAGTTTGATACCGAGCAGGCCGCTCACATCGATACCCAAGCCGATGGGTCCCTCTGTAAAGCCTGACTCCAATCGTAAAGTGAGTCCCTGAGCCCATTCCTCTGCTTTGCTCTGCGTCGCACCGTCCTGCCGGAAGTCGCGGTTCATGTAGAAGTTGCGCATATCGAGGCTGGCCTTACTATCGCCCACAAAAGCGGCACTGGCTGATCCGGCAGCGCCCAGGATAGAACCCGTGCAGACCACATGAATTAAGGTTTTCAAGTCGTACCGCATGGACAGTTTTCCTCTTGCTATTATTATTGTCATTGCTGTTTCTTATTTTTCTGATTATTCATAAACCTGAGCCAGCCAAACCGTCGATTAGGCGTGGCTGATGTTCGCAGGTCGACAAAGCTGAAACGCTCTATCATCGAGCCGAGATCGAAGCAGCGATTGAAGCGATATTCGAACTCGGCCAGATAGCGGGGGGAGCTCAAAATTGGTGGGGAGGGCACTTGCCTGCCCTCACATCAGCGGCCTTTCTTCCAGAGGTAGCCACCCAACAAGATGCCTATGCTGCAAATAATCGCCACATAGTAGGCCGGGCCCATAGGGCTTTCCTTGAGCAGCAGGGTGACAGCCATCGGGGTAAGGCCACCGAAGATTGCGTAGGCAAGGTTGTAGGAGAACGACAGTCCGCTGAAACGGACAACCGCCGGGAAGGCTTTGACCATCACGAACGGCACCGCTCCGATGGTGCCGACGAACAGGCCGGTCAGTGCGTACAGCGGGAACAACCAATCGGGGTGGTCGAACAGGCTGTGATAGAAGGTCCATGAGGTGACCAGCAGCGCGGCGCTGCCGAATACGAATACCCGGCCAGCGCCGAAGCGGTCCGCCAGTGCGCCGGAGCACACGCAACCGACGCTGAGAAAAACGATCGCCAGACTATTGGCTTGCAACGCAGTGGTCGGTGAGAAGTGGTAGATGGTTTGCAGCACGGTCGGGGTCATCAATATGACCACGATAATCCCGGCCGAGAGCAGCCAGGTGAGCAGCATCGAGATCGCAATCGCCCCGCGATGGTCACGCAGTACCGCACGCAACGGCACCTCTTCGGCCAGTGCCTTGCGAAGCTGCAGCTCGGCGAACACTGGGGTTTCATGCAGCCAGCGGCGAAGATAGACCGAGAACAGACCGAACACACCACCGAGCAGGAACGGGAGTCGCCAGGCGTAATCGGAGACCTCAGTCGGGGTATAAATGCTGTTGATTACCGTAGCGACCAGTGAGCCGAGCAGGATCCCGGCGGTCAGGCCGCTGGTCAGCGTGCCGCAGGCATAACCCACATGGCGTTGCGGCACGTGTTCTGAAACGAACACCCACGCCCCCGGCACTTCACCGCCAATCGCCGCGCCTTGAATAACCCGCATCAGCAGCAACAGAATCGGCGCCCACATGCCAATCTGCGCATAGGTCGGCAGCAACCCCATGATCAGCGTCGGCACGGCCATCATGAAGATGCTTAGGGTAAACATCTTCTTGCGCCCCAGCAGGTCGCCAAAGTGCGCCATGACGATGCCACCCAACGGCCGTGACAGATAGCCGGCGGCAAAGATGCCGAAGGTCTGCATCAGACGCAGCCATTCTGGCATTTCGGGCGGGAAGAACAACTTGCCGACCACAGCAGCGAAAAATACAAAGATAATGAAATCGTAAAATTCCAGCGCACCGCCTAGGGCAGATAGAGATAGGGTCTTGTAATCATTGCGTGTCAACGGACGTGTCGATTGTACGGGTTGCACGATGCTTGAATGCACTGTGGTCATGGCAAGGGCTTCTCTTATTAGTTAGATCCAGAATCCACAACAGAGTTGGGTGTGGCCTGACAGGTTCGGCGCGATAGCAACTTGTTCGAAAAAGCATATTCTCAACGCCTGGTAGGCATTAAGAAGGAGTTTGCGACCAAAGTGGTGTGCCGAGTCAGAATTCTTTCTCTTAATATTATTATTGGGAACCGCGTGATAACTGGAAAATAATGAGGTTCAAGCCAAAAAAGACGCAATGGCCAAAACTCTCAACTTCGCTGACTGGTTTGGACTGAACTCTTTGCAAAACGATCTGATACGGTAAATACCCTCGTATCTGATATGGGTGCTTAGTATCACTTATATCAATACTTATCTAATTTGCTTCAACTTGGAACGTGTACACACACAGATTTTGTCTTATCGGATAGCTCCAGCAGCGCCGTCATCAGTAGCATCTTCTAGTTGTGGCGCAGGGGAGATGCATGCTGTCTACGTAGTAACACGTAGGCGTTGCGTACGTAGTAACGCGGATTTATTTGTATAGTACATGCGCGGATATTTGCTCGGTTCCGCGCCGCGGACACAATTATAAAAATTACCGCCGCAGTCATGAGCTGTCGGCAGGAGACCCTATATGCCCCGTCTGGCTAAACACATCGCCTGGTTTGCCGTGGCTGTTATGGGAGCGTTCGCGCTAAGTGTCGTGGCCTTGCGCCGCGGCGAAGCGATCAACGCCCTGTGGATCGTAGTCGCAGCAGTCGCTATCTACCTCGTTGCCTACCGCTACTACAGCCTGTTCATCGCCACCAAGGTGATGCAACTCGATCCCAATCGTGCCACGCCCGCCGTCATCAACAATGATGGCCTGGACTACGTGCCGACCAACAAACACGTACTTTTTGGTCACCACTTCGCGGCCATCGCCGGCGCAGGTCCGCTGGTCGGTCCCGTTTTGGCGGCGCAGATGGGCTATCTGCCCGGTACGCTTTGGCTGATTGCCGGCGTGGTGCTGGCCGGTGCGGTTCAGGACTTCATGGTCCTGTTCATGTCCACCCGCCGCAACGGCCGTTCTCTGGGCGATATGGTCCGGGAAGAAATGGGCCGGATCCCCGGGACCATCGCGCTGTTTGGCTGCTTCCTGATCATGATCATCATCCTTGCGGTGCTGGCATTGATCGTCGTGAAAGCCTTGGCCGAGAGCCCGTGGGGGATTTTCACGGTGATGGCGACCATCCCGATCGCGATGTTCATGGGCATCTACATGCGCTACATCCGCCCGGGTCGCATTGGTGAAATCTCCATCATTGGTGTGCTGTTGCTGCTCGGTTCGATCTGGCTCGGTGGGCAGATTGCTGCTGATCCGGTCTGGGCCAAAGCGTTTACGTTTACTGGCATTCAGATCACCTGGATGTTGATCGGCTACGGTTTTGTCGCCGCGGTATTGCCGGTGTGGCTGATTCTGGCCCCGCGTGATTACCTGTCGACCTTCCTGAAGATCGGCACCATCGTCGCCTTGGCGATCGGCATTCTGGTCACCATGCCTGACCTGAAAATGCCGGCATTGACCCAATTCATCGACGGCACCGGCCCGGTGTGGAAGGGCGGTCTGTTCCCGTTCCTGTTCATTACCATCGCCTGTGGCGCGGTCTCGGGTTTCCATGCGCTGATTGCTTCGGGCACTACGCCGAAGTTGTTGGCCAGCGAAGGCCATGCCCGTTACAT
>Ga0157371_10004886_pt1 | contig 11520 bp, 10 predicted proteins | sample C45metaG_FD_113462 | JGI IMG/M metagenome (GOLD analysis project Ga0157371, IMG submission 113462) | Corn rhizosphere microbial communities from Kellogg Biological Station, Michigan, USA - C4-5 metaG | ecosystem: Host-associated > Plants > Roots > Rhizosphere > Soil | place: USA: Michigan... | reverse complement strand
TTAATAACTCAGGTATTCATATTCTTGAAAATTATTTAAACACTGTTTTCAGCAGCCTGGATGGTAGAGCTACGGGTAAATTAAATATTTCGGGCAAAGCATCCGCTCCAAAATTAACAGGCAGTATACGGCTTGACAGCACGGCCATGACGATCGACTATACACAATGTCACTACCACCTGGCAAATGGTTCTGTTATTACTTTTAATCCCGATGAAATAGATTTTGGCACGATCAAAATACTTGACACGTTAAATCATACGGCGACGCTCACCGGTAAGATCTATCACACTTTCTTTGATAATTTCTTCTTCAACGAACTTCATTTTAAAACCGATGCAGCAGGCAAAGCTCCTTCAAAATTTATTTTGCTCAACACTACCGCCAGCGATAACAACGAGTTTTACGGGCATGTAGTAGGGCGTGCAGAATTGTCGCTTAACGGTTTCTTGTCTGATATGCAGATGGATATTTCCGGCGAGCCGACAGACAGCAGCGCGATCTATTTACCGACGGGTGAAACGGCGGAATCCGGTTCGATGGATTACCTCGAATTTACAAAGTTTGGTCGTGAAATGAAGGCGGATCTTGTATCCCGGCAAACCACGAACATCAAGGTGAACATGGAACTGACCGCCAATCCCCTTGCAAAAATCGACGTAATTCTTGACGAAACAACGGGCGATATAATAAAAGCACAAGGAAGCGGCAAACTGAATATCACAGCGGGAACAACCGAACCCCTTACCATTCGTGGAAGATATAATGTAGAGCAGGGCGAATACACATTCAACTTTCAGACTTTTTTGAAAACACCTTTTTCTTTGCAACAGGGCTATATCGAATGGCAGGGCGATCCTTACCTTGCCAACCTGAATATTGATGCAGTTTACCGCGCACAGAATGTAAGTATGAGTAACATCCCGACGACTACAGGTTACAGGAATATCACCGGCGACGTGGACATTATTTTTAAATTGAGAGGAACATTAAGAGACCCACAGCCTGAGTTTGAATTCCAGTTTCCTTTTGATAATCCGCTGAAATCTGACCCGATTGCAACAGAATATTTAGAGACAAGATTCCAGGAAGATAAAACGGCGCTGATGAACCAGGTGGCGTCATTGCTGCTGTTCAATCAATTTATGAGCACTGATCAACCTTTGATCACGGGAAATACGACAGGAAATTTTGTAACACGAAGTGTAGGACAATTATTATCGGCGACGTTGTCTTCTTCGCTCAATTCATGGCTGCAAAAAGTATTAAACACAAAGTCAGTTAATCTTATCACCAATATCAACACAGGCGATTTAAATTTTCAAAAAGGCGCTTCGCAAAAAGAGCTTACCAATGTGGGCAACTTTGGAGTGAGAACTGCTTTTCTCAATAATAAATTACTGGTAACTGTTGCCGGAAATGTGGACTACAGGCTGGGTCAGGCCGTTGCCACTTCCAATTCAAACTTTTTATTTACCCCCGACGTTTCTTTTGAATATCTCATCTCTCCCAACGGACAACTGCGGGTTATCGGATTCAACAGGAGTGACGCGGACATTGGTGATATTGCCGGAGTCACAAGAAGAAACCGGACCGGTATCCAACTTTCTTACCGGAAAGATTTTGATTCGTTTACTGAATTTTTCACGAATGAAAATAAAAGAAGAAAAACCAGGAAGAAGTAAATTACTTTGTCTTTACCATTCACAATTCACCATTCCCCGATCAAAAACCTTCTCATCAGGTTCAACGCCATCACGGCCGTTACTTCAATATTTTTTGCACGGGAAAAACGTTGTTTAAATTTTTGTACCAATTGTTGTTCGTTATTGCCAACCGCCACCCACACGGTTCCTACAGGTTTGTCAGGGGTGCCGCCGTCAGGACCCATAATCCCCGATACCGCAATCCCGTAATCGGTTTTCATTTTGTTTAATAAACCCGATAGCATTTCACGGACCGTCTCTTCACTTACTGCACCATATTTCTCAAGCGTTTCTTTTTTCACATTAAGAAGTGTCTCTTTTATTTTGTAAGAATAACTTACGATGCTTCCTCCAAAATAAGCAGAAGAACCCGGAATGGATGTGATAAGACTGGCAATTGCGCCGCCGGTGCAGCTTTCACCGGTAGAGATTGTTTTTTTATTTTGCAACAATATTTTTCCCACCACCTGCTGCATTGATTCATCATCATCAACAACGATGTAATTTTTGACAAGCTTTTTTAACTCAGTAAACTGACTTTTAATGGAATTTTCTGTTTTGATTTTATGGAAACCCGAAGTGGATAAACGCAATCTTACCATTCCATAATTAGGAAGATAAGCTAGTTTTATTTCTTTTGGTAAATTGTCTTCAAAATCTTTTATAATTTCTGCAAGAGCAGACTCTCCTATTCCTGCAGTGAGAATGGTTTTATGAAGAATTAGCGGAAGCTCAAATTGTTGTTGCATATAAGGAATTACATCCTCCATAATTCCCATCATTTCATAAGGCACTCCTGGCATGCTGATAAAAATCGTTTCATCTTTATGAAAGATCATTCCCGGTGCAGAGCCTCTTTTATTTTGAATCACTTCGCAAACATCAGGCACTTCGGCTTGTTTTAAATTTACTTCTGAAACAGGTTTGTGATAGACTTTTTCAAAAAGATATTTTACATTTTCCAATGCGCCTTCATTCACCACCAGGCTCCCTCCAAAATAATCGCAAAGAACGCCTTTGGTAATATCATCTTTGGTGGGGCCAAGACCGCCGGTAATCAATACCACATGAACGTTTTCTTTTTCAAACGCCAATGTACTTTTTATTTCTTCAGCATCATCGCCAATCGCAACGCGGTTTCTCACTGCGATGCCGATTTTATTTAATTGTTGAGCAATCCATGCGCTGTTCGTGTCAATCACTTGTCCTATCAGCAGTTCATCGCCAATGGTCACTATCGAAGCATTAATATTTTTCATGCGGCAAAAATAAACAGAAAGCGATTAGGCGCATTATTATTCAAAAGCAAAAATGCGTTTGTGCAAAGAGAACAAAGTGCTCTTCAAAATATAGTGAAGCAATAAATACAGCCAATTTTTATTTTGACAAATCTTGGAGAAAAAATTTATTCCTGGGCAACAGTGCGGAAGCTTAAACCTTTTTCGATATCTTTTTGATACGCTTCATATACTTCGTCAAAAGTAAGCGGAAGGTCGAGGTCGGCAAGCAACCCCTGAATATAAGGTTCAGGATTAAAGCCGCTACCATGGCAATATATAAGCATCCACCAGCAACTGTTGAATAATCTTTCCATTACCATTTCCAGATGTTCCCCTTCGAGAGCCACCATTTGGGTGCCGTTCAAATCACCCTCTTTAGTTTCTAACTGGTTTTCAGCAAGGATGTCGCCGGCAAGTGTGTAAAAACGCGCGTCTTCGTCATGAAGAAAGAACATCATCACAGGAGAATCGGCAAGTCTGCGAAACCATTGCAGATACAAAGGATCCACTTTCCAGATTTCAGCCGGAACATATAATTTGCTGTCTTCAATTTCCGTGAATTTCAAATTGAGGGCAAAAATCATCTTCTCAATAAGATGAGGCTGGTGCTGAAGCGCAATTATTATTTGCTGCATTCCGGCCACATCGCCCGCTTCTACCAGTTTCGTAAACACATCCAGATTAAGTGTATGCATTTCGGGTTCAGCGAAGCGTAAAAAAAGGGGATCGTATTTTTTTAGAAATGGCTCATTGGCAGGTACCAGATAAAAAGGTTTTGGTTGGTTGTTCATGGTATGAATTTTATAGATAACGGCCATATTAAATAACTATTGCATCAATTTAACTAAGAAACGGATTTCCGGGTGTATCCGAAAATCAAAAAGGCATAAGTTAAAAAACCTATGCCTTTTTTTTCGTGTTACTAAGATTATAGTTTACGGGGTAACCGTTCCGTTGACAATGTATTTAATTCGTACTGCTTTTGTAGTATCAGATGCGTTCGGCAGTCCGGTTAATAAAAATGTATAAACCTTGTCTTTTTCCAGAGTTAATGTTTTAGTTGCCGAGATGCTCGAATCGTTCTTCACATCAATGGAAATGGCTGCGGGCGCTATTCCTGTAAAATCTGACACATCACCAAACGAAGTACTTGTGTTTATAACATCTGATCCTTTTGAGGAAACCGTAATCGTTTGTCCGGAAGAATCGGGGATTGCATTTACATAACGCACAAACGCATTTCCGGTAGACGTCGGCAATGAACCGAGATTATCTGCCACAATCATATTTTTATAAGTACCATTGGCCCCCATTGCGAAGGCAGAATAGTACATGCCGGGCTGAAACGTATAAGACGTCGAAGCCAGTGCTGAGTCTGAATTGGTTTCATACAACTTTACCGTCCTCGGGCCGCTGAACACATCCAGGTATCCCCCGGTGAAACTGTTAAACCCGATCGATGCATTAGCAAGCGTGTTATTGTCAAGAACGAAAACTACGGGTTGTGTACTGTCAGGAATAAGGTTAAACGCCATCAATCCTGATGTAGGTGTAGTTGCCACATCTTCTTTTTTACACGCCGAAAAGGTTAACGCCGTCAATAATAAAATATAGAAGTATTTGCTTCGGAAAACCGAAAAAATTCTGTTTTTCATATTAAAGTTTTTTTAGGGTAAAATGATTAATTAGCTTTCGGTCAATATACGGGAAAAACTGTGCCATTATCCATATAAAACGCTGAAACAAAATAAATTAAATGGTTTTTAACGATTATTTTTCAATGACTCCTTTTAAGTGAAGAGCAACAGAGAATAATGACTGGTTTTGTGATTATAATCTTTTAGTTTTGAGCGCAGGCGTTATTGCCGCAACCTTTTTCAAATCTTAAAAAATTCCAGTTGAAAAAAATATTTCTTTTCATTTTTGTTTTGTCATCGTTCGTCTCATTCGCCCAAAAATCAGAAGAGCAGTTTAATGCAGCTTTTAAAAATCTGCTGGACGATCCTTCGTTCAAGCATGCAACAATTAGTTTGTATATGATAAATACAACGACAGGTAAATCAGTTACAGAAGTAAATACAGAAGTGGGCGTGGCGCCGGCAAGCTGCCAGAAAGTAATTACCGCCAGCACCGCCTTTGGCTTACTGGGAGAGGATTTCAGGTACAAGACGACAATCGGTTACACAGGAAAGATAGTAAACGGAGTTTTAAACGGAAATCTTATTTTGAAAGGCAGTGGCGATCCGACGCTCGGAAGCTGGCGCTACGATGAAACCAAAGAATATAAAGTGATAGAAGATTTTAAAAATGCTATCTCACGTGAAGGCATACACGCAATTACAGGGCATGTTTTCGCAGACGAAAGCGTTTGGAACAGTGAGGCCACGCCGGATGGATGGATATGGCAGGACATCGGCAATTATTACGGTGCAGGCGCAAGGCCGCTTAACTGGCGGGAAAATCAATATGATCTTTATTTAAAATCGGGTAGCCATATTGGTGATCCTGTAGCAATAGTGGGCACAAAACCTTCCTTTGTTTACGACCTTCAGTTAAAATCAAAAGTTACCTCGGCGGCAAAAGGAAGCGGCGATAATAATTATATTTATTTACCGCTGGGCAATAAATACGGATATGTAAGAGGAACAACACCAGTAGATGATAATCATTTTACCATTTCAGGTGCTATGCCAAAACCCGGTGCTGAACTGGCTTTGACATTGGAAGCCACTTTAAAAAATGAATCAATTGAAAAAGCTGCTGAAAATTATCCGGAAGAATATAATCCCGAAGAACCTAAAGTTTTTTACACCTATGCATCACCGTTACTCGACAGTATTATTTTTCATTTTTTAAGAAGAAGTATTAATTTATATGGTGAGGCGCTCATTAAAACTCTTGCTTACAACTTTACCGGCGTTGGCGCAACAGACAGTGGCGTGAACGTTATACAACGCTTCTGGAAAGACAAAGGTATCGAGCCGTATGCAATTAATATTATTGATGGAAGCGGCCTCTCCCCTTCCAATCGTGTTACCACAAAAGCGCTTGTAACGGTGATGGAATACGCGCGTAAACAAAAATGGTTCCCAGCTTTTTATGATGCGCTTCCTAGCATAAGTGGCATTAAAATGAAAAGTGGTTCTATTACCGGAGTAATATCTTATACAGGTTATATCAAAGGGAAGAACGGTGACGAATACACGTTTTCTTTTGTCATCAATAACTATGATGGGAGCGGCAATGAAGTGCGACATAAGATGTGGAGACTTCTCGGAATGCTGTAAGGAAAAATGTTAAACAAATGTTCCTTTTCTTTTTATTCTCATTTCATTATTAGTTATAAGGAAATTGTTATGGATCATTGTTACAGTTGCAACCGGGTTAACCAGGAAGCGATAATGCTTCAGCCATACCAAGCCGTTATTTATAAATTAGCTAAGTAAATATTTAGTATTTTTAAAGAACCTTTTTCAAACGTAACCTTTTTGATATGAACATTACACGTCGCAAATTCATTAAAAACGGCAGCCTTACTCTTGCAGGCATTTCGCTTTTACCTTCTGTTCTTAATAGCAAAACACCAAATGATATTCTCGGAGTGCAGCTTTATAGCGTACGGGATGACATGAAAAAAGATCCGGCAGGAACGCTGAAAAAACTTTCCCAAATGGGATACAAATATGTGGAACATGCCGGGTATTACAACGGAAAGTTTTACGGCTATTCCATTCCTGAATTCAAAAAACTCTTGAGCGATAATGGCTTGAAAATGGACAGTGGTCACGATTTTTTGGGTTCGAAACAGTGGAACAAAAACACCAATGATTTTACCGATGAATGGAAGCAAACCATTCACGACGCAGCCGCAGTAGGAATGAAATATGTGATAAGCCCTGGCGTTGATGAAAGCCTTTGTCAGAACATGAGCGACTTCCGGCATTACATGGATATGTTTAATAAAACCGGTGAATTGTGTAAGAAAGAAGGAACACATTTTGCTTTCCATAATGAAAGTTATGAGTTCAATCACAGTCTGGACGGCACTTTGATCTATGATCTTATTCTTCAATCAACAGATAAAAATCTCGTAGCTCAGCAAATCGATATCGGTAATATGTATGAGCCTGGCGGCAGAGCGATGGATTATTTAAAAAAATACCGGGGACGCTTTTTGCTGATGCATGTGAAAGATGAAATGAAAACAGATAAGGCGGACGATAATGGAAATCAATATGAAAGCTGCCTGCTTACCAAGGGCGTAATTCCTGTAAAAGAGATTGTTGATTATGCCCGAAAGACAGGAACAAAATATTTTATTATCGAACAGGAATCCTACCAGGACAAAACCCCTCTTGAATCCGTTGCTGGAGATCTGAAGATCATGAAAGGTTGGGGATTCTAATTCAGGAAATGTCAAAATAAAAATTCTCATTATTTCTTTGTTTACTGTTTTGCAAAACATCTTTTGCAACTTTATTATTCTTTTCTCCTGAAAACACCGAAGATATAACGGTAACAGGTATACGCTTTTTAATGACGTATATTCCTTGCATTTCATTCCTTCCTTTGGCATGAAAATAGATAGTATTAAAAAAAATCTAAAAATGAATCCGTTCTATGTTGCTAGACCTTTATTTGCATTCTTTTTTTGGCGCGCCGAAAATCCCCTTTCACTCAGTTCATCAAATCGAACAAAACACACCCAACATTATTATCTGGGCGGCTCCCGTAATGTTCTTTTTCGTGCTGCTGGAATGGTATCTTTCAAGGAAACAAAACAAACATCTATATGAAAAGAAGGACACTATTGGCTCGATAGCTGTAGGTGTGGGGAACGTTATCATCAATTTTTTCCTCAAACTTTCGATATTTTACCTGATCGTACTTATCTATAATTGGATACCGTGGCGGTTTCCACTTGCATGGTGGACTTTCATTCCATGCTATCTCATTTTTGATTTTTGCAGTTATTGGGCTCACAGGATTTCACACAGTAAGCGTTTCTGGTGGGCAACGCATGTCGTCCATCACAGCAGTGAAAATTACAACCTTACCGTTTCCTTCAGATTGAGCTGGGTGCAGAATTTAAAGATTATTTTCTTTCTTCCCGTTGCATTCATCGGCTTTCATCCGATCATATTTTTTGTAACCAGCCAGATTGCAGTGCTGTTCCAATTTTGGGTTCATACGGAATATATCAGGAAAATACATCCGGTTATCGAATATATTTTCGCAACGCCCTCGAACCACAGGGTGCATCACGGTGCGCAAGACAAATACATTAATAAAAATTTTGGCGCTACGTTTATTTTTTGGGACAGAATGTTTGGAACATTTCAACCTGAAGAAGAACAGGCTGTCTATGGCCTAACTCATAACATCGAAGAAAAAGCAAATCCGCTCGTGCTTAATTTTCATGAATATGCAGATATGTGGGAAGATATTAAATCCACCAGAAGTTGGAGGCGCAAGCTTTTCTACATTTTTGGAGATCCTGTAGAGATCGCCAGGCAAAAGAAAAAAGACAACGTGAGAAAGATGGAAACTAGTAGCACTGCTAAGAGTTCTAGGGCAACTCGCGATAATGAAAACAACGGGGACGGGGTGCAAAAGAAAGCTATCTGATCACTAAAAAAGAATCAGTATTATTTGTTGGTTTACCACACTAATTGAGCTATATCAATTCACGAAGCTTTTTTGGAAGGTTCCTCTTCAAGCTCTGGCGCTTTCACCTGGACGGGTTGTGTGCGCCTCATGTCTAACTTACCATTGTATTGGGCGCCAAGTTCAATTTCCAAAGTATCGGTTGTGATATCACCATTTACCACGCCGCTCTTCTTTATTTCGAGCTGCACCGCTTGTACGCTGCCATTTATGGTTCCGTAAACGATGGCTGAACGGGTATTAATGTCACCTTCGATCTTTCCCTTTTCACCTAAGACCACACCTCCTTCTACGTTGATATTACCAACTACGGTTCCTTCGATGCGTATCACAGATGTGCCCTGAATTTCGCCGGTGAATGTATAGCCTTCACCAATAATGGTAGAAATTTCCTGCTGGTTTATTTCCAGCGGTTGCTGGTCTTTGTTTTTTTTAAACATATTAATTGAGAGTTAAAAATGATTGAGGATTTATTTGTTGTCCGTTCTTGTGTATTTCATAATGAAGGTGCGGGCCGGTAGAACGGCCTGTGGAGCCAATGTTCCCGATAGTTTGACCGATTTTAATTTTCTCTCCAACGGTAACCAGTATACGCGATAAATGTCCATACAGCGTTTCAAAACCATTGGCATGTTTTAGCATGATACAATTTCCAAAACCTCCTCTGCGGCCTGCAAACTCAACGGTTCCTTCCGCCATTGCTTTCACCGGTGAACCCAAAGGCCCGCTGATGTCAAGTCCTTTATGCGTTTCTACATTGCTTCCGCCGAAAGGATTTTCACGATGACCAAAAGTGGACGTGATCCTTCCATGGTAAGGCATTCCGAGCGGAGTATGAGAAAGTTCGTAGCCAACGCGGTCTAAATAGTTTACATAAAAATCACTGATCTCATCGCTTGAAATCACGTCGTCATCCGCCTCTCCTCCTTCCGGAACGGTAACGGCAGGTTTAATACCGCGTGCTTTTAAATAGTCATTAATGTTGGATAACTCCGTATCTATCTTTGTAAATTTCTCTTTCATCGCGCTCGTGTCTACCTGGGAAAACAGGGCGCGCATTTTGTGCAGCCGGTTAGAAAGTGTCATTTCCTTCAGCAGTTGCTGATTCTGTAACGAAACCAAATAAATAATTGTTGCAATCAGACATGCAAAAGCGAAAACAGTTGCCGCGATATATTTTTTCCAGTGAAGGATCAACCCGTTGGATACCTGCATCGGCTTAAAAGCCTGTGGATTTTTGTTCACAAACAGGATGGTTGTTTTCTCTCTTTTTTGTTTCATCATGTGGTAGTTTTTCAAAAGGATAGCCAAATCAAAGGCCAAGGGAGCTCGTGTTAATTATCAACGAAAGACAGCTGCTTAAATTGCCCGTGTGAATATCTTTTCGAAACCGACAAAAGAAAGATGGAAAATCAATGAGGATTTCACTATTTAAGAACGAAATAATACGATTCGTATATGTTTTCAGATGGTAATAAAACGAAGGGGAACACGGGTGATTTTTCAAATCAAAATGACGGTTGTTTTTGTATCGGCAGATTTCCGTTCGAGAAGAAGTAATAAAAAAATAAATGCCTTACATTTATAACAAAAAAGAATCATGCACTCGCGCCGCGACTTTTTAGGAAAAATAACTGCTGCTTCCATCGCTTTTCCTTTTATCAGGAAAGCTGTTGCAGCCGATAAAACTGTTAATCAAAAAAACGATATACAAATGCTAAGAGTAGCCATTATGGGTTTGGGAAGTTACGGAACGCGCGTAGCAGAAGCTATGCAGGATTGCACAAAAGCAAAGCTGGTAGGCGTTATCAGCGGTACGCCATCGAAAGTGAAGGCGTGGCAAAGCAAATACAACATCCCGGAAAAAAATTGCTACAACTATTCAAACTTTGATGAGATAAAAAATAATCCCGACATCGACGCTGTGTATGTCATCACTCCCAATGGATTGCATCATGATGAGGTGATTCGTGTGGCAAAAGCGGGCAAACATGTGATATGCGAAAAGCCCATGACAGTAAATGCGGAGAAAGCCAAAGAAATGATTGATGCATGCAAAAAAGCCGGAGTGAAACTATTAGTAGGTTACCGGATGCATTTTGAACCGCACACGCTTGAAGTTATTCATATGAGGAAACGGGGTGAATTTGGGAAAGTACTTTTCTTCCAGGGATTGAGCGGGTTTATTATCGGCGATCCTAACCAGTGGAGGCTTAAGCCGGAACTTTCCGGCGGTGGCGCTATGATGGACATCGGCATTTACTCTGTAAACGGCTCCAGGTACATGATTGGTGAAGATCCGGTTTGGGTAACTGCTCAAGAAACGAAGAACAATACGCAAAAGTTTAAAGACGGCATTGATGAAACAATACAGTTTCAACTGGGGTTTCCCGGGGGCGCAGTGGCTTCCTGCCTTTCAACCTACAGCTTAAATTATCTCGATCGCTTTTTTCTTGATGGAACTGAAGGGTTTGCCCAAATGTATCCTTCCAGCAATTACGGGCCCATCCGTGGACAAACCAACAAAGGTGAAATAAATGCGCCGGACGTGACTCATCAAACCGTTCAGATGGATGAGATGGCCGATATTATTTTAAGAGACAAAAAGCCTGAAGTGCCGGTTGATGGTGAAGAAGCTTTGAAAGATCTTAAGATCATTGACGCGATTTATGAAGCTTGCAGGACGGGAAAAAAAATTAAATTGGAGTTGTGATTCTGTCCTCACACCTGGTAGAGAGCATCCTGAAGAGCAACAGGCACTAATAACGATTTGACTTATTTTCAGTCACCCAGTTTTTCGCTCAATATCTTTTCCAGTCCTTCGGCTGAAATATTTTTCGCTATAATTTTTCCATCTTTATCAATTA
>Ga0157371_10004885_pt1 | contig 11521 bp, 14 predicted proteins | sample C45metaG_FD_113462 | JGI IMG/M metagenome (GOLD analysis project Ga0157371, IMG submission 113462) | Corn rhizosphere microbial communities from Kellogg Biological Station, Michigan, USA - C4-5 metaG | ecosystem: Host-associated > Plants > Roots > Rhizosphere > Soil | place: USA: Michigan... | reverse complement strand
CGTGCCACTCGGCACCGTCCACCTGTTTGATATCGGCAGGGATCGCGATGATGGGCTTCGACATGATGGCTCCGAATGTGATGCGGTCTTGAAATAAAGCATGTTGCGCAAAACTGTGCAGCGGTTTTGCGATAACGACATGCGAAAAAGCAAGGGCCGAAAGTGTGTGCGCGAATCTGAAAGATCGCAACACGCTCAAGGCTGCCGTCAGTGAAGCCGAAGGGGCGGGTTCGTCAAGCATTCTCTTTGCGTAAGTGACGAAATTTATTGGTCTAAAGTATAAGACGATGCCGCTTGGACGATCGACTTTCCCATGGGCCGATCAATTTTATCGCTCCCAAGCATGTCATGAGATTTATTCTTCGATGGGCCGCTTGTCAGTTGCCATGGCCCATGCTTTTCTCAGTCGATGTCGTGTGCGTGGAGGGATGCGACACGATGACAGGTTCGTATCTGGGAGGATAATATGGATCGACGTTCATTCATCAAAAAAGGTGCGCTTGCGGGCACGGGTGCTGCGGCAGCAACGGTTCTAGCGGCACCGGCAATCGCGCAGGAAAATGCCAAGATCACATGGAGGTTGACCTCCTCGTTCCCCAAATCGCTCGATACGATCTTTGGCGGCGCGCAGGATATCGCCAACCACGTGAAGAACGCGACCGACGGCAATTTCAACATTCAGGTGTTTGCAGCGGGCGAAATCGTTCCCGGCCTGCAGGCGGCGGATGCCGTCTCCTCCGGCACGGTCGAAATGTGCCATACCTGCTCCTATTACTATGTCGGCAAGGACCCGACCTTTGCGATCGGCACCGCGATCCCTTTCGGGCTGAATGCGCGCCTGACCAATTCCTGGTTCTATGAGGGCAATGGCAACACGCTGCTGAACGAGTTCTACGCCAAGCACAAGCTCTATGGCATGATTTCCGGCAATACCGGGGTGCAGATGGGCGGCTGGTTCCGCAAGGAAATCAACACCGTCGACGATTTCAAGGGCGTGAAGATGCGCATCGCCGGCCTGGCCGGCAAGGTGGTTGAAAAGCTTGGCGTCGTGCCGCAGCAGATCGCCGGCGGCGATATCTACCCGGCGCTGGAAAAGGGCACGATCGACGCGGCCGAATGGGTCGGCCCCTATGACGATCACAAGCTCGGTTTCCAGAAAGTGGCGAAATATTACTATTACCCGGCCTTCTGGGAAGGCGGCCCGGTCATCCACTCCTTCGTCAATCTGGACAAGTGGAACGACCTGCCAAAGAACTATCAGGCCGTGCTGCAGGACGCCTGCTCGTTCGCCAACACCAACATGCTGGCGAAATACGACGCCAAGAACCCGAAGGCGATCAAGCAGATCGTCTCCGAAGGTGCAACGCTTCGTCCCTTCAGCCAGGATATTCTGGACGCCTGCTACAAGGCCGCTCTCGAAGTCTACGCGGAAATCTCCGCCGTCAACCCGGACTTCAAGAAGGTCTATGACGACCAGGTCGCCTTCAAGCGCGAAGGCTATCTGTGGATGCAGCTCGCCGAGTACACCTATGACACGTTCATGATGATCCAGCAGCGCAACGGCAAGCTCTGACGTTATAAGTAGGATTGATAGGACGCCCGGATCGAAAGGTCCGGGCTTTTTCGTTTGAGCTTAAACAGGGCTCTCGCGCGTTTATGGACAAGTAACGACGCGTGATTATGATCGGCAGCGTGAGCAGCGAAGCAGCACATTTCGGAGACCAGCCGGAATATCGGCGAGGATTGGCCACGCCGACCTTGGCAAAGGCCTTGCTGTTCAACTGGAGGTACAGCATCGGCCCGAAAATCGAAGTCGATTTTCGGAAAAGCACGATGCGTACATTCAAAAACTTCGAGCGTCCTTTGCGCGTCCTAGAGGACGCGCGGCGCTCTAGTGTGATGCGCAAACCGCTGAGCATTACGTTTATCGTAAAGAAAAACCGGACAGGCTGGTCAATAGCTGTCCGGTTCCATTTCTTCAGATAAGCAAACCGGAAGGTGGGGCTGCAACCCCGCCTTCCACTCCGTCAATATAACGCTTTCACCCCTGTCAAACAAGTATTGCCGATCACGGATTGATCTTCGGCGGTTCGTTGAGGTTCGGCATGCCGGGAAGGCCGTTGCCCCCGCCCTGGCCGGGTGCGCCGTCCATGGGGGGCAGGCCGAAGTTGGGCATGGTGTTGCCGCCCTGGTTGCCGAAGGCGGGGACCTCGATCTTGATGGTGTTGAGATCGACCTCCGGGGTCTTGTCCAGCCAGTAGGTGACGGATTCCGGCCAGAAGATGACGATGGCGACGAGGATGAGCTGCATGCCGAGCCAGGGGATTGCGCCCATATAAATGTCCGAGGTCTTAACCGTACGCGGTGCGATGGAGCGCAGGTAGAAGAGCGCAAAGCCGAAGGGCGGATGCATGAAGCTCGTCTGCATGTTGATGCACAGCAGCACGCCGAACCAGATCAGATCGATGCCGAGCGACTGGGCGATCGGTGCCAGCATCGGCACGACGATGAAGGCGATCTCGAAGAAATCGAGGAAGAAGGCAAGGAAGAAGATGAAGATGTTGACGAAGATCAGGAAGCCGATCGGGCCGCCTGGAATGCCCGACAGCATGTGCTCGATCCACAGCGAGCCATCCATGCCCTGAAACACCAGCGAGAAGCAGGTGGCGCCGACCAGAATGAACACCACCATGGATGTGATGTGCATGGTGGAATGCATGCCCTGCTTGACCAGATCCCAGGTCAGGCGGCGGTGAGCGGCGGCAAGCGCCATGGCGCCGACAACGCCAAGTGCGCCGGCTTCCGTCGGCGTTGCGAGGCCGAGGAAGATGGTGCCGAGAACGAGGAAGATCAGGACGATGGACGGGATCATGCCGCCCAGAACCTTCAGCACCAGCGCCCGGTTCAGCTCTCCACGGGCTTCCGGCGGAAGTGCGGGAACATCCTTCGGCCGGAAGACCGAGAGAAAGAGGATGAAGAGCATGAAGATTGCGACCTGCAGGAAGGACGGGCCGATGGCGCCGAGATACATATCGCCGACGGAACGGCCGAGCTGGTCGGCGAGAACGATGAGAACGAGAGAGGGCGGAATGACCTGCGTGATGGTGCCGGATGCGGCAATCACGCCCGTGGCGACGCGCGGATTATAGCCGTATTTCAGCATGATCGGCAGCGAGATGACGCCCATGGTGATGACGGACGCTGCCACGGTGCCAGTGATCGCGCCGAGAATGGCGCCGACCAGAATGACCGCATAGGCAAGGCCGCCCGGGATCGCGCCGAAGAGCTTGCCCGTGCCCTCCAGCAAATCCTCCGCAAGGCCGCACCGTTCCAGGATTGCCCCCATGAAGGTGAAGAAGGGAATGGCGAGCAGCAGATCGTTGGAGATGATGCCGAAGATGCGCAGCGGCAGCGCCTGCATGAAGGCGGGCGAGAAATGCTCGGTGAAGATGCCGATGACGCCGAACAGAAGACCGACGGTGGCAAGCGAGAAAGCGACCGGAAAGCCGTAGAGCATGAAGATGATCATGCCCAGGAACATGGCCGGCGGAAGAATACCGTATTCGAACATCAGAATATCCTTGGAATAGCGCCGGCGTTACTGGAGCGGTTTTTCGTATTTGGTGTCGAGCTGATAGAGCCCGTTCAGCGCACTGATGCGCTTCACCAGTTCGGATATTCCCTGAAGGACGAGGAGGGCAAAGCCCGCAAAGATGATGAACTTGACCGGCCAGCGGATGAGGCCGCCGGCATTGGAGGAGACTTCGTTCTGTTGCCACGAGAGCAGGAACACCGGCCAGCTCAGCCAGGCGAGATAGAAGCAGGCGGGAAGCAGGAAGAGAACGAGGCCGATAATATCCACCCAGATGCGGGTGCGCGGTGCAATCGCGCCATAAATGATATCGACGCGCACATGCTCGTTCATCCGCAGCGTATAGGACGCGCCGATGAGCACGATGAAGCCGAACATGTACCACTGGATTTCCAGGAGGCCGTTCGAACTGTAATTGAACAGGTAACGCACGATGGCGTTGCCGGCGCTGACGAGGCAGCAGATGAGAACCAGATAGCCTGAGAATTTTCCCAGCGCCTCGCTCAACAGGTCGATGGCGCGGCTCAGTTTCAAAAGCGCGTGCATTGTTTTCCCCTTTCGATCCCTTTGCGGGTTTTCGAGGAGGAATGTTTATGGCGGAAACCCCTCAGGCGAATCGTCCTCCCACGCCTGCGGCCCCCACCAGAAATCCTCCCTGCGTCCATCGTTATGGGCAGGATTTACCAAATGCAACTAGGAAGAAGGTCGACCATGCACCATCCCGGTCTTTCCTGCGCGCCGGTGGCGTCGATATGACAAATGCTAAGGTTTTCCAGTGGCGCGAGCCCGGGATAAATTGACCGAATTCGGAGAGATTTTGCCGGGCAAACAGCGCGTTACCCGCGTTGCGTCGGCTTCAAATTTTGTGTAGGTCTTGACGCGGAGCGTTCTGTCGCTTGCTTCGTTATCAGGGAAGACATCCATCGGATGATGGGACGATGACGGCGAGCGCAGATCAATAGAGGGGAAACAAGCATGAGCGAACACCATAGCGGTCCAGTCGAAGTCGGTGCGAAGATGGACCTTGCCGAGCATCAGAAGACCTACAATCATTTTCTGCTGGCTTCGAAATACGGCACGATGCTGGTGTGCATGCTGATGATCGCCATGGCCGTCGGTTTCTTCACCACAGGCGGTTTCTTCGGCGGATTGCTGGTTTTCATCATCCTCTCGGCTGCGGGTTTCTTCATTCTCTAAGCGGTTTTGCCGTCATTCACGACAGCGCGGCATCCGTCGCGCTTCATCTCACTCAACGTCATAAGACCGATGAGAGGCGCGTGTCATGAAGGCTCTTTTCCTGTCGCTGTGTCTGGCTCTCTGCTTCTGGCAGGGTGCGGCGGCGCGTGAATTCACGGCCGAGGAAAAGGCTGACCTTCAGGCGCAGATCGTGCGCTTCGAAACCGCGCTGAAGCAGGGCGACTTCAGCGTTATTACCGACTCGGTCCCGCCTAAGGTTCTCCAGCATATCGCCACGACGGCAGGGATCACCCTGGAACAACTTCGGAGCGCGATGCAAAAGCAGATCGCCCTCACCTCCGTCAAGTTTCTCGATGCCAAGTTGGATATCGACAACGCCACCTATAATGAGGCGCCAGATGGCACCTCTTATGTGTTGGTGCCGTCACGCAGCCTGATCGAAAGCCAAGGCCAGAAGATAGAAGTGAAGAGTACGGTTTTGGCGCTGATGGATGAGGGCAAATGGTATTTGCCCAGGATCGACGACGCACGGCAGATCAACCTCCTGCGTGAGGTTTATCCCTTCGTTACCACCATTGAGTTTCCGACCAGAACGGTGACGCCGGTGGAGTAAGCGGTGCTGCTATGGCGAGAGCGATGCGGGTGTTCAGCCAGTCAGCCTCAGCAACCTCTCATCACGCCGGCGTTGTGAGATCCTGAACCTTGGCGCGGTTGGCGTTGCCCCAGTCGCACAAGGGAACGAGGGCCTGGACCAGCGTATCCCCGAAGGGCGTCAATTCGTAATCGACCACCGGCGGCACGCACTGGTGATCGCGACGCGTCAGCACCTCCATGCCGACCAGATCGCGCAACTGCTGGATCAGTACCTTCTCGCTGATGCCGCCAACGCGTCGCTTCAATTCCGAGAAGCGGGTGGGGCCACCTTGCACATGGTAGAGGATCAAAGGTTTCCACTTGCCGCCGACGACCCTCAGCGACACGTCCAAACCGCACTTCGTCTCCATCCTGTCCATAAATTCACACTTACCTTTTTGTAGGTTCTACCCACAAGGTAATTGCTTGCCTATGTGGAGGTCAAGCTGCGGCGCGACAGCGTCTCGGCTACGACATCGGCCCTGTGAACAGAATCCGTTCAGGAACGCACGATGTGGTCAATTCCAACAGTTGGAGCAGCTCTCTCTTGCGTCAAATGCGATGAAGGGCGCTCTCATAACAACCAGAAGCAAAGGTTCAACCATGAGCGACAATATCCAGACAATCAGGAGCCTCTACGCCGCAGCCGAAGGGCATTCGCTTGATCTTGAGGGATTTCTCTCCTGCTTCTCCGAGGATGCCTACGTTCGCAACGTCCCGACAGGAACGGATTTCCGTGGTCCGGATATCGCGCTCGTTGCCAGCGGCATGGCCGATGCCTTTCCGGACATCCACCGAGAGGTCTTCGATCTATACGCGATGAACGACTTGGTGGTCGTCGAGCTTGCCATTCGCGGCACGCAGGATGGGCCACTTGTAACGCCCGAAGGGACGGTCTCTGCGAGTGGAAAGACCATCGATGTTCCTTGCTGCGACGTCTTTCGCCTGAAGGAGGGCAAGGTGACCTCCTTCCATTGCTACAACGCCGCATCCATCATGATGCAGCAACTGGGTCTCGCGGGCTCCAAGCCATGATGATGCAGCCGCATCGGGCAGTCGGCGCCGGCTTCAATAAAACATTCACCTTCGATCTTCATGAGATATCAAAACCTCTCATGCAACAGTTCGACCCGGTCGGGGGCGACTAGAGCATCGGCTAAGCCGCTGCGTAGATTTTAAGAAGAGCGTCCTTTGTGCGTCCAGAGGGACGCACGGCGCTCTATCGCTCTAACAAGGGACCTGAAGGTCGATGCTTGCATTTGTTGAACGCCATATAAAGCAGGCATGCGCCACGGACCGCTTTGAGACGAAGAGCAAGGTCCTTTCCTTTGCCCTTCGCACGGCTATCGTCGTGACGCTGGTTGCCGACATATTGAATATCGTCGCCCACCATCTGATGAACGCAGTTGGCTTGCTGCCTTACGACGTCTGGCAGGGGGCGACCGTTGGCGTGATCATATCGACCGTGGTGGCCTCGTCGTTGACGTTTTCCATCGTGTATCTCGTGGGTCTCGCCATCCATCATCTGTCCATCTCGCGCGCGACATTCGAACGGCTGAGCCGCACCGACATGCTGTCTGGGCTCCTCAATCGCCGTGCCTTTATGGAAGAGGTGGCGAAGGCGGACGAGAATGCGTCGCTCATCCTGTTCGATATCGATCGCTTCAAGCGGATCAACGACGAGTTCGGCCACGATGTCGGAGACCATGCGATCGTGACGGTAGCACGGCACCTGATGTCTGCTTTCCCGCAACCCCATGTCGTCGCCAGGATCGGCGGCGAGGAATTTGCCGTTCTGGCGGTTCAGCTCACCGCCCAGAAACGTTTGACGCTTGCACAGCGGTGCAATGAAATGCTGGCGGCCCGGCCCGTGAACCTCAAGGACAGGCTTGTTCATATCACGCTGTCGGGCGGTGTGGCCGATAAGGAATCCTACGCGTCCTTCGAGGATCTGTTCAACGCCTGCGACAGGGCGCTCTATCTGGCGAAATCATCCGGTCGCAATCAGATCCTCCATAGCGACCTGCTGCCGGAGGACTTCAAAGCGAAAGCCAGCGTGGCTGTGTAGGCTCTCCGGCTTATTGGGTCGCTTCAACGCATTTCAGCCCACAGAGCATGGCGGGTCTCCGCCCCAAACGGTCTGATGAAGCGGGTAGCACTTGCGACCAAGGTCGCTATGCGCTTAAGATGTGTACAGTCATACTGTATATATCGCGCTTCAGCAAAAAAGGTCAAGCCAATGCCTATCGACTGCAAAGAGGTCGTTCGCCGCTTCAACATCGAGGTTATCCAAAATGGTAACGAGATGGAGTTTCGCGCCTTGATGGCTCCCCAATTTCGTCAATCACGCTGCACCTCCAGGCACGCCAGATGGCCCTGAAAGCATGTGGAACACGTTCCAGAATGTTCTTCGCCCGGCTCTATCGAAGCTCACGGTAACAATTCATGATCAAATCGCCGAGGGCGACAAGGTCACAACACGCAAGACGATAAGCGGTGTTCACACCGGCACCTTGCTAGGCATACGAGCAACGGGGCGGGAGGTTTCCATCAGTGTGATCGATATCGTTCGCGTTGAGGACGGAAGATACGCCGAGCATTGGGGTGTAAACACCTTGCCCAATGTACTGGCTGAATTGCGGAAAGCCTGATTGTTGAGCTAGCACAGCCGCTCGATAATACCCACAGCGGCTGAGAGCGTCTGTCGGTCTTCAGCGGACAGGCGATCGTTGATCAGGCAAGCAATCTGGGACGCGCGAGCTTCGCGAGCGCGCGATAGCACCTTTTCTCCCTTATCGGTAATTGAGAGAAGCTGGCTTCGCCCATCTGCGGGATTTGGCATCTTGCTGATCAGCCCTTCAGCCTCCAACTGAACCGCAACGAGCCGCATGCTTTGATGTTTGACATTGCGGCGGTCTGCGAGTTCGGCGACGCTCAGCGGTCCCGCGCGATCCAGAAGCGACAGTGTTTCCGATTGTGACGTCGTTGGAGTATTTGCCTGTGTCTTCACACTGCGGACGAATTTTCCCACCGCAACACGAAGATTCTCCGCAAGCACAAGCGCATTGACGTCATTGTTCCCGCCGGCATCTTCGTCCACCATTCTCGTCTTCCATTCTACCGAACGCTCCGACCTTTCTATAGACCGAGCAAAGGATAAGAGAAACGGCATTCAACAATGTCTCTTGTCGGCGCGAAAGGGCCCATTGCGGTCATCACGGGCCGAAGGGTGAAGGTCAGCGTCGCGCCTTCATCTCAGGTGTCCGAACCTCCTTTGATGCCTTGCAGAAGCGGCCGTTCGTTTTAGTGCAGCAAACCTCGATCGTTGGCAAAGCCACATCCCCAGGCGGGCTGATCCTTATTCTCAATATTATGAAGTGGTGATTTTGCTCCGAGACATTCATGCTTCTCCAGAGCCAAGGGCTCTACGTCACCGACACTGAAAGAGAGAAGAATGTCCAGGCTGGAGCTCCCAAATACATCGATCATCAACGGCGATAGAGTTCGTTGGGGGACCATCGGCAGCGGCCCGCCATTGGTTGCGGTTCACGGCACACCGTTTTCCTCACAGGTGTGGCGCAATATCATTCCGCACTTCGCCAATGATCGGACCGTTTACTACTTCGACATGGTTGGCTATGGCCAGTCTGAGATGCGTGAAGGACAGGACGTTTCACTTGGCGTACAAAACAATGTCTTGGCGGCCTTGGTCAACGAGTGGAATATCGAACGACCGGAAATGTTGGCGCATGATTTCGGCGGAGCAACCGTGCTTCGTGCTTACCATCTCAACGGGTTGCGCTATTCCGCCCTGACAATTTTTGACGCTGTCGCTCTTGCCCCGTGGGGGTCGCCCCTGGTGCAGCATGTTCGTCAGCACGAAATGGCTTTCTCTGGCATGCCGAGCTACATGCATCGCGCCATTTTACGCGCCTATTTGCAGACCGCCGCCTACAAGCCGTTATCGGAAGAGGCACTGGACATATACAGTGCACCCTGGCTTGGTCCTGCCGGACAGCCCGCATTTTATCGGCAAATCGCGCAAATGGATCAGCGCTACACCGATGAAGTTCAATTCCGCTATGCCCAAATGGATTGCCCGGTAAAAGTGCTGTGGGGAAAGAATGACGAATGGATTCCCTATGAAAACGGGGTTCGCCTGGCGGCACTGATTTCCGCCGATGACTGCATTCCACTTCCCGAAGCAGGCCATCTTGTTCAGGAAGATTGCCCGCAAGCCATTGTCGCCGCGGTTTTGAAGAGCTTCAGATAGAAAGCCACATAGTGGAAGCCAGGTATTGGTTCGTCAGCATCTGGCCATGCCGGACGTAAAAACCAGACAATCCGCTACAGGCTTGAAGCGGATTCCGCTCGCTCGACTATTCAGGACGCGGCCCCATCAAGTCGTCGATGAAAGGTGCTTTCTTTGCGAGATACTCCCTAATGCCCTCGCGATTAGAAGCCTCTAAATGAAGCTTCAATCGCTGATATTCTTGGCGTATCTGAGCATTGTCGATCAACAGGTCTCGGAAGCGTATCATACGTTCGATCTGCCAGTGGCCAGTCACGCAAACATGTACCTTGTGCGTTCTCACCCCATCAACATCCTTGCGATAGAAGTGGTGCCCCGGTGACAGGTTTGAACCGCGAACATATCCCAATGAGACCATCGACCGATCGCGCTGGGCCTCATTTGCTTGCTCGTGAACTTCAACCAGTATGTCGATCTCTGGCTTCGCCGACAAGCCTACGACCGCCGTGCTGCCAACGTGGTGGATTCCAATAAGATCTGGTCCGAAGACGTTAGCAATCAGCCGCTTCTCGGCAAGAAACATGGACGGCCAATGTGCGTTGTATGGCGTTATTTGGCTGGTGAGTGCCATTTCATTTTCCCTGAGACATCGAACTTATCCGCGAGAATAACGTCCATGTCATAGCTGGCAATGTCCACTTCTGGCCTTGAGCGGCAGAGAACTTTGGCCCAGACGCAAACACCGCGCTGCCACCCGCGACGCGCCTATCGCAATCCGTCATCGGCTGCGATATGCTCCCTGTCCAGTTGCTGTAGCGGTCCTGTTTGGCCGATACTGGTTAGCAGCGGCCGAGGTTTTTCAGCATGGCTCAGTCGGCAAGGATCCTGATCGTTGGTGGCGGTGCGAGCGGCCTGGCCTGTGCGCTCAGTTACGCTCGTCTTGGCGCGGATGTCAGGATCATCGAGAAGAGGGCTTCGAGAACATCGGTGCAGAAGGCGACCGGGGTCGCGCAAGGCGTTTGGCACCAACTCGCGGATTTTGGCATCACCGAGAGAGTGATCTCGCAAGCTATTCCCATGCGGCGCTTCGTCTTTCACGACGATGAGAAACTGGTGGCGGATCTTCGGGTGCCGGATGTCAATGGCGAGCCGCCCGCGCATCTTTATCCGCAGGCCATGCTTGAGCAGGCGATGGAAGAGGCTTTGGCCGCTTATGGCGTAGAGGTCGAGTATGGTCGCGTGTTCGCAAGCGTCGTGGAACATGCCGATGGCATCGAAGCGACCATCCGTGACGGGGATGAGACCGAAATCATCAAGGCCGATTGGCTGGTTGCCGCGGACGGGGGCAAAAGTGCGGTCCGGTCATTCCTCAATGTGCCATTCGTCGGACGTGACTACCCCGAAGACTGGTCTGTCGCCGAGATAGAGACTGAGACGTGGCCTCAGGACGCACAGGCGCAACTGTTTCTGCAAACAAACGGCGTCGGCCTTTTTCTTTCGCAACCGCGTCGTGGTGTCGTTCAGGGCATATTCAATGCGAAGGGGGTGGCCTCCAGGCTCACTCATATGTTCCAGGATGCCAAGCTGGTTTATGAAAGGGAGTTTCGTGTTTCCCTTCGGCGCGTGCCTTCGCCGCGCATCGGCCGCGTATGGCTGATTGGGGATGCGGCCCATGTCCAGTCTCCAGTCGGCGGCCAGGGTCTTAATCTGGCGATCTGGGATCGCGTGACGCTTGGGCGCGCTTTGGCGAGACATGAGACCGAGGTGGAAAAAACCTTGCGTGATCGCGCACGATCCGTGCTGCGCTTCACCCATTTCGACTATCTGATGCTGTCGACGAAGTGGCG
>Ga0157371_10004884_pt1 | contig 11522 bp, 11 predicted proteins | sample C45metaG_FD_113462 | JGI IMG/M metagenome (GOLD analysis project Ga0157371, IMG submission 113462) | Corn rhizosphere microbial communities from Kellogg Biological Station, Michigan, USA - C4-5 metaG | ecosystem: Host-associated > Plants > Roots > Rhizosphere > Soil | place: USA: Michigan... | reverse complement strand
TGTGCTAATCATTGAAACCCTGCCGCTGCTGCGCCAGCATATCCGTCGCGCGCGTCAGGAAGGTAAACGTATCGCACTGGTCCCGACCATGGGCAACCTGCATGACGGCCATATGAAGCTGGTCGATGAAGCAAGAGCCCGTGCAGATATCGTGGTGGTCAGTATCTTCGTTAACCCAATGCAGTTTGACCGCGCCGACGATCTGGCACGCTATCCGCGCACCCTGCAGGAAGATTGCGAGAAGCTCAAAAAACGCCATGCGGATATTGTATTCTCTCCGGCACCGTCGGACGTGTATCCGCAGGGTACGGAAGAGGCCACTTACGTTGACGTACCGGGCATTTCCACCATGCTGGAAGGCGCAAGCCGTCCGGGTCATTTCCGCGGCGTGTCGACCATCGTCAGCAAGCTCTTTAACCTGGTGCAGCCGGACGTTGCCTGCTTCGGTGAGAAAGATTTCCAGCAGCTGGCGCTGATCCGCAAGATGGTCGCGGATATGGGTTACGATATTGAGATTGTCGGCGTGCCGATTGTACGCGCCAAAGACGGCCTGGCGCTCAGCTCCCGTAATGGCTACCTGACCGCCGAACAGCGTAAAATCGCGCCGGGATTAAGCAAGGTCATGAACACCATGGCGGAGCAGGTTCTGGCAAAAGAGTTGACCGTCGAAGAGATCGTCGCCCTCGCCGAACAGGCGCTGAACGATAAAGGTCTTCGCGCTGACGACGTACAAATTCGTGATGCTGATACGCTGCTGGAATTTACTGAAACCAGCAAGCGTGCGGTGATCCTGGTAGCGGCATGGCTTGGCCAGGCTCGTCTGATTGATAATAAAGTGGTTGAGCTGGCGTAGTTCTCGCCCTTGATAATGAAAGGTAAACGTAATGATTCGCAAAATGCTGCAAGGTAAGCTTCACCGTGTGAAAGTCACCCAGGCCGACCTGCACTATGAAGGCTCCTGCGCCATTGACCAGGATTTCCTTGATGCTGCGGGGATCCTTGAAAACGAAGCCATTGATATCTGGAACGTGAATAATGGCAAGCGCTTCTCCACCTACGCGATTGCCGCCGAGCGCGGGTCTAAAATCATCTCTGTTAACGGTGCGGCAGCACACTGCGCGGACGTTGGGGATATTGTGATTATCGCCAGCTTCGTCATGATGTCTGACGAAGAAGCACGCCGCTGGCAGCCGAAAGTGGCCTACTTCGAAGGCGACAACGACATGAAACGTACCGCGAAGGCGATTCCGGTTCAGGTGGCTTAATCTTTTCAGGGGGCTGTCTGAATGAGCGACGCCCCCTTCTCTATTATTCCCTTATTTATCTCTTCCCTTCTCCTTTAATACACCCACGCACAACGCCAAACGAATAATTACCCTTACGCTCTCACACTTACGCCCGAGAGTATTTATTATCCTTTCACCATAGTTTTTAGAATAAATAATATTATTTATTAGCTTCATTCGAAGTTTAATAAGTATATCTCGAAGAGATTATTTCGTCCAGTGACAAACTTTCCACCCACAGCCATCGCAATGCATAACTCTTTGTTTTGCATGCATTAATTGAAGTAGTGATTTCTTTTACAAAATCAATTAAAGACAAATAGTTATACAGAAAACAAAAAGAAAATATAGTGACCTCGTTTCATTGAAACACTATTTTCATTAATGACTTCTTTTAAATACGAAATGGATTAACCATGTTTAAGAAAACAATTCTGGCTACTGCTGTAGCCGTAATGGCAATGGGTTCTGTATCAGCAATGGCTGCGGATGTTGGCCTGATCACTTTTGATGGCGCGGTAACGGACACTACCTGCGTTATTACGACTAACAACGGCGTAGAAGCAAACAACGTTACCGTTACCCTGCCGGTTGTAAAAGTTTCTGACGTTGAAGGCACCACTGTTGATAAAGGTGTCGGTTCTAAAGAATTCGAACTTCACCTGAGCGAGTGCCCGGATACGCTGACCAAAGCGACGGCGACCTTCTCCTCTCAGCAGTTCGCTGAGCTGACAAACGGCACCCTTAAAGCTGACCCAACTGTAGCGGGTCACGCTGACAACGTTAGCCTGGCGCTCTATAACAACACTTCTGCAAGCTCCGATCGCGTTCTGATCGGCCAGCCTGGCAACGACACTCAGGAAGCTACCCTGACTTCAGGCGAAGGCACCCTGGCTTACCGCGTTGCTTACGTCCCAAGCGCTGACTGGGTGAAAGGTACCAATGACATTGCTTCAGGTAAAGTCAGCAGCAACGTCACCTTCACCATGAATTACAACTAATGAATTGATTTATTAATACGTGCGCTCACGGAAAAGGTGGGCGCATTTTCTGTTTAAGGATGAATATTATGCGCCCGTTAAAAAAAGGCCTTACCGCGCTAATTTTGAGCGCCACATGCTGTTTTTCTTATTCTGCGTTAGCGGATATCGTTATTTCCGGCACTCGGGTTATTTATCCTGAATCCGCAAAAGATGTGACGGTAAAAATGGAAAACCGGGGTAACAAACCCCTGTTGGTACAAACCTGGCTTGATGATGGCCGTGATGAAGTTAACCCGCAAGAATTAAAACTTCCTTTTATTGTAACACCACCTGTTTCACGCGTTGATGCGGCGAAAGGCCAGACGGTACGTATCACCTGGCTGGGCCAACCTCTGCCCACTGACAGAGAAACCCTTTACTGGTTCAACGTGCTTGAAATTCCGCCGAAAGCGAAAGACGGTGATGCGCAAAACTTATTGCAGCTGGCATTCCGTACCCGCATTAAAATGTTCTTCCGCCCTAAAGGGCTGACCGGGGATGCCTCTATTGCTGCAGGTCAGTTGAAATGGACACAAAGTAATGCGTCGTTAATTGCCCGCAATGATTCACCTTATTACGTGTCATTAGCAAAATTAGACGCCACCGTCGGCGGTAAAAAGGTTGATATTGAGCCTCATTATATTGCGCCATTTGCCAGCCAGACCTATCCAGTAAAAGAAGCAGCAAGTGCACGTATTTCCAAAGTCATCTACAGCACAATTAATGACTTTGGGGGCTCAGAGCCGCATGAAGCGCAAATAAATTAAATAAACAACAGCAACCTACTTTCGCAGCTAACGGACTAGTGATAGCAATGTTTCTTCGCCCATCTTTTCTCTGCCTTGCCATTTTCGCAGCCTTGCAAACATCGGCCATGGCTGCCGATGCTTCGCCTTCAACGTCTTCTAATGAAGAGGTTGAATTCAACGATCAGTTTCTTTTTAACACCGGGACGAATATTGACGTAAGCCGCTTTTCTCGCGGAAACCCCGTGGTGCCTGGCACCTTTAAAACGCAGATCTTGCTTAACGGCCAGAAGAAATTGTTGACGGAGTTTACCTTTAAAGAAAATGGTACCACACGTGCCACGCCTTGCTTTACGCCTAAAATTTTGCTGCAAATTGGCATCAAAGCCGAGCCCATAAAAGACGCACTCAGCAAAGAAGCAGATGGCCAGGAAATTTGCGTATCACTCAATGACCAACTGGCGGGTTCTTCATGGGACTTCGATGCGAGCACGCAGGAGCTGAGCCTTAGCGTGCCTCAGATTTACGTTGAGCGTCACCCGGGTGGTTATGTTGATCCTTCTCTTTGGGAAGATGGCATCACCGCGGGCATGCTTTCTTATGATCTTAACGCGTGGCATTCAGATAGCGCATATGGTGCAGAAGATACCGCCTATGCAGGCCTGAAGTATGGGCTGAATATGGGGCCATGGCGTTTACGCTCTCGCGGCACCCTTAACTGGTCTGAGGATGAAGGCACCGACTACAGCAGCCAGGAGGCCTACCTTCAGCGCGACGTGACTGCTCTGCGTGCTCAGCTATTGTTAGGTGATTCCTATACCCGTGGCGACACGTTTAACGCCATCAACCTGCGTGGTGTGCGGATGTACAACGACGACCGCATGCTGCCAGGCGGTGTCTCGACCTATGCCCCCACCATCCGCGGCGTCGCAAAAACCAACGCAAAAGTCACCATCTCCCAGAATGGCAACAAGATTTATGAAAGCACCGTGCCGCCCGGCGCATTTGAGATCGACGATCTCAGCACCACCGGCTACGGCAGCGATCTGCTCGTCACTATCGAAGAGTCGGATGGTAGCCAGCGTAACTTCTCTGTGCCTTACTCTTCCGTAAGCCAACTGCTGCGTCCTGGCTATGGTCGCTGGGATATTGGCGCTGGCGAGCTTAATGATAACGGTCTGAAAGACAAGCCACGCGTTGCTTACCTTACTGGCTATTATGGCCTGAGCAATACCTTCACCGGCTACGCGGGTATGCAGTACATGGATACAGATTATTTATCTGGCCTGCTGGGTATTGCCATGAACACGGGTATAGGTGCGTTTGCACTGGATATCACCCATTCTGATGCCGATGTGGACGGCGTGGGAAGACTGACCGGGCAAAGTTATCGTCTTTCCTGGAGTAAGTTACTGAGTGATACCAACACCTCATTCAACGTCGCCGCCTATCGCTTCTCGACGGAAGATTACCTGACGTTGAACGATGCAGCCTCTCTTTCTGAGGATGTTAAATACCGGGATACATCACGTAACCCGGATCACACCGGTGAAGACGTCTATAACCGCTTCCAGCGTATGAAAAACCAGGTTCAGGTTAACGTGAGTCAGCCGATTACCGTCGGCAAGGATGATTACGGCTCTCTGTACGTTAACGGAAGCTGGCAGGATTACTGGACGGAGTCGAGCTCAACCTCACAGTATTCCATGGGCTACAACAACGCGTTCTGGCTCGGTAGCTACAGTATTTCCCTCCAGCGAAGCTATGACGAATACGGCGAGAAAGATGACAGCCTCTATTTAAGTCTGAACATCCCGCTGGAGAACCTGCTGGGTCATAACAAACGCCCGGGCGGCTTCTCAAGCGTCAATATGAGCGTGAACTCTGACTTTAAAGACAGCACGACATTCAATACCAGTGCAAACGGCAACTCAGAAGACTATCGCTTTAACTACAGCGTGAACGCCAGCACTAACCACGCTGACAGCGGTGACCTGAACCAAATTGGCGGGTACGGCAGCTACAACAGCCAGTATGGACCGTTGAGCCTTTCGGCATCAGCGAGCGACGACAACAGCCGCCAGTACTCATTGAGCTACAGCGGCGGCATGCTGGTCCACTCCGGCGGTATTACGCTTGCACCAGGCAGTATTGGCGATACCGATACGCTGGCGCTGGTAAGCGCACCGGGTGCCACGGGCGCGCATCTCAGCATTGGTGATGGCGTCATAGGCAGTTCTGGCTACGCCATCATGCCTTATCTCACCGCGTACCGTGAAAACACGGTCGGCATTGATATTTCAGATATGGACGCGGACGTTGAGGTCAAAAACACCAGTACGGTGGCAGTGCCGCGTAGCGGGGCCATTCTTCGCGTCGATTTCGAGACCGACCAGGGCCGCTCACTGCTGCTCGAACTGCATCGTTCAGATAACAGCTTTATTCCACTCGGCGCAGATGTGCTTAACGAAAAAGGTGAATCCGTCGGCTCCGTCGGCCAGGCAGGTCAGGCTTATGTCCGTGGTGTAGAGGAGAGCGGGAAATTGCGTGTGGTTTGGGGCAGTGAGGCAAACAGCTCATGCACCGTTAATTATCGCATTACGCCATCCGCGCAGAAAGTCGGGCTGACCACGCTGCTTAATAATCAAACATGCCAGATGTAATTTTTATACAGGGAGTAATTTTAATGAAGAAAGTTTTATCACTCGCACCGCTCAGCGCCTTGCTGATCATGACATTACAGTCGCCGGCTCAGGCTGTCGATCTTGACGTCAGCTTTACGGCCTCGCTGCGTGAAACCACCTGCGACATGAAAATCGAAGGGGGTACGGGCGATGGCACCAACAATACTATTCCGATCGGTACGGGCGGGAAAACCAACCTGGGCGATATTGCGAGTGGCTCAGATGCCGCCAGCACCCAGTTCAAGCTGAAAATTACCGAGTGCCCGAGCAGCCTTGCTGCGCTGAAAACAACAATCACCGGCACTGCATCAGGGTATGTCCGTACCGCTATAGTCAACGCCGCATCATCTTCTCCGGCAGATTATCTGGGCGTCAGTATTGCTCGCGTCTCCGCGCCGGATGCACCTTTTGACGTGAACTCGACTGAAGATGCAAAACGTCTGGTCTGGACAACGTCAGAAATTAGCAGCAAAGAGGTTCCACTTGTTGCTCGCCTTGTCGAGACCCAGGCAGGGAAAGCGACAACGGGTAATTTTAGCGCCACGGCAACTTTTAATTTTGTCTACGAATAAGCGGAAGGAAACGCACTAATGAAAATGACATCCTCCACATTGATTGCTCTGGCTGTTTCTGCCGGCATGTTTACCAGCGCGGCCAGCGCCATCACCGGCACCACTAGCGTATCAGGAACCTTTACCTCAACGATTGAAGCAGGCACATGTACAGCGCAGGTACAGAACGCGGCGGGCACCGCAATCAGCACGCTGGCTTTTGGCGACGTGTATAAATCTGACCTGACGGCGCAAAGCCGCAGCGAACCGTTCAAAATTGCCTTTACCGGCTGTGCTGGCGTGAAATCTGCTTCGGTAGAGACAACAAAAGGGACGAGTGGTAACTGCTCTGGCGATGCAAAAGATGGCGACTCTTTCGATGCAGGTAATTCAGCGGCGTTCGAAGTCTGGAAAGGCACCGCAGGCAGCGGCACGTTATTAAGCTGTAAAACCACCTCTACACAAAACGTCACCATCAGCAGTGGAACAGGAACGATGGACTTAGCTGCACGAATTGTCATTGCGAAAGGCAAGACCATCAGCAATGTCACGACAGGTAACGTCAGTGCGCCAGTCACCTTTGTTGTAACTTATCAGTAAAGTAGACGGGGCAGCCATGTTGCGAAATATAAAAATTAATAGCCTGAAAAGATTCACACTCTTAGCAGGGCTACTCAGTTGGCATTGGTCTGCCCCATGCCTGTCTGCAGAGACAGGTATGGATGTTACCCTGAATGCCAGAATTGTCGAAAATACCTGTCAGATTTCCCTTACTGATGACGGCAAAGTGCATCTGCCGACGGTGAGTAAGAGCTGGTTTTACAACAGTGACGGGAGCTCACGCCTCCAGCCAACGGATGCCGCAGCGGGCACGGCATTCAATGTCAAAGTGGAAAGCTGCCCAAGAGATGATATTAGCGTCAACCAGCTTAATTTCAGCTTCCAGCCGCAGTCCAGGCAGTGGCCGAGCGGTACGCACCAGGTCTTTATTAATGAAACCGCAGAAACTGCAGGCGGCGCGGCGAATACTGGCATCGTCATTTTCTCATCGGCACTCAATGCCAACGTACTGAACTCCGATGGCAGTTCCAACGTTACCATTGAGCCTCATAAGCCATGGGCTGGCGAGTACGAATTTTACGCCCGGCTGCAGAATACGGGTCCGGTTTCTGTAGGGAAAATAACCAGCCGGGTGTTGGTTAATGCTACATACGAATAACAGCGAGTGGGAAACGGGATGAGTACGCATAGAATTTTAACGCTGCTGGCAGCGGTAAATGTCATATTTGCAGCACTGACCTTGCCAGTGGGTAAGGCATTGGGTGCGACAGAGTGTCGTTTTGGCAATGGTTATGGCGGTACAACGACACTGATAAATTCTCACTACACCGGAGGAGCGATTCGAATCCCCTCTCCTGGTGACGGCAGTAACGTCATTGCCTCATTTGATAACGACATATCGCCTGGTATCCAGGGTAATTGCAGCCTGGGTAATGATGGGATGGATTTATGGTCAAAAACCGATCCTTCTGTTATGGATGGCTCACTTTACGGAAATGCCATCTTTGAAACCAATATTCCGGGCATCGTTTATGAAGTAAGGATACATACGGTAGCCAACGCAGGAAATGATAGCGGAGGCTATTTCGGTGCTAATACCGGAGGTTATGAAATAGTTTCACATAACAGTAGCGCCACCGGAAACTGGGACAATTTTTGGTTTAACGCCAAGGTGAATATCAGGGTAACAGACGGTTTTGTTGGCAATCCTCAAAAAGTTAGTGTCCTGAAACCTAAAGCAGGCACGCTGGGTTCGATGAGTATTGGCAACCCGACAGACAGTAATAACAAACCCTGGACTTTTGTGATTACTGAGAACTCCTTCCAGATCCCTATTATCTTGCCGACATGCGAGGTAATGGCTCTTAACGGTGGAGGGAATAACGTTGACCTGGGTGAATATTTTATTGCCGATATCAAAAAAAATATCACTCGCGATATTCCATTTGCAATTACGGTCAACGGCTGTACCAGTGTGGCAAAATTCACCATGAAAATGTCATCCACAGCGCTGACGGGCGGCACCCAAAACTTGCTTGCCAATATGCTGAACTCAAATGCGGCTTCGGGCGTAGGAGTGAAAGTTCTTTACGGCAGTATGATCCAACTGGTGCCAAATAATGCGAATTCGGCGATCGTACTCAATGATACGTCTGTTCCTAATGCGGTCACTCAGAATCTTATCGCACGCCTTGAGGCAGACGGTAACACCATTAAGGCGGGTAACTTTAAAGCGACGAGCGTTTTCACCATGACTTACGATTAACCGGCATTACCCCTGCGGCTGATTGCTAATCAGCCGCGACATCGTCTCCAGCGAATCCGTTCTTAAGATATACAACCGCTTGAGCAAGAACGGATTATCCCCTGGCTTCACCTTCCCTTTCACCGTCGTCACCGCCAGATGAAAACCGGCATCATTCGCCGCCTTTATCGCTTTATTGTCGTAGCCGCCAAACGGATAGGAAAGATAGAGCACGCGAGGATTAAACTGCGCCAGCGCGCGACGAGAACGCTCAAAATCAAACAGGATCACGTGATAGCTGCGGCTCAGCAAGATCGGGTGTTTATACCCGTCAACGCGATGCAGGAAATGGGTGTGAGACTGAATGTCGAACACGTCCTGAATGCCCTTAATCTCCTGCACGCTCATAAACTGCAGTGATTTCGGGTCCCACTTCTGCGGGTGCCCCTTTATGCGGGAAGAGATAATAAACGCCGTGGCCTTGAAGCCGTACTCCTTCAGCACAGGGTACGCATAGCGGCTGACCGACTTGAGCCCGTCGTCAAAGGTAATCACCACCGATTTTGCAGGCAGGTTCATTTTGTTACGCACGTACCCTTCCAGCTGGTACATCGTCAGGGTGGTATAGCCCTGATCGCGTAGCCAGGCCATCTGGTTGTTGAACGCGCGTACGCTGGTGGTCGTCGACGTATGGCGAAAACGGGTGTTCTCTTCATCACGCAGAATATGATGGTAGGTCAGAATCGGCAGTCCGTTATCTTCCTGCGCGTCCAGGCTGCTGATCCACGCCAGACGGTTGCCGATGCGGATCTGGAACCATGTCTGATTCAGACGGTCTTTCAGTTTGTTCAGTATCGGATAGCGCAGATTAGCGCTTAACGTGCCGAACGGTGCGCTGCCGCTGGAAGGCGCGTTATACACCGGCGTGTCTTTCCAGGTAATCAGGTTCTGATTGCTGAGGGGCTTATTGAGATCCCCGAGGCTGTCCTCGACGCGCTGTTTCCCCTGAACCGGCTCCAGGTGTCCCTTGTCGATAAACCCCGTACCAAAACCGAAGCGAAATTCGTAGTAATCCGCCGCCGCGGGCACAACGGCCAGGATCTGTCCGGCGCGCACGTTACCCACGTTGATGACGCTGTTCCCCACCTGCGCCCAGATCGCCGCGTCTTCGGTAGTTTGCATATACTGGGCAGGCAGCGTTTGCTGGCTGAGTAAACTGGCTGAGCTGACGCCGGAAATGAGCATCAATAGCAAGAAAAGAATACGCGGTAGCATGGTGTCTTAATCGGTGCGGAAAACTGCCGCTATTGTAACAAATGAGACATCAATACCAACGTTTAATTCTTATACAGGTCGTGGAGCAGGACGAAGGGAGGATTTTTTTGCTGCTGATGCCACAAGCTGCTGACGCCCGGCACGCCCTGCGCCACGATGGCATGGCGAAACTCAGCGCTGCTTAATGATTCACGCTGTGGATACATTAACGCCAGCAGGGCGAAGTTGATCCCCGAGATGACCTCACAGCACGCATGCTTATGGCTCAGCAACGCGGCTGCGCGGTAAGGTGCCGCGCCCGATTTATCGGTCAAAAAAATCACGCCATCACCGGTGTCGGTTTCATGCAGGGCATCGCACATCATGCGGCTCAGCATGTTGGTGCTCAGCCCGCGCCAGTAGTTTACCGCCCGGCACTGCGCCAGCGGGCCAAATTTGGCTTCAAGCTTATCCAGCATTTCCTGCGCCTGTTCATCGTGGCAGGTGATAACCCATCCCAGCATAACTCTCTCCTTAGCAGGCAAGTAGTTTAGCGGAGTGAAGGTTAGCTTTCGGTGATAACTGTCAAAGAAAGTGCCCGGCAAACAGAACGTCGCCGGGCAGAAGATTAGCTGCGCAGACCGCGTCCGCGCTGGATCAGATACCAGCACAGCAGGTAGAAGGCGATGATAAACACCACCAGCACCGCCACCGTGGTAAACAGCGGCACGTCAGTGATGCCGAGGAAGCCAAAGCGGAAGCCGCTGATCATGTAGACAATCGGGTTCAGGTGCGACAGCGCCTGCCAGAACGGTGGCAGCAGCGTCAGGGAGTAGAACACCCCGCCGAGATAGGTCAGCGGCGTCAGCACGAAGGTCGGGATCAGGCTAATATCGTCAAACGTTTTGGCGAACACGGCGTTCAGCAGACCGGCCAGCGAGAACAGGATCGCCGTCAGGAGCAGCGTCAGCGCGACAAACAGCCACGAGTGGACCTGAAACGGCACGAAGAACAGCGAAATCGCCGTGACCAGGATCCCCACGCACAGCCCGCGCGCCACGCCGCCGCCGACATAGCCCGCGATAATGACGTGCGTCGGCACCGGGGCCACCAGCAGCTCTTCAATATTGCGCTGGAACTTGGCGCTGAAGAATGACGACGCCACGTTGGCATAGGCGTTGGTGATCACCGCCATCATAATCAGGCCCGGCACGATAAACTGCATATAGGTAAAGCCGTGCATCTCACCAATCCGTGAACCAATCAGGTTACCGAAGATGATGAAATAGAGCGTCATGGTGATGACCGGCGGCACCAGGGTTTGCACCCAGATACGCATAAAGCGGTTGATCTCTTTCGCCCAGATACTTTTCAGCGCGACCCAGTAAAGATGCGTCATGCCTTGTCTCCTTGTTTGTCATGTACCAGAGAGACAAACAGCTCTTCCAGTCGGTTCGCTTTGTTACGCATACTTAAAACCTGAATCCCCTGCGCGCTCAGCTGTGAGAACACGCTGTTAATCCCCTGCTCGCGCAGCACTTCCACTTCCAGCGTTGAGGTATCTACCAGACGATAGTTGTAACCTTCAAGTTTTGGCAGCGCGCTTTTCGCCGCCAGATCGAGAATGAAGGTTTCGGATTTCAGCTTGGAGAGCAGATTCTTCATCGAGGTGTT
>Ga0157371_10004883_pt1 | contig 11522 bp, 10 predicted proteins | sample C45metaG_FD_113462 | JGI IMG/M metagenome (GOLD analysis project Ga0157371, IMG submission 113462) | Corn rhizosphere microbial communities from Kellogg Biological Station, Michigan, USA - C4-5 metaG | ecosystem: Host-associated > Plants > Roots > Rhizosphere > Soil | place: USA: Michigan... | reverse complement strand
GACGAGGACGGCGTCCGCTGTGTTCACCGTGCCCATGCTAGGTGCTTGCTGTTGGCCGCGAGCAGAAGGTCGGTGAGCTTCTCCGCGCGGTCGTACTGGCGGACCAGCGGATGCGCGAGCAGAGCCCGCAGCACCCGGTCGCGTCCGCCGTGGATCGCGGCGTCGAGTGCCAGCCGCTCGTAGCCCGCGACATCGCCGATCAGGCCGGCCAGGTCGTCGGGGAGCGGGGCGATCGGCAGGGCGGTGACCCCGTCGCTGCCGACGGTCGCCGGAACCTCGATCACGTGGTCGTCCGGCAGGAACGGCAGGCTGCCGTTGTTGAGCAGATTGACCACCTGCACGTCGCCCCGGTTCGACTTGAGGGAGGCGATCAGATCGACGGCGGCCTCCGAGTAGTACGCGCCGCCGCGCTTTTCCAACTCGACAGGCTTGGTGTCCACGTGCGGGTCGGCGTAGAGCTCGAGCAGGGACTTCTCGACCGCCATGACCGCCTCGGCGCGGGTGGGGGAGCCCAGCTGCTCCTTCAACACCTCGTCGTGGGCATAGAAGTAGCGCAGGTAGTAGGAGGGCACCGAGCCGAGCAGGGTGAGCAGCGACGACGGCAGCTCCACCTCGGCGGCAAGCTCTTCGAGCTTGTCGCCGAGCAGCTTCGGGAGCACGTCCTTGCCCTTCACCGTCACTCCGCGTTCCCAGGTGAGGTGGTTCAGGCCGACGTGATCGAGCTGCACGTCGTGGAAGTCCGCGTCGAGCAGGTGGGCGAAGCGACGCTGGAAGCCGATGGCCACGTTGCAGAGGCCCACCGCGCGGTGCCCCGCCGTCAGCAGGGCGCGGGTGACGATGCCGACCGGGTTGGTGAAGTCGATGATCCAGGCATCCGGCTTCGCGTGCTTGCGGATGGTCTCCGCGATCTCGAGCACGACCGGAACGGTGCGCAGGGCCTTCGCGAAGCCGCCGGGCCCCGTCGTCTCCTGGCCGATGCAGTCCACCTCGTGCGGCCAGGTCTCGTCGCCCTGGCGTGCCAGCTGGCCGCCGATGCGGAGCTGCAGCAGGACGACGTCGGCGTTCTCGACGCCGGCCACGACATCCGGGGTCGCCACGATCTTGCCCGGATGCCCGGCCCTGGCGAACATGCGACGCGACATCCCCGAGACCAGTTCGAGCCGGTGCGCATCCGGATCCACGAGCCACAGCTCTTCGATCGGGAGCACCTCGCGCAGGCGGGAGAACCCGTCGATGAGCTCGGGTGTGTAGGTGGATCCTCCACCGATGACGGTCAGTTTCATTGCTTTCCCTTGTTGTTCTCTGGTGATCTGCCGGCGGTCTAACCCTTGACGCCGGTGAGTGTGATGCCCTCGACGAAGACGCGTTGGGCGAAAAAGAAGATGACGACGACGGGGATGGTGACGAGCATGGTGACCGCCATGGTCGTGCCCCAGTCCGTGCCGTGCATCCCGTGGAAGGTGGCCAGCCCGTAGGAGACGGGCCAGGCGTTCGGGTTCTCCGAGGTGTAGAGGAACGGACCGAAGTAGTCGTTCCAACTCGCGAAGAACAGGAAGATCGCCGCCGCCGCGATGCCGGGCCTGGCCATCGGGACGACGACCCGCATGAGCACCCCGAACTCGCCGTTGCCGTCGATTCGTGCCGCATCGGAGTACTCCGGCGGGATCGTGAGGAAGAACTGGCGCAGCAGGAAGATCGAGAACGCGTCGCCGAGCAGGTTCGGCAGGATCAGCGGCCAGAGACTTCCGGTGAGGCCGAGCTTGGCCCACATCACGTAGATCGGGACGACGGTGATCTGGGGCGGCAGGAGCATAGCCACGATGATGGCCAGGAAGATCACGTTCGCGAAGCGGAGCTTGATCTTCGCGAGCACGTAGGCGGCGGGAACGGATGACACCAGCATGAACGCGGTCGCGAGCACCGCATAGAGTGCCGAGTTCCCGAACCACAACGCCAGCGGAACCTGGGTGAACGCCTTCCAGTAGTTGCCGAAGTCCCACGGCTGCGGCCAGAGCGAGGCCGTGAGCGTCTGGGTGCTCGACATGAAGGAGGTGAGCAGCACGAACACGACCGGGCCGATGAACAGCACCCCCAGCACCGCCAGGACGGTGTGCTCGGCGATCCAGGACAGTATGCGATGCGGTTTCACCGCCTTGCGCTGTGGAATCTGGCGCCGCGGGATGTCGTGCTCTGAGGTCGAGATGGCGGTCATGACTTGCCTTCCGAACTGAAGGCGTCGAAGCGGCGCAGCAGCAGGCCGACCACGACGCTCGCGACGATGAACAACAGCACGGCGAGGGCGCTCGCGTAGCCGAGTTGGAAGTTGCTGAAGCCCCGCACGTACAGCCACTGGGTGTAGGTGAGCAGGGAGTCTCCCGGATACCCGAGGATGCTGCCCGGGTTGGTGGTGACCACGCCGGCGCTGCCGCTGGCCACCGCCGAGGCGACGGCGGCCTCGGTGAAGTACTGCAGCGCACCGATCACGCCGGTGATGATGCCGAAGATCAGCACGGGGACGATGTGCGGGAGCGTGACGTACCAGGTGCGCTGCGGGCCGTTGGCGCCGTCCAGGGCCGCAGCTTCGTACTGTTCCTGCGGAACGTCGAGCAGCGAAGCCAAGAAGATGATCATGATGTCGCCGAGCACCCAGACGCCGAGGAGCACGAGCGAGGGCTTGGAGAGGTTCGGATCGTTGAACCACAGAGGCCCCTTGATGCCGAAGAACTTCAGCACCAGGTTCACCGGGCCCGTCCCGGGGTTGAACAGGAAGACGAATGCGACGACGGATGCCACCGGCGGCACGAGCGCGGGCAAATAGAACAGAGTGCGCCAGAATCCGGATGCCCGCTTCGCCCGCACCAGGAGCCAGGCCACGGCGAGGGCGGCCACGAGCCGGATCGGGACGAGGATCACCACGAACCACAGGGTGTTGACGGTGGCGGTGACGACGCGGGGATCCTGGGTGAACAGGTACACATAGTTGCGGAAGCCCACCCACTGCGGGTCGGAGAGCAGGTCGTACCGGGTGAAGGAGTAGTAGACGTTCATCACCAGGGGGTACACGAAGAACACGAGGAGCCCGAGGAGCGCCGGCGTGATCATCGACCAGACGGCCAAACGGGTCTTGATGCGGGCCCGGGACGGGCGGGTGGCCTTGGCCACCCGCCCTCCGGCCGTCAGGGGAACGGTCATCTCATGGACCGGTGCTCAGCGAGATGGAGTTGTCGATGTCCTTGTCGACCTTCGCCAGCCCTGCGCTCAGGTCTCCTCCCTTGCCCGACTGGTATGCCTGCCAGTAGGTGGCGAAGGTGTCCTGGTTGCCGCTGCCGATCGCCGTCGGCGGGTTGGTGGCCAGATGCGGGCTGGCTGCGATGTCGAGGAAGGTCTTGAACTGGGGCGGGAAGTCCAGCTTCGGCGACGCGAGCGAGTCGGCCGTCGTCGGGACGTTCTTGATTCCGTTCGCCAGCTTGACCAGGGCATCCGTGTTCAGGGTCAGGTACTTGAGCAGCGCCCAGGCGGCCTCGGGGTTGTGCGCTCCCTTGGCGATGCCGGCGATCGTGCCGCTCGTGTAGCCGCCCCCGTAGAGATCGGTGTGGTCATCGCCGGTCGGGAAGGGCGCCGTGGCGTACTTCAGGTCGGGCTTCTGGTCGGCCAGGAAGGCGACCCGCCACTCGCCGTCCATGTTCATCGCGAGCTGGCCGGTCTGGAACGCGTTGTCCGCGGACCATTCGTCGCCGAGCCCGGCGGTGAACGCCTGCAGCTTCTCGTAGCCGATCTTGTCGACGAAGCCCTTCTGCCAGGTCATGAGCTCTTTCCAGGCATCCGAGTTGATCGCGCTCTTGTCGCCGTTCATCCAGACGGCTCCCACGGAGGGCGCGTAGTGGATCGGGGCGTTCTCGTACGAGCCGATGATCGGGTTGAACCCGAGCGTCTTGATCGAGCCGTCGGGGTTGTAGGTGGTGAGCTTGAGCGCCATGTCTTCGAGTTCGGACAGCGTCTTCGGCGGGGCCGTGAAGCCGGCCGCGCTCAACAGGTCGGTGTTGTAGTACAGGCCGTAGACGTCGGCGAGCATCGGCAGCGTGCACTGCTTGCCGTCGAAGGAGGTGTAGCTCTTCGCGACTTCGGAGAGCTGCGACATGTCGACCTTGTCGCGCTTGATCACGCCGTCGAGGCTCCGGAACGATCCTGTGGCGCAGAAGGAGCCGACGCGGTCGGTCGACCCGGAGATGGCCAGGTCGATGTTGCCGCCGGTGGCGATGACCTTGGCGATCTTCTCGTCGTCCTGCCCGGAGTGGATGGTGACCTTCACCTTGGGGTTGGCCTTCTCGAAATCCTTGACGACGGAGTCGATGGCCTTGGCCTCACGGTCGGTGAAGAAGTGCCAGAGCGAGACGGTCCCCTCGACTTGCGCCGGGGCCTGGTCCGCGAACGCGGTGCCGGATCCGCCGCCGCCCGAGCAGCCGGCGAGCGTCAGCGCTGCCGCCGTGCTGAGAGCCGCGACGACGCCGATCTGGCGCAGTAGCGATCGATGGGTGTGCTGGTTCAACGTAAATACCTCACTGTTCTTTACGGTGGATGGTGCGGATGGTGTCTGCACGTTCTGATGGCGCAGAGGGGATGGTGCTGACCTCGTCCAGGAGGCGGTTCTGCACCGCATGGACGAGCACTTCCCTGGCTCCACGGAGCACAGGAAACTCGGGGATCGCGGATGCCGTGACGGTGGGCCGCCACAGCTGGGCGCGAGCAATCTCGTCGCTGACCAGGCCGGCCAGCAGTTCGCCGCCCGCGGTGCCGAGCGGCCCGCCGAGGACGATCACCTCCGGGTCGAGGATGGCGAGCACGGGAACGATTCCGAGGGCGATCCGGGGGGCGATGTCGGCGAAGAGCGCTTCGCGTTCCGGATGCCCGGCCAAGGCCCTGACCAGTGCGGCGGCACTGACCTGCCCGGCGGCACTGTTGTCGGCCGCTATCCCGTGTTTGCGCGCGAGCCTCGCGATCGCTTCTCCGCCGAGCAGCTGCTGCAGGTCTGTCGCCTCCGGGTCGAGGACGCTCGTTTCGCGCGGGACGGGCAGGTAGCCGATCTCGCCCGCACCCCCGGAGGCGCCCCGGTGCACGGTTCCGGCGAGATCGACGGCCAGACCGAGGCCGTCTCCCATCCAGAGCAGCACGAAGCTGGAGGTTCCGGCTCCCGCGCCCTCGGAGCGCTCGGCGATGGCGGCCAGGTTCACGTCGTTGTCGATCCGCACCTCGCGGCCGAGGGCATCCGCAAGTTTCTTGCGCACGCCTTTGCGCGGCCAGCCGGGGAGGGTGTCGATGAAGGAGAGCTCGTCGGTGCGGGGGTCGATGGAGCCCTGAACGCCGATGGAGACGATCTGCACGGCGGTGGTGTTCGCGGTGGTCGCACTGCAGGCGGAATCGATGGCGGCACGGACGTCTGCGGAGGCCGAGCGGTCGCCGTCGCCCGGGTCGATCGCGGTTTCCACCACGGGGTGCTCGGTGCCGAGCGCGTCGACGACGGTCGAGCGGATGACGCTGTCGTCGATGTCGATCGCGACGCCGAGCACACGGTCGGACCGCACCCCGTATGACGCGGCGTTCGGGCCGCGGCCGCCGGACACCTCGCCGACGACGTCGATGATTCCGGCGGATTCCAGCCGGGAGACGATCTGGGATGCGGTGGGCTTCGACAGTCCGGAGAGTTCGCCGAGCCTGTTGCGGGTGAGCACCCCGTGCTCGAGCAGGAGGGAGAGGGCGGTTCGCTCGTTGGTCTCGCGCAACCAGGACGGTGTTCCGGGGACTGGCTTCTTCGCCATCGGGTTTCTCCAATGAAGGTCGACGCGTGCGGGATCTCTCGCGGTGTCGGTTTCGACCCGATAAATATAACAGGAAAGTTTCTTAATAGTAAGAGGTGAGCTGTCGCCGACGTGGCTTTCTTCCCCACTGAAGGCATTGCCGGAGTTCGCCCAGCGAATTGCCGGGCAGACGGCGGACTGGGTCCGGCGATGCCTTCATGGGGGGCACGGATGCGGCGGGACCGGCGGATAGAGAGCGCTCAGTATCCCTGCGGCTGCCGGAACAATCCGTTCGGGTCGTACTCGCCGCGCACTGTCGCCAGCCGCGCGGCGTTCTCGCCGAAGTAGGACGCGGCCGGGTCGTCCAGGCTCGCGTCGGCGTAGTTGACGTACGCGTTGTCGCCCCATTCCGGGACGAGGGCGGCGCGGAATCCGCGCACGTAGTCGTCGAACGGCGCGGGGTCCGCTCCGTTCGGGAAGGTCGCGGTGTACTGCACCGTCATGAGCGCGGTGCGGTGGGGGAAGGCGGTGGCGCTCGGGGCGATCGTGCGCACGAGGCCGCCGAGGGCATCCATCGACACCCCGCCCTCCTTGAGGCCGGGGACAGCGGATGCCGCACTCACCTGCGCGAGGAGCATCGCGATCCCCGCACTGTTGAGCGGTATCCGCGGGACCTGGGAGGTGGCGGCGGAGGATTCCCGGCCGAGCCTGCCGCCCTGGCCGGTCTTGCACTGGGCGAGTGGGATTCCCGCGCACCCCGCGTAGCCCATCATGGCGTCGAGGTAGCTGCGGGTGGACGACCCCTGGTGCGACGGTGTCACGCCCACCGCCTCCAGGAACGGGGCGAGCTGCGCGCTCAACTGCGCCTTCGGCCCGATCCAGGTGCCCGAGACGGAGAGGTCGGGACCGTCCGGGTGCTGTGCCCCGGCCAGGAGTTTCAGGGTCGACCACAGCTGGGGGTCGGCCTGGGGCGCCCACACCTGCCAGGCCTTGACCACGGCGGCCGCGGCGGAGAACGGCCAACTGAGCGAAAAGCTCGTGACCCGCGGCGCCGGGTGCGTGCTGAGGGTAAGCGAGGTCACCACCCCGAGGTGACCTCCGCCTCCGCCCTGGCAGGCCCAGAACAGCTTCGGTTCGCGCGCCTTGCTCACGGTGCGCAGCTTCCCGTCGGCGGTGACGATCTCGACCTCGGTGAGGGAGTCGCAGGTGAGCCCGTACGCGCGAACGAGCACGCCGACTCCGCCGCCGAGGGTCAGACCGGTCGCACCGACGGTCGCGCAGGAGCCGGCGGCGATGGCCCTGCCGGCGTTGCCGAGTGCCGTGTAGACCTCGGCGAGGGATGCCCCGGCCTGGATGCGCACCGTGTTGTCGTCGTTCACCGTCACCTCGGTCATGCCGCGGGTGTCGATCACGAGGGAGGCGGGCATGCCGGTGCCCGCCGCGCCACCCGCGGACCATCCGGTGTAGCTGTGTCCGCCGGAGCGCAGGGCCAGCGGCACCGCGTGCTGGACGGCGTAGGCGATGCCGGCCGCGACATCCGCAGCGGATGCCGCCGTCAGCACCGCGACCGGCCGCGCGTCGTCGTAGCGCGGGTTCTCCACGAGGCGCACGGTGTCGTAGCTCTCGTCGCCGGGCAGGGCGAGGGTTCCGGTGAGCGCGGAGGCGAGGGCATCCCAGTCGGCGAAGCCGCTCGGCGCCTGGTGAGGGGAGCGCTTCGGCGGAGGTTTCGGTGTCTGCACCGGAGCGCAGCCCGCCGCAAGGAGGCCGACGGCGCCCATCGCGAGGACGTGCCGTCGTGAGATCGAGGTCACAGCCCCATGCTACAAACGGGCGCACCGCGCGGCCCGGCGACGGGCCCGTCCCCGGCTATCGTGTAGTGGTGAAGTCGTCGCGAATTGCGGTCTGGGCCCTGGTCGCGGTGACCGCGACCTGGGGAGCCGCCTTCGTCATCATGAAGCCGGCCATCGAGCAGCAGCCGTTCTTCGACTTCCTGGCCATCCGTTTCACGATCGCCGCGGCCATCATGCTGGCGGTGAAGCCGAAGATGGTGCTGGCTCTCAAGCCCCGGATGCTCGCGATCGGCGCCGCGCTCGGCCTCGTGCTCGGGTTGGGCTACGTGACCCAGACCGTCGCGCTGCAGTTGACGACCGCCGCGATCACCGGCTTCCTCACCGGCACCTATGTGGTGCTCACGCCGGTCTTCGGGTGGCTCGTCTTCCGGCGTAGGGTCGGCGGCAAGGTGGCCATCGGGGCGGTCCTCGCCCTGGTCGGCCTGGGCCTCATCTCCATCACGGGTGTGACCATCGAGGTGGGTCAGATCTGGGGCATCGTCTGCGCCGTGCTCTTCGCCCTCCACATCGTCGGCCTCGGCCGGTTCAGCTCGGGCCTCGACTCCTACGCGCTCACCTTCGTGCAGCTGTGCGCCGTGGCCGCGGTCTGCTGGATCGGCGCTCTGCCCGATGGCTATCAGGCGCCTCCGAATGCGGATGTCTGGATCGCGGTTCTGTTCACGGCCATCTTCGCCACCATCTTCGGCTTCTTCGTGCAGACCTGGGCGCAGGCGCGGATGGATGCGTCCCGGGTCGCCATCATCCTCACCCTCGAGGTCGTGTTCACCGCGCTCATCTCGGTGGGAGTGGGGCAGGAGGTCCTGGCGGTGAAGACCGTCGTCGGCGGACTGTTCATGATCGCCGCGATGGTCATCGTCGAATTCCCCACTCGTGGACGCAGGGCGCGCATCGCGGGCACCCCCGCCCTCGACGGCGAGGACGACGACCTGGCCCCGCTGGAGCCGCTGCCTCACTGAGAGCGGCGCCTCACTCAGCCGTCCGGCGAGCCTGGTTCGTTTCGCGCAGGACCGCCCAGGCATCCGCCACCGGACCCACATGCCGGAGCTTGTCGGGGTTGAGCACCGTGCGGATCGCCTGGATCTGGCCGTCGAGCACGTCGAGCGCCCAGGTGTTGAGCACGTTGCCGTCCCTGTCCCGGAAGATCGCGCCCGGCTGGCCGTTCACCTCGTGTGGCTCGAAGCTTCCCCCGATCCGGAAGAACGAGGGAAGGTTCGATGCGAGCATCCGGGTCACGTTCTCGGCGCCGATGACGCCCCTGGCCCACTGCGGGGCCTTGCCGCCGCTGTCTCCGACCATCCGCACGTCGGCGGCGAGCAGCTCTCGGATGCCGTCGACGTTGCCTTCCCGGAGCGCGTCGAAGAACCGCGCGGCCAGGTTTTCCCGTTCCCGCCGGTCGGCCTCGAACCGGGGGCGGCCCTCATCCATGTGGTGTCGCGCCCGCACCGCGAGTTGGCGGCAGGCCGCCTCCGACCGCCCGACCGCAGAGGCGATCTCGGGGAAGTCGAACGCGAACACCTCGCGCAGCACGAAGACCGCCCGCTCGAGCGGGCTGAGCCGCTCGAGCAGCAGGAGGGCTGCCATCGACACGGAATCGGCCAGCTCCGCCGCTCGAGCGGGATCCTCGTAGGGGTCGGCGACCAACGGCTCGGGGAACCATTGCCCGACATACTGCTCTCGCCGGAAGCGGGCCGAGCGCAGCACGTCGATCGAGATCCGCGTGACCACGGCGGAGAGGAAGGCCTTGACCGATGTGGGCGTCGTCGAGGAGGTCTCGTAGCGCAACCAGCTCTCCTGCACCGCATCCTCGGCCTCGCTCACGCTTCCGAGGATCCGATAGGCGATGGCGAACAGGAGCGGCCGGAGCTCCTGGAACTCTTCGGTTCGGGTCATGCGAGTTCTTCCTTGAAACCCTGTCGCCATGTGGGGTAGCGCAACTCCCACCCGAGCTCCCGCTTGGCCTTGGCATTGGAGAATCCGCGCCCCTGGGTCATCATGATCACCGCCACATCCCCGGCCAGGGGCCGCGCCAGCCAGGTGGGCACCCGCAGCGGCGGCTTTGCGCCCGCGCACTGCGCCAGATAGGGCAACCACTGCTTGGCCGGTGCGGGCTCGTCGTCGACGATGTTGAAAACACCCGTTGCGTTCTGTTCCACAGCCAAGACGGTAGCGCCTGCCGCGTCGTCGAGGTGAACCCACGAGCTGTATCCGGCACCGTCTCCGACCAGCGGATACTGCCGTTTCCGCACGAGTTCGACCTGATCGTCGGTTGCGCCCGGCCCGTAGAGCGCGCCGAATCGCAGGGCCGCGCCGCCGAAACCCAGGACCGCATCCTCGAGATGGCGGATCGCCGTCATCCCTTCCTCCGCGACCGTCCCCATGAGCGGATCCAGCGGATCCTCCTCGGTCTTCACCCATCCGCCTTCCCTGATGCCGTTCCAGCTGCCGTAGCTCTGCGCGACGACATGGGAGACACCCGTCGCCTCGGCTGCGGCCAGCAGGTGATCCGTGCCCTCGGTGCGCAGTCGGATGGTGGGGGCGAACCAGCGGTCCATGTGCTTGATATCAGGCTTGCCCGCGTACGTCGGCGAAATCGCGGTCATCTGGTGCACGATCACGTCGGGCCGTGCGGTGGCCACCGCCTCTCCGACGGACAGGGCATTCAGCCCGTCCATCACGACCGCCTCGGCACCCCACTGCTGCAGTAACGCCAGCTTGCCAGAGCCCATCGTCGTCGCCGTCACCTGGTGCCCTCTGGCCACGAGCTGCCAAACCACTCTTCGCCCCACAACGCCGGTTCCGCCCGCCACGAATACTCGCATGACCATCGCCTTTCCGATATCGGAGTCCATCTCCACTACCCGAGACGAGAGGACCCGGCCGTCTGTGACAAGGCTGGCGGTGGTTGGGTCAGTCGATCCGCTCTGCCAGGGCGACGATGATTCCTTCCGGGCCGCGCACGTAGGCCATGCGCCAGGCGTGCTCGTACTGGCCGATGCCGCCGACCAACCCGTACCCCTCCGCGGCCAACCGCTCGACCCGCGTCTGGAGATCGTCGACTTCGAAGGACACACTGCGCAGCCCGAGCTCGTTGGCCATGGCGGCAGGCGATCCCCGCTCGGGGTCGGGCCGGACGAAGCTCGAAAGCTCGACTCCCGTTCCTCCGTCCGGTGCTCGCAACATGACGATCTCTGTCCGGGAGTCGGGGATCGCTGTGACGGTGTCGATGAACTCGCCCTCCACGAACGTTCTGCCCTCCACTTCGAGGCCGAGTCCGACGAAGAACGCCGTCACTTTATCGAGGTCCTGAACGGTGACGCCGACGTGGTCGAACCGAATGATTCGCGACATGAGCACGGCCTCCAAGAATTCGCTTACACGACCTGGGACGGAGCCTAAGACGAATTCAGAACGAGGGGAAGGCCGGGACGCATGGCGCAAAGTCCGCGACCGGCAGAGGTCTCCCACATTGTGGTCTCCAAGAAGCGTCTCTCAACGGGTCGATGGACCATGAGGTGCCGTCTAGCGGACGAGCAGCTTCTCCATATCGTCGAAGAACGCGGTGTATCCGGCCGTGACGGCCGCCTTCGCCGCGTCGTCGAAGCCCTGGGCGGGTTGCACCATTGTCATCATGGCGCCGCCGTCGACGGCGACGATGTCGACGGTGACGGGCTCGCGGGCCGGATCATCGGGCTCGTCCGTGAGGGTGAGGACGAGCCGCGTCGGACGATTCAGCTCAGTGAACTCGCCGACCCAGTGCTTCAGGCTGCCGTCGGGCAGGTGCATGGTCGCCTTCCACGCGCCGCCGACCCGGACATCCATCTCGACATCGTCGACCGGGACCGCGGCCGTCCCGAACCAGACCGCGAAAGCAGCCGGCGTT
>Ga0157371_10004881_pt1 | contig 11525 bp, 2 predicted proteins | sample C45metaG_FD_113462 | JGI IMG/M metagenome (GOLD analysis project Ga0157371, IMG submission 113462) | Corn rhizosphere microbial communities from Kellogg Biological Station, Michigan, USA - C4-5 metaG | ecosystem: Host-associated > Plants > Roots > Rhizosphere > Soil | place: USA: Michigan... | reverse complement strand
GGATCCACTCGCGGCGGAGCTCGGGCAGGCCGGCCATGATGTCGATGCGCTGCAGCGGATCGGCGTAGGGGCCGCTGGTGTCGTAAAGGACGACCGGCGGCTCGCCGCTCGAGGGCTCGAGGTCGACCGCGCGCATCGCGACGCGAACGCCGTCGCGTCCCTCGACGTAAATCTTGCGCGACCCACGGATCGGGCCGGTGGTGACTTTGAGTTCGGTGCGTGCAGGCGCGTCGCCCATCGGGACTCTCCTCTTCCTCCGCCGGTTTGAGGCCGGATCAGGTTCGATGGGTCCGGCGGTGCTCCGCCGATCTCAGCCGCGCGTCAGCAGCTCCCCAGGGAAGAGTCGGCTCCTAAAGAAAAGCCCGGCGACTTGCCAGCCGCCGGGCCCGATTCTTCGCGAGTAGACGCCTTACTTCCTGGCAGCCCGCGCGGCCTGCAGCTCCTGCGGGCTCACGGTCCCGTCGTGATTCGTGTCGAGCTTGTTGAAGCTCGCCATTGGCCCAGCCTCATATTCCTGGAGGCTGACCTTGCCATCCTTGTTTGAATCGATCTGGCCGATGATCTGCTGCGGGGTCGTCCGCGCCTGGACGGGCGGGGCCGCAGCCATGAACTCGGCCTTGCTCAGCTGCCCGTCGTGGTTGGTGTCGAGCTTGGTGAACTCGGCGTCGATCCGCTGCTGCTCGGCGGCGCGGGCCTGCTGGACCTCTTTCTGCTGCGCGGCGGATACTTCGTTGGCGTCGAGCATGCCGTCGTGATTGGCGTCGACGGCGTTGAAGCGGGCCTGGACGTTGGCGAGGAAATCCGCGCGGGTGGTCGGCTTTGCTGCAGCGGGTGCTGCGGCCTTCGGTGCGGCCGGCGGCGCTGCAGCGGCGACGGCCGGCGAAGCGGCGGCGGCGAACATCGCCGCGATTATCAAGCTACGGTGTGACACTTCATTCTCCCCGGAAATTCATCAATGAGCGGATGACTGCTGACGCGCCGTTAGCGATTCGCGCCGTCCGCGTCGACCGTTGCTATGTCGCGGCGCCATGCTTGCTGCGCAGTGAATTTCCAGGGAACCGGTCGCGCCGGCAACAATACGCGCGCGTAGTGGAAGGCCGTCCAACACTGTTGCGAAAGGGCCACAGCCCGACGGGTTAATCCCGTTAAATGGCAAAGCGGATCAACTTTTCCGCTTTGCTTTTCCCAATTGCCCGGGATAAGCCACCCTCACAGGATTGTCTCCGCCGCGTGGCGGGGCTGCGTCGCGTGCGGAAGACGCGGCCTCGCCGGCGGGGGAAATCCAGGGAGCAACAATCGAGTCGCGGCCGCGGCTCAAACAGGGGAATACATCGATGAACACGACGCAAAAGCGTATCGCTCTTCTCACGGGCGCATCGCTCGCAACGCTCGGCGTGGCTTCGCCGGCTCTCGCGGCAACCCATACGGGCATTCAGCATGCAACGCTCGCCGCGACCGGAAACGTGACGGACACGATCACGCTCTGCGCCGTCGGAAGCACTTGCGATTACGGCGTCGACAACAGCGGCCCTGGAGTCGTCGTTTCATTGGTCAATTCCCCGGCCAATGGCGACATCTGGCAGACGCTGACTGCGGTGACCGGCTCGGCATTCGGTTCGATCGTCAATCACGGCAACGCGTCGATCGACGCCCATGCAACCGCGACGGGTGCGGCCGCAAACGCCCAGGCGACTCTCGACAATGCCGTGCGCCAATCGGTGAATGCGGCGCAGAACGCGACCGCGGTGGTCGCCAACGACGGCACTCTCAACATCGACGCGGTGGCCATTGCTACCGCCACCGGCGCCGCAACGGCCGATGCGAGCGCCAATCCCCTGATCATCCAGACCGCGAACTCGACGGGCACCGGCAGCGCCGTGGCGCAGATCTCGAACTCCGGCACGATGTTCCTAGGAGCCAAGGCGCAGGCGACGGGCACCGCCGCTAACGCCGATGCGTCGGTCAACTCCGGCTACCCGATCCAGCAATATGCGACCCAGAGCGGCACGGGCGACGCGGTCGCGGAATTCACCAACAGCGACACCTTCACGCTGGGTGCGACAGCGCTTGCGCATGCCACCGGCACGGCGGGCAACGCGACCGCCTACGCGTACATGACGTACGACGTAGAACAAAGCGCTTACGCTTCGAGCGGCAACGCGACGGCGAGCTTCACCAACAGCGGAACCCTGGCCCTCCAGGCTGTCGCGGCTGCGACGGCCGACGGCGGCGACGCCAGCGCGGAAGCGTACAATTGGGGCGTTTACCAGGCCGCCACTGCGTACGGCGCAGGCAATGTTGCGGCAGACATCTTCTCGAACGCCGGCACCGGCGCTTCAATGTACATCGGCGCCAAGGCGGTTGCGAACGCGCCGGCCGGCTCCGCATCGGCGAGCGCCGACAATTATTTCGGCATCGAGCAGAGCGCGACGGGCTATTCGGGCGCGGATGCGAGCAACCTCGTCAACAACGACGGCACGCTGACGATCGGCGCGACCGCGGTTGCGAACGGCAGCACCTATGCCAACGCCTATGCGTACCAGGAAGAGGCGATCTCCCAAAGCGCGTCCGCTACGAGCGATGGCAACGCGACGAACACCATCGCCAACGGCGGCACGCTCAACATCAGCGCCGTTGCCAGTGCAAACGCGGTCGGAACATCGGGCAACGCTTACGCCCAAGCGTCGATCAGCTCGGCCATCTACCAGTCGGCCGATGCGACGGGCACCGGCAACGCGTCAAACGCCATCACCAATGGCGGCACTCTCAACATCAATGCGACGGCTATCGCGAACGGCGGAACCTATGCGTCGGCCTCGGCCTCCGTCGGCGAGAGCGTGATCGAGCAGGAAGCCTATGCCGACAGCGGCAACGCGACCAACACGATCACGAACGACGGCACGTTGAGCATCACGGCGATTGCATCGGCGAACGCGGCCTCCGGCTACGCCACTGCATCGGCGAGCGTTTCGAGCGCGGTTTCCCAATATGCAAGCGCCAGCGCCGGCGGCGATGCTTCGAACAGCATCACGAACGGGTCGGGTACGCTGTCCATCGACGCGACCGCGATTGCGAACGGCACTTCCGCTGAAGCGTCGGCGGACAATGACGACGCAATCTACCAATATGCGTACGCGACGAGTGGCGGAAACGCGACCGACACCATCGCGAACGGCGGCGGCACGATCGACATCGGCGCAGTCGCGATCGCCAGCGGCACCTCGGGCGAGGCCTATGCCGACGCCTATCTGGATCCTGCGATCAGCCAGAGCGCCTATGCGTACGGCGGTGGCGACGCCACCGTCGCAATCAACAACGGCACGGGCACGATCAATATTCACGCGACGGCGAGCGCCAATGCGTCGACCTACGCTTACGCCTATGCATCGTACGAAACTGCGGTTTCGCAGAACGCCTATGCAATCCAGGGCGGCGACGCGCTGGCGAGCATCGTCAACGGCGGGACGATCAACGTCAACGCCAATGCCAACGCGGCCGGAAGCGAGGCTTATGCCGAAGCCTATGGCGAGTACGGTCTGTACCAATATGTCGAAGCCTATGGCTCGGGCACCACGCCGGTCGGCGGCGACGCCACGGCCAGCATCGCCAACGACGGGACGATCAATATCGGAGTCGTTGCGAACGCGACCGGAACCAGCAATTACGCAGACGCCTACGCCTACAATTATTACGGCGTTTCGCAGTACGCCTATGCGTACGACGGCGGCAACGCGACGGTCAGCCTGACGGGCGCCGGCACCTTCAACGATGTGGCGGTTGCGAACGCGAGCGCTGCGACGGACGCTTATGCGGAAGCCGAACTCTATGACGGCATTTATCAGTACGCCTATGCCGAGAGCGGCAACGCCAGCGCGATCATCGACCAGGCGCAGATCAACGTCACTGCTGCGGCGCTAGCCGTCGGCGGAAACGAGGCCGAAGCGTCGGCCTACAATTATTACGGCGTCTACCAGAGTGTGTCCGCCGCCAACGGCGGCGATGCCATGGCCTCGATGACGCTCGGCGGCGCGAACATCAACGCGACGGCGATCGCGGTCGGCGGCAGCTACGCTTCGGCCGAGGCGTACAACGAGTCGGCGCTGTACCAGACGGTCCAATCGTACGGTCACAAGACGGTCGTCACGACCAACACGACCACCGGCGGCGGCACAACGACGACGACGGCCTATATCGGCGGCGACGCGACCGCGCTGATCACCAACACCGGCGACATCAACGTCGGCGCCATTGCACAGGCGACGAGCACCGGAAGCGAAGCCGAGGCTTACGCCTATGTCTCGAACGCTGTGCTCGGCTACGCGGAAGCCAACAACACGGGCGCCACTGTCGCCGGCGATGCCAGCGCGGGCCTTGTCAATGACGGCAACATCTCGGTCCAGGCGATCGCAAGTGCGCACGCTGCGAGCTACGCGTCGGCCGAAGCCTACGTTAACACCGCAGTCGGCCAAACCGCGACCGCCTATGGCGGCGGCGATGCCTATGCGTGGCAGACGGGCACGGGCACCGTTGACGTCGGCGCATTCGCGAAGGCGGTTTCGAGCGACTCCGAAGCTTATGCCTATGCGTCGGTCTATAGCGGCGACTGGCAGAGCGCCTTCGCTTACGGCGGCGGCGACGCCGCGGTGTGGCTGAGCCAGGCCGCGGTCAACGTCCACGCGACGGCCGAGGCCGCGGGCAGCACCGCGCAAGCGACGGCCTTCGTCGACCAGGCGATCTTCCAGAACGCAAACGCGACGAGCGGTAACGCTTCAGCGCACCTGAACCTCACCGGGACGGGCACCATCCAGGCCTTCGCCAGCGTCAATGCGACGGACAATAACGGCACGGCGCGTGCGACGATCGAAGGCGCGATCACGCAGCTGGCACATGCCGGCGGCGGCAACGCCGCGACCGTCGGCCTAACGAATTCGGGCACGTTGACGATCATCGCGGGTGCGCATGCAGTGGCCGACGAAACGGCCAATGCGACCGCCAGCGCCGACGGTATTCTCCAGTCGGCCGGAGCAGCTGGAGGCACGGCAAGTGCGACGGCTAGCAACGCGGGCACGCTGAACGTCGCCGCCACCGCTCTTGCGACGGGGTCGGACGCAAACGCCGCCGCCGCGGTCAGCTATGGCCTGTGGCAGCACGCTGGGGGAGCATCGGTGACCACGTCGACGACGCTCGGCGGTACGACGACCGTTTTCGTCCCCGCAAGCGTGGCAGTCGCGTCGCTCACCAACAGCGGAGCGATCAATGTCGCGGCTGACGCGACGGCCAACGCAACCCGCGGGGATGCCTTCGCCTCTGCAGCTGTCGGCGTCGGCGTCGCCCAGTCGGCTACGGCATCGGGCACGGGCCTCGCGGTCATTGCCAACACGGGCACGATCGCGGTCGCCGCTTCGGCTGATGCCATTGCGGGCTCGAAGATCGTCGGTATCGGAACGACGGCGCACACCGCTCTCGGCAACGCCACTGCGGTCGCCGCGGTGAGCACCGGGGTCGGCCAGTTCGCCAGCGGCATTCATGCCACCGCGTCGATCGTGAACGCAGGCTCGATCAACGTGACCGCAGCGGCGAACGCGGGCGCGATGACCGCGACCGGCACCGCCACCACGGCGGGCAGCGTCGCGACAGCCGCCAATGCGTCGGCGGCTGCGCATGTCGGGGTCGGCGTCGCGCAGACGGCTGTCGCTCACGGCACCTACACGACCACGGTCACGAACACGCACCAGACAGTCGGCGGCACGACCACCACGACCGTGACGACGACCCATCCGGGGATGGCGGTTGCTTCGCTGACCAACACCGGGACGATCAACGTCGCGGCGCTCGCGAATGCGAACGGAACCGGCTCGGCCATGGCCGCTGCGTCGGTGTCGGGCGCTGTCGAGCAGGTTGCGATCGGCGGCGACGCAGTCGCAATGGTGAGCAATACCGGAACCATCAACGCCTCGGCTTCGGCGAATGCCAACGGCGCGGCGGCTGCGGCCGGTGCCGCGGTGGGCGTCGGCGTCGAGCAGGTGGCGGTCGGAGGGCCGGCTGTCCTTGGAATGGCAACCTACACGACCCAAACGACGACCGGGCCGGTCACGACTCCTGTCGTGCACACCCACACCTACACCTACAATACGGGAGCAGTTGCAGGGAACGCTTCGGCGTCGCTGACCAACAGCGGCACGATCTCCGTCAACGCGAAGGCTAATGCCGTCGCGAGCGGGACAGCGTCGGCCGTCGCCTATGCAGGCGCCGGCGTGGAGCAGATCGCGGTCGCTGGCGGGGCCACGGTCGTAACCGGCACGTCGCTCGGGGTTCCGACGGCGACGGCGTTCGTGGCGGGCAATGCATCGGCGGTACTCAACAATAGCGGTACCATCGCCGTCGACGCGTCGGCGAATGCAACCGGCACGAGCGCATTCGCGGCAGCGATCGCGAGCTCGGGCGCCGACCAGATCGTCGTTGCGGCGGGCTCGGCAAATGCGAGCATGGTCAACACCGGGAACATCTCGGTGCTTGCCAACGCCAATGCGAACGGGACCGCGGCGGCGACCGCCGTGGCCCTCGGCGCAGGCATCACCACGACTTCCGGCCTTGTGGTCGGCGCGGCCATGAACCAACTGGTTATTGGCTCGACCGCGGTGGCGTTCATGAGCAATGCGGGCACGGTCACGGACAGCGCCAATGCGGTCGCCGTCGCCCCGAGCGGCGCGGCGAGCGCCGTGGCGCTCGCGGCCGGAATGGGCCAGATCGCGATCGGCGGCACGGGCTCTGCCTCGATGGTCAACAGCGGCGTCCTGAACGTCGGTGCGCACGCCACGGCGAGCGGCACTTCCGCCAACGCCGCAGCCTTCGCCGTCGGTGGCTACCAGGTCGCTAACGACCTCCCGATGAACTTCACCAACAGCGGCGCCATGAACGTCGATGCGGCCGCGCTCGCAATCGGCACAGCCGGAACGGCGTACGCCTCCGCTGTCGGCTACAGCGGCTCCGCCTCCGGCGGCGCGACCGAAGTCGCCTCGGTGGTCAACTCCGGAACGATGAACGTCACCGCGTCCGCGGTTGCCCCGACGAGCGCCACGGCGCACGCCCAGGGCATCGTCCTTCGCAATGCGGCGACGACAACGACGACCGGCGTCGGCACCACCGCGGTGACCCACGTCAACGGTCAACCGCTGGTCGCGACGGTCACGAACAGCGGCACGCTGAACGTCACCGCCAAGGCGCTGGGCCTCGGCACGACGACGACGACGGCGGGGACCGGGACGACCGCGGTCATCACGACCCACCCGCACTCGAGTGCGCTTGCGACCGGCATCCGGCTCGACGCCGGCCTGTACGGGGTGACGACGACCACGACGAGCGGCACCGGCGCGACGGCGACGGTCAACGTCCACCACAACAACACGACGATCACCAATTCCGGCACGATCGACGTGACCGCCATCACCAATGGCGGCCCGGCGCAAGCCTACGGCATTCGCGTCACCAGCAATGGTGCGGCGACTCCGGCGGCGGGCCAGGTGCTGACGATCAACAACTCGGGCGACATCATCGCCCAGTTCTCGACCGACGGCGGCACGACGATGCACCGCGGCGAAGCGATCGACGTCTCCACTGCTCCGGTTGCGGCGACGGTGATCAACCTGCTCGGCGGGAACATCACCGGCAATATCGAGCTGCAGAGCAACGCCGACACGATCAACGTCACGACGGCCGAGACCAACTTCAACGGCATCATCAACAACAACCTGTGTGGTGGGTTGTTGCCGGTCCCGGCCGACACTACTGGCGGCGGCGCGGCGGACTATCCCGCGGCATCGTCGTGCGGAGTCGGCACGCTGAACGTCAACAGCGGCGGCAACCTGCACCTGATGATCGATGCGGTGGACGGGCCGTCCTACGTGTTCATGAACACGCTCAACATGGGCGCCGACGGGACGCTGACGTTCGACCTGCCTCCGGCGACCGGCGGCGAGGCAGCGGCCGGCACCTACCCGCAGATCTTCGTCGACACGGCGAACCTCGCGGGCACGCTGGTGGCCAACATCTCGGCGCCGAACGGGCTGTACGACACCACGGTCTATCAGAACGTGATCGACGCCAATGTCCGGAACGGGACGTTCGACCAATGCTCGATCAACGGCATCCCGACGGGATCGCTGTTCCTCGGCATCTCCTGCATCTACGACAACGAGAACAACGTCGATCTGGGGGTCAATCGCACCGCCTTCAACGCGATCCCGGGCCTGACCATCAACGGTCAGAACGTCGCAAATGGTCTCGAGTGCATCTACAACGTGAACCTGACGGGCGGGGTAGCGAACATGTTCGCCGACCTGTTCCTGTTCAACAACGCGGCGAACTACAATGTCGCGCTCAACCAGCTGTCGGGTTCGGTCTTCGCCAACTACCTGCAGTCGCTGCCGAGCCTGGGCGTCCACCAGGACGACCTCGTCGACCATGCCACGAACTGCGAGATTCCGGCGCTTGCCGGCTCGGTACTCGAGTGCCGTGCATCCTCGCCGATCCACGTGTGGGGCCAGCTCGACTATCAGACGCGCAAGGCGGATGGAGACGCCGAGGCGGGGACGACTCGGTCGAAGCGGTTCACCGGCCTGTTGGGGGTCGATGCGAGCGTCGGCAACGCCGCGATCGTCGGAATCGATGCGGGCTATCTCAGCAACCACGTGCGCGATCGCCAGTTCGGCGATACCGTGAAGGGCAGCGGCTGGACCGCCGGCGCTTATGGCGTCTACGATCCGGGTGCGTTCTTCGTGAAGGGGATTGCCACCTACAGCAGCCTCAACGGCAACTCGAGGCGCCACATCGACTTTACGGGCCTGGCGGACGGCGCGACCTTCGCGGCGAACCCGACCGGCAGCCCGGATGCGAAGATGTGGACGTTTGGCCTGCATGGCGGCGCCCGCTTCCCGATGAGCGGCACCTCGGTCATCACGCCGTACCTCAACTACGATTATGTCCACGCGCATCTCGACCCGTTCACCGAGAACAACGGCAACGGTGCCGGGCTGACGGTCGAGGGCTCGAACTCGAACCACAGCTACCTCACCGGCGGCGTCAAATGGGCGACGCAGATGGGCGGCGTGGTTCCGGAAGTGAACGTCGGTTACCGCTACCGCTTCGGCAACGAGCGTTCGCGGATCGGCGCCTACTTCAACGGCGACGTGGATTGCGACTTCGACATCGTGTCTGCGGCGCAGAAGCGGGGCAACTTCCTTGCGGGCCTCAGCGTCGGCGGGAAGATCGGCGCGGTCGACGTGAGGATCGGATACGAGGGCGAGTTCAACGGCGACGTGATGAGCCACAGCGGCAACTTCAAGTTCGTCCTGCCGCTCGGCGGTCATGCGGCTCCGCCGCCGCCGCCGCCGGTGGTGGCTCCGCCGCCGCCTCCGCCGGTTGCGGCTCCGCCGCCTCCGCCTCCGCCTCCGCCTCCTCCTCCGCCGCCTCCGGCGCCGGTTGAGCGCGGCGAGCGCGGCCAATAAGCCAAGCTGGTGCGGGCGGGGGACCTCCCCGCCCCTCCACAGGCCAGGCAGGTTCGATTATCGGGAGAAGAGGGAAGCAATTCCCTCTTCTTTCGCATTTGCGGGACGGGCGCGATTTTTGTCGGCTTTGGGCCTTTAACTACCGGAACTTACGGGTAAAAGAACTGCCATGACCAACAGCAAGACGACGAGCGCGCCGAAGGCCGCAACCAACAAGCCTGCCCCGGGCGCCGCACCCAACCGTCCGCGCCCGCAGGGCGCCGCAGCCAATCCGCAAGGGCAGCGGCCGCGGCGGCCGAGCACGGTCGACGAGGCCATCGCCAAGGCGCAGCATGGCCGGGTCAATGTCACTCCGGCCAAGGCGATCGAAATGGCCGGCCAGCTCTATTCGCGCGGCCAATATGCGCAGGCCGAACGGGTATGCCGCCAGATCATTGGCGCTCGTCCGGCCAACGCGGACGCCCACAACATCCTCGGAGTCTCGCTCGCCGGCCTCGGCAAGATGGACCAGGCCATCGAGGCGCTGAAGCGCGCAATCAAGCTCAATGGGCAGGCGGCGAGCTATCACGCCAACCTCGGCGAGATCCTTCGGCAGGCCGGCCGTCTCGATGAGGCGGCGCGCGCGATCGAGGAAGCCATCAACCTCGAACCGAACAACGCCCAGGCGCTGAACAATCTCGGAATCATCCAGTACGAGCGCAAGCAGTTCGCCGAAGCCGTCAAGAGCTACCGCCGGGCGATCGAGCTGAGGCCGACGATGGCCGAAGCACTCAACAACCTCGGCAATGCGCTGCGCCTCACCGGCGACATCGACGGGGCGCTCCAGGCCTATCAGGAGGCTCTGACCCACCGAGTCGTCTACCCCGAGGTCTACAACAATCTCGGGACGCTGCTTCAGCAGGACCGCAAGCTCGAGGAAGCTGAGCATGCGCTGCGCAAGGCGATCCAGCAGAACCCGCGCTACATCGAAGCGCACAACAATCTGGCGCAGCTGCTGTCGTCGCAGAAGAAAGAGGTCGACGCGCTTCGGATCCTCGGCGAAGCGCTGAAATTCGCTCCGACCAACATCCAGACGTTGCTTCTGACCGCGAAGATCCAGCTTCGGCGCAGCAACCTGCAGGCCGCGGAGCAGGCCGTGAAGCTCGCGCTCAAGGAAGATTCGGAAAATGCCGAGGCACTTACGGTGCTTGGCCAGATCTTCCATGAGACCGACCGCTACGACGAAGCAATCGAGGTGCTGGATCGCGCGCTCAAGAAGAACCCGGACAACCCGGAAGCGCTGAACTTCTACGGGGTTGCGCTGAAGTCGGTCGGCCGCCTCGACGAAGCGCGCGAGAACATCCTGAAGGCTTTGAAGCTCAACGATTCGATGTACGGCGCCTATGCCAACCTCAATGACCTGGTCGATTTCTCGGAGGGCATTGGCGAAGAGCTGTTCAACCGCATGGAAGCGATCTTCGAAGCGATTCCGAACCAGGAGGCCGAGCCCTTCCTCGCCCTCCATTTCGCTTATGCGAAGGCGCTCGACGACCGCGGCCAGCACGAAAAGGCGCTCGAGCATTACATCACGGGCGGGAAGATGAAGCGGGCGCAGCTCGACTATAAGGAATCCGAGACGCACGGCTTCTTCGACTCGATCCGCGCCGCCTTCCCCAAGGAAGCGTTCGAGAACCGCAAATATGAAGGCCTCGACGATGAGCGCCCGGTGTTCATCGTCGGCATGCCGCGCTCAGGCTCGACGCTGGTCGAGCAGATCCTGTCGAGCCACCCCGACGTCTACGGCGCCGGGGAGGTCAAGTACCTCAGCCGGGCGCTGGGGCAGCTTCGCGACCGCTTCCCGTCGCTTCCGAAATATCCGGAGATGGTGGCGAAGATTACGCCGGCGCAGCTCGATATCGTTGCCAAGAACTATCATAAGGCGCTGTCACAAGGCGCGGTCGACGCGAAGCGGATCACCGACAAGCTGCTGACCAAGTATGACTTCCGCGGCCTGATCAACCTGCTGTTCCCCAAGGCGAAGGT
>Ga0157371_10004879_pt1 | contig 11527 bp, 10 predicted proteins | sample C45metaG_FD_113462 | JGI IMG/M metagenome (GOLD analysis project Ga0157371, IMG submission 113462) | Corn rhizosphere microbial communities from Kellogg Biological Station, Michigan, USA - C4-5 metaG | ecosystem: Host-associated > Plants > Roots > Rhizosphere > Soil | place: USA: Michigan... | reverse complement strand
GAGACCTTGTCGACCACCTCCGGCGCCTTCAGGTCGCGCCAGATCATCGGCTGGTTCAGCCGCAGCACCTGCGCGACCGGGTGCTCTCCGTTGGGGTCGAGCGGCTGGGTGCGGCGTATTTGCTCCAGCCGCTCCGCCATCTCCGGGTTGGCCCCGGCAACGATGCTGTCGCCGTACCAGCCGTCGGCGCGGCGGAAGTCGATCAGGCAGATCTCGGCCAGCTCTGGCACCGCGGTCGAGACGATCGTCCGCGCCGTCTCCACCGGGTCGAGGGAGGTGTCGAGCAGGCGGCTGGCGGCGACGAGGAACTCCTGCGCCCGCCGCCGCCGCACCTGGGCGGTGATGTCACGCGCCACCACCGAGGCGCCGATCAGCCCTCGCATCGGGCTGCGGATGGGGGAGACGGTGAGGGAGACGGAGATCCGCGCTCCGTCGGCGCGGATCCGCTCGGTCTCGTAAGTGTCGAGCCGTTCCCCGCGCTTCACCCGGTCGAGGATCACCATCTCCTCGTCTTTGTGGTCGGAGGGGACGAGGAAGGAGACGTGGCGGCCGATCGCTTCCTCGGGGGTGTAGCCGTAGAGGCGCGCCGCGGCCGGGTTCCAGGTGGTAACGATCCCGTCGAGGTCCTTGCTCAGCACCGCGTCCTGGGTGCCGCGGACGACCTCGGCGAGGTGCTGGCGGAAGCGCTCGGCCTCGGCGCTCTTCGCCTCCGCCCGGCGGCGGGCGATGAAGGTGCCGAGCTGGTCGGCGAAGCCGGCAAGCAGCGCCATCAGCTCCTGCGACTGGGCTTCGAAGGAGAGGGTGTGGAACTCGGCGACCGCGAGCACGCTCTCGGGGTCGCCGATCGGCACCGGGATCGCCAGCGCCGCCTCCAGCCCCAGTTCGGCGGAGACCTGATAGCGGGGCGCCGTCGTCGGATAGTCGCGGTAGTTGGGGGCGAGGGCGATCTGGCCGGTGTCCCAGGCATCGCCCGGGAGACCGGTGCCGCGCTTGAAGCTGAGTTCGCGGCTGCGGCGCCAGAGCGGCCGCGCGTCGAGGTCCTTGGTGCTCCAACCCGCGACCAGCCGCAGCGGCTCGGAGGGGTCGACCACTTCCCACATCGCCCCGGCCTCCCAGCGCAGCAGGTCGGCGATGATTTCGAGGAACCGCGGCGCCACCTGCTCTAGCGAGTCGCCCTCGATCAGGCGCGCGGCCAGTTCGCGCTGGCTCTGCAGATAGCGCCACAGCTCGAGTTCCTGCGGCTCTTTCATCCCGCTCACAAGCTACCCCTTCGGAAACCTCCCCTGGCGGTCCCCGCTTTGCAGTAATTGCGGTTTACCGACTTGTACCCAGGGTAGTGGACCGGCCGACAGGGTTAGACGGATAGGAGAGCGGGAGATCATGTTTCGGTGTGACAACTGTGGAAGCGGATATTCAGCCCAGGCGGCGTCCTCCTGGACGTCCTGCCCGAGGTGCCTGGCGAAAGAGAAAGTCCAAGTGCCTCTGACCTTCGAGCTCGGCTGGCAGCGCCAGGACGTGCGCGCCCAGCCCGCTTCGGCCTCAAAGGAGCCGGTGGGCGCCCAGCCCGCAGTGCGTTAAGGCGGTGCCCCCTCGGGTAGCCAAATAGGAGACGGCTATACCGAGAGAAGAGAAAGGGGCGCACGATGTCCGATCGCCTGCAGGGCAAGAAGATCGCATTCCTCACCGCCAACGAGGGAGTCGAGCAGGTCGAGCTCGTCGAGCCCATGAAGGCGGTCCGCGATGCAGGGGCCGAGGCGGAGCTGCTGGCGCCCGAAGCCGGTGAGGTCCAGGCCTTCAACCACCTCGACAAGGCCGACACCTTCGACGTCGACCGCGCGGTCGGCGAGGCCGACGCGAGCGAATACGACGGCCTGGTGCTGCCGGGCGGGGTGGCCAATCCCGACCAGCTGCGCACGAAACCAGAGGCGCTCGAGTTCGTCCGCGGCTTCTTCGCCGCCGGCAAGCCGGTCGGGGCGATCTGCCACGCGCCGTGGACGCTGATCGACGCCGGCGTCGCTGAGGGCCGGACCCTCACTTCCTGGCCGAGCCTCGAGACCGACCTGCGGAACGCGGGGGCGAACTGGGTCGACGAGAAAGTCCACGTTGACCAGGGCCTCGTCTCGAGCCGCAAACCGGACGACCTCGGAGCTTTCAACGCCAAGATCGTCGAGGAGTTTGCCGAGGGCGTGCACGAGGGCCAGCGCGAGAAGGCGAACGTCAGCTAACCCGAGGAGGCGAGGACGATGCCACCACGCGGCGTCAAAAAAGGCAGCAAGCGCGACCGCCAGTACAAACACATCAAAAAGAGCGAGAAGGAATCGGGCCGCTCCGAGAAACGGGCAGAGGAGATCGCCGCCCGTGCCGTCAACAAGGAAAAGGCACGTTCGGGCGAATCCAAAACCTCCTCTCGCAGCTCGACCAAAGGCCGCTCCGCCAGCAGCCGCGGCGGCAAACAATCCGGCAAAGGCCCCAGCGGCAAAACCCGCGAACAGCTCTACAACGACGCCAAGAAGCTAGGCATAGAAGGCCGCTCGCAGATGAGCAAGCAGGAACTGCAAAAGGCAGTCGCCGGCGCGAGCTAGCTGCCGCTGAGCAGGGAGCGGGGCGTTACGGCGAAGAAGTTTTCGATTGCGCCCCGCTGCGCCTGGCTGTGGACCAGCTCTAGGCAGCCGCATTTGAGAAGGGTGCTGGCGTGGTAGGAGACGACGGCTGGTCGCTGGCCGATCTCGCGGGATAGTTCAGCCGGGCTGGCGATCCTGCCGTGCAGGGCCTGGAGGATCTCCACCCTGACCGGATGGGACAAGGCCCGCACCAGTTCCTGCTTGTTTCTCCCGGGGCCCCTCTGCGCCACCGAAAGAACCTCTTGCATCGAGGCCTCTTGGCCAACCCCAATTTTCGGCTTTCTCGGTCAACATTTCCCGGAAAGTGCGACGAGGGGGTTTTGGTGCCTCGCCGTCTACCTCGCCAGCTCGGACAGCGCCTGACTGTCGACCCGCAGGTCGGCGATCGCTTCCACCACCTGCGAGGCCCCGGCCTCGCGCAGCTCTTCCTCCGAGAAGCCGCCGGTGAGGACCGCAAGCGTCGGTAGCCCGGCGCGCTTCGCCGCCTCGACGTCCCAGACCGAGTCGCCGACCATCACCGAGGGGTTGTCGTTGCCGGCCTTCTGCACCGCCGCATGGATCAGGTCGGGCTCGGGCTTGGTCGCCTCGACGTCGGCCGAGGTGGTCCAGTCGTCGATCAGCTCACGGGCGTCGAGCAAGTCGATGTAGTGGTCGACCTCCTCGTCCTTTGCGGAGCTGGCGAGGATCACGGTGTTGCCCTCCTGCCGCAGCTTCTCGATCAGCTCGCGCGCGCCTTCCATCGGCTCGACTTCGCCGATCATCTCGCCGTAGGCCTCGGCCTCGGCCTCCCGGATCGCCTCGCCGTCGGCCGCTGCCGCCTGCTCGCCGATCAGCGCGTCGAGGATCTGGTCGCCGCCCATGCCGATGTGGCGGTGGACTTTCCACATCTGCACCGGGTGACCGTGCGCGTGCAGGGCCCGGTGCCAGGCGAGGGCGTGGTGATAGTTGGTGTCAACGAGGGTGCCGTCGACGTCGAGGATCGCGTTCAGGGGCATGGAAGTGGGGGTACCCATTTGACGATGAAAGATGTGCGAATCGGCTGCTCGGGCTGGGCGTACGACACCTGGCGCCGCGACATCTACAAAGGCGTCCCGGCGGCGCGCTGGCTCGAGCGCTACGCCGAACTCTTCGACACCGTCGAGGTCAACAACACCTTCTACCGGCTGGTCAAGCGCGAGGTGGTCGAAGGCTGGGTCGAGCGCACCCCGCCCGGCTTCCTCTTCGCGGTCAAGGGCAGCCGTTACCTCACCCACATGAAAAGGCTGCGAAACATCGAGCAGGGACTGCAGCGGTTCTGGGAGCCGCTGGAGCCGCTGCGGGAGAGCGGCAAGCTCGGACCGGTGCTGTGGCAGCTGCCCGGGAACTTCCACCGCGATGACGCCGTCCTCGCTGCCGCTCTGGAGCTGATGCCGCCGGCCCGTCACTGCGTCGAGTTCCGTCACCCGAGCTGGTTCGAGCCGGCGGTGATGCGAATCCTGGAGAAGCACGGCGCCTCGCTGGTGATCCCGCACGACGGCCGCCGCCCGCTGCCGGAGGCACAACCGGTGGGGAAGCTCGCCTACGTCCGTTTCCACCACGGCGCCCGCGGCCGCAACGGCAACTACTCGGCGACCGAGATCGAGCACTGGCGGCGGCGGATTGCCGCCTGGCGCTCGCGCCGCGAAGTCTTCGCCTACTTCAACAACGACTGGGAGGAATTCGCGCCGCCGAACGCACTCTCACTGCGCGAGGGACTCTCCGTGCAACTGGTGTAACGGCAGGGGCGCCGGGTAAATGTCAGGCATGTCAGTCAAGAACAGCATCGCTCGCAAGGCAATGAAGGTAACCGCGAAGCACACCGCCCATGGCACCGCTTCGAAGCTGAAGCGCGACCCGATGCGGACGGCGACGCTGCTCAGCGTCGGCGGCGCGCTCGGCGCCGTGGCCGGGTGGAGGGCCGGCCGCACCGCTGCGACCACCTCAGCCGGCACCGGCTCTTAAAGCGGCCCCTCCGAACTTATGGGGGCTATGACCCCCACAAGTTCGGCGAGGCACCATCGCTCTAGGAAGAGAGGCGCGAGCGGAGGAGGTCCTTGCCCTGCTCGGCGCCCTTGCGGCTGGTCTCCTGGGCGCGGCGGAAGAAGTCCGCCAGGTCGGAGTCGCCATCGCGCTCGGCGTCTTCGATGTAGGTCTCGAGTCGCAGCACGTTGCTGAGGCACTGCTCGACGAACCAGATGACGTTGTAGTCCTTGTCCTTCGTCCCGGTGACCTGCCCGGTCTCCTGCGTACCCATTTCCCTCACTCCTTCGGTCGCTTTCGCTCGTACCTTGCGACTACCCGGTGGCGAGAAGGGGGAAAACGAGCGGCCGGAGTTTCGTGCCTGGGCAGCAGGGGTAATCGCCGGACATGTACTTGATACCGATTGCCCTGATCATCCTGTTGGCGCTGATCGCCGTCGCCTGGTCGCCGATCTTCGCGCTGGTCATCTTCGTCATCGGCTTCATCGCCTTCCTGGCCTGGGCGGCGACCAACCGGCGCGCCGACGAGAAATTGGCCCCGCCCGAGCAGCCGGGGCGGCAGCCGCACAATGAGACCGACACTCCCACCGGGATCTGGGGCGAGCGTCGCCCGTCATGAGTGCTGAGATGCGCCCCGGGGAAGAGCGCGACCCGATAGCCGAGGAAGAGGCGGACGCCGCGGCGTCCGAAGCCGCCGAGATCGGCGGTCCCGCTCCCGACGACCCAGTTGACGACCCCGCCGAACGCCCGCTGGTCGAGGCCGGCGAGGGTGAGGCCGAGGGCTTCGAGCTGGCAGAGGCCGAGCTGGTTGACAACGCCGAGCACGGCGACGAAAAACGCTTTCCCGACCGCGACGCGGGACGTCCGGAGGAGCCGGCCAACACCGAGTACGGCGAACCGGACCAGGAGATCCACCAAGACGAGTAGGAGGCCTCGATGCCCCACCGAGTGATCGCAGTCGTCACCGACGAGCTTCACGGGACTGAGCCGATCGAGCAGCTGCAGACGAACTCGGACGGCGACGGCGTCGAGGTACGGATCGTCGTGCCGGCAGTCGAGGCGAACCCCCTGCACCACACGCTTGGCGATATCGACCACCCCCGGGAACTGGCCGAAAAGCGCCTCGAGCGGATCCTGCAGACGCTCCGCGGGGACAACTTGCAGGTCAGCGGCGAGGTAGGCGACCCCGATCCCGTGCAGGCGGCCCAGGACGCGCTGCTGAAAGCGCCGGCGGACGAAGTGCTGATCTTCGAGCACGCCGAGGGGCAGGCGGAGTGGTACGAGAACGGGCTCTACGAGCGGGCCCAGGAATCGATCGAGCCGCCGCTGCGGCTGGTCGTGCTCGAGCACACGGAGAACAAGCCCGACCACGTCGTCAAGGTGGAGGAGACGGGGCAGGGCACCGTCAACCCGCTCGCTGACAAGGAAGTCGCCGACGGCGCCTACATCCCCGGCCTGACGCGCTCCGACCTCGCCGGCATGGTCGCCGGCCTGCTCGGCACGATCATCGTCGCCATCCTCGCCGCCGCAGTGGCTGCCGACAGCGCCACCAAGACCGGCTGGGCCGCCGCGGCGATCCTGATCGCGATCGGCGTCGCCCTCGCCAACCTCGCCCACGTAGTCGGCCTCGGCATCTTCGAGAGCATCCGCTACCGCGGCGGCTTCGCCAAGTTCTTCCGCACCCTCGCCCTGACGATCACCCCGCTGGCGATCATCATCAACGCAGCGATCCTGATCTTCGACTAGCTCCCCCTCCAGCCGCTACGAGCGGGGCACTTTCCGCTCCACCGAGGCTGCACCGGACAGAAAGATTGAAGTTTCCAGGGCAGTTGACATCCCTATTTGCAACGATGCCCGACCACTTTGGTACGCACGCGGTGTCGCGACAGAACGGGGGAAGCTTTGAAAGCAGGGAGGCTGGGCGGTGGTTTGTTGGGGGTGTTGTTGCTGCTGGTACTGCCCGGGATCGCATCCGCTGCTCAATGCACCGACACCTGGATCGGTCCCGAAACGGGGAAATGGATCGAAACCGGACGATGGTCGGCTGAACACGTCCCCACTGAAGCCGACGTCGCCTGCATCCCGGCCTCGCATCGGGTCGCCGTCGACAGCGGGACCCAGAGGGTGGAAACGCTGCAGGGCGGCGGTGAACTGGTGCTCTTGGAAGCTTCGCTGACGCTCGTCGGGGTCAGCGAACCGTCGAACATCGGCACCTTGCGCCTGAAAGAAGGCGGCGTTCTGGGTGGAACGGGCGAAATCTGGGTGACGGACCAGCTCGTGGCCCTTGGGGGACTGATGAAAGGGGACGGCTACACGAAGCTCGGGGCCGAAGCGATCGGAGAAGTAGCCGGGGGCGAATATGCCGGGCAATCCGGGCTCCGGGTCGAGCAGCAACGAGTCCTCAGCATTCAGGGCTCGATGGGGGTGGGGGGAGAAGAAGGGGAGCTTCGGATCGACGAAGGCGCGCTTCTGGCCGTTGCGGCAGGCGGCGCCCTTGATGTGCACGGACCCAGCGGCAAGATTGTGCTTAGGGAATCGTCCGGGCTGACCAATGCCGGAACCCTTGACGTCGAAGGAAGCAGCCTCAACGTCACCGAAAATGCCGAAGTCGTCAATAGCGGCAGTTTGGCCGTAGCCAGTAGTGAAGCCCGGCTCGACTCCACCAAGCTCCTAAATACTGGGGAACTCACCGTCGCAGGATCATCGGGGCGGGTGGAGATGACCGAAGGTGGCGTGGTCGAAAACCAAGGAACGTTGAAGATCAACGCTGAGGGGACGGGAGCGGGCCTTCGAGTGGCAGCCTCCGCGTCGCCGTCTCGGCTGGTGAACACCGGGACCGTCGTCAAGACCGAAGGCACCGGTATTTCCGCGATCGAAGCGCCGATCGACAACGAGGCTCTCGTGGAAACGAAAACCGGGATCCTGCTGCTGAGTGGGGGAGGGTCCTCGGGGCAGGCTGGGCATAGCGAATGGATGGCCCAGAGCGAAAACCTCTACGACGCCAGCACCAGGCTCGTCTTCGCCGTCAGCAGTTTCTCCTTTGGAGAAGAAGCAACCCTCAAGGGAGAGATCCAGTTTTTCGAAGGCGGGGGCGTGACCGCCGACGGAATCGAGGCCGCCGAAGGCAGCATCTGGCTTTACGACGGCAACCTGCACCTTCTCAGTAGCAAGCCGAAGGTCATGGGCGAATTAGGAATCGCCGGGGGAACGGCTTCCATCGATAGCGGCTCCGAATTGTCTACCGATTACGTCGAAATCTTCGACGGCAGTGCCGAGTTCCCCGGGGAACTCGAAGAACCGTCGAAACTCGTCGTGGGAGCGAAATCGAAGATTGACGCTGTGCATTTCTACAACGAAGACGGCACTGTCGCTGCCGGCGATGAAGTCTCGCTCAGCGGAGAAGTCTTCAACTCATACGGATCGTTCCAGGCCGGAGCATCGACCCAGTTCCTCTTCGAACGGACCTTAACTGACGGCACGGTCCAGCTCGGAGCAAATGCGATGATCGCCGGCAAATACCTCTGGCAGGACTCGGGCACTCTCACCGTCGACTCGGGCGCGACCTTCACCGAGAACTATGTCTGGCTCCACAGCGGCACTGCGGAATTCGGGGAAGACTCGACCTTCGATCTTTCTGAAATCCTCTATCAGGAAGAAAGCGCGTCGAGCTTTGGTCCGGGAGTGACGATCAACGCGGCGAATTACGTCTTTTTCGAGAACGGATCTACGTCTCTCGGTTCCGGCGCCTCCATCGAATCCAAAGAAGTTTCCTTCAATGGCGGCTCCGCAAGTCTCGCAGCAGGATCGGAAGTCAACGCGCCGGAAGTTGCATTCGGCGTCGGAAAAATCAACGCGTCAGGATCAATTGTGGCCGGAACCCTGAGGTGGTGGTCGGCGGTCGTGTCCGGAACAGGCACTACCGAAGTGCTTAAAGGGGGAGAAATCCACCACTACAACGGTTGCGGCAATCCCTGCGTGTACAAACCCGAATACGCAACGCTGCGGGAAGGGGAACTGATCATCCGGGGCAGTTTCACGACCGGCATCAACACGCTTGGTATGGCCAACGGAGCAAAGCTCGTCAACTACGGCAACTTTGATTCGAGCTCCGAGGAAAACAAATGGGGCCCCGAGATCCAGATTGCCCCGGAAAGCACCTCGAAACCGCACGTCGTCAATCACGGCTCCTTCGAAAAGAAGACCGGATCCGGAACGACTCAGGTGAGCGTGCCATTGCGGAACTACGGGACCGTCGGCCAAACAAGTGGTCACCTCCAGATCGACAATCCCGAACACCTTTCCGACAGCGAAAAGAAAGGCTGTAGCCAGGCGGGCGATCCCGTCTCCTGCGCGACCGGCAACTTCTCGGAGAGTCAGACTGACCTCGTGATCGGAGGCCGCGGCGTCGGTCTGGACCTCACCCGCTCCTACAGCGCCCAAGCGGCCGCCGCCCCGGCCGCGGCGGGTCCTTTCGGCTATGGCTGGACTGGCTCCTTCAGCGATCATCTGACGGTCGAAGAAGGGGGCGCGAAAGTAACGTTGACGAGAGGCGACGGCAGCACGATTCCCTTCTCCCAGGTCAGCGGCGCCACCTACGCCGCGCCGGGCTGGTCGCAGGAGACGCTCTCCGGCAGCCCCGAAGCGGGTTACACCTTCACCGCCCTAAACCAGACGCAGTACCGCTTCTCCGGTTCCGGTCAGCTAGAAAGCATCACTGACCGCAACGGCAATCAGACGACGCTCGCTTACGAAGGTGGTCGGCTGAAAACGGTGGCCGATCCCAGTGGTCGCCAGCTCACCTTCGTCTACAACGCCGGTGGCCAGGTCGAAAGCGTCACCGACCCGATAGGGCACGTCGTCAAATACGCCTACACGGGCGGCAACCTCAGCAGCGTCACGCTGCCGGGCGAAACCACGGCACGCTGGCAGTTCGAATACGACGCGAGCCACCGGATAACGCAGATCACCAACGGGCGCGGTGGAAAAACCACCAATGAATACGACAGCTCCAACCGCGTCACGTCCCAGACCGACCCCGCCGGCCGCACGCTCACCTTCGGCTACGAGGGCTTCCACACCACCATCACCAACAAAACCACCGGCGCGGTGACCGACGAGTGGTTCACCTCCGACAACGAGCCGTTCTCGGTCACGCGCGGCTTCGGCACTCCGCAGGCAACCACGGAGACCTTCTCCTATGACGAAGGCGGCAGGCTGCTTACTCGCACCGATGCCCTCGGCCACACCACCACCTACGGCTACGACGAAGACGGCGACCGGACGAGCGAAAAAGACCCCCTCGGCCACGAAAGCAAATGGAGCTTCAACGCGACCTACGACCTGATCTCGGCGACGACGCCGGGCGGAGAGACGACGACGATCAAACGCGACAGCCACGGCAACGTGGAAAGCATCTCCCGGCCCGCGCCCGGAGAAGCAACCCAGACGACCAGCTTCAAATACGGCCCGCACGGCGAACTCGAAAGCCTCGCCGATCCGCTCAGCAGGACCTGGACCTACGGCTACGACAGCCACGGGGATCGCACTAGCGAAACCGATCCACTTGGACAGAAACAGACGCTTGCCTACGACAAAGACTCCCGCCTGACCGCGATCGTCTCTCCGCGCGGCAACGCCGCGGGGGCAAAACCTGCCGAATACGAAACCAAGGTCGAACGCGACCTGCAGGGGCGGCCGGTGAAAGTCACCGATCCCCTCGGCCACTCCACCTCCTACACCTACGACGGCAACGGCAATCTCGCCTCGGTCACCGACGCCGCCAACCACACGACCAAATACACCTATAACGCCGACGACGAACGGACCAAAGTCGAAAGGCCCAACGGCGCGACGCTGCAGACCGGCTACGACGGCGCCGGCTACGTGATCAGCCAAACGGACGGCAACGGCAAAACGACGACCTACGTCCGCAACATCCTCGAGCAGCCTGTCGAAGTCCTCGACCCGCTTAACCGCAAGACGAGCGAGAGCTTCGACGCCGTCGGCGAGCTCGCGAAGCTGACCGACCCTTCCGGCCGGGAAACCACCTACTCCTACGATGCCGCCGGCCGCCTCACTGGCCTCAACTACTCCGACTCGGCGACGCCGGACGCAAGCTTCGAATACGACGCCGACGGCAACCTCACCGCGATGCAGGACGGCACCGGCAAATCGACCTTCGCCTATGACCAGCTCGGCCACCTGACCAGAAGCCAGGATGGCCATGGCGCCGTCGTCGAATACAGCTACGACCTGGGCGAAGAGCAGACCGGGATCACCTATCCCAACGGCAAAGCCGTCTCCCGCAGCTACGACGCCGCCGGTCGCCTGGAAAGCCTGACTGACTGGCTGGGAGGCAAATCAAGCTTCGCCTATGACGCCGACTCCAACCTGAAGAACATCGCCTTCCCGTCGGCGAGCGGCAACCTCGACGAATACACCTACAACCGCGCTTCGCAGATGAGCGAAGCCCGGTTCAAGAAGGGCACCGAAACCCTCGCCTCGCTCACCTACACCCGCGATGCGCTCGGCCAGGTGGAAAAAGAAGCGCGGAGCGGCCTGCCCGGTCCCGCGGAAATCAGCTTCGGCTACGACGCCAACAGCCGGCTCACCAAAGCCGGCAGTTCGACCTACGAATACGACGCAGCCGACAACCTCACCGCTGGCATGGGCTCGAGCAACACCTACGACGCCGCGAGCGAGCTCGAAAAGAGAACCGGCGCGAGTTACACCTACGACAAAGAGGGGGAGCGGACCAGCACCGCTACTCAGCTGCCCGAAGGTCCTGAAACCCTCCGCACCTTCGGCGGCGCCGGCACCGCCGCCGGCAACCTCTCCGCCCCCCGCGCCGTCGCCACCGACAAAGAAGGCAACGCCTGGGTCGCAGACACCAACCACGACCGCGTCCAG
>Ga0157371_10004873_pt1 | contig 11540 bp, 10 predicted proteins | sample C45metaG_FD_113462 | JGI IMG/M metagenome (GOLD analysis project Ga0157371, IMG submission 113462) | Corn rhizosphere microbial communities from Kellogg Biological Station, Michigan, USA - C4-5 metaG | ecosystem: Host-associated > Plants > Roots > Rhizosphere > Soil | place: USA: Michigan... | reverse complement strand
CGCTCCGTTTCGAGATCGGCGCCAAGGAGGTCTACGTCTTCACCCCGCAGGGCAAGGTGATCGGCCTGCCCGCCGGGGCGACTCCGGTCGACTTCGCCTACTCGGTGCACACCGAGGTCGGGCACCGGACCATGGGGTCGAAGGTCAACGGCCGGCTGGTGCCGCTCGAGACGACCCTCCACAGCGGTGACGTCGTCGAGGTCTTCACCTCCAAGAACCCGGATGCCGGCCCCAGCAAGGACTGGCTGAATTTCGTCAAGAGTCCACGGGCTCGCAACAAGATCAAGCAGTGGTTCACCAAGGAACGTCGCGACGAGGCGATCGAACAGGGCAAGGATGCGATCGCGCGGGCGATGCGCAAGCAGAATCTGCCGCTGCAGAGGCTGATGAGCCAGAATGCCTTCGGCGAGGTCGCCTCGCAACTGCGGTACGAAGACGTTTCCGCGCTGTACGCCGCGGTGGGGGAAGGGCACGTATCCACCCAGTCCGTGATCGAGAAGCTGCTGGCCTCCCTTCACGCCGAGGTGGAGAGCGAGGATCCCGAGACCCTGTTCCCGGCGAAGGGCCGGTCGCGGCAACTCCGCAACAGCGACTCGGGGGTCCTGGTGCGCGGTGCACCGGACATCCTCGTGAAGCTCGCCAAGTGCTGCACTCCCGTTCCCGGCGACGAGATCGTCGGCTTCGTCACCCGCGGATCGGGAGTGTCGGTCCACCAGGCGAACTGCCACAACGTCGCCTCCCTGCAGAGCGAGCCGGAGCGGATGATCGAGGTCGAGTGGGCCCCGTCGTCGAGGAGCCTGTTCCTGGTGCAGATCCAGGTGGAGGCGCTCGACCGGTCCGGGCTGTTGTCGGATGTGACCAGGGTGTTGTCGGAAAGCCACGTCAACATCCTCTCGGCAACGGTCTCCACCTCGAGCGATCGCCTGGCGCTCAGCCGTTTTGTTTTCGAGATGGGGGACACGACGCACCTCGATCGCGTGCTCAATGCCGTGCGCCGCATCGACGCCGTCTACGACGTCTACCGGGTCAGCGGCGGGTAACGGCGCGGGGTGGCCCGGCAGCCGGCCGCTTCTTCGATCCTGGCCAGTGCGAGTTGCTTGCGCGGGAGATTCCTCCGCCTGTTCATGGCGGTGGCGCAATCGGCCGAGCCGAAGGCACCGATATCCATGAGGGCTGTGATGGCGGCCCGCTCGTCCGGTCCGAACTCGGTGCTGAACCGCGCGAGGTCGAGGGCGGTCCGCAGCGGCGTCGTCACCCGGAGGCCGTCGATCACCAGAACGTCAGAATCGTCGATCACGACCTCGCGCACCTCGATCCGGAACTCCGACGGAACCCGCACCCGCGCCGCGACATTCGTGCAGAACTGATGGCGGGCCGGCGCCCGGTCCGACGCGCCCAACACCCAGGCGGCCGTCCGGCGCTCCGCAATCAGGCGTGCGGATGGCGTCGGCAGCAGGGAGCGGGCCCGGTAGCCAGAGCACTCCACCTCGTCGATCGGACTGAAACAATCGTCGATGGCGAAGAGTTCTCCATCCAGGCGGGCCGCGTAGAGCTCCGCTTCGGGCAGGTTGGCGCGGGAGAGGACGGGAGGGAGCCGGGGCGACATGGTCCCATCGTGGAGACTCACCGCCGGCGAACTGCCCTCTGCGCGCAAACTGTGGAGAATCCTGCCCTGTGGAGAACGGGACGCAGAAAGCAGCGGAGCCTATGACCCGAGCGCGTCGAGCCAGACCTTGCGGGCATCCAGGGCCTCCTGGGCGTCCTTGATCTTGCGGGTGTCGCCCTGTGCCCGGGCCTCGGCGAGTTCGCGTTCGAGCTTGGCGATCGCATCCTGCAGCTGGCTGGCGAGCCCCTCGGAGCGCGCGATGCGCTCGGGGTTGTTCTTCTGCCAGTGCTCTTCGTCCAGCTTTCGGACGGCGGCCTCTACCTTGCGCAGCCGGTCCTCGATGGGCTTGACCTTGTCTCGCGGGACCTTGCCAATCTTGTCCCAGCGCTGCTGGATGGAGAGCAGCTTCTCCTTGGCCGTGACCCGTTCCGTCTCCGTGAGAAGCGGCTCGGCCTCGGCGAGGAGCGCGAGCTTGAGCTCGAGGTTGGCAGCGAACTCCTCGTTGTCCTTCGCGTCCACCTCCGACTTGGCCGCGTAGAGGACGTCGCCGGCCGCCTTGAACTTGGCCCAGAGAGCGTCGTCGAACTTCTTGCCCGCTCTGCCGGAGGACTTCCAAGAGTCGAGGAGCGAGCGGTAGGCCGGGATGCCCGCGACTCCCTGCGCGGAGAGCGCCTCGGCCTTGTCGACGAGTTCCTGCTTCTTCGAGCGGGCATCGCGATGCACCGAGTCCAGCTCGGCGAAGAACGCCTTGCGGTTGGTCTCGATGACGGTGCGGGCGGCCCGGAATCTCTTCCACAGCTCATTGCCGTCGCTCTTGGGAATCCGGGGGCCGTCGGCCTGGTGTTTCTGCCACCGCGCGAAGACGTCGTCGAGGCTTGCGGTCAGTTGCTTCCATTGGACCTTTGCCGGGTCCTGGGCGGCGAGAGCCTCCGCCTCGGCGACCAGTGCCTCGCGCTCGGCGAGCGCTGCCGCCGTCGCGGCACGGGTTTCCGCCGTCTGCTTTTCGGCGAGTTCGTCGACTGCGCCGCCGAGCGCGTCGAGGCGGGTTTGGAGCGAAGCGAGATCGCCGACGGCGTTCGCCGTCGAGATGGTGGTCCTGAGCGCGCTGATCGTCTTCGCGACGTCCGCGGCAGCTGTTCCGCGCTTGATGCGCTGTTCGAGCAGGGTCACCTGGCCCGCGAGTTCGACGAACTTCCGCTCGAAATACGCCAGTGCCTCTTCCGGGGTGCCGTCAGGGTACTGTCCGACGGCGCGTTCGCCCTCTGCTTCGCGCACGAAGACGGTTTTCGTCTCGTCGACGCGACCCCAAGGGGCCTGATCATTCGCTGCCACGTGTCTCACCTTGCTGCTCGGGCCAATGGTCAATGACCGGGCACTAGCCTATTGCACCCTGGCTGTGACTCCGCGGGGCCGTTATTGAACGGTCACCTTCGTGATCTTGGTCGGCACGGCCGGACTGCCGTCGGTCGACGGCGTGGTCGAGCCGGAGGCGGGGGCGACACCGGCGTCGGCGATGGCCGAGACGAAATCGCTGAGACCGCTCGTCACCTTGCCGAACACCGTGTATCCGCCGGTCGATGCGTCGAGCGTCGTATCGGCGTAGGTGATGAAGAACTGGGTGCTCTGACTGTACGGGTCCGCCCCGCGCGCCATCGCGATCGTGCCTGCGGGATAGACCCCGCTCGCCGGAACGTTCTCGAGTGGTCCGAAGCTGAAGCCCGCGTCGCCCGTACCATCGCCGTTGGCCGAGCCGCATTGGATCAGCTTCGCCGTTTCGCTGGTCGTCAGCCGGTGGCAGGTGCTGCCCGTCGTCGTGTAGAAGCCCCTCTTGACGAGGGAGATGAAGGCGGAACTCGCCTGGGGGGCCAGGTTCCCGTCGATCTCGATGCCGAGACTCACGCTGTTGAGATCGAGGGTGCCTGTCCAGACGCGGTTTTCCGCGAGCGTCGCCGGGGGAACATCCCCGACATTCTTGCCCGCGACGGGGGAGGGACTCGCGGATGCGGTCGGACTCGCCGACGGCGTCGCGGAGGCCATGCCGGGCCCGGCGGTGAAGTACAGCACCTGCGTCACCGTCGCGAGCGTCGCTACGATCAACACTCCGGCGACGGAGAGGATGTTGTCCCTGCGCCGGCGCTTGACCTGGCGGCTGTGCACCTCCTGGCGGGCGTTGTAACGGCGCAGCCGGTCGCGTGCCTCGCGCGCTTCACGCTCGACATTCTTGCTCGGTGCCACAGATCCTCCATCGGGTACGGTGCGATTGCCCGGATGCCTGGCGCGAGGGGTGTGCCCCTCACTCGGCCCGGTAGCTGAGCGGGCCGTCGGATCGCCTCGTCGGCGCCGACAACTAGCATTGATTCTATGGTCAATGCCCAGCTCGGCTTGCGCGCGGGCGCGACGCCGCTCGCCGTGCGGATGCGCCCGAGGAGCCTCGACGAGGTCGCCGGGCAGCGTCACCTGCTCACCCCGGGGTCGCCCCTGGTGAGCCTCGCTTCGGACAAGACCGGCGAGCAGGGTTCGGTGTCCGTCATCCTCTGGGGCCCGCCCGGGACGGGCAAGACGACGCTCGCCCAGGCGATCGCGAACAGCTCCGGGCGCAAGTTCGTCGAGCTCTCCGCCGTCAACGCGGGAGTGAAGGATGTCCGGGAGACGATGGAGGCGGCGATGTCCGCCCGCGACCTGTATGGCGTCTCGACCGTGCTGTTCCTCGACGAGATCCATCGCTTCTCCAAGGCCCAACAGGACGCCCTGCTGCCCGGGGTGGAGAACGGATGGGTGATCCTGGTCGCGGCGACGACCGAAAACCCGTCGTTCTCGGTCATCTCGCCGCTGCTGTCCCGCTCACTCCTGCTCACCCTGGAGGCGCTCAGCGACGACGATCTCGGAACCGTGATCGATCGCGCGGTCACGGATCCGCGCGGCCTGGACGACAAGATCGTGCTCGATCCCGAGGCGAGGGCCGCGATCATCCGGCTCGCATCCGGGGATGCCAGGCGAGCGCTCACCGCGCTCGAGGCAGCGGCGCTCTCGGCGACATCCACCAGCACGGATGGCAAGCCCGTGGTGCTCGCCGAGACCGTTGCCGTCGCCGTAGACCGCGCACTCCTCCGCTACGACCGCAACGGCGACGAGCACTACGACGTGATCAGCGCCTTCATCAAGTCGGTGCGCGGCTCGGACGTCGACGCAGCACTGCACTACCTGGCACGCATGATCGAGGCGGGGGAGGACCCGCGCTTCATCGCCCGGCGGATCATCGTCAGCGCCGCGGAGGACATCGGCATGGCCGACCCGCAGGCGCTCGTGATCGCGGTCGCCGCGGCGGACGCGGTGCAGCTCATCGGGATGCCGGAGGGTCGCATCCCCCTCGCCGAGGCGGTGGTCTACCTCGCGACCGCGCCGAAGTCGAATGCCTCCTACCTGGGGATCGACGCGGCACTGGCGGATGTGCGCGCCGGCAGGATAGGCCGGGTGCCGCCGCACCTGCGAGACGCGCACTACGCGGGCGCCAAACGGCTCGGGCACGGCAAGGGCTACCAGTACTCCCACGACTCGGAAGTGGGGGTCGTGCAGCAGCAGTACCTGCCGGATCCGCTGCAGGGGAGCATCTACTATTCCCCGACGGAGCACGGCAACGAGCGTGACGTGAGCGTCCGGCTCGAGAAGCTCCGGCGGATCATCCGGGGAGAATGATCCGCGCGCACTTCCCGATGCGGGCATGTGCAGGCGCGGGCATCTGCTAATATTGACCCGCCTACGGAAGGCTTTCGCGCACGGCTGCTGTGTTCGCCTTTCCGGATGGGAAGCGTTCTTTAGCCGGACGGTACCCGCGGCACATCCCTCTTCTATATTTTCCGGCCATGACTGTGCGCATTGACGCAGTCGGGGACCGGAACACCTGTTGAAGACCGATGATTCAGTACCGAAAGGAAACCGTGTCTACCAAGTCACGTACACGTAGCAAGACCCGCCTGTCGCGGGCGCTGGGCATTCCGCTCACCCCCAAGGCGGCAAAGGGATTCGAGAAGCGTCCATACCCTCCGGGGGAGCACGGCCGCACCAAGCGCAAGACCGACAGCGACTATGCCGTCCGTCTGCGCGAGAAGCAGCGCCTGCGCGCCCAGTACGGCATCCGCGAGGCCCAGCTGAAGATCGTCTTCCAGGAGGCGCGTCGCGCCGAGGGCCTGACCGGTGAAAACCTGGTCGAGTTGCTGGAGATGCGTCTCGACGCCATCCTGGTGCGCGCGGCGATCGCCCGCACCACGGCTCAGGCCCGCCAGATGATCGTGCACCGTCACATCCTCGTCGACGGCAAGCGCGTCGACCGCCCGTCGTTCCGGGTCACCCCGGGCCAGCTCGTCCACGTCCACGCGAAGAGCGAGGGCACCGAGCCGTTCCAGGTTGCAGCCGCAGGCGGCAACGCCGAAGTGCTGCCGAAGACCCCGGGTTACCTAGAGGTCGAGCTCGACAAGCTCCAGGCGCGTCTCGTACGCCGTCCGAAGCGTGCCGAGGTTCCGGTGACCTGTGAAGTCCAGCTCGTCGTCGAGTACTACGCGGCTCGATAGCATGACGGGCTCGGTTGCAGAATCGAGCACGGATACAGTGGGAGCGGGTCGCCTTCGGGCGGCCCGCTCTCTTCCGTTTGATGACCGCTTGTCTATGAGTGCGTGGAGGTGATGGCATGTCGGGTGGAGACATCGCCGGGTTGATCGTGGCGGCCGTGTTCGCCGTGCTGGTGGGGCTCCTGGCCATTCCGCTGGTAAAGCTCGGCCGCGTCCTGGACGAGACCAGGGACGCCATCCGCGAACTCTTCGCGGGGATCACGCCGATCCTGAACGAGGCCACGGTGACGATCGCCGAGACGAACAAGCAGCTTGCCAGAGTGGACACCATCACGAGCGGGGTCGCCGAGGCGACGGGCAACGTTTCCGCACTGATCGCCCTGTTCGCGGCGACCGTCGGCGGCCCGCTGATCAAGCTGGCCGGATTCTCCGCGGCGGTACGCGCGGGCATCCGGGGGCTCGGCGGCTCCCGTCGCCCGGGTACCCCCACGAAGTAAGCTTGATTTCGGTCATTCGCACAACACACCACACTCACTAGGGAGCAGTTGTCATGAAGAACGTACTGTGGCTCATCGTCGGGGTCGGCATCGGGTTCTATGCGGCGCACCGGGTCAACCAAACGCCGCAGGGCAGGGCATTCTTCGAGGAGGTCGACACCAAGGCGAAGGAGTTCGGCGACGCCGTCGTCGAGGGCTACAAGACGCGGGAGGCGGAACTGCGGGCAGCCGTCGCCGACGCCGAAGGCGTGATCGCCGACCTCACCAAGAACAGCAAGACCAAGAACTGACGCACACATTCCCCTCCGACGGGATGTCCGCCGGGAACTCACACACAGGACTCCATGCACACCGCTGATATCCGCCAACGCTGGCTCGACTTCTTCGCCGAGCGCGGGCACACCGTCGTTCCATCCGCCTCTCTGGTCAGCGACGATCCGACGCTGTTGTTCACCGTGGCGGGGATGGTGCCCTTCGTCCCGTACCTCACCGGCCTGGTCCCGGCGCCGTACCCCCGGGCGACCAGCGTTCAGAAGTGCATCCGCACCCTGGACATCGAAGAGGTCGGCAAGACCCCGCGGCACGGCACCTTCTTCCAGATGAACGGCAACTTCTCCTTCGGCGACTACTTCAAGGAGCAGGCGATCAGCTATGCCTGGGAGCTGTTGACGAGCGCGGAGTCCGCGGGCGGCTACGGCTTCGACGAGAAGGACCTCTGGGTCACCGTCTACAAGGACGACGACGAGGCCTTCCAGCTCTGGCGGAAGATCGCCGGACTGCCGGAGGACCGCATCCAGCGGCTCGACATGGACACCAATTACTGGTCGACCGGGCTGCCGGGCCCTGCCGGCCCGTGCTCCGAGATCTTCTTCGACCGCGGCAGGAAGTACGGCCGCGACGGCGGCCCCGCGACGGACGACGACCGCTACGTGGAGATCTGGAACCTCGTCTTCATGCAGTACCTGCGCGGCGAGGGATCCGGCAAGAACTTCGAGATCCTCGGCGACCTGCCGAAGAAGAACATCGACACCGGCATGGGACTCGAACGGGTCGCGTTCCTCAAGCAGGGCGTGGAGAACCTGTACGAGATCGACCAGGTCCGCCCCGTGCTCGACCGCGCCGCGGAACTGTCCAAGCGCCCCTATGGTGCGGTGCACGAGGACGACGTCCGGATGCGCGTGGTCGCCGACCACGTCCGCTCGGCACTCATGCTCATGTCCGACGGAGTCACCCCCTCCAACGAGGGCCGCGGTTACATCCTGCGCCGCCTGCTGCGGCGCACCGTTCGCTCGATGCGCCTGCTGGGCGTCGAGGAACCGACCTTCGGCGAGCTGTTCCCGGCGTCCCGGGACGCCATGAAGTCCGCGTATCCGGAAGTCCAGTCCGACTTCGAGCGGATCAGCCACCTTGCCTACGCGGAAGAAGAGACCTTCCTGCGCACCCTCGCGAGCGGCACGAGCATCCTCGACGTCGCCGTGGCCAAGACCCAGAAATCCGGATCGAAGCAGCTCGCCGGCGACACCGCCTTCCTGCTGCACGACACCTTCGGATTCCCGATCGACCTGACCCTGGAGATGGCCGACGAGGCCGGTCTCAGCGTCGACCGCCAGGCCTTCGACGAGCTCATGGCCGAGCAGCGCAGGATGGCGAAGGCCGACGCCAAGGCCAAGAAGACCCTGCTCGCCGATCTCTCGGTGTACAGCGCCTTCCGTTCCCGGGGCGAGACCGCCTTCATGGGCTACGACTACCTCACGACCGACTCCACCATCCTCGGTCTCATCGTCGACGGCGTCTCCGTTGACCGTGCTGTGGCGGGCGACATCGCCGAGGTCATCCTCGCCGAGACCTCCCTCTACCCGGAGTCGGGCGGGCAGGAAGCGGATGCCGGCAGCATCACCGGCAGGGGCTTCGACCTCGAGGTGCTCGACGTGCAACGGCCGGTCAAGGGTCTGATCAGCCATCGCGTGCAGGTGCGTTCCGGCGAGGTGGGCGTGGGCGAAGCCGCGACCAGCGTGGTGGATCCCGACTGGCGCCGTGGGGCGACCCAGGCCCACTCGGCCACCCACCTCATCCACGCCGCCCTGCGCCAGGTCCTCGGCCCGGAGGCGCACCAGGCCGGCTCGTACAACAAGGCCGGCTACATGCGGCTGGACTTCAACTGGAACAAGCCGCTTTCGCCGGCGACCCGCACCGAGATCGAAGAGATCGCGAACAACGCCATCCGGGAGAACTTCGAGGTCGAGACTCGGATCATGCCGCTTGCGGACGCCCGCGCTCTCGGGGCGATGGCCCTGTTCGGCGAGAAATACGGCGAGACAGTCCGCGTGGTCGACATCGGCGGGCCGTGGTCGCGCGAGCTGTGCGCGGGGACCCACGTCGGGCGCAGCTCCGAGGTGGGGGTCATCAGCCTCGTGAGCGAGGCCTCGGTCGGGTCGTCCAACCGGCGCATCGAGTCCCTGGTGGGAATCGAGGCGTTCCGCGAGCTCGCCGCCGAACGCGCGCTGGTGACCCAGCTGACCTCGAGCCTGAAGACACCGCGCGAGCAGCTGCCGGAACGGATTTCCGAGCTCGTGGCAAGCCTCAAGGCTGCGGAGAAGCGGATTGCCGACTTCGAGTCCGCTGCCTTGTCCGAGCGGGTGCCCGCTCTGCTCGAGCAGGCGACTTCCGTGGGCGGGGTGGCCTTCATCGGCAGCCACCTCGGCGCCCTGAAGTCCTCGGACGAGCTGCGCAGTCTCGTGACGGCCACCAGGGGCAGACTCGGGGCGGATGCGGCCGTGGTCGCACTCGCGGCGGACGTCGCCGGGAAGCCCGCCGTCATCGTGGCAACCACGGCGGCATCTCGTGAGCGCGGGTTGAAGGCGGGGGAGCTCGCCAGGCTCGCCGCCGGAATCCTCGGCGGTGGGGGCGGCGGCAAGGACGACCTCGCCCAGGGCGGCGGCTCCAGGCTCGACGCGATCCCCGCGGCCCTGGCAGCGATCCGTTCCGCCCTAGAGGACTGAATACGTGCGTCCGGGGGTTCGGCTCGGGGTGGATGTCGGCAAGGTGCGGATCGGCGTCGCACGGAGCGACCCGCACGGCATGCTGGCAACCCCCGTCTCGACGGTCCCGCGCGGCGACGGAGACCTTGCCGAACTCCTGAGGCTCATCGTCGAAGTGGAGGCGACGGAGGTCATCGTCGGCCTTCCGCTCGCGCTCTCGGGCGCCGTGACGGCATCCACGGATGATGCGACCGGCTTCGCGGACCGGCTTGCGGCTGTGTCGCCTGCGCCCGTCCGGCTGGTGGACGAGCGCCTCTCCACCGTCTCGGCCCAGCGCGCGCTCCGGCTCTCCGGTCGGACATCGCGCAGTTCGCGTCCGGTCATCGATCAGGTCGCCGCCGTTATAATTCTGCAACATGCGCTGGATTTCGAGCGCAGCACCGGCACCCCGCCCGGTGTACTGGTGCACCCCGAAGAAGGATCACGCCGTGGCAGATGAACCGAGCTGGGACGACATCTTCACCTCGCAGCCGGGCGATCAAGGTCAGAACCGACCCTCGGGAGCGCCGCTGACCCGGCGGGAGTTGCGGGAGAGGTCTGCCGCGCACGGGGCCGGCCGGCAGCAGAGAGCCGGACGGCCGCCGAAGACCCGGCAGCGTCGCCCAGACAGACCGCGCCGCCGGCTCGCCTGGCTGTGGGTGCTGCTCTCCATTCTGGTGGTCGTGGCCGCCGGCGCCTCGTACGTCTGGTTCGCCTACCAGCCGCAGGTGCGGCACGTGCTCGGCTGGGAGGAGTCCAACGACTTCGTCGGTCAGGGCTCGGGAGAGGTGGTGGTCACCATCACCAACGGCCAGATCGGCGAAGATGTCGCGCACACCCTGAAGAGCGCCGGGGTGACCAAGAGCTTCGCCGCGTTCTACGACCTGCTGCTCAAGCAGAATCCGCAGGTGGAATTCCATCCGGGGAGCTACTCGCTGCGGAAGGGCATGAGTGCGAAATCCGCGCTCGACGCCATCCGGGATCCGAAGAACCACGTGGTCACCAGGGTCGTCCTGCCGGAGGGGATCACCCTCAAGGGAGTGATCAGCCGGCTCACCGCGCTGAGCGACGCCACCGGAATCTCGGCCGACCAGCTGAAGGCCGCTGCGGCCGACTACACGTCCTATGGCCTTCCCGCGGAAGCGCCGAGCCTCGAGGGCTACCTGTTCCCCGCCACCTACTCGCTCGACCCCGGGATCACCGCCCACCAGATCTTCCAGACCATGGTCGACGAGATGTTCAAGCGTTTGGATGCAGCGGGCGTCCAGCCCGCGGACCGTCACCGGGTGCTCACCCTGGCCGGGCTCACCCAGAAGGAGGGCGGCAACGCAGCAGATTTCCTCAAGGTGGCCCGGGTCTGGGACAACCGGCTCGCGCAGGGCATGAACCTGCAATCGGATGCGACGGTCAGCTACGGCGTCGGCGGGACGACGATCTCCACGACCGACGCGGAGCGGGCGGACAAGAGCAACCCGTACAACACCTACGCCAACCCGGGGTTGCCGATCGGACCCATCTCGAATCCGGGGCAGGCGGCGATCGACGCGACGCTGCATCCGGCCGACGGCCCGTGGCTGTACTTCGTGCTGATCAACGGCGAGACCGGCGAGACGACGTTCTCGACGACCCTCGCCGAGCACAATGCGGCGGTCAAGGTGTGGCAGGCGTGGCTGCGGGCGCACCCGGGCTTCGACGGGTGAGCGCCGGGAGGAGACGACTGGCGGTTCTCGGTTCGCCGATCGGGCACTCCCGCTCCCCGGCGCTGCACAGGGCCGCCTACGAGGTGCTCGGGCTCGATTGGGAGTACGGTGCGGTGGATGTCGCCGAAGACGGCCTGGCTGCGTTCCTCGCGTCGCGG
>Ga0157371_10004872_pt1 | contig 11541 bp, 12 predicted proteins | sample C45metaG_FD_113462 | JGI IMG/M metagenome (GOLD analysis project Ga0157371, IMG submission 113462) | Corn rhizosphere microbial communities from Kellogg Biological Station, Michigan, USA - C4-5 metaG | ecosystem: Host-associated > Plants > Roots > Rhizosphere > Soil | place: USA: Michigan... | reverse complement strand
TCACCTCGCTCGTTGAGGTGGTGGCAGCAATGACGCACGCGATTGCGTTTTGCCGGTGCAAGAACATACCGAACCTCTTAGTCGATCTGACGGCCCTCTCACCTTCGATTTCGCCGACGGTGCTCGACCGCTTCCTGATCGCAGAGGAGTGCGCGCGCGAAGCGAGAGGTTCGGTGATCGTGGCGGTCGTGGCACGCCCGGAACATATTGGTGCTGGGAAGTTTGGAATAAAGGTAGCTGCCGACTTCGGTCTTACAGCCAACATTTTTGATGCGGAGAGCGATGCCCTGGACTGGCTACTAGCGCAGGGGAAAACCCAGACCGCTGGCACGCCACCCAGCCAATGAATCACGACGCGACTGTTGAAGCGCAGCCAACGACAGCGTCCATCTCCCGCCGTCCTAGCACGCACTGGTCGGCCGCGGAGTTGGCGAGCCTGAGCGATGCAGCGAACAAGGTGTGCGAGATGGGGTGCGCAAAATGCCCACACTCGTGATCTTGAAAACGCAAGCGCCCGGCACGGCAAGCGCTTGATTGGCTGCATACCAAGAGACCTTAACTACGTCGATGCGTGGCTCGAGCTCACGCAGTCCGTGTGGTTCAAGGCATAACGTGATATACGTGATACAATTCGTCCGCGGCGTTGCTCCAGTCCCCAGCCGCAGTCAATTCGACTCTTCCGACGGCTGTTTCCTCGGTTGATCTCGCCGGCTCCGACTGGCCGCTACGTATGTTTGTGGCGACGAGCCGGCCTCAAGATAAAAGGCGGTTATGTCATTCCATTCGCTCGGATTGTCCGACGCGCTCGTGCGCGCGGTCACCGAACAGGGCTACACCACACCCACTCCTATCCAACGGCAGGCGATTCCTGCAATCCTCGCCGGGGGCGATCTCCTCGCTGGCGCGCAAACCGGCACTGGCAAGACGGCGGGCTTCGTGCTTCCGATGCTGCACCGACTCGCCAAGCACTCCGCACCAACTGCGGGCAACGCTTTACGCAATTCGCGCCGGCCGCTGCGCGCGCTGATCCTCACGCCGACGCGCGAGCTAGCCGCGCAAGTGGAAGCCTCCGTGCGGGCCTACGGGCGGCATATGAAACTTTCGTCGATGGCCGTGTTTGGCGGCGTCGGCATTTATCCCCAAACAGCGCAGTTGAAGCGCGGCGTCGACATTCTGGTAGCGACGCCGGGGCGCCTCCTTGACCACCATGCCCAGCGCAACGTCGACCTTTCTCACATCGAGATCTTCGTGCTCGACGAGGCCGATCGGATGCTCGACATGGGTTTCATCCGCGATGTCAAGCGTGCGCTCGCGCTCCTACCCAAACAACGGCAGAACCTGCTCTTTTCCGCGACATTCCCGGAAGCCATCAAGACGCTGGCCGGTACGCTGCTTGATCGGCCAGCGATGATCGAAGTGGCGCCACGCGATGCAACGGTCGAGATGATCCAGCAGGTCGTATATCCGGTCGATCGAGACCGCAAGCCGGATCTCCTCACTGCTCTGATCGGCCGCAACGATTGGCGACAGGTGCTCGTCTTCACAAGGACCAAACACGGCGCCGACAAGCTCACCCGCCGTCTCAATGCCGACGCGATCCGCGCGCTTGCGATCCATGGGAACAAGAGCCAAAACCTGCGCACCCGGGCGCTGGCGGAATTCAAGGGCGGCGCCGTCCGGGTGCTGGTGGCCACTGACATCGCGGCGCGTGGCATCGACATCAGCCAGCTTCCGCACGTCGTCAACTACGATCTGCCCCACGTTCCTGAGGACTATGTGCACCGCATTGGCCGGACAGGTCGCGCCGGGGCAACCGGTGAAGCGATCTCGCTCGTCTGCGTCGATGAGCAGGCGTTTCTGCGTGACATCGAACAACTCCTGCGCAAACCAATCCGCCGCGAGGTGATCGCGGGCTTCGAGCCGGATGCGAATGCCATCGCGCAGCCGGTATTCATGCAGCGCGGACGCGGCCGGGATCAGACGCCTCGGCACGCTCCGGAGCCCAACGGCAGACACAAGCGCGGCCCGGCGCATCGGGGGCGCGACGTGCACCCGCAGTCGCGCCGCACCACCGCGAGCCTTGGCCAGAAGCGGGACGCGGGTCGGGGACACGCGCACGCGCGCGGTACGAAAGGATAGGTCCATTTTTTTTACTGGGGGACGACCATGAACGAAATTCTGGAGTGCTTGAAGAAATACGGTCAGTTGCTCGATTCGCAGATTGCCAAGGAAACGGGAGTGCCGCTCGCGACGGTGCGTCAGCAGCTTGCCGCCCTTGCAGCCAGCGGAGACATCATCACGTGCAACCTGATCCGCTTCGATAACGACAAGCGCATCGAAGCGCTGCAGTGCCGCGTATCGGGTTACGTTCCCCCGCCTGCGTCGGGTCGAAAAGCCAAGTCGACTGACTTGTCTGATCGCGCACAGTGAGCGAACAATAGCTCGACGGCTGCAATTGCCAGCGCGCTTCTTTCATGTGATCACGTTCAGTGCGACCACATTTGGATACGCCGAGCACCGACGAGCCGCCAATCAGGACTGGATGCGGGGACATGCCGCGCGCCACATCCGTAATCAGTTTGCCACTCGGCGGGATTCGCGCCACCCTTGAGCGGAATCGTCTCTGAATGTGCTGTCTACTGTCATAAGGAATCCAAACTTGCCCGGTCCCAACTATGCTTTTACGAAGCGCCAGAAGGAACTTGCGAAAAAGCAACGAAAGGAAGCGAAGCGCCAGCGCAAAGCCGAATCCGCGGAAACCGCGGACGTCGCGAAACCCGAGCCTCTTCCCGTAAGCGATAAAGTCGTTTCGTAGCGGCGGGCGAATCCGAGGTTGTAGCGCGGCCGCATCGTCCGCTTCATCGCGTCGCGCAGCACTTGATCGAAGCGGCCTTCGACTTCGCCGGTGAAGAGCGAAATCCACCGTCCATCGCCTGCTGCAGTTGCAGCTCCTTCTTCGCCTCGGACAGCATGGAGCGCGTGATCTGGGACACCTGACCCCCAGCGAATTCGCGCAACGAGGTCGGGAAACGAACCACCGCAGCTGCGAAATTCTACTTACGAACTGACGCGAAACGGGCGAACGTCACGCTCGTGCGATTTATTTCACTGAATGGCGGCGCAGATGGGCAATTCGGCGCATACTCGATTCACCGAATCTCAATGAGCCAGCCTACGAATCTCCGCATGCCGAGATGAAGGAGAGATATGCAAACAGTATCGATACGTTCCGTATACGTGCCTCCTGCACGCATTCTGTGTAAAGAATACGAGCCTAACGTGAGCGCGGATGATCAGAAACGGCGGCGGCACTCCATCGCCACCGTTGATGGCCTCGTGTCGGTCACGCAGCAGGCGTGGGGCTTGAGTACCTCGTTGGGCAACGAACTTTCCGACTTGAACCGATGACCGCGCTGTATGCGCCCGCCGCAGTACGCGACCGGTTCCTGGCGTCGCTCGATACCGGGGACTGGAACACTTCAATAGACATGGCTACAAATCTTACGGCCTGTGGGAATCCCCTCCCAGGGATGACGTGCGACCAATTGGGTCTTCCAATAGGAAGCACCTACGGCGGTGCCGCGAAACGCGTCCTTGCAATGGATGCCCTAAAACATGCGAAGGGACACTGAGTGGAACGGCGCGCTGCCTGTAGTTCGGGTGGTGTAGTGGTCGTCACCCGTGACGGAATGTCGCGGCGGGTACCTGCCGGCACGTGTTGGATTCGCCAGCGCGCCTCGCCCCAGAATCCGCCCGTCGTTGGTTGGACCGAGAAGGGTATCGAATACCACGCCGAGCTACCGGATGAGGTTTTCCGCTCTTACCTCAGTGGCTGCATGCTGCAGTATTCATCCCCGTAATTCGCTGTACTCACCGCTCGCGCATACCAGCGCCCGGTGCGCGAGTATTGGCCGTTTTCGTCTTCAGCAGCACCCCAAGTTCAGCCGAGTACGTGAAGGGAATACGCTTCGCGGGCTCTTCGGTAGCGTGTCTCTGCTCCAGTACGCACTCCTGGTGCTCATCCTCTTCCACCTATTCGTCGTATTCTACGAGGAGCCTGCTCTCACATCGCAGTTCGCGGAGTCATATCGGCCGGCGGGCAGTGCCGCGGCTGGGGCTTCACCACGCGGCCATTTCGAGAGGGCACCGGGAACACCGCCTAACTAGTTCGATTCGTGTGTCCGCTTTTTGCCGTCAGCTACGCTCGCCGACCGATCGCGGACAGCCAGGACGTAGTACGAAGCACCTCGTTCGTGGTCGGAACACTAGGGAGCCTTTTCGAACCGTCGAGGATCGAGGTTCTCAGCGGCAAAGTACTCAGCACTTTGGGCGCGCTTGTTCGCGACGTTCGAAGTACCCACTACGGAGCGCCGAGTATTCAGTAAAATGTACAAGGTGGCAAGCGCAACGACAATGGGTGAAAGAGAACCGTGAAGCTCTACGATGTAGAACTATCTGGTAACAGCTATCGGGTGCGCTTGCTACTGTCTCTTTTGGGAGTAAAGCACGAGCTGGTCACGGTCGACCTGATGAAGGGCGAGCAGCGCGAGCCGTGGTTTCTCAAGCTCAACCCTCGGGGTCAGGTTCCGACGCTCGACGACGACGGTACAGTTGTGTGGGACTCCATGGCAATACTCGCCTATCTCGCGCGCAAGTACGGTGGAGAAAGATGGTTCACCATCGACGCAACGGAAATGGCCGAAGTTATGCAGTGGTTAGCCGTGATGGAGAACGAGACGCTGTATGGCCTTGGCAAAGCGCGACTCATTTGCAAGTTCAAGTTTCCGGGTAGTCTCCAAGATGCGCAGCTTCTCGGACGAAAGGGACTTGACGTGCTCGAGCAGCGGCTCGCGGCGAATCAATGGCTGGCGCTCGACCGTCCGACGATTGCGGATATCGGATGCTTCCCATATGTCGCGCTGGCATCCGAAGGTGAGATACCTCTCGATGCCTACCCCAGCGTCCGCGGCTGGATTGATCGCATTAAATCCTTGCCAGGGTTCGTAGGCATGCCGGGAATCTAATCCCCCGGTACAAGACGACGTCGAAGTGTCGCCCTCAGCCCCAGCGATCGCAGCACCACACGCGAAGTACCAAGTATTCAGTACGGTGTACGGCGAGCGAGGCAGCCCGCTGCGCCCGGTCGCTTCTGCGGTCGGTCGTATCTCAATCGGCGCTTGATTGCAAATCTACTAACGACGTTAGTGCGGCGTCGCCGCGTCCTGTATTGCGAAGTTCATCGAGATGAATCGCAAACTTGTCCGGTGGCACGCTCAGGACGGCCGCCGGTGGGGCTTGTTCTTTGGGCCGCAGAGCCATTTATGTACGTTCCCGCACAGACAAGCAATGTCGATTGGCGCGTAGTATGCGATTGTCGATTTGTGACGTCTACGGACAGGATTTTGGACGGGTGACTATCATGAAACACACGTTACTGCGGGAAGTCAATCAGGAGATGGCGTTGCACCACCCACGTAGGAACCCGCATGCTCTGGATGCCGTACACGATCCGGCACGTATCCAAGGCGGCAATTGGGCTATGCAGGGATGCCGGCGTTCCGGGCACGTTTACGACGAGGCTGAGTGCCAGATGTCAATTGCTGAGTTCCTGGCCGACACCCAGGAGCGCCGGGACATCGTCGAATAACACTCCTACAAACGCTCATAACGGTAGCATTAGGCGGAGACCATGAGCAAGCGCAACAGGAAGTCCGAGATTGCCGAAGCGCGTAACAACGATCAACCGATCGCGACTTCGGCGGTGGTATCGCTGGATTCATCGCACGAGAGTCAGGTCGAAAATCCGGGCGGTCACGAACTACGTCCGTGGCCGATCGCGCCTCCGGTCGCGTCCGGTCCCACGCAACCTGTCTCATCACGGTGAAGTGATAGCGGCCCGCGAACGTGCGGGGCTCCATTTTTCTTTCGCACGACACACCCGGCGCTTCGCTTGGCGTGCGACGGTGAAAATTCGGGGAGCGGCTCGATCAATCGCAGTTTCCCACAGAACGCGTCTCGGATAACCTTCGAACACCGTGCGCCGCAGATACAAAGTACCACGTTTGAAGTCCGTCCCTCACGCGAGGCGTTCGAAGCACAGTGCGAAGAAGTAAGTGCTGAGCGCGTAGGACGACGAGCGGCGTTCGCAAGCGAACGAAGCGCTTCAAGGCTGAAACTCGTACGGCGGCAAGCTGGTTAACCGGGTATCGTCCACTGCGCCGCCCAGGGTGAAGTGATACAGGCTTTGCCAGGAATGATCGTCGATCCCAAGGAGCGCGTGCATTTCGTCATCGAAGAAGCAGCCGATTCCGGTGGACCGCACGCCCGCGGCCTCGGCCTCGAGATAGAGGACGTGCCCTAGCATGCCGCATTCCCAGAAAAGGCGGCGGTAAAGCCAGGGCTCAAACCACACCGCTTCGAACCTAGCAATCATGCCGAGCGCAAAACAGGAATCGGCCCCGATATCCTGGTGGCAGCAGATCAACTTGGCCGCGTCGCGCAAGTCGTAAGGCAGCAACAGATATACCGGCAGATGCTCCGGTCCAATCTTCTGCCATAGCCATTCGGAACGCATCGATCGCTTTAGGTCTGGCAGTGCCGCGGCATCTCGAAGGCACATGTACAGACCCGGCTGCAGCCCGTCAACACGATGCACCATCACCGCGGCATGCACCAGGACAGCCGAGGGCAACGCATTCCACGGCGGAGTGGCGTGGCGCCTCAGCAAGCAATCGAGCATCGCGAAGAAAGCGTTGGCAGTGATATGTGTTGCACCGTCAAAATCCACGGCGCTGCGACGTTGTCGCGCAATTCCGGCAAAACTCAGATCGATGGCGGGCGCGTCAGGCGGTTGGAGGGGTAGCGGGAGCGGCGCCGGCCGCTCTGGCGTAGAAGGTTTGTGGGTGGTGCGATGAATCGAATCGATTTCCGGCCACAGCACATGCGCTTGGCTCAACTCATTGGCGCGACCGTGCCAATTCGCCATGTGCAAGGGCTCAAGGAGCCGCGCAGGATCGGGCTGCGCATCCGGATCGCCGACCCACAGCAGAGCATCCGGCGCCTCCGTTTCGGCGGTTCCGAAGTCAGCGGCGCGATCGAGCCCTAGCAAGCCGGCCACGACATCGTCCGCGACGGACAAGACCAATCGGGTTTGCCAGCCGAGAGCGGCCGCGGCGTAACTCACCGCGGCTATGGCATGGCCGCAGTCATGCTGGCAGTAGCGCCATGCGCGCATGCCGTATTTCCATGCTTCGCGCCAGTAGATCGAGCTGATGCCGACCAAAATCCCATTGCCGCGAAACACTTCGGTCCATCGCGGATCATCGACGGCGGCGCGTTGCTCGAGAATATGATCGCGACTCACATAGTGATAGACACCTGCGGCCAAGCCGGGGACTTGCGGGCACACGAGATAGCCCTCGGTTGGATGCAGATTTCCGCTAGAGGGGTTGCAGCGCAGCGCCCAGCGCATGCCGCCATAAGTTTTCCAGGCGGAAAGCCCGAGCGAGAGCTCGAACAGAATCGCCAGACTATTGAGGTCGAATGTCCTCTGGAACGGCAGCAGACCGCGGCGCAAGTCGTTGTAGCGGGTAGTCAGCGAATCCGCTAGCGGAGGTGACTTGATCTTCGCGGTGCCCTGAAACTCCCGGAACGGATTAGGCTGGTTCACCCAGTCGAGCGCGCCCGGGCCCGGAGCGTAGTGATTGACGCGGTGTTTGCTGCGCTGGTGATATTCGAGCAGGGACTGCCTTAACCCAGTCAGTTCCCCCAGCAAAGGATACTCAGCGTGCAACGGTCTTTGAATACCGATTCGGGCTTCTAGGCTACCAGTTTCTGCTGGAGCACGAACCCATCAAAATTGATCTCCGACCAACTCGGCGAGGCTAGACTTCCGTCTGCTCCGCGATCTCCAGAGCGTCGTCGACCTCGATACCGAGATAACTGACGGCGTTTCAAGCTACAGGGACGGCGACAACGCTACACTGCATGTCGCAATGAGCCGTTGATTGATCGGCCGAAATGTCACCTCGATTTGGTCACCGAGGGCGAACGCTGCGCGCGATTCCAATTCTATCGTCAATCGCCGGCGTTGCCGCCCTCTGCTACATCGCTGCTTGCATGTACCTATGGCATGCGCAGCGACAACTGATCTTCATCCCGGACGCGCGCGTCGATGTGACCCCCGCAGCCGTCGGCCTCGAATTCGTACAGATCGCGATTCCCCTGGGCGAGGGTTCAGTGCTCTCAGCATGGTGGTTGCCGTCCGCCGATACGGAATCTGCGGTGGTGCTATATCTTCACGGCAACGACGGCAATCTCGCGCGCGAGCTGCACCGATTGCAGGTGCTTCATAGCTTTCGGCTTCCCATTCTTGCAATTGACTATCGCGGTTATGGGCGAAGCAGTGGACCATTTCCGTCCGAGGCCCAAGTGTACGAAGACGCCGTGTCGGCATGGACCTTCCTCGTTCAGGTTCAACGTATCGAGCCTCGAAGAATCATCATTTATGGTCATTCTTTAGGCGCCGCCATAGCGGTGGAACTCGGGCTGCGGCGGGGGCCCGCATGCGCTGTCGTGCTCGATTCCGCGTTCACTTCGATGACCGATATGGCTCGCCGCGAATACCGGTGGATTCCAGTGAACTTGTTTTTGGACCAACATTTCGATGTACTTCTCAAGATCGGCTGGCTCGAAGCGCCGATCGTGCTGGTGCACGGACGCGCGGATCGCGAAGTCCCCTTCGAGATGAGCGAACGCCTCTACGCCGCCGCGCAGCCGCCCAAGCGCTTGCTGCTGATCGAGGGTGGCGGCCATGAGGACGCAATGGAGAAGGCTGTTGAACCCTTGCAACGAGCGATCGGCGAGCTGGTGCACGGTCGCGCCGCGCGTTGCCAATGAGCTGAAGAAGCGCGCGCTCTCGGTTTCACCCGCAGGAGTGCGCACGATCTGGCTACGGCACGACCTGCAGACGTTCCAGCAGCGGCTAAAGGCGCTCTCGGCGACGGTGGCTCAGGAAGGCATCATCCTGACCGAAGATCAGGTTCGGGCGCTGGCGTCTTGCCTGATTGCTCGAATCAATTGAAAGGCACGCGCGGAGGGCCTAGTCATTGACCGAGACGCACGCGACCGCATAACTGGCGAGCGCCACGGTCTTGCCTTGCAACGGCGAATAGGTCGCCTGAAAGCCCTGTGGATCAGTGGTGGCCTTGCCGAAGCTGGCCTCATCGAGCATGCGGACAAACGTCGCGCCGCCCTTGAAACCTTCGAGTTTCACGACCTGATCTTCCGCGGTCAGATTCGCAACCCACAGCGCGATGCCCTTTGCGCCCCGGTGAGCGAAACACTGAACCTTCTGCGAATCGGAGCAGTCGGCGTTTACGAGCTTCTGTCCCGCGGCGTGCGCCAGACCGCTGACCGCATGGAAGGCCGGAAATACTGCTGGAGCTTTGAGCGCATCGTACCAAGGCTGCCGGTGCTCGTCCTTGCGATAAATGATCCCGAGTGGACCGGTGGCCGCGCCCAGCGCGATCGCATCCACGCCCGAGCGTGCGAGCGTGGCGATGTATCCGAGCGTCCAGGCCGCGCCGAAGAGTCCGCGCTGACGCGGATCGAGCTTGGTCAGGCAGATGCGGACGTTGTCCGGATTGGGTGTCCACGTTGCGCCATGCGGGTTGTCGCGACAACCGATGCCACTCGGACCTACTCGGTATTCCGTGCTGCCGATGAACGAGCGAGCCGTGGTGACTTGATACGGCAGCGCCTCCAGCGTTTCCATCACCGAACGATCATCGGCCGCATGCACGATGCCGCAGGTCGTGTTGTGGACGAAGTCGAGCAACTCCGCGGGAACGCGCTTGCGATTGAGTTCGGTGAAGAAGGAGAACATGCCGCCGCCAAGCTTGATGCCGGGAAAGGCGTCCCGCGCGGCCTGATAGAGATCCGGTAGCGGCGGCGCGGGCGGGCGTGCTCCGCCGGGAAGCACCGACTTCAAATCGCCCGCCGGACAGACAGCAATAGCTGCGAGCTTGATACCTGACTGTCCGACCAGATCGCCCAGCTGACGCAGCTCGCGCGCATGGTCGTCGACGCTTTCCACGACGATTTCCAGCACCGCGTCGGCGCCCGTCTGCTCGCACAGCTTGCGATAGCCGTTCAGTTCTTCGACGCCGTGCTTGCACCGCGGGTCGAAACGACACATCAGGAAACGCGGCGCGGCAAGCTTCAGCAGGTCGATTTGGCGCAGCGAATGCTCGATTTCCTCGGCTGGCATGCCCAGTCCCACCGGCGGGACTGTTTCGTTCGTCACCTCGCCGAGCTTCACTTCGATAGCTGCGCTCGCCCCTGCTGCCCGCTTTGGCCCGGCGTGTCCCGACAGCATGACCCGGATCGACTGTTCAACAGGCTCGCCCGCTTGCAGCCGGTAGGGCCAGGGCAGGCTGAGCGGGCGCACGTACGTCTTGAACGACGCGTCGGTCCAGTTGCGGTGGTCCTCCATCTCGAAGGTATCGCCTTCCATCCGCACGGTTGCCTTCAGGCCCGGCGCCACTTCATGCGTCAACGAGCGAATGTCCAGCACCGGTTGCACCGGGTCGACCAGCTCGGGGAACTTGCCGGATACGACGCTACCGTCGACGTGCTCGACCTCCATCGGACAACCCGCGACTCCGCGCAGCGGATGCAAGACAACGAACCCGGTGCGTGCGGTCAGGAATTGCGTTCTGGGAATTGCGATGCCGTCGAATGTCAGATTGCCTTCCTGCGTGCCTTCGATCGCCGCGTCGTATGCGATCTCCTGGTCGTGCCGTTTGCACACGGCATGAAAGGAAACCGTGAATCCGTCGGCGCGCTGGTCGATCTTGAGGTCGCTGATCGCGGGGGCGTAAGTACCCCAATTCTCGTCGCGTACCAGAAAACCAATCGCGCGCAGAACCTCGACGCCGTTGACTTTGAGGTAGCGCAACTGGCCGTTGTCGAACTCGACCTCCAGTGGCCCGGCGCGCAGGACGCGCCCCACGACTTCGAGCTGGTCGGTGCCGCACAGGGTGATGGCGCGTTCGGGTTGAGCGTGTGTCATGATCGTCTCCTGACGAGCCGGTTCAGCGCAAACGCGCCCAGCGCGGCGCCTGCAACGCATCGGGATTGACGAGATATGCCGGCCGTCTGCCGCGCGCCACATCGACCACGCTGGTCAGGCCATCGGTGGCAATCGCGCCGAAGTTCTCGTCGGTCCAGCACAGCGCATGCGGACTGACGATGACGTGGTCCATCTTCAGCAGAGGATTGTCGGGCGCAACGGGCTCCTGCTCGAAAACGTCGAGGCCCGCGCCGGCGATCCGCTTCTCTTCAAGCGCCTTGATCAACGCGGGCTCATCGACTACCGGACCACGGGCGACGTTCACTAGGTACGCGGTCGGTTTCATCGATGCCAACGCTTCGGCATTGATGAGGTGGTGCGTTTCGTCGTTCAACAGGCACATCAGCACGACGAAGTCGGCTTCGTGCAGCAAGGCATGCAACGGCACCAGCTTGGCGCCGAGCGCC
>Ga0157371_10004870_pt1 | contig 11541 bp, 10 predicted proteins | sample C45metaG_FD_113462 | JGI IMG/M metagenome (GOLD analysis project Ga0157371, IMG submission 113462) | Corn rhizosphere microbial communities from Kellogg Biological Station, Michigan, USA - C4-5 metaG | ecosystem: Host-associated > Plants > Roots > Rhizosphere > Soil | place: USA: Michigan... | reverse complement strand
GGTGCAGCATGGCTACCGATACCTCGAAGCTGGATCGAATCCTCGCCGAGACCCAGCGCGAGCGCGAACGCGGCTATCGTGACAAGGCGCTGAAGATGTATCCCCACGTCTGCGGTCGCTGCGCCCGGGAATTCGCCGGCAAGCGCCTGAGCGAACTGACCGTGCACCATCGTGACCACAACCACGACAACAATCCCCAGGACGGCTCCAACTGGGAATTGCTCTGCCTGTACTGCCACGACAACGAGCACAGCCGCTACACCGATCAGCAGTATTTCAGCGACAGCTCCCTGAGTTCGCCCAAGGTGGCCCAGGCCACCCACAACCCCTTTGCCGGGTTGGCCGGGCTGCTGAAAAAGGACTGAGTGTGCGGCGATCAAGGCAGGTCGCCCTGCCTTAAGCCGATCTTAAGTCTCGCGCTCTAGCGTTTCAGGCCTTTGGCCGGTTGCCGACCTGGGAGCGAGCGGGGATGAAACGTGCGAACCTTGCGCAGCGGTTGTCCGCCGGGGCCTTGGCCGTGCTGGCAGCAGGCTGCCTGACCGAGGCCTCCGCCGAGATGACCGTCATCCGCGGAGCGGACGATGCGGCGAGCGCCGACACCGCGTCGGTGTACTTCAACAGCGGTATCAACGACCGTTCGGTCAGCTCCCTGCTGGCCGCCCTGAGCGATATCGCCCTCAAGTATCCCGCCACCAAGAACGTCAATCTCTATCTCAACAGCCACGGTGGCGACATGGAGGCGGGCTATGTCGCCTATGAGTTCATCCGCCACTACCCACTGCACGTCAATGCCATCGACGCCGCCGCGACGGACTCCGCCGCCACGATGATCTATTGCGCGGTCGCGGATCGTTATGCCGCGCCGCTCTCCAGCTTTCTCCTGCATCCGGCCGCGGCGGCCATCGCCGTCAATGGCTACATGAAGCCCGATCAGGCCAAGCAGGCGTTCGAGGACGTCGAGCGCGAGAATCTCAAGTTCCGCGAGATCTACAAGGGTTGCCTCAGGCTGGCCCCGGAAGAACTCACCACCTTGCTGTCCTCCGAGAGCAACAGACGCCGCCTGGACTATGCCGCCGCCAAGGACATCGGTCTGATCACCCGGGCCCCAGACCAGTTGCCACGCGGGACCGACAGGGCCACCTACCTCGTCAGCGACGGCGGCAGCCGGTGAGGGCGGGGTAACGCCCGGCCAGCGCGCCCCTGTTCGATTACTTAGGTATCCACCACAAGCCCGGGGCCGGCAGCCAACGGCTGGGCCTCTGAGAGGAGAGCGGACATCCATGAAGAGATCATCGCCGGCTTCGACGCTGTGCTGTTGACGACCAGCGTCGGCGACCGCCGCGCCTGGCTGGCACAACGGCTGGAGCTGCCTCTTATCCCCTTCGCCGTATAAGGGAACGCCCTGCCGTCATGGCCGGGCGTTCCCTTGGCTCACCCAGCAGTGCGCCAGCGCTTCGACACAGGGGGCCTGGCAGCCCGCACGGCTCAGGGCGCGGCGAGGGTCTTGCCGTGGCGGTCCACGATCACCCCCGGCAGGTCGTGGCTGAGGGTGTCCTGTTCGCGGTAGTGCACGACCGAGCGGATCGCTTCGCCTCGTCTGAGGAGATCGAACGCGACATTGAGGGCTTCATGGCCCATGTTGTGGGTGATGTAGGGATCGACGTTGATCTCGCCGCGCAGCCATTCGTCCACCATCTGCGGCAACCCGGTACGCCCGAGGACGCCACCGAAGGCGGACCCGCGCCAGACGCGGCCCGTCACCAGCTGGAAGGGGCGGGTGGCGATCTCCTCTCCCGCACCGGCCACGCCGATGATGACGCTCTCGCCCCAGCCCTTGTGGCAGCACTCCAGCGCCGCGCGCATCAGCTTGACGTTGCCAACGCATTCGAAGGAGAAATCCACGCCGCCGTTGGTCATCTCGACGATCACCTGTTCGATGGGCTCCTTGAACGCGTTGGGATCGAGGCAGTCGTGCGCGCCCAGTGACCGCGCCAGGGGGAACTTGGCGGGGTTCACATCGATGCCGATGATGCGGCCGGCGCCTTGCAGCACCGCGCCCTGGATGACCGCCATGCCGACCGCGCCCAGGCCGAACACGGCCACGGTATCGCCGGGGCGCACCTTGGCCGTGTTGCGCACCGCACCGATGCCGGTGGGGATGGCGCAACCCATGATCGACGCCTTGGCCAGAGGCGCATGACGACTGATCTTGGCCACGGCGATTTCCGGCAGCACCGTGTATTCGCTGAAGGTACTGGTGCCCATGTAGTGGAAGAGGGTCCGGCCCTTGTAGGAGAAGCGGCTGGTGCCATCGGGCATCAGGCCCTCGCCCTGGGTCTTGCGAATGCTCTGGCTGAGGTTGGTCTTGCCGGACTTGATATAGGGGCAGTTGGGGTCCTCGGGGGTATAGAGGGGAATCACCTGATCGCCCGGTTTCACGGAGGTCACGCCGCGTCCCACTTCTTCGACGATGCCGCAGCCTTCGTGGCCCAGGATGCAGGGAAATCTGCCTTCGGGATCGCGCCCCGAGAGGGTGAAAACGTCGGTATGGCAGAGGCTGGTGGTGACGATACGCACCAGCACCTCACCATCCTTCGGACCTTCCAGGTCCACTTCTTCGAATTCGAGAGGCTGGTTGGGTGCCCAGGCGATGGCAGCGCGTGTCTTCATAGGTCTTTCCCGTATACGTTATAATGTAACATTATCCAGCTTAACGATGTTCGCGACGGAGGGGCTAGCGCGAAAAGGGGACTTGGCGTGGAACGACGGCAAACTGGCCGTTTCTCGCGCTCGCCAGCGGGACCTTTCTGCCAGGCATATGCAGACTCAGAAAAGCGGCAGGGCGCGACGCGTCGATGTCGTCATCTATCCAGGGTTCAAGGCGCTCGAAGCGGTCGGTGTGGTCAATGTCTTCGAATACGCCAACACGAGATTGCTGGAAGCCGGGCTGCCGGCTGCCTATGCGTTGCGCCTCTGTGCGCCCGTGCCGGGCATGATCGCGTCGGATACCCAGATCGTTCTGGAAGCCCGCCATGGGCTGACGCTGGAGGCGGACCTGGCGTTGATCGTCGGCGCGCGCGACATCGACCGGGCCCTGGCCGATCAGCCGGGGCTGGTTGAATGGAGCCGGCGCATGGCCCGGCAGCCGACGACGCTGGTGGGGCTGTGCTCGGGGGCCTTTTTCCTGGCCGAGTCAGGGCTGCTCGACGGCAGGCGCGCCACCACGCATTGGCGCCTGTCCAGCCAGTTGGCCCGGCGGTATCCCCGCATCGAGGTGGTCGAGGATGCGATTTTCCTGCAGGCGGGCCGTATCTGGACCTCGGCAGGCGTCACGGCGGCGCTGGACCTGAGTCTGGCGCTGGTCGAGCGGGATCTGGGGCTGGACATGGCCCTGGCGGTGGCCCGTGATCTGGTGGTCTATCTCAAGCGCCCGGGTGGGCAATCCCAGTTCAGCCAGTACCTGCACAGCCAGATGACCCAGCACACCAGCGTACGGCACCTGCAGGAGTGGATCCTGGGCAACCTGGATCGGCCCTTGGGGATCGCCGAACTGAGCGCCCGCGCGGCCATGAGCCCACGCAACCTCGGCCGGGTGTTTCGGCGGGAGGCCGGCTGTTCTCCCGCCGCCTTCGTCGAACGCGGCCGTGTCGAGTTGGCGCGTCGGTTACTGGAGGACGGCAAGGCACCGCTGAAACAGCTGGCCCGGCGCTGCGGATTCAGCTCGGACGACCACCTGCGCCGGGTTTTCCAGCGCCAGCTCGGCATCACCCCCAGGGCCTATCAGCAGCGTTTCGGGCGAGGAGCCCAGGCGACGGAGCAGCTCGGCGATCCTTGAGCCGGCCGCCGATCAGCGCTCAGCGGTGATTCCACGTGAGGGTGTCCTCAGCCCGTCCAGCCGCCTGGGCGGGGGGCGTGGTGCTTGCCAGGTGATGACGCTGGGCAGCGCTCCTCCCCGAATACCCAGGGTTGTTTGCCGCTATCGCCCTGGGTTCTGTAGGAAAAATGCCTGCGCTCGGTGCTGCTTCGTTGAAAATCAGCTGGATCGCCGCCCGGCCTGGGTGGCTCCGTCGCAATGCTCATTTACCACTCGTAAACTCGTTCGCGACCCCGGTCCGCTTCCTCGCTGATTTTCGCCTGGCCTGACCTTCGCTCGGCGACTTTTCGTACAGAACCTGGTCAGTCCGTGCTGGCCACCGCCGCGCAGACGATCACCTCGACCAACAGCCGTGGATCGGCGAGTTTCGCCTCGCCGCAGGCACGAGCGGGTGCATGACCTTCCGGAACCCAGGCATCCCACACCTCGTTCATCGCCTGAAAATCCTGCATGTCGGCCAACCAGATGGTCGTCTGCAACAGGTGTTCGGGCGAGGAACCCGCCTGGACCAGCAGAGCCTCTACCCGGGCGAGGGCGGTACGGGTCTGTTCTGCGACCGATTGATCGACGTCGCCCACTTGGCCGGCAAGGTATACCGTGCCGGCATGCCGGACGATCTGGCTCATGCGTCTTCCGGTCTGCAGTCGTTTGATCTCTGTCATTGCCTATCTTCCTGTCAGGGGCCAGCGTTAAAAGCGTTTTGCAGAAAAGTCGTCCAGCCATTCGGGCGCGGTCCCGGCGATACAGGCGGCTACCAGGGCGGCGGTGGCACCGGCCAGCGTGATGCCCAGGTGCTGATGGCCAAAGGCGTAGATCACTCGTGAGTCCCGAGTGGCCGGCCCTATGACCGGCAATGAATCCGGTAACGACGGACGGAAACCGAGCCATTTGCGGGCGACGGGTGTCTGCAGGCCCAGCACTCGCCGCGCGTGCTGTTCCAGGTAGTCGAAGCGCCTGGCATTCGCCGGATCGTGCAGGGAGCCAAGCTCCACGGTTCCGGCAATGCGAAGACGTCCCGCCATGGGCGTCATGTAGAAGGCGCTCTCGACCGGGCAGCAGGGACGCGATACCGGCATCTCGTCCAGATCGAACTCTAGGTGATAGCCGCGCTCGGTCTCCAGCGGAATGCGATCACCCAACTGGCCGGTGAGGTCTTGCGACCAGGCGCCGCAGCAGACGACCACGCGGTCGGCTTGCACCTGCTGACTGGCCGAACAGTGCAGGATCAGACCTTCCTGGGTAGGCTGCACGCGCTCGACCGCGGCGTTCAGGTAGCTGGCGGTTGTGTACAGCGGCTTCGCCAGGGCCTCGACGAAGGCCTTGGGGTCATCCATGTGGGAGGAATCGGGGAACAGCAGGCCGGCGGTGGCATGACCGGCCAGCACGGGTTCGAGTCCGGCGACTTCATCCCCGGTCAGGCGCTGCTGGGCGATGCCGAATGACTCGCGTAGTCGAATCGCCGGCTCGGCGGCCGTGAAGGCCGCCTTTGAGGCATAGCTGTACAGACAGCCGCTGTGGCTCAGTCTCGAGGCCGCCTCGGGGCAGGCCTCCAGCAGCGGCGCATAGCCCTCGTAGACCCTTTGCAGGATGCGATTCAGGGCCACGGCGTTGTGCTGGAAATTGGCGTTCGAGCATTGCCTGAGAAAGCGCAACAACCAAGGCATCAGCCGGGGCAGTCTCTTCCAGTTGATAACAAAGGGCGAGGCAGAGGAAAACAACAGGGAAGGAATGGCGACCGGCAGTGATGGCTGGGCGATGGGCAGCACTCCGTAGGGCGCCAGTGTCCCGGCGTTGCCGAAGGAGGCTCCCGCCGCCACGTGTACGCGCTCGATCAGCAGCACGCGGTAACCCTCCAGCTGCAGGCGCAAGGCGGTGGCTACGCCGACGACGCCACCGCCAATGACGGCGATCTCCACCTTGTTGCTCAGGCTCATGGACTCAGATCCGGTTATGCATGTAGAGGTGACCCTGACGGGCCAGCTGGCTGATGATTTTCAGGCCCTTCGCCAGGTGTTCTCGCGACATGGCCGCCGAGATGTTGATCCTGACGGCCTGCGGGGAAAAATCGGGCTTGAGGGTGAAGGCGCCGCCCGCGAGCACCACCACACCGCGTTCCTGGCAAAGCAGGGCGAACCGCGATCCGATCCAAGGCTCGGGGAGCAGGAGCCAGGCATGGGTCGCAGTGGGGCTGTTACGGTAGTCGAGTCCGCTGAAATGCTCGTCCAGAAGGGCCTGGCGGGCCCTCAGTTCGTCCTGCTGTTCTTTCACCAGTAGCGCCGCCGAGCCTTCCTCGATCAGGCGCGTCGCGATCAGGGCCGTGAGGGGTGGGGTGCTCCATAGATCGATGCGCTGCATGGAGGCGATGTGCTCCACCAGCGACGTGGGCGCCAGGACGAAGCCCATGCGTAGGCCTGGGGCGATGCATTTGGACAGCGCCGTCACATACAGCGTGCGGTCCGGGAGCAGGCTGGCCAGCGGGGCAGGGGAGTCATCCAGCAGCGGGCGATAGACGTCGTCCTCAATCACCAAGAGGTCGGTTTCCTGGATGACCTCGGCCAGCTCGGTGCGACGTCTCGCATCCAGCGTCAGCGCCGTGGGGTTCTGGATGGATGGAACAAGAAACAGCAGGCGCGGCCGGTACTCGCTGCAGGCCTGGCGCAGGGCGGTGGGCGACATGCCGCGCGCGTCACTGTCCACCCCCACCAATACCAGTCCGAGCGAGCGGCACAGGGCGTTGATGCCCTGATAGGTGATGCTGTCAGCCAGCACCACGTCGCCGCTGACCGTGAGGCCTCGAAGGATGCTGGCGATCCCGTGCTGGGCGCCCTCGACGATCACGATGCGACCCGCATCCGCGGCCACCCCGGTGTAGTTCAGCCAGGTTGCCGCCGCCTCTCGTGCCCAACGCGGGCCTTGTGGCTGCTGGTAGTCCTTCATGTCCGCGAAGCGAGGATCGCCTGCAAGCCTGGGTAGCAGCTGCGCCAATACGCGGTTGCAGCCGTCCGTGGCGGGACGGTTCACGCTGAGGTCGACGACATCCGGATCGTTGCTGGGGGCCGACTGGAAGTGGGTAGCGGGATGACGATGCGTCGATACCTGGGTGCCTCGCCCTGGCCGACTCATGATCAGTCCTTTCTGCTGCAGCACTGCCATGGCCTTGGTGACGGTGGTGATGTTCAGCCCCAGCACGCTGGCGAAATCTCGATGAGGCGGCAGCCGCTCGCCGGGCTTCACGCGTCCGCCCTCGATCGCCTGTTGCAAGGCATCCGCCAACTGGGTGTAGAGGGTCTCGCTGGCGTCACGCTGCAGCGTCGAGCGCTCCTTCAGCTCTTCCAGCAACCGATCGACTGTACTCAAAGCCTTGATCCTAGATTGTCATGCTTGTTATGGCGATTATGCGCCTCATTCCAAGCTTGTAATGGTTTTTAGCTAAGAAAAATAGAGTTGACAAGAAATTTAGCGAACCTTAGCTTGGTATTTGTAATGGTTGTATTGCTCGACAACAAAAATAAGGTGCTGGTCGTTGCCAGCCGCCGGCCAAGCGCCGTGCCCCCTTGATTCCCTGCCATGACCTTTCATCCCGTAGGTGATCTATGTCTGACTCCGAGTTCTTCCCGAGTGGGTTTTCCAGGCGCGGCTTTCTCAAGGCGACCGGCTATGGAGCGGTCGCGGCGATGGTGGTGGGAAACCTGGGTCCGGTCTCCAAGGCCTTCGCCGCAGACGTACCGATCAAGACCGTTCGTCCCGGCTACCTGACGGCTGCCTGTCTCGGCGAGATGCCTCTGGGCGCAGTGCGCGACGGTCAACCCGTAGGCACGGACCTGGATATGCTCAAACTCATCGCCGATCGCCTGAAGCTCAAGCTGGATGTCCAGACCATGGGCTTTCCAGCCGTGGTCGAAGCCGTTCGCTCGGGGCGTGCCGACTGGTTCGGCGGAAACTTCGCCTGGAATCCGACCCGCGCGAAGATCCTCTTGCTCACCGATGCGGTGTTCTACACCAGCGCCTATCTGCTGATGCGCGACGACGAGCCTTTCACCGACAAGATGACCGTCGCGGATCTGAAAGGGCGGACCATCGGCAGCTACACCGGTTACTTCTCGCTGCCGGACATGAAGAAGGTTGAAGGGGTCAAGGAGGTGAAAATCTACGATGGCACCGACGCCTGTCTACGGGACGTGCGGGCTGGCCGCCTGGACTTCGCGGTACTAGATGCGCCGACCATCGACTACATGATTCTCCAGGATCCAAGTCTGAAGCTGAAGCAGGTACCCATCGCCTACGACGAACGTTTCCCCAACCTTACTGGGAAGTTCGAGGCCATCTGGGGCGTGCATCCGCAGAACCAGGATCTGTTTGATGGCATCAACCAGGGCCTGCGCTGGCTCAAGGCGACCGGCCAGGTCAAGGTCGCACTGGCCAAGTACGGCATCAAGAACGATGACTACCTCGTGCCGCTACCCAAGGATGGTCGTATCGGCGTGGATCGTGACGAGAGCGGCAATGTGATAGGCCCTTTCAAGCATCAGCCGCGGGATTTTTCTCAGGCTTTCAGCTGATACGACCCCTTGGGTCGCATCCAGATGTCATTGGATACGGGTATTGCGCATGGCTGTCACTCATCCCCTGGTACGTATCGAGGGACTGCACAAGTCCTTCGGTTCGCTCGCTGTGTTGAAGGGTATCGATCTGACCGTTCAACAAGGACAAAAAATCTCTCTCATCGGTCCGAGTGGTTCCGGCAAGACGACCCTGCTCCGTTGTATCAATTTTCTCGAAGAGCCTACCCAAGGCAGTATCTACCTTGACGACAGGCTACTTGGACAACGTGAGGTGCATGGGCGACGTGTGCCCATGAGCGATGCCGAACTGGCACGAATGCGGGCCGAGATGGGCATGGTGTTTCAGCGCTTCAACCTGTTCCCGCATTTGAGCGTGCTGGAGAACGTCATCCTCGGACCGACCAGGGTTCAGCGTCGGACCAGAGCCGAAGCGATCGAACAGGCCGAAGACCTGCTCAACAAGGTGGGGATGTTCCCCAAGCGGGATGCCTATCCCGAGCAGCTTTCCGGTGGGCAGCAGCAGCGTATCGCCATCGCCCGCGCCCTGGCCATGCGTCCCAAATTAATGCTCTTCGATGAGGCGACCTCCGCGCTGGATCCCGAGTTGGTCGGCGAGGTGCTGCAGGTCATGCGGCGTCTGGCCGAGGAGGGCATGACGATGATCATCGTCACCCACGAGATGCGTTTCGCCGAGAGCGTGTCCGACCAGGTGGTTTTCATGGCCGATGGCAACATCGTCGAACAGGGGCCGCCTCGGCAGATATTCCGGGAAAGCACGGTCGAGCGCACGAGATCCTTCATTCGTGCGGTACAGGAGCATTGACCCATGGATCCGAGTGCCCTGGCGAAATCCCTGGAGATGCTTCCTTACTTTCTGAAGGTACTGGGATTCGGCGCGCTGACGACGCTCGGGTTGACCTTCGCGGCGTTCGTGGTTGCCGCAGTGCTGGGCTTCGTTCTGGCCTTGATGAGGCTATCCCGCTCCAAGCCTCTCAACTGGGTAGCGAGCATCTATCTGGAGATCTTCAGAAATGTCCCCATCCTCACCCAGTTGTTCATCCTGTACTTCGGCCTGACCTACGTAGGCATCACCTTGCCGGCGGTGGGCGCGGCCATCTTGGGGTTCGGTCTCAATGGTGCCGCCATTCTTTCCGAGGTGTTCCGCGCCAGTATCCGGACGATCAACCGCGGCCAGGCCGAGGCGGCCTACTCCATAGGCATGACCCGCGCCAAGGCCATGCGGCTCATCGTGCTGCCGCAGGCATTCAAGGTCGCAATCCCGGGGATGACCAACTTCGTCATCGGACTGCTCAAGGACACCTCCCTGGCTTCGGCTGCAGCGGTGCCGGAGATGACCTTCCGCGCCAAGATGCTGGTGAGCGAAACCTATCAGACCAATCTGATCTATTTCCTGTTGGCGATCATCTACTTGGCGCTGAGTTTGCTCATCGCCTATGGCGCCGCGAGAACGGAAAGGCGGCTGAACGTCGTCGAGGAGCGCTGAAATGGGATATGGGGAGCTATGGGAAGCGGCTCACGAAGAGCTTCTGGCGGCAGCCCTGGCGACGTTGCAACTGGCCATCGGCGCCTTGCTGATTGGGCTGGTCGTGGGTCTGCTGATAGCGCTGGCGAGGCTGTCCGGGAATCGAAGGCTAAGGGGGTTTGCGCTCCTGTACATCGAGGTCTTCCGCGGGACGCCCGCCCTGGTCCAGCTGTTCATCGTGTATTTCAGCCTGACGGCCATAGGTATCGAGTTCAGCTCTTACAAGGCCGCGGTCGTCGGACTGGGTCTGAACGCGGCCGCTTACTTCGCCGAAATCTATCGGGCTGGCTTGGAGGCCGTGCCAAAGGGGCAGGTCGAAGCCGCTAAGGCGATCGGCATGCCAAGAGGCCAGGTGTTGCGCTTCGTGCTACTGCCCCAGGCCGCTCGGATCGTGCTGGCACCCATCGGCAATGTCGCCATCTCGCTCCTCAAGGACACCTCGGTAGCCTCGCTGATCGCGGCGCCGGATCTCATGCTCCGGGCGCAGGATCTGAGCGCGGTGTACTTCATGCCGCTGGAAATCTATGTGCTGGTGGGAGCGCTGTATTTCGTCATGTGCTATCCCCTGTCGCTCGGAGTACGGCTGCTCGAGCGCAAGAGCGCGAATCACTAGAGCGGCGTGAGCGTCGTGCGGAAGGCGCTGCCACGTCGCCTCTGGATGCCAGGTCCGGCAATGGCCTGTGTTGGGCGCTCGGGCATTCGAGGGCGACCCCAACGAAAACGCCCCGACCTCACGGTCGGGGCGTTTCCTATAGGGCTGGGCTTGCGAATCACACCGCCGCGCTGCGTTCCTTGATGTCCTGGTGCAGGATGCGGTCGTTTTCGGAGTAGTCCACCGGGCAGTCGATGACGTGGACACCGGGGGTGTCCAGGCAGTGCTGCACCAGCGGGGCGAAGGCCGCCGCGCTTTCCACGCGATGGCCATGGGCGCCGTAGCTTTCGGCGTAGCGGACGAAGTCCGGGTTGCCGTAGTCCAGGCCGAAGTCCTCGAAGCCCATCTGTGCCTGCTTCCAGCGGATCATGCCGTAGCCGTCGTCGCGCAGGATGATGACCGTAAGGTTCATCTTCAGGCGCACCGCGGTTTCCAGCTCCTGGCTGTTCATCATGAAGCCGCCGTCGCCGCACACCGCCACGATGGGGGTGTTGGGGTGGACCAGGCGCGCGGCCATGGCCGACGGCAGGCCGGCGCCCATGGTGGCCAGGGCATTGTCCAGCAGCACCGTGTTGGGCATGTAGGCCTTGTAGTTGCGGGCGAACCAGATCTTGTAGATGCCGTTGTCCAGGGCGACGATGCCGTCGGAGGGCAGCACGTTGCGCAGATCGGCCACCAGCCGCTGGGGATAGACCGGGAAGCGGTCGTCGGTGGCGCCTTCGGCGACATGGGCCTCGTTGGCTTCGCGGATGGTCAGCAGGCGGTCGAAGTCCCAGGTGGGCTGGACCTCGATGCGTTCCTTGATCTCCCAGATGGCGTTGGCGATGTCGCCGACCACCTCGACCTGGGGGAAGTACACCGGATCGACTTCGGCGGAGCGGAAGTTGATGTGGATGACCTCGGTGCCGCC
>Ga0157371_10004865_pt1 | contig 11548 bp, 10 predicted proteins | sample C45metaG_FD_113462 | JGI IMG/M metagenome (GOLD analysis project Ga0157371, IMG submission 113462) | Corn rhizosphere microbial communities from Kellogg Biological Station, Michigan, USA - C4-5 metaG | ecosystem: Host-associated > Plants > Roots > Rhizosphere > Soil | place: USA: Michigan... | reverse complement strand
TCACCCCCGCGCTCGCGGATCTCGCCTGCCAGCTGGCGCCCGAAGTCGTCGTCGTGGTTGAGCGAAGCGAAGGGGACGCACCACTCGCCGCGCACGAAGAGGCGCCGCTTGGCGGCGCGGTAGGGGGCGATGCCGCCGTGACGGTTGAGGTGGTCGGGGGTGAGGTTGGTGAAGACCGCCGCGTCGACCGCGAACTCACGGGCGAACTCGGCCTGGAAGCTCGAGACCTCGGCGACGAGGGCGCGCGGGGTCTCGCCCAGCACGAGCTCGCTCAGCGGCGGACCGAACTCCGTGTTGCCGGTGAGGACCGGTTCGGAGCCGTGGGCGGCGAGCAGCTGCAGGCAGAGCGCCGAGGTGGTCGACTTGCCGTTCGAACCGGTCACCCCCACGGTCGGGGCGGGCACCAAGCGCCAGCCGAGCTCGAGCTCGTCAATGACCACGATCCCCTGCCGCAGCGCCTCGGCGATCAGCGGGATGTCGGCCCGGACCCCAGGGCTCTTGACGACCGTGCGGGCCTCCTGCAGCAGGTCCAGACCGTCACCGCCCAGGTGCACCTCCACCCCGCTCGCCCGCAGCTCCGCCGATCTCCGCCGCTGGCGAGGATCGGCGGCGCCATCCCAGACCACGACCGGGTCCGGCCCTGCCACTGCCGCCAGAGCCCGGGCTGCCGCGAAGCCTGCCCGCCCGAGCCCAGCGACGAGGTACGGGCCGAGCGGCAGCGGCGGCCGCTCCGCCCGGTGGCTCGCCTCAGCGGAGAACGGTGAACTTGCGCTTCGCAGGAGACTGGTCGACGTTGCCGGCTTTGTCGATCGCACGCACCTTGAAAACGTGCTTGCCCGGCTTCAGCTTCTTGTATTTCTTCGGTGAGGAGCAGGACTTGAACGGCTTGCGGTCCAGCTTGCACTGGAACGCCGAGCCGGCCTCGGTGGCGGTGAACTTGAACTTCACCGTCGTCTTGTGCGTCTTGGCCGGCGGGCCTTTGGTGATCTTGGTGTCGGGCGGGGTGTCGTCCGCGGTGCTGCCACCACCGTTTTTCCCGTCCCCGCCCCCGGAGCTGCCGCCGTTGTTGCCGCCGCCTTCTCCACCGCCTCCGCTGCTCGGGTCCGCAGGAACGATTGCGGTCGAGAGCTCTGAGGTGGCACCGCTTTCCTTGGTCTGAGTGGCGGCGACGATCGTCCCGCCCGGGATTGATGGATACGTCACTTTCCAGTTGCCGCTGCCGTCGGCTTCGGCTTCGCCGAGGAAGGATTGCAGCTCCCCGACTGCACTGCCGGCCTTGCGGAAGACGCGGATCGTGGCGTTGGGTTCCGCGCCGGTTCCTTCGGAGCTTGCTTTGGTCGCCGCGGTGAAGACGGGGGGAACGATCCCTTCGTTCGCGCCTTCGCTCAGGTCGATGAACCTACCTCCGTTGCCGCTGCCGTGGTTGCGGGTGATTTCGGTCCAGCTCCCTGGTTCGCCCGCTTCTTCGACGATTTCGATCGCGGGGCCGGCACTGCCGTCGATCACGTTTTCCGTATTGGTGGTGCTGCCGCCGATCACGTTGCCGATCGTGGCGGTGACGCCAGGTGGCGGCTTGACCGCAATCCCGGTTCCGCTCGAGTTGGTAACGGTGTTTTCGCGGACGTCGTTTTTGGCGCTCTGGACCAGGACTCCGAATTCGCCCGGCGCATCGATTTCGTTGCCGGCGATCAGGCCCTCGCCTTCACCGAAGCCGGCGAGGATCCCGGTCGAACCGCCTTCCAGTTCGTTGCCGACGATTCGCCCGGCGAGGCCGACATTGTCGATGCCGATGCTGCCGCTGCGGACGGCGTTGAATTCGACGTTCGACTCTTCGCTCACTGCCTGGCCGAGAACGAAGATGCCCTTGGAGCTGGGCGGAGTCACGGTGGAGCCGTCGGACCCGAAGCCGATCTGGTTGCGAAGGGCCTTGAAGCTCTCACCGTTTTCACTGGTGATGCCTTCCGCTCCGCCGGCGATGTAATTGGCATCGCCGGCGACCGCCCCGCCGACCGTGACGTTGTCGGCACCACCGGCCAAAATCCCGGAGCTGCCGTTTGCAGCAACTTCGGTCCCGGACGCCTCCAGGCCGACGAAGTTCCCGTGCACGACGGTAGGTCCGGTGGCCGGTTCCTCTTCCCCCAGGGGGCCGCTGAGATCGATCCCGGCGCCGATCGCTCCGGAAATCACGTTGCAGCCACCGTCGCAGGCGTCGCTGGTCAGCGCGGCACCTTCGATCGTCTCTCCGATCTCGTTGTTTTCAGCCGGAAAACCGCTGCCGGCGGTCGAGTCGGCGATCTTGATGTTCGTCGGGTTGGGTGCGGCTTCGTCGCCTTGAGGAGTGACCCCGAAGTAGTTGCCCTGGATCGTCGCGGCGCTCGCGCCCTCGAGGTCGAGGCCGGTGACGCTGTTGCCGCCGATCACGTTGCGGTCGGCCGGGGTGGGCCCGCCGATCGTCGCGTCGTCGGAACCCGGATCGAGGAAGATCCCGATGCCGTTGACCGCGCCGACCCCGGGAAAGCCGGCCAGGTTGAATCCAATCCAGTCGCCCTTGGCGACGAAGCGTTCGGAGGCGTTCGTCACGTTGATTGCCGTCCCCGCTCCCATCAGGCCCATGCCCTGGATTTCGACGTCATCGTGTTCGACGACGAAGAGGGCGCCGCCGGCGCGTATCGCCGAGACGCACGGGCCTTTCACCCCGGCGTCGGTGTCGCATTCTCCGCCATGGATCTTCAGCTGATCGACGATCGTGGGCAGCGGGCTGAGCAGGCCGATGCCGTCGGTGTCTTCGCCGTTGAAAATCACCGAGAACTTGATTTCGTCCGGGACCCCGACCGTGCTGTTCGCGACTTCGATCGCCGCACGGAGGCTGCAGATGCCGGCGGCACTGGTTTCGCAGGGCGCCCCGGGGGTTTTGTCGGGTTCGTCCAGGGCGGTATTGACTTCGTAGGTTTCAGCCGAGGCAGCAGCCGGAAATGCGAGGATGAGCAGGACGGGGAAAAGCGCCAGGACGAGACGCGGACGAGTGATCATGGCGGCGACCCTATCCCCGGCCGGGGACGAATGGCAAGGCGGCTAGACCTTTTTCAGCGGTCGGGCGCAGGCAGGCCCGGGCCGCTGCGCTGCCACTCGACCTGGCCGCGACCCTCGGCGGCGGAACGGCCGACGACGTCGTCCCACTCGTGCAGCATCCGCTTCAGCTGGGCGGTCGCCTCGGGTGGGTGGGCGGCGACGCCGGCGGCGAGGTCGAGGGCCGCCTGCTCGGTGCTGGCAGCAGGGGCGACGCGGTTGACGAGACCCATCCGCAGCGCCTCGTCAGCGCCGATCGTCCGCGAGGAGAGCAGCAGGTACTTGGCGGCGGCGAGGCCGCAGAGGGTGACGAGGCGGGCAGGGCCGACCGGCACCCCGAGCGCGGCGCCGGGGAAGCGCAGCCGCAGGTTGGCTCCGCCGACGCGCATGTCGCAGGCGACGGCGATCTCGGCGCCACCGCCGACCACGTCACCGTGGCAGGCGGCGATCGTCGGCTTAGGGAAGGCGACGACGGCGTCGTAGAGGTCGGCGAAGAGCTGCATGCGGCGGACCTTGCCCTCATCATCGAGCTGCTCACGCACGTCGGCGCCGGCGGAGAGGCCGAGGTGGTCGGCGGAGCTGATCACCAGCACCCGCACCGCCTCGTCCCCGCGGGCGACGGCGAGGTGCTCGAGCAGCTCGGTCAGCATCTGGGTGTTGATCGCGTTCCGCGCCTGCGGCCGGTTCAGCCGGACCAGGGCGATCCCCTGCTCGTCGAGGGAGTAGCTCGTCACCTCGTTCTCCGGCGTGGTCCCGTTCTCTGCGCTCATGCCTCTGAAGCTATCCGTTCGACGAGGCGCTCGGTCTCCTCGGCGGTCGCGGCGATCAGCCTCTCGACCTCGGCCTTCGGCTCGCGGAAGCGGCCGAGGACCCAGGCCGAGACGATCTCGGGATCGGTCGAGTCGGGCCGCCCCACTCCCGCCCGTACGCGCCAGAACTCGGCGTCGCCGAAGCCTTTTTTCAGGCTCTTGAGCCCGTTGTGACCGGCGAGCCCACCGCCGAGCCGCGGCTTGATCTCGCCGAACGGGAGGTCGATCTCGTCGTGGACGACGACGACGCGGTCGAGCGGGACCTTCAGCGACCCCCGGGCCGGTCCGGCCGAGTCACCGGAGGCGTTCATGTAGGTCTGCGGCAGCAGGATCGCGACCCGCGGCCCGCCGGGACCGGTCCGCCCTTCCCAGAGCCGCCCGCGGAACTTCTCGCGCGGCTTCCCCAGGTCCCAGCGCCGGGCGAGCTCCTCACCGACCATGAAGCCGAGGTTGTGGCGGTCGTCCGCGTGCTCGGGCCCAGGGTTGCCGAGCCCGACTATGAGAATCATGGTTCCTTTGTCCTGCATATCCGGACTAAGGAACCACAGGATGCGTCTGCCCTGCTCGCCGCCCTCGCGGCGGCGGAACAGCGACAGCGGTTACTCGCCCTCGGAGTCGCCCGAGTCGCCGCCGCCCTCGCCCTCGGCAGCCTCTTCGCCGCCCTCGCCATCGCCGACCAGTTCGGTCTCCTCCTCGACTTCGGGAGCGGCTTCTTCGACGCGTGGCGGCGAGACGGTGACGATCGTGATCTCCTCGGGCTCCTCGGCCAGGAAGGTCACCCCGTCGGGGGCGGTAACGGCAGCCAGCGAAAGGGTGTCGTTGATCTCCATCGCGGAGACGTCGACGCAGATGTTGTCGGGGATCTCGGCGGGCAGCGCTTCGACCGTGACCTCGCGGGTGACGTGCTCGAGCACGCCGCCGCCCTTGACTCCGGGGGCGTTCTCGACGCCTTCGAGCTCGATCGCGACCTCGGCCTGGATCGCCTCTTTGAGGTTGACCTGCATCAGGTCGAGGTGCTGGAAGCTGCCGCGCACCGGGTGGTGCTGAGCTTCCTTGATCACGACCGGGACGGCTTTGCTGCCCTCGATCTCGAGGTCGAAGAGCGCGGCGCCCTCGCTGAGGATGCTGCGCACGTCGCGTTCTGCCACCTGGAAGGGCTTGGCGTCCGAGCCGCCGGAGTAGACGACGCCGGGAACGACGCCCTCGCGGCGCAGGCGCCGCGAGCTGCGCGAGCCGAAATCCTCGCGCGGAGCTGCCTTCAGAGTTGAACGACCTGCGGCCATCGGACGGGAGAGGATAGAGAAACGGCCCGCAAAGGGGTCGTGAGGCGGCTTCGGAGCGCGGCTGTGGCAACCTAGGCTCCTTGGCCGACGACTCGAAGATCCCCAAAGGCAGGATTCGCCGCTCCGCCAAGCTCGGCTCGATCGTCGGGGTGCAGGGTGCCCGCTACGCCGGCACCAAAGCCACCAACGTCGGCCGCTCCGAGGAGCAGGGCAAAGAGCGCCTGGAGCAGCGCCACCTGGAGACGGCGATGAAAATGGTCGGCGCCCTCGGCCAGATGAAGGGCGCGGCGATGAAGCTGGGCCAGTTCGCCTCCTTCATCGACACCGAGTTCATCCCCGAGGAGTACCGCGACATCTATCAGGAGCAGCTGGCGAAACTGCGCACCGACGCCCCCTCGATGCCGTGGGAGAAGGTCGAGCAGGTGCTGGCGGAGGAGTACGACGGGGAACCGCTCTCCGAGTTCTTCGCCGAGTTCGAGCAGGAGGCCTTCGCCGCCGCCTCGATCGGCCAGGTCCACCGGGCCGAGCTGCTGGACGGCCGCCGCGTCGCGGTGAAGATCCAGTACCCGGGGATCGCCGAGGCGCTCGACGCCGACCTCCGCAACGCCGGCACGATCGTGAAGCTGGCGAAGGTGCTGGCGCCGGGGCTCGACGCGAAGGCGATCGCCGAGGAGATCCGCGAGCGGGTGATGGAGGAGCTCGACTACGAGTACGAGGCCCAGAACCAGCGCACCTTCTCCCGCGCCTACCGCGAACACCCCTTCATCTACGTGCCGGAAGTCGTCACCCGCCTCTCCCGCCGCCGCGTCCTGGTGACCGAGTTCGTCGAGGGGATCGGGTTCGAGGAGATCAAGCAGCTGCCGCACGAGGAGCGCAGCCGCTTCGGCGAGATCGTCTTCCGCGGCAGCCTCGGCTCGATGTTCCACCTGCAGCACTTCAACGCCGACCCCCACCCCGGCAACTACCTGCTGATGGCCGACGGCCGTGTCGCCTTCCTCGACTTCGGGATGACGAAGAAGGTCGACCGCGAGCAGCTGCTGCTGGAGCAGCGCGCCTTCGACGCCGCCTCGCGCAACGACCCCGAGGCCTTCCGCCAGGCGCTGCACGACCTCGGCTTCGTCAAGAACCCGTCCAAGCTCGACGCCGAGCGGCTGCTCGAGCACATGGGCGCGGTCGGCGGCTGGTACATCGAGGACCGCGAGATCGAGATCAGCCCACAGAGGGTGATGAAGATCATCGAGTCGACCAACGACCCGCGCTCGGAGTACTTCGACCTGATGCGGCGCGAGTCGATCCCGGCCGAGGAGTTGATGGGGCGGCGGATGGAAATCGGCGTCGTCGCCGTGCTCGGCCAGCTGCGGGCGAAACGCAACTGGCACCGGATCTTCCGCGAGTGGGTCTACGCGGACGCGCCGGCAACCGAGCTGGGCGCGCAGGAGTGGGACTACTTCGAGGAGCGCGGCGTAAAGCGCACGCCCGGCCTTGCCGAAACCTTCTGAGTCACTGAACAAAGGAGAGGGATGATGAGCCGGATCAAACGCGGCTGGGGGCTGACCAAGAAAAGCTGGGCGCTGCTGAACGAGAACCGGGAGCTGATCCGCTTCCCGCTCTACGGGGCACTGGCGACGATCGTGCCGGCGATCGTCTTCCTCGGCCCGGGCCTCTACCTCTTCGACAAGGACCAGCTGGCGGGGGCGATCCCGCTGGTGGTGATCGGCGTCTACGCGCTCAGCGTCGTCGGCTTCTACTTCAGCGTCGGCCTTGCTGCCTGCGCCGACATGATCTTCCGCGGCCAGCAGGCGACGGTTGCCGACGGGCTCGCCGTCGCCCGCAGCCGCTTCGCCCAGATCTGCGGCTGGGCCGCGGTCTCCACCGCGATCAGCGCGGTGATGGGCGTGCTCGAGAACCAGGGTGGGCTCGGCGGCCAGGTCGCCGCCCGATTGGTCGGGATGGCCTGGTCCCTCGTCACCTTCCTGGCGGTGCCGGTGATCGCGATCGAGGGCACCGGCCCGTTCGAGACGATCCAGCGCTCGGCCTCGATGTTCAAATCGCGCTGGGGCCAGCAGATCACCGGCAACATCGCAATCGGCGGTGCCGTCTTCCTCGTCGGGATTCTGCCGGCGGTCGCACTGATCGTGATCGGTCTCGCCGTCTGGTCGTCGGCCTCGTTCCTCGGCGCCCTCCTGGTCGTCATCGGCGCCCTCCTCTTCGCGATCTCGCTGCTCGTCTCGAAGGCGCTCACCGGCATCTTCGGCGTCGCCCTCTACCGCTACGCCCTCGACGGCACCCCCGTCGGCGGCTTCACCGCAGAGGAGCTGGAGAGCGCGGTCAAGAGCAAAGGCCGCGGCCGGATGAAGAGCCCTCCCGGGGCCACCCCCGGCACCGTCTGAGCAGCGATTGGTGAATTAACCGTCCTATAGCAAGGTCAATTCACCAATCGCACCGAAGCCGAGGACGACCTACCTCTAGCGCGTTCGCGCAACGAAGCTGACGGTCCCGAGCGGCTCCCCGGCGCTCTCGAACGGTTCCCCGTACGGAGAAGAATCGTGCTGGATCAAGGAGATGCCGCTTTCGGCGTGAACGAAGCCGCCTAGCGCCGAGGTGATCCGACCGCCGTACAGCGGCACCGACAGGCTCGACGGGAGAGCTTCAGCGTCAACGGAGTGCAGTTTTTCCGCGAAGCCGCTGTCGGCCGTCAGGGTGACTTCTCCGCCGGTGACGGTGAGCCATTCGAAGCGGTCCCTCGCGGTTCCCGTCCCCAGCGACCGCCCTGGCCTGAAGACCTTCCGCAGGCCCAGCAAGCGGTTGAGGGCGAGGGCGCTGCGGCGGGTGAGCTTCATCGACTGGACTGCATCGGCGACGCCCGCCTCGCCGGCGTGAGCCGGCTTCAACGAGTTCAGCCGCACCCCTTCCCGCTTCAACGTCTTCGCAAGGCCGCTGTCCAGCTGCAGTTCGACGGCGGCGCCGCTTTCCAGCGGTTCGGCCGCGGCACCGGCGGTGGGCAGGAGGGCGATCGCGACGATGACGAGGGCGGTTCTCATAGCTGCTCGAACAGGCGCGGGTCGTTCGAGCAGATCCCGCGGACTCCGGCCTCGACTAGCTGCTGCATCCGCTTGGGGTCGTCGACGGTCCAGGCGATTAGCTCGACGCCGGCGAGGTCGCAGATGCGGGCGAGGCGGGAGCTGACGAGCGGGTGGTAGACCCACATCGCGGCGACGTTGAACTGCGGCAGCTTCTCGGCCGCGAGGCCAGGTAGGCGGGCGCGCATCCCGACCAGGGCGGCGGCCATCGGCAGCTTCGCCCAGCGCTTCGAGGTCCAGTCCTTGGTGACTTTGGGATAGGTCCAGCCGCGCCGCAGCTCCGGCGCCAATTCGAGGATGCGCTTGAGCGTGTGCATCTCCATCGTTGAGATCATCGCCCGCTCCATCAGGCCGCGCTCACGCAGCGCCTCGACCAGCTCCTCCTCCCGGCCAGGCAGCTTGATGTCGAGGTCGATCTCGACCCGGTCGAGCGGCGGCTCGAGGAAGGCGTCGAGCGCCTCGGTCAGCTTCAGGGGCGTCCGCCGCGCCGCGTCCTCCCAGTCGTGGGCGATCACCAGCGGGTGGCGCTGCTCCAGCGGCAGGTGGGCGTCCTGCAGCCAAAGCACGTCGAGCTCGATCGTGTCCACCCCGGCCTCGACAGCGGCGTGGAAGCTCTCGACCGTGTTCCCGGGCGCAATCAGGTCGGCCCCCTTGTGGCCGACCAGGCGCAGCTTGCGGGGCTCGTCGGCCAGGGCGCTCAGAACAGCTGGTTCTCGCCGGCGAAGATCTCGGAGACCGAGTCGTCGGTGAAGATGCGGCGGATCGAGTCGGCGAAGGTGCTGGCGGTCGAGAGCACGGTGATGTTGTCCGGGGCGCCGGGGCGCAGCGGCAGCGTGTCGGTGACGACGATTCGCTCGATCGCCGAGGCGGCGATCCGTTCGTAGGCCGGGCCGGAGAAGACGCCGTGGGTGGCGCAGGCAATCACCTTGGCGGCGCCCTCGTCGAGGACGGTCTGTGCCGCTGCGCAGAGGGTGCCGGCGGTGTCGATCATGTCGTCGACGAGGACGGCGGTCTTGCCCTCCACGTCGCCGACCACGTAGCCGATCTCGGCGACCTGCTGGGCCGGGCGCTCCTTCTCCATCACCGCCCACTGGGTGCCGATCCGGCGGGCGAAGTTGCGGGCGGTCTTCACGCGGCCCGCGTCCGGGGAGACGATCACCAGCTCGTCGCCCAGTTCCTGGTCGGCGAACCACTGGGTCAGCATCGGCATCGCGGTCATGTGGTCGACGGGGACGTGGAAGAAACCCTGGACCTGGCCGGCGTGGAGGTCCATCGTCAGCACCCGGTCGACGCCGACGGCCTCGAGGCACTTGGCGACGATGCGGGCGGTGATCGGCTCGCGCGGCGCCGACTTCTTGTCCTGGCGAGCGTAGCCGTACCAGGGGAGGACGGCGATGATCCGGTGGGCGGAGGCGCCCTGGGCGGCGTCGATCATCGTCAAGAGCTCGACCAGGGCGTCGTTCGGGGTCATCCCTTCCTGCTCGTTCGCACAGGTCGACTGGACGAGGAAGACGTCGGCGCCGCGGATCGACTCCTCGTAGCGGCAGTAGACCTCGCCGTCGGCGAAGGTCTTCAGGGTCACCTGACCCATGTCCAGTTCGAGTTTGCCGGCGACCTTGGCGGCGAGGTCCATCGAACAGCGGCCGCCGAAGACCATCATCCGCTTCGAGTAATCGTGGTCGATGGCGGTTCCCACGTGTGGGCGCTCCTCGATCATGCTCACGGGCTCTCGTCCTCTCGCATTTGGGCCGCCTTGCGAGCGGCGTATCCGTCGATGTTCCTCTGCGCGTTCTCGCTCACGGCCAGGGCACCCTCGGGCACATCGTCCTTGATCACTGCGCCGGCCCCAGTGTAGGCGGAGTCGCCGACTTCTACCGGTGCAATCAGCATCGTGTCAACGCCGATGCGGACGTTGCGGCCGATGACCGTCCGGTTCTTGCGGAATCCGTCGTAGTTGGCGGTGATCGTGCCGGCGCCGAGGTTGCTGCCGGGGCCGATCTCGGTGTCGCCGACGTAGGAGAGGTGCGGGACCTTCGTGCCCTCTCCCACCTGCGAGTTCTTGATCTCGACGAAGGTGCCGGCCTTGGCCTTGTCGGCGAGGACGGCGCCGGGGCGCAGGTAGGCGAACGGCCCGACCGAGCAGCCCTCCTGAACGTCGCACTCGACCAGGTAGGAGTGGAGGACCTGGGAGCCGGCGCCGACCGAGCTGTCGATCAGGGTGCTGAGCGGGCCGACGACGGCGCCCCCGGCGATCTTCGTCTCGCCGCGGAGGGTCGTGCCGGGCTCGATGCGGGCGTCGGCGCCGATCTCGACCCCGGCGTCGATCCAGGTCGAGGCGGGGTCGACAACGGTTACGCCGGCCAGCATGTGCGCCTCGAGCAGGCGGCGGCGGCCCTCGGCCTCGACGGCGGCGAGGTCGACGCGGTTGTTGACCCCCATCGTCACCGCGAGGTCGTCGGCGAGATGGGCGGCGACGACGTGGCCGGCTCCGCGCAGCGCCGGGAAGACGTCGGGGAGGTAGTACTCGCCCTGGGCGTTGTCGTTGGAGAGGCCCTGGAGGGCGACAGCCAGCGGGGCGGCGTCGAAGACGTAGGTGCCGGCGTTGATCTCGCGGATCTCCAGCTGCGTGGCGTCAGCGTCGCCGGCTGCTTTGGCCTCGACGACGCATTCCACCCAGCTGTCGTGGTCGCGGACAACGCGCCCGTAGGCGCCCGGCTCGTCGAGCTCGATCGTCAGCATCGTCGCCGCGGCGCGGGAGCTCTGGTGCGCCTCGAGGAGGTCGGAGATGGTCGCGGCGGAGATCAAAGGCACGTCGCCGGAGAGGACAAGGACGGTCTCGGCTTCTTCGATCAGCGCCAGGGCAGCGCGGATCGCACCGCCGGTCCCGTCAGCCTGCGGCTGGATGCAGGTCTCAACCCCCTCGGGCAGCCCGGCGGAGAGGTCATGGCCCGGCGAGACAATCGCCGCCACCTGGCCGGCGCCGGCTTCGCGCGCAGCGACGATCGGCCAGGCCACCATCGGCCGGCCGCAGACAGGGTGGAGCATCTTCGGCGTGGAGGAACGCATCCGCGTCCCTTGCCCCGCCGCCATAACGAGGACCAGGGGCTTAGTCACTGTGGGAATCGTATTCGGACGCGCCTGAACCGGCGCATTCCGGCGTCCTCGGTCGCTCGTGTGCAGAGCACACCACGCTTCCTGCGTCCTTGGACTGCTTGGTTCAGACGCGTCTTGACGAATTTCGGGCGAGGTCCTTGCCGAGCAGTGCAACGGAGGTCAGCGTCCAGCCGGCGAAGATCAGGTCGATGCCGAC
>Ga0157371_10004858_pt1 | contig 11557 bp, 10 predicted proteins | sample C45metaG_FD_113462 | JGI IMG/M metagenome (GOLD analysis project Ga0157371, IMG submission 113462) | Corn rhizosphere microbial communities from Kellogg Biological Station, Michigan, USA - C4-5 metaG | ecosystem: Host-associated > Plants > Roots > Rhizosphere > Soil | place: USA: Michigan... | reverse complement strand
CGGCGCTTACCGCCCAGTAGGTGCTCCTACACATCGTCGCTCGAGGGAAGATCGGCCGCTCCCAGGAAGCCGATCTCGTCGAGCGCTATCTGAAGCGGATCGCCTGGCCCACCAAAGTCACCGAATTGCCGGACCGCGGCAAAATTCCTGAACCTGCCGCGGCCGCCGTGACAGTCGTTCTCGACGAGCGGGGGCGGGCGCTCTCGTCGCTCGAACTCGCTCATCTGCTCGAACGCTGGCGCGACGGCGGGAAGCGCGAGGCGCGCTTCCTCATCGGCGCCGCCGACGGCCATGAGGAAGAGCAGCGGGCGAGCGCGGACCTCCTGCTGTCGTTCGGGGCCGCGACCTGGCCGCACCTGCTGGCAAGGGCGATGCTTGCGGAGCAATTGTTCCGCGCGACCTCGATCCTTGCGAACCATCCTTATCATCGCGAAGGATAGCGGCATGCGGCCGCTCGCAATCGCTTTGCTCCTCACGCCGCTCCTCCTCGCCGGCAGCGTTCGCGCGCAGCGCGGTCCGGCGCCGCTCCAGCAAGCGCTTCAGCAGGCGCGTTCGGAGCAGGCTGCCGCGGACGCCGAAACCGCCCGGCTCGAAAAGGCCGCCGCCAATGCGCGCAACGAAGCCGAGCGGCTGAAGGCGGAGGAATCTGCCGCTGCCCAGGCGATCGAGGCGGCGGAGGCGCGCATCACCGCCGCGGAGGCGGAGTACCGCCTCGCTGCTGACACCGTCGCTTCGGAGCGGGCACGGCTTGCGGAAGAGCAGCGGCCGGCTTCGGCCTTGCTCGCGGGCCTTGCGGTCATGGCGCGGCGGCCGCCGCTGCTCGCTCTTGCCGACGGCGGCGGGACCGCCGACCTGGTGAAGATTAGCGTGCTTCTCGATTCGACGCTGCCAGTGATCCGCAACCGGACGCGCGCGCTCTCGGCCGAGCTTGGGCAAACGCAGCGCGTCGAGGCGTCGGCGCTTGCCGCGCGCGCCGAGCTGCTCCGAAGCCGCCAGAATCTCGCCAGCCGTCGTGTGCAATTCGCCGCGCTCGAGCAGCGAGCGGTCGACCGGTCGCTCGCCGCGGGAGGGCAGGCGCTCAAGTCGGGCGACGTCGCCATCGCCGCCGGTGAAGAAATCGAGCGGCTGCGCGGGGAGCAGGCGGACAGCCGCTCGGCGCGTGCGCTGGCGGCCCTGCTTGCCGCGGAAGGGCCGTTGCCGCCGCGGCCCTTCGCGCCTTCCGGGCCCGAACCGCGGCCTCCATTCCCGTACGTGCTTCCGGTCGCCGCGCCCGTCGTCGAGGGCCTCGGCGCCGTCAACGACAGCGGCGTCCGCTCGCGCGGGGTCAGCTTCGCGACCCCCCGCGGAACTCCCGTTGCTGCGCCCGCCGATGGAGTAGTCCGCTTCGCCGGCCCGTTCCGCGACTATGACGGCATCCTCATCCTCGACCATGGCGATGGCTGGATGAGCCTGATCGTCAATGTCTCGTCGCAATTGAAGGCGGGCGACAGGGTGCGGCTCGGCCAGCCGCTCGGACCGGCACTCGGGCCGGTCGAGCTCGAACTGTCCCACAATGGGCGCGGATTCTCTCCCGCTCTCATCGCAGGTTCATCTCAAACTCTGTCAAACGCCGTGAAAGGCGGCTAAATGCCCGCCGTAATTGGAAACTGCCGCGCTACTGGGACGCGAATCACAATGAAATTCAACGCCAAGCTTCTTCCGCCGCTCGCGCTCGTCGGAGCGCTCGCTCTGGTGCCCGTGACCGCCAGCTCCTTCGCTGCCGCGGACACGACCAATTACCAGGAGCTCGAGAAGTTCATGAGCGTGTACGAGCGGGTGAAGGCCAATTATGTCGAGCCCGTCGACGACCACACTCTGATCAAGGGCGCGATCGACGGCATGCTCGCCGCGCTCGACCCGCATTCGAGCTATGTCGAAGGCGCCGATTTCGACCAGTTGAAGACCACCACCGACGGCAATTACGGCGGCCTCGGCCTGACCGTCTCGATGGAGGACGGGATCGTCAAGGTGATCGCTCCGACCGAGGACACACCGGCGTGGCGCGCGGGAATCAAGGCGGGCGATTACATCACCCACATCAACGGTGAGTTCCTCAACGGGATCACGCTCGACCAGGCGGTCGAGAAGATGAAAGGCGATCCCGGCACGCCGGTCAAGCTGACCATCGTGCGCCCCGGCCGCGACAAGCCGTTCGACGTCACCATCGTCCGCGAGCGGATTCAGCTCCATCCCGTCAAATGGGAGATCAAAGACAATATCGGCTACATCAACATCAACACTTTCAGCGGCAATGTCGGCGAGCAGGTCAAGGCGGCGCTGATCGGGATCGACAAGGCGACCGGCGGCCATCCGCTCGGCTATGTCGTCGATCTGCGGTCCAACCCCGGCGGTCTGCTCGACCAGGCGGTCGACGTCGCCGACGACTTCCTCGACAGCGGCGAAGTCGTCTCGCAGCGCGGCCGGACCAAGGACGATATCGAGCGCTATTATGCGCGGCCAGGCGACATGGCCCATGGCCTTCCGGTGATCGTCCTCACCGACGCCGGCACCGCGTCAGCCTCGGAGATCGTCGCCGGCGCTCTCCAGGATCACCACCGCGCGCTGATCATGGGCGAGACCAGCTTCGGCAAGGGCTCGGTTCAGACGGTCGTCCAGACCGGACCGGATTCGGCGCTGCGCCTGACGACGGCGCGTTACTACACGCCCTCGGGCCGGTCGGTTCAGGCGGGCGGCATCTCGCCCGACATCGTCGTCCCGCAGCTCAGCGATCCCGATTACAGGGACCGTCGGGTAATCCGCGAAGCGGACTTGAGGAAGCATCTGCTCGCTCAGTCGCAGGTCAAGGACCAGCTGCTCGAAAGCGACACCACGCCCGATCCGCGCTTCACCGCCAAGGCCGACGACCTCAAGAAGCAGGGGATCAAGGATTTCCAGCTTTATTATGCGCTGAATACCTTGAAGCGGCTTGCGGAACCGGCGGTTGCGTCGGGCAGCGGCGCACCGAAGAAGTCGCGCTAGGCGTCCGATGAGCGAAGCGGCCGCGCTGCGCTCCGGTTCTTTGCCGCCGTGGCAGCCGGCGGCCGCGGCGCGGCTGATCGCGCTGCTCCTTCCTGCCGCGCTTCTCGCGGGCGCGTTCGGCTCGCAACTTTTCGGCGGCCTCTACCCATGCGAGATGTGCTGGTGGCAGCGCTACGCGCACATGGTTGCGATCGTGCTCGCCCTCATCGCTTTCGCGGGTCGTGCCCGCTCGTCCCGATCGCGAACCTTCGTCCTGCTGGCGGCGCTGGCGATCGCGGTTTCCGGAGCGATCGGTGTTTACCACGCGGGCGTCGAAGCCCACATTTTCCAGGGGTTCACCACCTGCACCGCGCTGCCAAGGGCGGCGAGCACCGCGGAGCTTCTGCAGCAGATCGTGCACGCGCCGCTGATCCGCTGCGACCAGGTGCAGTTTCGTTTCCTCGGAATCTCGATGGCCGGGTGGAACGCGATCTTCTCGCTCGCGGGCGCGGCGCTGATCCTGCTCCTCAGCCTCAAGGGCAGGCGCGCATGAGCGGCTGGCGACCTGGCGAGCGGCGTGCCGACACGGTCTCGATGCTCCGCGTCGACCAGGCGGGCGAATATGGCGCGACGCGCATCTATGCGGGGCAGCTGGCGGTGCTCCGGCCGAACTGCCCGGAGGCCAAGCTGATCTCGCGCATGGCGGCGCAGGAGCAGAGGCACCTCGCGCGCTTCGACCGCCTCGTCGCCGAGCGCGGAGTCCGACCGACCGCGCTCCAGCCGTTGTGGAACATCGCCGGCTTCGCGCTCGGCGCGGCAACCGCGTTGATGTCCGAAAAAGCCGCGCTCGCCTGCACGGATGCGGTGGAGACCGAGATCGACCGCCATTATGGACGCCAGCTCGAGCAGCTCGGCGAAGATGATCCCGAGCTTGCCGGCGACATCGCCGAGTTCCGCGCCGAGGAGCTCGAGCATCGCGATACCGCACGCGAAGCAGGCGCGGCGGGCGCCTTCGGCTATCCCCTGCTCACCGCGGCGATCCGTGCCGGTTGCAAGGTGGCGATCGAACTGTCGAAGCGCATTTGAGGAACAAGTATCAAGACGGGCCGCTGTAGCCGCTGGAAGGATTTTTATGAGTAAGTTCACGATCTTCATGAGCGCAGCCGCGGCGGTCTTTGCTGGCTATGCGGCCCTTCCTGCGCCGGCGGCGGCTCAGCCGCAGGGCAACATTGCCGAGATCATCGTCTACGGCAACGACCCGTGCCCGCGCTCGACCGACGACCAGGTCGTGGTCTGCGCCCGCCGTCCGGAAGCCGAGCGGTACCGCATCCCGCCGAACATGCGCACCAGCGGCACGCCGCAGGAGATGCAGTCGTGGGCGGTGCGCTCGAAGAGCCTCGAAACGACCGGCGCGACGGGCATCAACAGCTGCTCGCCGGTCGGTCCGGCAGGCTATACCGGCTGCCTCGAGAAGTTGATCCGCGAGGCGCACGGCGAGCGCAAGCAGCAGGCCGACGAGGAAAACCCGCCGCATTAATCCCAGGCTTCCGTCGAATGCGCTTTGCCGGGCCGCTGCCCCTCGTTACGGCGGCGTGACATGCTTGGAAGCCTAGATTGAACGCGGCCCGCGCGATCGCAGAGGGCGAAGAGCCGCAGTCCGGCGGCTTCCTCGGCCATCCGAAGGGTCTCGCCTATCTCGCCTTCACCGAGGCGTGGGAGCGCTTTTCCTATTACGGCATGAGCGCCCTGCTGGTGCTCTACATGGTCAACCAGCTCCTGCTTCCCGGGCACATCGAGCATGTTGCCGGCTTCGGCGCTTTTCGCCACGCCGTCGAAGGCATCTTCGGCCCGCTTTCGACGCAGGCGCTCGCCTCCGAGATTTTCGGGCTCTATTCGGCCTTCGTCTATTTCACTCCAGTCATGGGCGGCTGGCTCGGAGACCGCGTTGGCCAGCGCAGCGCGGTCGTGCTCGGCGGCCTGTCGATGACCTGCGGCCATCTCGCCATGGCCTTCGACCAGAGCTTCCTGATCGCGCTGCTGCTGCTGATCGTCGGCTCGGGCCTGCTCAAGGGCAATATCTCGGCCCAGGTCGGCGCGCTCTATCCGATCGAGGAAGAGGAGCGCCGATCGCGCGGGTTCGCGATCTTCAGCACCGGCATCAATGTCGGCGCCGTCGCCGGCCCGGTCGTCTGCGGCTATCTCGGGACGCGCTTTGGCTGGCATGCCGGCTTCGGCCTCGCCGCCTTGTTCATGCTCGCCGGTGTCGCGACCTATCTAAGCGGCTTCCGTTATCTCCCCGCCCGGGTCGAGCGGAAAACCGTTTCCGGGGTCGCCATGACCGCCGACGACCGCAAGATCGTCGGAGCACTGGTGCTCGTCATGGCGCTTATGATCCTCCCCGACATCGCTTATTATCAGCTGCAGAACGTCCTTCCGATCTGGCTCCAGCAATATGGCGACATGAGCGCGGGCGGCTTCCAGTTGCCGATCCCCTGGTTCTCCTCTGTCGACCCGCTGTTCAGCATCTTGTGCGTGCCGCTGCTGCTGAAGCTGTGGCAACGGCAGGCGCGCGGTTCCGGCGAGCCGTCGGAGCTCAGGAAGATCGCGACCGGCTCATTCATCTGCGGCGGAGCGAACCTGATCCTCGTCGCGGCGATGGTCGTCTACGGCGGCGCGAAGGTGCCGTGGATCTGGGCGTTTATCTTCTGCGCCTTCCAGGGCGTGGGGTTCATGTATTTCTGGCCGCCGTTCCTCGCTTTGGTGTCGCGCACCGCGCCGCCGAGGATCAACGCGACGATGATCGGCGCCGCGTTCCTCGCGCTGTTCGTCGGCAACAATCTGATCGGCTGGATCGGTACTTATTACGAGGCGCTCGGCCCGACCGCCTTCTGGGCGCTTCACGCGGCGATCGGCTGCTCCGGTGGCCTTCTCGCGCTGGTTCTCGCCTGGCTGCTGAAAGGCATATTGGAACCCCGCCCGGTCGACGGGCCTGGACCCGCTGACACCGCCGAGGAGGCCGAACGATGACCGTTGCCGACGCCACTCCCGACTATGAAGTCGGCCCTGCCGACGACCGCGCCTTTCTCGGCCACCCGAAGGGCCTCGGCTACCTCGGCTTCACCGAAGCGTGCGAGCGCTTCTCATACTATTCCATGCAGACCTTGCTCGTGCTCTACATGGTCAATTATCTGCTGAAGCCGGGCCGCATGGAGCATGTGATCGGGCTAAACTGGGTGCAGGCCAATATCTATCACGGCATCGCCGGCCAGCCGCTCGCCTCGGCAATCTTCGGCACCTACACCGCGCTCGTTTACGGCACGCCGATCCTCGGCGGGATCGTGGCGGACAAATGGCTCGGCCGCGACACGACCCTGATCATTGGCGGCGTTCTCATGGCGATCGGCCACTTCCTGATGGCGATCCAGTCAGCCTTCGTGTTCGCGCTCCTCGCGCTCGTGCTCGGGGTCGGCGCGTTCAAGGGCAATATCGCGACCCAGGTCGGTGCGCTCTACGGCCCCAACGACCTCCGCCGGGCGATGGCGTTCCAGATCTTCTACATCTTCATCAATGTCAGCGTGATCGTCGCGCCGTTGATCTCGGGTACGCTCGGGCAGAAGGTCGGCTGGCACTACGGCTTCGGTTGCGCCGGCGTGGTGATGGTGATCGGCCTCGTCATTTACCTGACCGGTCGGCGTTATCTTCCGGCCGAGGAGCGCGCCGCCCCGAGCGAGGAGCCGGCGCTTCGCCAGCCGCTCAGCCGCGACGACTGGATGTGCGTGATCTACCTGATCATCCTCATCCCGGTGCTCGCGATCGCGCTTCTCACCAACCAGCAGATCTTCAACGCTTACCTTACATGGGGCGACCAGCAGTTCGACTTGAGCCTGCTGAACAATACCAGCAGCTGGCTGATCACGGTCGACGCGGCGGTCAGCTTCACCATGCTCGTCGCGGTCGCGGCCTTCTGGAAATGGTGGGGCACGCACCATCGCGAGCCCGACGAGATCAGCAAGATGATCATCGGCAGCCTTTTCAGCGTCGCGGCCGGGCTGTGCCTGTTCATGGGCGCGCTGACCCAGCCGGCGGGCGGCAAGGTGAGCCTGTTCTGGCCGATGATGTTCGAGCTTATGAACAGCATCGCCTTCGCGCATATCCTTCCGATCAGCCTCGCACTCTTCTCGAAGATTTCGCCCAAGCAGATCACCGCGACCGTGATCGGCCTTTATTATTTCTCCTTCTTCATCGCCAATGCGCTGGTCGGCTGGGTCGGCGGTTTCTATTCGAGCCTTCCGACCACGACCTTCTGGCTGATCCATGTCGCCAGCGCGGCCTTCGGCCTGGTCGCTTTCATCATCTTCAAGCTCGCGATCGGCAAGCGCATGCAAAGCACGGCCGAGGACCAGGCCGCGGCGCTGGGCTGACGCGCAACGAGGAGCGCCGCCGCTCGTTTCAGGAGCGATGTCGACAATTGCCGAAGAAGGCCTGAAGCGCGCGCTCGAAGCCGAGCGCCAAGCGGCGCGCCCGAGCAATGTCCGCTCAGCCTGGGAGGCATTGTTCGAAGAAGCGCGCCGATGCACGCGTTGCGATCTCTACAAATATGCGACCCAGACCGTGTTCGGCGAAGGGCCGCTCAATGCATCGATCATGTTCGTCGGCGAGCAGCCGGGCGACCAGGAGGATCTCGCGGGGCGGCCGTTCGTCGGGCCCGCCGGCGCCTTGTTCGACGCAGCGCTCGAAAAGGCGGGCATCGACCGCTCGACGGTCTACGTCACCAATGCCGTCAAGCACTTCAAGTTCGTGGCCAAGGGCAAGCGGCGTATCCACAACAAGCCGGACGCCGGGGAGATCTCCGCCTGCCGCTGGTGGATCGAGCACGAGCGCGAGCTGATTCGGCCGCCGGTGACGGTGGCGCTCGGAGCGACCGCGGCGCGCTCGCTGATCGGCAAGACGGTCACGATCGGCAAGATTCGCGGGGAGCCGCTGGCGCTCGAGGACGGCAGCGAATGCTGGGTCACCGTCCATCCAAGCTCGCTGCTTCGCATGCCCGACCCCGAAAAGCGCCGCGAAGGCCGCGCGCTGTTCCTCCGCGACCTCAAGCTGATCAAGGCACGCGCGGCGCAGCTCGTTCGCTAGAAGCGGTAGCCGATCGTCGCCTTGACGGTCCGCGGCCTGCCGGGGGCGATGTTGTTGTCGTTGCTCGCGCTCGGGAAATAATGCGCCCCGAACAGATTCTCGACGTTGAGCTGCGCGCGCAGGCCATTGGGCAGCCGGTAGTAGAGCGCGGCGTCGGCGCGCACGTAGCCGGGCAGCTTCACCGCATTGCTGATCGAGGCATATGATCTAGACCGCGCGATTAAGCCGAGACCGACGCCGAGCCGCGGATTCACGTCGTAGCGGTTCCACAACGAGAAGCTGTGACGCGGGACGAGCGGCACTTCGCGGCCGGCGGGCGCCGAAGCGGTCGACTGGGTGATCTCGGCCTTCTGCAGGCTATAGCCGCCAGAGACGAGCCAGCGGCTGGTGACGCTGCGCTCGACGCCGAGCTCCAGCCCGCGCGTGCGCTGCCGCCCGGTCAGAAAGGTATGAGTCGGGTCAGCGGGATCGGTTGCGCGCGTGTTGCTGCGGTCGAGCTGGTAGACGGCAGCTGTGGCGAGCAATCCGTCGAAGACCTCCCACTTGGCGCCGACCTCATAATTGTCGAAGCGCTCCGGCTTCAGGCCTGCGGTCACGTCGGTGAGGCTGCTGAACTGGTCGCCCGACTGCGGAAGGTAGGAGCGGCTGTAGCTGGCGTAGAGCGACAGCTTGTCAGCCGGCTTGGCGATAAGGCCGAGGCGCGGCGACCAGAGGTTGTCGCGGCGGTTGAACACGGTTCCGGCGCCGCGCAGGTCGTTCACGTGAAGCCTGAAGCTGTCGAAACGCAGACCGGCGACGATCTCGAACGCGGGCGAGATTCGCAGCTGGTCCTGGACATACGCGGCGGCGACGGTCGCCTTCACGCGGTTGTCGGAATCGCTCGCGGCCGGGGCGAAGATCACGTCCGAATCGACCGTAGGCTCGGTGATCGGTGTCGTATTTCCGTCTGGGAATTGCGCGGTGTTCCGGCGGTTACGGGATTTCTCGCGACCTATTTCAAATCCGACCAATAAGGTCTGATCGATGCCGGCGAGCCGATTGTCCCAGACGAGATCGGTCTGGCTGAAGAGGTTGGTCCGGTCGTTGCGGTTGTTGTAGCCGCTCAGCGTCACCAGCCCGGACGCGCGGTTGAAGCCGTTTCCGTAGACGTTCTGGTAGAATTTCCCGTAGCTTCCGAGCAGAGTCCGGTGGCGCAGCGTCAGGCCCTTCCCGAAGTCGTGCTGGACGGCAAAAGTCGCGAGGTGGGCGTCCGCCTTCGCGTGGCTGAGCTTCGGATCGCCGAAGAAGGTCCGCGTGAAACCGCGGAGCGGTTCGTCGCCGTCGGCGGGCACGCCGCGGTCGGCGGTGCGGTCGTCGTGGAAGCGCTCGTAGGAAAGATCGACGCGGGTGCCGCCACTGACCATCGCGATTGTCGGGTTCACGCCGTAGCGGTCCAGGCCGACATGATCGCGGAAGCTTCCGCCGCGCTCGACCATCGCATTCAGGCGTACGCCAAGATTATGGCTCAGCGGCTGGTCGAGGTCGCCGGTCAGGCGAACGTCGCCCCAATTGTCCGCCGACGCCGTCACTTCGCGGCTTTGGCTCAGGCTCGGGCGCTTCATCACCCGGTTGACGATCCCGCCGCCTCCGCCGCGGCCGAAGATCATTGCGTTCGGGCCTTTGAGCACCTCGACCCGATCGACGTTGTAGAAGTCGCGGAAATATTGGACGTCGTCGCGCACGCCATCGACGAAGAAATCCGCGGTGCTGCTGTTGCCGCGCAGGACGATCGTGTCCCGATTGCCTTCGCCGGCATTGTACGACGCACCCGGCACGAACAGCAGCAGGTCGCCGACCGAGCGGAGCTGCTGGTCGTCGATCTGCTGCGCGGTGACGGTGGTCAGCGCCTGGGGGATGTCCTTGACGTCGGTATTGGTTTTCGTCGCGGTGCTCGTCGAACGGACGCCGTACTTTACCTGCTGGCCCGTAATGACGATCGGGTCGGCAGTGGTATCGGAAGCGGCAACGGCGGCTGTGTCGGCAGCGTAAATGGGGGCTGCGCCGCAGGCGAGCGCCGCGGCGAGCGGAAACAGGAGGCGATCCATGTCTTCCCTTTTCGGTTCGCCGCCGTGCTAGATTTGTTGCTACTAATTCGCAATAGCGGATTTTCATTCCGCCGCGAGCAATGTCTCCGCACCGGAAAGATCGACGGAAACCAGCCGGCTCACGCCCTTCTCGATCATCGTCACTCCGTAGAGCCGGTGCATTCGGCTCATCGTCACTGCGTTGTGGGTGACGATCAGGTAGCGCGTGTCGGTCTCCTGCGTCATCCGGTCGAGCAGCTCGCAGAAGCGTTCGACATTGGCGTCGTCGAGCGGCGCGTCGACCTCGTCTAGCACGCAGATCGGCGCCGGGTTGGTCAGGAACAGAGCGAAGATCAGGGCAATGGCGGTCAGCGCCTGCTCTCCGCCCGACAGCAACGTCAGCGCCGACAGCCTTTTGCCGGGCGGCTGCGCCATGATCTCGAGCCCTGCCTCGAGCGGGTCGTCGCTTTCGACAAGCTCGAGATGCGCCTGGCCGCCATCGAACAGAGTCGTGAACAGCCGTCGGAAATGCGCGTCGACTTTCTCGTACGCGTCGAGCAGCCGCACGCGGCCTTCGCGGTTCAAATTGCCGATCGATCCGCGCAGGCGATGGATCGCCTGGGTCAGCTCCTCGGCTTCTTCGGCGCCCTTGCTTCGCGTCGCGTCGAGCTCGGCCAGCTCCTGTTCGGCCACGAGGTTGACCGGCCCGATGCGCTCGCGCTCGCCGGTCAGCCGCTCGAGCGCCGCCGCTTCCTCGTCCGCGTTGCGCGGCTCGTCCGGATCGAAGCCGAGCTTCTCCGGCAAGCGCTGCGGAACGCACTCGAACTTCTCGACGCTGGTCCTTGCGAACTCCGCGCTCCGGGCCTGCTGGGCTTCGGCGCGCGCAGCGGCCGCGGCACGGCGCTCGCGTGTATCGGCGGAGCGCTCGTTGGCGGTCGCGACCGCGTGGGCCGCTTCGACCACCGCCTGCTCGGCCTCCCGTTCGGCAGCGGCGCCTTCGCCGATCCGAACCTGGCTCTCGTCGTTGGCCTGCTCCAGCTCGCGGATCTTCTCATCGAGCTCCGCCGGCTGCTTTTCGAGGTCGGCACGCTCGGCCGCGTGCTGCTTTTGCCGCTCGACGCCCTGCCGCAACCGCTCCTCGGCGGTTTCGCACCGCCGGCGCCATTCCGCCTGCTCCCTGGCCGCAGCGCTCAGCCGCTCACGGTCCGCGGCGCTTTCCCGCGCCCGCGTCGCCGCTTCGGCGCGCTTGTCCGCAACCGCCGACGCCGCCTCCGCCGCCACGCCGCGCGCGCCTTCGACTTCATGTTCGAGCGCCGCCGGATCGGGCAGCGCGCCGAGCGAACGCTCGGCAGCAAGCACCGCCT
>Ga0157371_10004856_pt1 | contig 11558 bp, 8 predicted proteins | sample C45metaG_FD_113462 | JGI IMG/M metagenome (GOLD analysis project Ga0157371, IMG submission 113462) | Corn rhizosphere microbial communities from Kellogg Biological Station, Michigan, USA - C4-5 metaG | ecosystem: Host-associated > Plants > Roots > Rhizosphere > Soil | place: USA: Michigan... | reverse complement strand
TGCCACCACACAACATCTGCATGAGCAACCTTCATAAAATAAGCTTCTTCATCTAACTTGATAAATCCAGTCATTTCCTGTAGGTAACAAATCCCTAATCCAAATAAAGTTCCAAGGATAACTCCGGTAAACGCAATGATGGTTGTGTTGTAAAGAAATATCTTTTGAATTGCAAAATTCTTTGCTCCGATCGCTTTTAAAATTCCAACCATTGTTGTTCTTTCTAAAACCAAAATGATAAGACACGTGATGAGATTTACCACAGCAACTACCATCATTATAACCAACAAAATACTTTTTATTCTTCCTTGTAAATTGAGCCAATCGAAAATATTCGGATAAATTTCCTGTATAGTTTTGCTAAACCATCGGCCTGGTAATATTTCTGAATCGTATAAATAATTATTGACTGAATCAGTGAGCCTGTAATCTTTTAAAAAAATCTCGTAACCTCCTATTTCATTGGGTTTCCAGTCATTCAGCCTTTGAATTAATTTAATATCGCCAATGCAAAAATTGTGATCGTATTCATCAATTCCCGTTTTGAAAATTCCGGCAATTTTTAATTTTCTTGCACGTTGACTTCCGTCAGGCTGAATAAATAAAATGATCACACTGTCATTTACATTCGCCTCTAATTGATTGGCGGTATACGCAGAAATATCAATGTCTTTGCTATAGCCCCTATCGGAAAATGAAATCCATTTTCCTTTTTCCAAAAATGAATTGAGCCTTGTAAAATCAAAGCTACTGTCAACTCCTTTCATTAAAACACTTTCAATATCATCTTTATAACGAATGATAGCAGATTTGGTAGCGTAGCGTGCCACATTTTTTACCTGTGGCATTTGTTTTAAGAAAAGTTCAAGCGAATCATTTCTTTCAATTGGTGATTCTTCAGCGATATTTGCCTGCGGAATTACATTTTGCTGAACACGAATATGGCCCCAAAAACTGAATACTTTATTACTGATCACATTTTGAAATCCATTTACAAAACTTAAAGCGACGATCATCACAGCAACGCTTATCGTGGTAGCTGTTATGGCCAGCCCGATAATGAAACGTGAGAAAGTTTTTTGTTTATTAAATGCAATCCGCCCGGCTATAAACGATGAAACATTCAAAAGGCCTAATTTTGATTTCTGTAAAACTAATTTTTTTTAAAACATTACAATGAAATCACTGAAAGTTGTTTTTATTTTCCTGATTTTTTTTGCTTCTGAAAATATATCTGCACAAATTGCCGATAGCATTTATGCAAAAAATATTAAAACGGTACGGCTTTTTGTTGCAGGAAATCAATTGACAATGCCTGTAATAAATCTTAACAGCAACGAATTACTCGAACTGGATTTTGACGATCTTGATGCTGATGTAAAATATTATTATTACACTTTTGAGCTTTGCAATAGCAATTGGACTCCCGCTAATCTCGGGCAATTTGATTACATAAAAGGTTTTACACAAAACAGAATTACGAATTATCGTTTCTCTTCGGTTGCTCATCAGAGATATACGCACTATAAGGCTCTGTTGCCCGACAGAAGCATGTATCCAACACGATCCGGAAATTATATTTTAAAAGTTTTTTTGAATGGTGATACTTCACAGTTGGTTTTTACAAAAAAATTTATGGTTGTAGATAATAAAGCAGCAATAGTAGCAAGAGTTACTCAACCATTTGCTCCGCAATACTTTCAAACATATCAAAAACTTCAATTCACTGTCGATGTAAAAGCGTTGCAATCGTTTAATGCAGCGCAACAAATAAAAGTAGTAGTGTTACAAAATTACAGATGGGACAATGCTTTGATGGATGTAAAACCAACGTTTATTCGTGGTACAACACTTGAATATAATTCTGACAACACTGCGATTTTTTCGGCTGGAAAAGAGTGGCGATGGCTCGATCTCAGAGACTTTCATTTGCAAAGCGATCGTGTATTAACGGCTGATTATAAAAACAATTCTACCGATATTTTTTTACGGCCTGATATACCTCTGGCCTCTCAAAAATATGTGTACTATAGGGACTTGAATGGAATGTCTTCAATAGAAGCCATTCGCGGAATCAATCCTTTTTTTGAAGGTGATTACGCTACTGTTTATTTTTCATTTATTCCACCTAACGGTCAGCCCTATGCGAAAAACGATCTTTATTTATTTGGTCAATTAACCAATTATGATTTTACTGATAGTCTTAAAATGACTTTCAATCCTGAAAAAGGAAAATATGAAACACATCTTTTTTTGAAACAGGGATATTATGATTACACCTACATTTCAGTTGATAAAAATAATCCTTCGATACATTCTGAATTAGACGGAAATTATTATGAAACTGAGAATCTCTACACTGTTTTGGTTTATTATCAACCATTCATAGGGCGCGCAGATGAATTGATCGGTGTGGCAACATTTGACTCAAAAGTGGAACAGCAATAGAGTTGTTTTTAAAACAATTTTGATCAGGGATTTTTAGGATGCGCCGTTTAATTTAGATTGCTTTTAGGCTCAATACAAATTATGAATAAAATTATTTTCTCTTTTTATTATTTCTATACTACCTTCAGCGCCCATTTACAAGATGAAACAAAATTTTCTTTATAATTCCTCTTTCACGGCAGTAATTTCTATTCCTGCTATTACCATTATTACAACCCGTTAAGGGTTGTACATTTCCATACCATCCATTGGGCTTCGTGCTTTCGCCACCTTCGGGTGAAACATAAAAAATTCATTTTACTAATTCAAAAAATATGCGTGTATTAAAATTTGGCGGCTCATCCGTAGCCAATGCCGAAAACATCAATAAGATTGTTTCAATCCTTAATGACCGGCTTCAAAAAGAAAAATTAGTGGTAGTTGTTTCTGCTTTAGGCGGAACAACAGATGCGTTAATTACCAGTATCGTATTGGCTTCCAAAGGGAATGATTTATACAAAGAAGAATTACAAAAGACCGAAAACCGGCACCTGGAAATGGTGAAAAAACTATTGCCTGTATCGCAACAAAGCCGTGTGTTAAGTTTGGTTAAACAACTTTGTAATCAAATCGAAGATATTTGTAACGGAGTTTATTTATTGCAGGAATTGACACCAAGAACAAAAGACCGGGTAATGAGTTTTGGAGAGTTATTGTCATCACAAATTATTTCTGCAAAGTTTCAATCAGCTGGATTTGAAAACAGATGGGTAGATGCAAGAAAAATAATTATTACAAATTCAAACTATGAAAATGCAGTAGTGGATTTTGAAGAAACAAATAAAAAAATCCAGGAGTATTTTTCTGCATCACAAGAATCTTTTTTTATCGTTCCCGGATTTATTGCTTCAGATAAAAATGGCATTACTACTACTTTAGGAAGAGGAGGATCTGATTATACTGCAGCTATCATCGCTGCAGCATTGGATGCAAGTGCATTAGAAATCTGGACTGATGTAAGTGGAATGATGACTGCCGATCCTCGTATTGTCTCTAATGCTAAGATAATTCCCCATGTACTTTATCGCGAAGCAATGGAACTTTCTCATTTTGGTGCTAAAGTAATTTATCCTCCAACCATTCAACCGGTGATGAGAAAAAATATTCCTGTTTGGGTGAAAAGCACATTTGCTCCTGAGGACAATGGAACCTTAATTGAAAATTCTTCCATTAAAAATGATAGCAGCGTGCGTGGAATATCAAGTATCAATAAAATTGCACTGTTAAGTCTTGAAGGAAGTGGGATGGCCGGAATACCTGGATTTTCAAAAAGATTATTTGAAACGCTAGCAAACGAACAAATAAACGTGATTTTAATTACGCAAAGTTCATCAGAACATTCGATCTGTGTTGGCATTGAAGAAGCAGCAGCAGAAACAGCAAAAAGAGCCGTTGACGAAGCATTTGCTATTGAGATCGAACGGATGAAAGTGGAACCTTTGATTGTTGAAAAAGATCTTGCGATCATTGCATTAGTTGGTGACAAAATGAAAAGTCATCCTGGAATCAGTGGAAAAATGTTTAGTGCTTTAGGAAAAAACGGCGTGAATGTTAGAGCGATTTCACAAGGCTCGTCTGAAAGAAATATTTCTGCAGTGATCGCAACAAAAGATGTAAAAAAAGCAGTGAATGTTTTGCATGAAGAATTTTTTGAAACCAGTTACAAACAAGTAAATTTATTTATTGCCGGCACAGGAAATGTAGGCTCACGGCTGCTTTCACAATTACTACAACAACAAAGTTATCTTCAAAAAAATCTGAAATTATTAATTCGTGTTGTAGGAATTGCTAACAGTAAAAAAATGTTTTTCAACGAAAAAGGAATCGATTTAAAAAACTGGAAAGAGCTTTTGCAAAAAAGTGAAGACATGAATCTTTCAGAATTTGTAAAGACAATTCAAACAAAAAATTTACGAAACTCCGTTTTTGTCGATGTAACTGCAAATGAAAATGTTGCTGATCAATATGAAGACATTTTGCAAAAAAGTGTTTCTGTTGTTGCATGCAATAAAATTGCTGCTTCTTCAACATTGAAACGATATGAAAAATTGAAAAACCTTGCACGCGAATTCAATGTTCATTTTCTTTTTGAAACCAATGTTGGCGCAGGTTTGCCGGTGATTGGCACTTTGAATGATTTATTGTTGAGTGGTGACAAAATAAATAAAATAGAAGCTGTATTAAGTGGCACTTTAAACTTTGTTTTTAATCATTATAATGGAACAAAAAGTTTTGCAAAAGTGGTAAAGCAGGCTCAGGACGAAGGTTATACAGAACCAGATCCAAGGTTGGATTTAGGTGGTGTGGATGTGGTAAGAAAAATAATGATACTTGCACGCGAGTCTGGCGAAAAAATTGAAATTGAAGATGTAGAAAACAATGCCTTCATGCCTCAGGAATGTATGAAAGGTTCTGTCGAAGATTTTTATAATTGTATGGAAAAAAATGAAGCACATTTTAAGAAAATCTTTGATGAAGCAAATAATGCAGGAAAAAAATTAAAATTTGTGGCCGCATACGAAAGTGGAAAAGCCAAAGTAGGTTTGCAACAAATAGATCCAAGTCATGATTTTTATCATCTTTACGGCAAAGACAATGTGGTATTGTTTTACACGAATCGTTATGTTGGCCAACCTTTAGTTGTAAAAGGCGCCGGTGCCGGTGCTGAAGTCACTGCTTCAGGCGTTTTTGCAGATATAATCAGGGCAGTGAGAATTTAAAAGAATCAAAAATGAAAGAAATAAAGATTATTGCTCCTGCAACAATTGCAAATCTCGTTTGTGGTTTTGATATTTTAGGAATGGCCTTAAAAGCTCCGTTTGATGAAATGATTTTATCATTATCAGAAAAACCGGGAATAAATATTAAACATACAGATGAGTATAATTTACCCGAAGAAGCTGACAAAAACGTGTCCGGTGCTGCATTACAGGCTTTGATAGAAGAATATAAAAAAACAATTGGATTTAATTTAACGATTCATAAAAACATAAAACCCGGCAGTGGTCTTGGTTCAAGCGCTGCAAGCTCTGCAGGTGTCGTTGTTGCTGCCAATCATTTACTTGGAAATATTTTTTCAAAAGAAGACCTGGTACGTTTTGCAATGAATGGTGAAAAAATTGCTGGTGGTGTCAAGCATGCTGATAATGTTTCACCTTGCATTTATGGTGGTGTAACGCTTATCCGTTCTATATTTCCTTTGGATATTGTTCCTTTAAACGCTCCTGATTTATTTATCACAATTGTTCACCCACAGATAGAAGTTCGCACTTCTGATTCGCGGCAAATTTTAAGAAAAGAAGTTTTGTTGAAAGACGCGATAAAACAATGGGGAAATATTGGAGGATTAATTGTTGGCTTCATGAAAAAGGACCCTGAACTAATTGGCCGTTCTATGGAAGATGTAATTATTGAACCGGTAAGAAGTATTTTGATTCCTGGTTTTGCCGAAGTAAAAAAAAGCTGTAAGGAAGCGGGTGCATTAGGTGGGGGAATTTCCGGTTCAGGACCATCTGTTTTCATGATCAGTAAAGATGAATCAACTGCAAAAGAAGTTGAAGAGATCATGAAGGAAATTTATGAAAAAATTGGTGTTGATTATAAAACGTATGTTACACAAATTAATCCCGAAGGCGTAAAAATAATGGAGTCAGATCAGTAAATGATGCATCCTGTTTAAAACAAAAAATATTAAATGAAATATTATAGTCTGAATACAACTTCTCCTGTTGTAAGCTTTAAAGAGGCCACCATTAAGGGTTTGGCACCTGACAAAGGATTGTATTTTCCGGAAAGTATTCCAAAACACAACAAAGATTTCTTTCAGGAAATTGATAATTTTTCTGATGAAGAAATTGCTTTTAAATTCATAGAGCCTTACATTGAAAATGAAATTCCTGAGGAAGAATTAAGAAAGATTGTTGCCGAAACAATCAACTTTCCAATTCCATTAAAAAGAGTAAATGAAAATATTTTTTCTTTAGAATTATTTCATGGCCCTACCCTTGCATTCAAAGATATTGGCGCCAGGTTTATGAGTCGATGTCTTGCATATTTCGTAAAGGATAATGATAAAAAAGTTACTGTTTTAGTTGCTACATCCGGCGATACAGGCGGCGCTGTTGCCAGTGGATTTTTTGATGTTGACGGAGTAGAAGTTGTGATTTTATATCCATCAGGAAAAGTCAGCAGTGTCCAGGAAAAACAACTGGTTACTTTAGGAAAAAATATTCGCGCACTGGAAATAAACGGAACTTTTGATGATTGCCAGCAAATGGTAAAAAGTGCTTTTTCTGATAAATATTTAAATGAGAAATTATTCCTTACTTCTGCTAACTCCATTAATGTAGCAAGATGGCTGCCACAACAATTTTATTATTTGTTCGCATGGAAACAATGGAACGATAAAAAAAATCCTCCTGTAATTTCTGTACCAAGTGGAAATTTTGGAAATATTTGTGCAGGCCTTTTAACAAACATTTCAGGCTTGCCTGTGAAACATTTTATTGCGGCTTGTAATGCAAACAAAGTGGTTCCGGAATTTTTAAAAACTGAAAAATATGAGCCGCAAAAAGCAATTGCAACTATCTCAAACGCAATGGACGTAGGCAATCCGAGCAATTTTGTCAGAATCCTTGAATTATTCAATCATCAATTTTTAAATTTAAAAAACACTTTAAGTAGCTTTAGTATTTCTGATGAAGAAACAAGAAAAACAATAAAAGAGGTTTATCAAAAAGAAAATTATTTATTAGATCCGCATGGCGCTGTTGCTTATTTCGCTTTGCATCATTATTTAAAAACCTATCACAATCAAAAAGGCTTTTTTTTAGAAACTGCGCATCCTGTAAAGTTTTTAGATGTAGTAGAACCGGTTATTCAAAAGCAAATTGAGATTCCTGAAAATGTAAGATCAATTTTGAAAAAAGAAAAATTGAGCATCAGCATGAATCCTGATTTTAAAGAATTAAAAGAATATTTATTGACGAAGTAAATAAACAACATGAAAGCACTTATATTTTTGGCAACAACACTGGTGTTAATGGCTTGCAATTCATCTGGTAAGAAAAACATTGCGCCAGCAGAAAGTTCAAACTCCAACAATCAATTTGCCACGGAAATTTCGGTTACGTTAACAGGTGGCCCGAATGCAGGAACGTATCATGTTAACAATAAAGACGCTACCTGCAGTGAAGGCCTCACGGGGAAAAATTCTTTTGGAAATCAATATTCAGAAAATGGAAGATCAGACAATGAATTATCAGATCTTCAATTGGTCATTCCTGATAAGGACTCAGCAAAAAATGGCACCAATAACTTTTTTTTGACCATTGCTTTTGGAAAATTACTACAGGGAAAATCTTATGTAATTAATAGCGGATCTACATCCATGTCTTCAAAAAAATCTGGCAGCGGCAAAGCAACTCTTACTGAATCAGGGGGAACCAAAACTGTTGTTATTGAAGGAAGAACTGATGATGGAATTGGTATTTCTGCAATTGTCACATGCCATAGTCTTGTAACTACAGGACAATAGTTTGTGCCTTTTAAAAATTCGTAATTATTTGTTCTCTTACTGTCTGTTATTATCTTAATTCTGCAAAACGGCTTCGCTTTTTTTGCTTGAAACATCCGTAAATTCTCTGATCATATCTTCAATCGTCTTACCGCATTTAAAAAAGCTGGTAATTTTTCTAATCACACCTTCCACCAATGCATCAGGACAACTGGCGCCGCTGGTGATTAAAATTTTAACAGGCTTTTTATCCGGCAAATAGGAAAGCGTTGTCACTTCTTCTTTCCGATGCATCTTATAATGTTTTATTTCTTTTGAAGAAATTATTTCTTCTTCAGAACGAATAAAATAGGTTGGCAATTTTACTTCACACAATTCTACCAAATGCGAGGTGTTGGAACTATTATAACCACCCAAAACAATTGCAAGATCCGCAGGCGTATCAAGCAAAGCATAAACGGCACCCTGGTTATCATTTGTTGCATAACAAAGTGTATCCCTTGTATCAGCAAATCTTTCAGAAATATTTGATTCATTTAAATCAAATTTCCTCATGATCGTTTCTTTCAGAAATTCCGCGATCTGTTGCGTATCGCTTGCCAGCATTGTTGTCTGATTTACTACACCAATTCTTTGCAGATCAGTCTCCACTTTAAAACCTTCCGAATATTGTCCGGCGAATTGTTTATAGAATTTTTCAGGATCTTTTGTTCCAAGAATATAAGAAGCTAATCCAACCGCTTCCTTCATATCTTTTACAACAACCGTTGGCGAATGAACCGCGCTGTGGCTAAAGGTTGCACGCGTTTCTTCGTGCTGAGGTTTTCCGTGAACCACAACGGTGTAATTATTTTTTGCAATGGCTTGAGCGCGGTTCCAAACTTTTTCTACAAAGGGACAAGTTGTATTATATTGTTCTATTTCGACGCCTGCCTGTAAAAGTTTTTGTTCAATCTGCAACGTTGTTCCAAATGCAGGAACTACAACAATATCGCCGGGGCAAAGCTGCTCAAAAGGAATTAAGGTGTTTCCTTTTGTATCCATCAAAAACTGTACTCCCCTGCTTTTCAGATCATCATTCACCTGCGGGTTGTGGATCATTTCACTAAGCAAATAAATTCTTTTATCAGGATTTTCTTCAACAGTTTTAAAGGAAATTTCAATGGCATTTTCAACACCATAACAAAAGCCAAAATGCCTTGCCAGATAGATTTGCACTTCTCCAAAATCCAAAACGCTTGGGCTGAAATCTTTCTTTAATTTATCATCAAATTTTCGCCTGTTTTTTATCGCAGTAATCAGTGAGCTTCGGTAAAAAACAGGCACATCGAATTTTTTCATATACGGCTCATTTCCTGCCAAAGTTACAACCTACATTCAAAGCAAATAAGCTGTAAAAAGAATTATGATTACTTTTATTCTTAACGAAATGACAAATATATGGCAGGAAAGAAGATCAATCACAGTCATCCAAAATGGAGTTATTCTACTAATATTTATGAAGTAAATGTGAGGCAATACACGCCGGAAGGCACTTTCAACGCTTTTTCAAAACATCTTCCAAGATTAAAAGATATGGGCGTCCAGGTTTTGTGGTTCATGCCAATTACACCGATCAGTGAGAATGGCCGGCTCGGTACATTAGGAAGTTATTATGCAGCAAAAGATTATGAAAAAATAAATCCTGAATTTGGAACGAAGGAAGATTTTAAATCGCTGGTAAAAGAAGCGCACGAAATGGGCTTTAAAATCATTCTTGATTTTGTTGCTGATCATACCGGAAATGATCATCCGTGGGTGGCAGAGCATCCGGAATATTTTATCCAGGATGAAAACAAAGAGATCGTTCATCCGCATGGCTGGTCAGATGTTTCTCAACTGAATTATGAAGTTCCAAACGTCTGGAAAAAAATGACTGATGTTTTAAAATACTGGATCACTGAATATGACGTTGATGGTTTCCGTTGCGATATGGCCCATCTTGTTCCTCTTGATTTTTGGGCTCATGCAAAAAAGAAAACTGCCAAATTAAAAGATGATCTTTTTTGGCTCGGTGAATGCGAAGTACCCGAATACCACAAAGTTTTTGATGCTACTTATACCTGGAAATGGATGCATGCTTCTGAAGATTTTTATCATAAAAAAATCAGTTTACAATCCATGCTTACCATATTGTACAGATCAAACATTGAATTCCCTTGTGATGCCCAACGTGTCTACTTTACATCGAATCATGATGAAAACAGCTGGAATGGAACAACAGCGGAAAAATACGGAAATGCATTAAAATTATTTGCCGTTTTTTCATGCACCTGGAACGGAATTCCTTTGATCTATTCGGGTGAAGAATTGCCGAATTTTAAAAGGTTGAAGTTTTTTGAAAAAGATCAGATCGACTGGAATCCAAATGTGGAGCTTCACACATTCTATAAAACATTACTGACCCTGAAATCCAACAATAAATCATTAAGAGCCGGCGATCCGGATGTCATTAATAAACTCATTTCTCATCCTGATGATCCGCATATATTTGCTTATCTGCGCGAATATAAATCGTCGCAGGTATTCGTAATTTTGAATTGTTCGGACGATAATTTAAATTTTATTGTGAAAAATGTTTTTGGAGTTTTTCGCAATGTTTTTGGTGGAGAGGATGTGAATTTTGATACAAACAACACCGTTTATTTAAATGCGTGGGGCTATCTTGTTTTTGAAAGAGTACAAATGTTGTCAAAAGATAGCGAGCTTTATGACAAAGACATTCCATCCTTTTAAAAAAGCTTTAAACGTCTTTCCAACTTCCACCTTTTTCACTTTCGATCCCATTTTCTTTTAGCAGCTCAAACGCTTTCACATGGCGGCTTCCACCGCCACATACTAAAACGATTGGGGCTTTTATTTTTTTTATTTCATCTAGTCTTTCACCCATTTCATTTAACGGAATATTGATGCTTTTCTTTGCGCGCTCTTTTTCAAATTCATCCGGCCTTCTTACATCAATCACAACTTTTTTTACCGCTTTAGCTGTTTTCATATCATTTATTTTCTGTAAAATTAAAAATCGATCTATTTATTTGTTCACTATTCAGCCGACAAAAAAATAAAAATAAAATTTGAAGGTTAAAATTAAAATAAGAATTAGACGTTATGTAGATTAACCAATGAAAATCAGTACATTTGCAACATTATTCTCCTACTTAGCAGACTGGATCCTCTTAAAAAGCTCATCAAGTCATAGGTTGTTGAGCGTACAAACAAAACAAACTTTCAGAAACTATTTTTTTCAGAAAAGTTATCATTTACATTAAAACAATAAAATTGTTATTTAAAGAATTGTATTTAATAGCGCCCATTTTGAAGGCGCTCGAAACCGAAGGTTATACAGAACCAACACCCATTCAGCAGCAATCTATTCCTCATATTCTTCGTGGCAAAGATCTTTTGGGCTGTGCTCAAACAGGCACAGGGAAAACAGCGGCTTTTGCAATACCTATTTTGCAAAACCTCATGCTGCAGCAAAAGGAAAACGAAAATAATTACAACATCAAAGCGTTGA
>Ga0157371_10004855_pt1 | contig 11558 bp, 10 predicted proteins | sample C45metaG_FD_113462 | JGI IMG/M metagenome (GOLD analysis project Ga0157371, IMG submission 113462) | Corn rhizosphere microbial communities from Kellogg Biological Station, Michigan, USA - C4-5 metaG | ecosystem: Host-associated > Plants > Roots > Rhizosphere > Soil | place: USA: Michigan... | reverse complement strand
ATCAAAACCGGCACCAATTGATGGCTTGCACCAAGAATCATCATCGTTCCCCATCCCAATGCCATAAGATGTGTAATGGCGAGCGTTTGAGGATGAAAATAATGTTGAAAAAAGGCAGGTGTAGAAAAAATTAATAAAAGAGCAGCGGTCAAAAAAGAAATTCCGGCATACAAGTAAAATGGTAAAACAACTTTGTAAGAAGTGTTTTTTGTAAGGCTGGTATTTACAGATCCGGGAAACATTTTAGTCTTTAAAAATCAACAGGCGTACTTCATTTGGCGCCATCTCTTTTATTCGATAATCAAATTTTCTTTCTCTTAATTCAGGCAATAAAAAAACCGGAATTCTTTTATGGTAGACAAACAAAGCTTTGTCATCCGACAACTTTTCAATCTCTTGTAAAATCGTCATCATCGGCTGTGGCATTTCTAATTTCCTCACGTCAACAGTTTGCATTTTGCCTTCAAACTTTTGTAGCAATTCGTTCCAGCCTCTTTCGCTATTTTCCTCTTCATTTATTTCTGCAACAGAATCGTTGCTTTTATAAAAGTATGTTTCTACTACCTGGTCGTCCAATATGTCTGTAAACGATTCAAATCCTTGTTTTTTCAGTATAGAAATCAGCGGAGTAGGTTCAAAGCTATTGATGATTTTGAGTGCGCCACCTTTAGGAACAGTTTTTACTTTAGAAACTATTAATGAAAGCGGATCTTCACCGGCATCAATAATGGGACGCACGTCCAAATCAACAATTTGTTCAGTTTTGATAGAATTAAAAAAAGCAGGTAGTTTTGGTTTTTCTTTACCGCTTTCCGGCACAGTCTCCCTATCGATTTCAAAACCTAATGGTTGTAGTTTTTCAAAAAAAATTTCTGCATCTAATCCCGCAATTTTAGAAGCCATTCCAATACTTGTTCGGGAAGCCATCAGTTTTCGCAATAATGGATTTCGCAATTTTTCAAATTTGGAATTCAGGCTGATAATCGCGTCGAGCGCAGCAGGATTTTCTTTTAATATTTTTGATATTTTAGTATTTGAGTTTATAATCATTTTTCCAAGAATTAAAACAGCAGCTTTTTTTAATTACCGAACAAGCTGCTGTTTCAGATTTCTAACCTTTAAATAATTGAGTCTGATCCTCACCCAATTCCCATTGCTCTTGACAATTAAATTAGCTTAGATCTTAATTTTTTTCTAAGTCCAGTGCTTTTGGAAAGAGAATATTGTTTTCAAGATGAACATGAATATGTAAATCATTTTCAAACTCATCCAATGTTTTAAACAAATAAGAATAGCTGGCGCAGGCATCTTCAGGCAATGCATAATTATTACTGATTTCCCTGATTTTATCCATATTATTTCCAACTACTTCATGTTCCATTTCCATCATATTAATAGGAGTTTCTACGGAGTCGAGATTTCCGTATTTCACTTTTCCGTTTCCATTATTTTTCGAGGAAACCAATTGTTTTACATAAGGGAATAAAACCGTTTCCTCTTTCACCATGTGAGAAGACATTTCATCACAAACTTCCTGTGCAAGTTTATTTATTTCGAACAATTCGGGATGATGGCTGCCATGAACTTTGGCCACCTTTTCTGCATAATTTCTTAAATCCGGAATTGTTTTTTTCACATAGCTATGATGCGTGTTAACGATGTAATCTGCTAGAAAATCAAGGCTCCAATCATTGTAGGGTAATGGCCTGGCAGTAAAAGAACTTTTTTCGCTGTTTTGCAATTCATGTTCTACCTTGGTTACATCTAGTCCCTTTTCTGCACATGCTTCTTTAACCGTTTTCTTTCCACCGCAACAAAAATCCAAACCATACTTTTTAAATACCTCCGCTTTGCGCAAATCCTTTGCAGCAATCTCTCCAAGTGTTTCATCTGCTGTTCCTTCAGCCCTTTTTGAAATTTTTACCCGCCACAATTTTGGGCCCTGTTCGAGATATTCCCAGATAAAAATATTTCCTCTTTCACCGAGCAATTGATAATACAACGGCTTCGGATCATGATCATTGTGAATGGTCAAACTCTCGCCTGCTTTTAACTCATCAAATCTTACAAATATGGTGGGATGTTTTAGTTTCGGTTCAATTTCTGTAACATTTAAAATGTTTTCTTTTTTATTTGTGATTTCCCGGAAATGATCGGTAGAATTGTTGAAATTATTTTTAGTAATTTTTATTCTGAATAGTTCCGGTCCTTGTTCCAGGTATTCCCAGCCAAAAACATTTCCATGAATGTTTTCTAATTGAAACCGTAGGGGTTTTGGATCATGATCATTCTGCAATATAAAGCTTTCACCGGGTTTCAACTGATCAAAGCGATTAAAAATTGAAGCGTGCTTTACAGAAGGATGCAATAAAGTGGCGTCCAGAATCTCACTCTCTTTTTCCAGTTCTTTCTTTTTGGTAATTTTCACGCGCCATAATTCCGGGCCTTGTTCCAAATATTGCCATGTAAAAATTTCACCTCTTTCAGCCGATAATTCATAATAAAGAGGTTTCGGATCGTGATCATTATGGAGGATCAGGCTTTCACCGGAAATCAATTCATCAAATCTTACAAAAATGGTTGGATGCTTTAATCTCGGTTCTAATAAAGTAACGTTTAAAATATTTTCATTATCCAGAGTTGTTTCCATGTCGGTTTTTTTTAAATAAATAAATGAAGACAAAGGTAAAAGAATTTTTAATAAAAGTATTAAAGTACTTTTATTATTTTAAAAATGTAATTTACAGGCAAAGGATTTATTTCGCATTTAGTAAAGTATTCCATGAAATTTCTTCTCCTTTCAATTTCTTCATTGCTTCTTCAAATTTCAGTTGATCGTCGAAACAGGCAATGTTTCCGCCCATGGGAGAATGCAAATCAGGGCTTTTTAAAAGAAAGGCTTTAGAGGCGGGAATAAAATTATGAGGTTCTTCAAAATTGACAACAAAAACTTCCTTGATATCCTTCTTCTCAATCCACCCGGATTTAATAAATCCCAAAACACAATGCATATCATCAAACTTAAAGGCCTTATCTTTTTTATTTATAATTTCCGCACCAAAGTGCTCATTAGAAATTGCCATTTTACAAAAATCACAGGCATCCTTTCCAAGTATGATTGGCTGAGGCGTTGTATTACAGGACAAAAAACTGAAGATTAAAAAGCATAAAAACAGGAAAGGGAGGACTTTACTTGTGCTCATTGTTAGTGGTTTAAAAAGTAATTAATAGAAGCAATAAAATGGATGCGGGCGATAAAAATATCGCCCGCAGTGTATAAAAAATATGTATTCGTAGTAAATTATTTTACACCGTCATTCTTTCTCATGAACTCAAGAACTTCACGCGCCTGATCATCGGTTAAATTTTGGTTTGGCATACGAACCATACAAATTTCAAGCATTGCCTGGGCTTTTGGATCTTTGTCAAGCATATCATCTGTATTTGTTACAAAATTTAAAATCCATTCTGGTCTGTGTCTTTTAGTAACGCCTTTCCATCCCGGGCCAACCAATCTTTCATCTGTCAGCTTATGGCAGGAAGAGCATTTTAATTCATAGATTTTGTGTCCTTCTTCTGCTTCATGTGGGTCTAGTTTATCACTCAGTTGCACGTCGTGGAATTTACCTTCACCGCGATTGGGATCATAAGTTGGATTGCCGTTTGCTGTTGTTGCAGATGTGTCATCGGAAGCGGACGTAGCTTCCGTAGAATCTGCCGAGGCAGTACTATTATTTTCATTGCTGCTGGAGCCATTGCAGGCAAAAAAGATAGCAGAGGAAAAAGCCAAAGCACAGATAAGAATGATTTTTTTCATAACGATAAGTTTTAATTTGCTTTGCAATATTACAAAATCAGTTCACTTCTTTTTATGAGACTAATCATAAAGGACAGTGTTTTTTCTGATTTTAATCATATTTCATACCAATTTCCTTTCTTTTATTTTTACACACTTTCAAAAATTTTTTATCTTGATGAATATGGAGAAAGAAAAGTTCAGGACAAGAAGATGGATACAAATAGCGCTAATAAATTTTTGTGTTGTAGCGTTGGCGGGCATTACAATGAGATATAAAATTAATTTTCCTCTCAAGTTTGTAAATCAAAAACACTTATTGTATGCGCATTCCAACTTTGCCTTTATGGGTTGGGTTACTATTGCCTTAATGGTGTTAATGGTAAATTATCTTTTACGCCATAATATAGTTACCAATTATAAAAAATATAATTGGATTTTGATAACCGGCTGTATTGCGGCTTATGGAATGTTTGTTTCTTTTATCATGGAAAGCTATGGATACATCTCTATTATTTTTTCGATTCTCTCTATCGTCGTTACTTATTTTTTTATAGCTTGTTTCTGGATGGATATTCGTAAAGTAAAAGACGAATCGTATGCGGCGCAGTGGTTTAAGGCCGCATTAATTCTTATGACAATAGCCAGCGTCGGAGAAATTACACTCGCTTATTTAATGATAAACTTTAGTACCGTGCAGGATTATTATTTTGCGGCCTTATATTTTTTCCTGCACTTTCAATACAATGGCTGGTTTTTATTTGTTTGTTTCGGATTAATGTTTTCTTATTTATTTGAAAAAGAACTGCTTCATTCAGCAGATATTAACCGGCACATATTTATCATTATGGCAATAACAGTGGGACCAAGTTACCTGCTGTCAATACTTTGGCTAAAATTGCCGCGCTCATTGCATTTGCTGGCGAACATTTCAGGAATCCTGCAGTTGCTCGTATTATTTTATTTTATAAAAATTTTCCGCGTTGTTAAAAAAAATATCTCAGTAAAAATCACAAAAACATCCTGGTATTTATGGACAATGGCAGCCGTTGCTTTTATTCTTAAGATTATTTTACAAACCCTTTCTATTATTCCTTTTTTCAGCAATTACGCCTTTGGTTTCCGGCCGATAGTTATCGGATATTTACATTTATCTTTTTTAGGAATCATTTCTTTTTTTATCATCGGTTATATGAATCAGTTATTAACCGAATGGAACAGAAGTATTTCAAAAACCGGTGTCTTATTATTTGTTATCGGCGTGTTGGTTCAGGAGGTTATTCTAATGTTCCAGGGATTGGAAGTGCTTAATTTTCAAGCGTTGCCTTATGCTAATATCCTCTTATTTTATGCGGCAATTGTTATAGGAGCCGGATTAATCTGGATTGCTATTAATGTGCATAAAATTCGTCCTGAAATGCTCGGAAAAGAATAATAACAGTAAACAAAGAAATAGCAACGTTTCTTATTTAAAGTATTGCTTCCCAGGCAAATGATATGATTTAAATCATTTAAACGATTGCTATTCATCATTTTTGCAAAACTTTTTTTCTGTCATTTTTGTTACCAGTTACACATCAGCAGGAATAAATTCAACACTGTGAGGCAAAAAATATTTTAATGAAAAAGACAGCGCAAAAGCAATTGGATAATAAACCTTTTTTATCCAAAAAAAGTTTTGAGGAGCTCAACAAGGAGAATGCATTATTAAAATACCGGTTAAGCGAAATTGTGGATGAAAATGAAGATGGAAAAATTTTGCAGCTGGCCGAATATTTTCAGAATGAATTATTACTAAAAGATGAAATGCTGAAAAATTTAATGAAAAAGCAGCAGCAGTTTTCTAACCCGCGTGAACGGCACGAAACAACTGAAAGTATTAAAGCAAAACAAGAGAAACTGCAGCTTGAATTTTTAAAATTTGAAGAAGAATTTGTTCGTCTTTCAAAGGAATTTCATGAAAAACTGGTGCAACATTTATAATTTAGTTCAACATGTCATAAAGCTTTTTTTCATTTAAAACTTTTACGTAACCAGCTTCTGCTTCTATCAGTTTCTCACTTCTAAAGTCGCTTAAGGTGCGTATCAGCGATTCGGTAGTAGTTCCTGCGATGTGTGCCAGGTCTTCCCTGGAAATATGAATAATAAAGTCCTTATTGCCTTCTTCCTTATATTTTTTCGATAAAGTTAGAATTGAATCAGCGACTCTTTTGCGAAGCGAATTGTAAGCGAGGTTAATAAGCTGCTCCTCCTTTTCAGAAACATTATGAGCAAGAAGTTTGATAAATTTTTGTGCAACTTTTTTATTGTTATTGACAAGAATTTCAAAATCCTGGCGGCCAATGATGCTGATCTCACTTTCTTCCAAAGTCTCCGCATTTTCTTTATAAACCGAATTTTCAAGAAGTGCATTGTAGCCAAAAAAATCGCCTTCATTATATAAACTGATCGTCAGCTCTTTTCCAATTTCATTCACTTTATAAGTCCTTATTTTTCCTGAAATCAGATAATACAAGCTATGCGGATGATTGCCTTCTGAATAGATGCGCTGCTTTTTTTTATATTGGTTGATTATTTTAGAATCAGTCAATTTTTCCAGTGCGTCCTCATTTCTTATTTCATCAAAAAAAACATCCAGGTTTTTGGAAGCGTCGAAATGTTCCTTTTGAAATTTATTTTTTCGTAACCGGCTTTCGATTGCATTTAGTAATTCAATATCAGTAAAGGGCTTGGTGATATAATCATCAGCGCCCATTTCCATTCCTTTTCTAAAATCTCCACGCTCTGTTTTGGCCGTAAGAAATATAAAAGGAATACTTTTTAAATTTTCATTTTTCGATATCAAATGCAACAATCCATGTCCGTCTAAAATCGGCATCATAATGTCGCAAACGATCAGGTCCGGCGTCTCTTTCAGCGCCATTTCATATCCTTCTTTTCCATTAGCAGCAAGGGCCACTTCATAGCCGGCAAGTTCCAGGATTTCGCCGGTATTTTCTCTTATTTCATTATTATCTTCTACCAATAATATTTTCGTCATTGTGCAAAGATTAAATTTATTTCAGTTCCTTTATCCAATTCACTTTTTATATCAATTGTGCCATGCATCATTTCCACATACTTGCCCACGATGTGAAGCCCAAGGCCGGTTCCAGGTATATTTACAACGTTCGTTGCCCGATAAAATATTTCAAATAAATGTTCCTGATCTTTTTTAGAAATGCCCATGCCTTCATCTTTAATAGTAAATTTTAATAGATGATTTTCGACCGCAGTAGAAATAAATACCGGTTTATCTTCTGCTGAAAATTTTACTGCATTCGAAAGAAGATTTATCAAAATGTTTTTAAACAAAACTTCATCTAAAACTACCTCTGTTTTTCCTGAATGATGATAATCCACATGCTGTCCAGGCTTCAATATTTCAGCCATCTCGTTTATCTGTTGGATAATAAGTTCTTTGATATTAAAAATGGTTTCGTGCGCGGTTACTTTACCATCTTCTATTTTTCCCAAAGAAAGAAACTCATTCAAAATGTTATTCAGATTGATCACAGAAGATTTGATTCTTTGCACATGTTTATCACGCTTTGGCTGTTCTTCAGTGAGTTTATATTTTGCCAATAAGGATGCAGAAGAAAGTATCGTGCTCAAAGGTGTTCTGAATTCATGTGAAGCCATGGAAACAAATGCGCTTTTTAAATCGCCGAGATCCTTTTCTTTGTCTAACGCTTTTGAAAGTTCATCTTTTGACGCTTCTAATTTCTCCATCGTTTCCTGCAATTTTGATGTTCGTGCTTCTACCTTTTTTTCTAATTCTTCGTTCAGCGCTTCCATTTTTTTATTCATTGTAGCCAGTGCTAACCTTTGTTCACGCAGTTTATTTTGAACTTCTATTCTCGCACTGATATCACTGATAAAAGCGATTGAAAAAATTTCTTCATCGCTCGAATAGCTGCTTAAACTGATCTCCAGCGGCATTTCCGTTCCGTCTTTTTTTACCCCAAAAAGATCACGTCCCATTCCCATCGGCCTTGTTTGTGGATGTTGCATATAAACATCACGATCATGAACATGCTGATGATGATACCTTTTTGGTATCAGGATTTCAACCTTTTTCCCAATGATTTCATCGGCGCTTGAATAGCCAAATTGCCGGACCACGAAATCATTTGCCAGCGTAATATCTCCGGTTTGATTTATCACAAGAATACCTAATGAAGCATTTTGAAATATTGCTTTAAATTTTTCCTGTTCGCGCCGAAGTTGTTTATCCATCTGCAATTTTTTTTGTAAAGAAAAACAAAGTTCTTATAAAAAGAATGAAATAGAAACTTCAGCTGAGTATGATGCAACTCATATATTTTTCTGATTCACATTAGAGCGAGCAACAAAAATGCACAGCAATTTTGTTCTATATTTTTTAAACTTATAGTCAAATGAAAACTAAATTAAACAAGCGATATGTAATGTCTGCCATTTTATTTTTTGCTGTAATTATTTTTTGTAATGAAAATTTATTTGCACAAAATGAAAACGAAGAATTAAAAATAAGTCTTCAATTAAGACCGAGGGCCGAAATGAGAAACGGGTTGTTTACTCCAATATTAGAAGGACAAAAACCGGCAACCTTTATTGGTCAAAGAAGCCGTATTGGATTGAATTATTCAAAAAACAATAAACTGAAAATCGGGTTAAGTACACAGGTAATAAATGTTTGGGGAAACGACGCGCAGGTGCAAGTTACCGCCAACGATATTTCGCTTTATGAAGCCTGGGCGCAACTGTATTTTACTCAAGAATGGAGCATAAAAATAGGCCGCCAGGTCTTCTCTTATGACGATGAAAGAATTCTTGGATCATTGGACTGGAATAACGCTGCGCGTAAGCATGACGCGGCTTTGCTTGCTTTTGAAAAAGATAAATTTGTAGCAAACTTAGCGGCTGCTTTCAATCAAAATGCAGAAAAAGTGACCGGCGATTTTTTTGATAACTCTATCAGTCAGCCTTATAAATCAATGGAATTTTTATGGCTGAAATATCAATTTTCAGATGCCTTTTCTGCTTCTGCGCTGGCAATGAATCTTGCCTTCCAAAACAGGATTGATTCTTCTGTTTCATTTTTGCAAACGCTTGGCGGAAATCTTTTTTACAAAAAAGAAAAAGTGAATTTCTCCGCAACCTACTATTATCAAATGGGCAACAACGCACACAAAAATTCTTTGCGGGTAAAAACAAATGCATGGATGGCCTCTGCTAAAGCCGATTATAATTTTACAAAGAATTTCGCTGCCACAGTTGGAAGCGATTTTTTATCTGGCAAGGATATGAATTCTTCTTCCGGAAACATTTCTTATTTCAATCCACTTTATGGAACACATCACAAATTTTATGGAACAATGGATTATTTCTACGTTTCCAGCAGCCACGATAATGTCGGCCTTTGGGATGCTTATGTGAATCTGAATTTCAATTCTTCTAAAAAACTGAACTGGCAATTAGCGCTTCATAATTTTGAATCAGCAGCTAAAGTGGTAAATTATTCCGGTGGAAAGGCCAGTCCTGAGTTAGGAAATGAAGCCGATATTTCTTTTAAATATGAGGTCATGAAAGAAGTAAAGTTAACGGGTGGCTACTCTCAAATGCTTGTGCACAATTCAATGAAGTATGTAAAAAACATTTTACCCAATCAAAGCATGAAACCCGTTCAGAACTGGGCTTGGCTTTCCATAAATATTAACCCGGATATCCTGATTTTTAAATCTAAATAAAGTTTCCGGTGAAGAAAATGGTGGCAAAAAATTCTTTAAGAAAATTCCTAGTAAATCAACAAATAATGGGAATTTATCTGTTTCGTTTTTTAGAAAGGGCATTATTGTTGTGCGGTAGACAAACTTTTAATCCTTTTACAAATATGAGCAAAGTCATATTGCCTGATGACTTTGATTATTTTTTAAGAAATGAATCAAACTGAAATTTGCCCTACACTTTTAAGGAGTATTTGAACAAAAAATAAAAAAATTTAAACCAAAAACCATGATACAAATTTCGAAAAAACACTTTTGTGTGAAAGGCCTTCTTGCAGCATTTATGCTGTTGCCATTAACTTTTTTCATGTTTTCCTGCAAAACAAATTCAGGAAATACTGCTGATGAAAGTAAAATTGACACTGTACTTACAGGAACCGTTACTGCAGAATTAACGACAGCACCAAATGTTCCAAAACCATTGACATATACTTCCCCTAAAAAAGTAATGGTGCAATTAGAAACCATCGAAAAAGTAATGCCGATTTCTGATAGTTCCGAATATACTTTTTGGACATTTGGCGGCCATGTTCCCGGAAATTTTATAAGAGTAAGACAAGGCGACCTGGTTGATTTTACTTTAAAAAATGCTCCTGAAAGTAAGATGTCACACAGCATTGACCTTCACGCTGTAATTGGCCCTGGCGGTGGTGCAGATGCAACTTCAACTGCTCCCGGACAATCCACTCATTTTCAATTTCGCGCTTTGCATCCGGGACTGTATGTATATCATTGCGCTACCGGCCCGGTGCCTTTGCACATTGCTAACGGAATGTACGGTTTGATTTTGGTAGAGCCACAAGGCGGCTTGCCAAAAGTAGATAGAGAATATTATTTGATGCAGGGAGATTTTTATACAAAAGGAAAATACAACGCTCCAGGTTTGCAGGATTTTGATGAAACAAAAGCACTGGCAGAAAATCCGGATTATGTGGTTTTTAATGGAAAGGTTCGCTCTACAACAGGACCAAATGCTCTTCAGGCTAAGGTTGGAGAAACCGTGAGATTATTTGTTGGAAATGGTGGCCCGAACCTGGTTTCTTCTTTCCATCCGATCGGACAAATTTTTACAACAGTGTATACAGAAGGTGGTACCGAAGTAAATCATGACGTACAAACAACATTGATACCTGCCGGAGGAGCTACAATTGTGGAAATGAAAATGCAGGTTCCGGAAGTAATTAACCTTGTGGATCACTCTATTTTCCGCGCATTCGACAAAGGCGCTATCGCACAAATAAAAGTAACCGGAGCGGAAAACCATTCTATTTATGAGAAGTTGAAAAAATAAATCCGACTGATAAAATGAAATATTTTCTGACCATCCTTATGATAACCACTTTCTTCTGTGCCGCAAATGCGCAGAAGAAAGTGGCTTTTTCTGAAAAGAAAATGATAACGGTTCCGGCAGGGAATTATCAACCTTTTTTTATTACTCAGAATAACAAACCGGTTCCTGTAGCGGCTTTCAAGATGGATGAAACGGCTGTAACAAATGCAGAATTCCTGGAATTTGTAAAGGCAAATCCTGAATGGAGAAGGTCAAAAGTGAACCACCTGTTTGCAGATACTAACTATTTAAGGCATTGGCAAAGTGATTTATCGATTGGCGAAGCGAATAAAAAAATCTATAATTCGCCGGTAGTGAATGTTTCATGGTTTGCAGCAGAAGCGTATTGCAAATGGAAAAACAAAAAGCTTCCAACTATTGCGCAATGGGAATTAGCGGCGAAAGCAGCGCCGAAAAATTTTAAATATAATTCTGTTACTGATTTTATTCTCGACTGGTACACAAAGCCAAACCCGCCGGTACTTCCAAATGTAAAATCCACTTATAAAAATGAATATGGATTGTATGATATGAACGGCTTGATTTGGGAATGGACATTTAATTTTAATAGTTTTATTGCCTCAAGGGATTCACGAGGAAATGATGAAGATGAATTGAAGAACTT
>Ga0157371_10004854_pt1 | contig 11559 bp, 7 predicted proteins | sample C45metaG_FD_113462 | JGI IMG/M metagenome (GOLD analysis project Ga0157371, IMG submission 113462) | Corn rhizosphere microbial communities from Kellogg Biological Station, Michigan, USA - C4-5 metaG | ecosystem: Host-associated > Plants > Roots > Rhizosphere > Soil | place: USA: Michigan... | reverse complement strand
CGCCCAGGTGCTGATCTGCTCCGAGATCGGCAGTGAAGGCCGCAACTTCCAGTTCGCCCATCACCTGGTGCTGTTCGACCTGCCGGCCCACCCGGACCTGCTGGAGCAGCGCATCGGCCGTCTGGACCGGATCGGCCAGCGCCACACCATCCAGCTGCACGTGCCCTATCTCGAAGGCAGCCGCCAGGAGCGCCAGTTCCAGTGGTACCACCAGGCGCTGAACGCCTTCCTGGCCACCTCGCCCACCGGCAGCGCCCTCCAGGCACGCTTCGCCAGCGAACTCGACGAGCAGCTGGCCGGTGGCGACGACGCCACCTGGCAGGCGCTGCTGGAACAGGGTGCGCAGGCACGCGCCGCCCTGGAAACCGAACTGCACAATGGCCGTGACCGCCTGCTGGAACTCAACTCCTCGGGTGCCGGTGCCGGCGAGCAGCTGGTCGAGGACATCCTCGAGCAGGACGACCAATTCGCCCTGCCCATGTACATGGAAGAGCTGTTCAACGCCTTCGGCATCGACAGCGAAGATCATTCGGATAACGCCCTGATCCTCAAGCCCAGCGAGAAGATGCTCGACGCTGGCTTCCCCCTGGGCGACGACGAAGGCGTGACCATCACCTACGACCGCAACGTGGCGCTGGTCCGCGAGGACATGCAGTTCCTGACCTGGGAGCACCCCATGGCCCAGGGCGGCATGGACCTGGTGCTGTCCGGCTCCATGGGCAACACCGCCGTGGCGCTGATCAAGAACAAGGCGCTCAAGCCGGGCACCGTGCTGCTGGAGTTGATCTACGTCAGCGAGGCGGTGGCGCCACGCGCCCTGCAACTCGGTCGCTACCTGCCGCCGCTGGCCATTCGCTGCCTGCTGGACGCCAACGGCAACGACCTGGCCGCCCGGGTGGCCTTCGAGACCCTCAACGACCAGTTGGAAAGCGTACCGCGCGCCAGTGCCAACAAGTTCGTCCAGGCCCAGCGCGACGCCCTGGCCAAATTGATCGGCGGCGGCGAAGGCAAGGCCCTGCCCCGCCACGAGGAACGTGTCGCCAAGGCGCGCCAGGCGTACCTCTCGGGCATGGACGAAGAGATCGCCCGCCTGGAAGCCCTGCGCGCGGTCAATTCCAGCGTCCGCCAGGACGAGATCGACCGCCTGCGCCAGCAACGCGAAGAGGGCCTGACCTACCTAGACAAGGCCTCGCTGCGCCTGGAAGCCATTCGGGTGTTGGTGGCGGGCTGACGCTCCTCAGCCAGTCCGAATCGCGGCCATGGCGGTCCGCCGATGCAGCCGCCCCTACAGGAGCATCGCTTCCTGTAGGAGCGGCCCATGGCCGCGATTGGTTTCATGACAATGCCCTGCATGGTGACGGGGTTGGCTAGGTCCGTAGCGTGGAAAACGGCGCAGCCTTTTCCACTGATACTTCGTGATTCGAGGGCGCCCTCACCCCAACCCTCTCCCGAAGGGAGAGGGGGCTATCCGAGCGAGCGTTCCGCTTCATCAGCGCCGGCAAGCTCGTGAGTTGAGAAGGCCTTATCCTCGAAGCCCAACGGACGGACTCGAACCCAGCGCGTTGGGCTACGCTGGCGCTCAACCCAACCTGCGGAACCGCTCAACCCCGTAGCGTGGAAAACGGCGCAGCCTTTTCCACTGATATTTCTTGGTTCGGGGGCACCCTCTCCCGAGGGGAGAGGGAGCTATCCGAGCGAGCGTTCCGCTTCATCAGCGCCGGCAAGCTCGTGAGTGGAGAAGGCCTTATCCTCGAAGCCCAACGGACGGACTCGAACCCAGCGCGTTGGGCTTCGCTGACGCTCAACCCAATCTAAGAACTGCTCAGCCCCGTAGCGTGGAAAACGGCGCAGCCTTTTCCACTGATATTTCTTGGTTCGGGGGCACCCTCACCCCAACCCTCTCCCGAGGGGAGAGGGAGCTATCCGAGCGAGCGTTCCGCTTCATCAGCACCGGCAAGCTCGTGAGTTGAGAAGGCCTTATCGTCGAAGCCCAACGGACGGGCTCGAACCCGCCGCGTTGGGCTACGCTGGCGCTCAACCCAACCTGCGGAACCGCTCAACCCCGTAGCGTGGAAAACGGCGCAGCCTTTTCCACCGATACTTCGTGATTCGGGGGCACCCTCACCCCAACCCTCTCCCGAGGGGAGAGGGGGCTATCCGAGCGAGCGTTCAGCTGCATCAGCCCAGGCAAGCTAATGATCGGTCGCCGCGCCCAGGCGTAGGTGGGGCTGAGACAGCTCCATCGTCGAAGCCCAACACACCGCTGTCGCCGGATAACTCCTGTTGGGCTTCGCTTACGCTCAACCCAACCTATACGTCGATCACGCCGCCAGGGTCGCGCCGCCGTCCACCACGATGTCCTGCATGGTGATATGGCTGGCCAGGTCCGAGGCGAGGAACAGCACTGTGTTGGCGATCTCGTCGGGCTGGGCGATCTTGCGTAGCGGGATGCCCAGCTTGAAGTCCTCCGGCAAGCCGTCCACCAGGCGCTGATAGCCCTCGGGCGAGCCGAGCATGCCAGCCAGCATGGGGGTCGCCGTGGACCCCGGCGAGACCACGTTGCAGCGCACGCCCGAGCCCGCCAGTTCCAGGGCCACGCAATGGCTCAGGGACACCAGCGCCGCCTTCGAGGTGCAGTAGCCGGCCATCTGCAGGCGCGGTACATGGGCGGCGTTGGAGGCGATGTTGACGATGGCGCCCTGGCCCTGGGCCTTGAACAGCGGCACCAGTTGGCGGAACAGGTAGAAGGGCCCGGAGACGTTGACGTCCAGCAGCGCCTGCCAGTCGTCCAGGCTCAGGCTGTCGCTGGTGCCCAGGCGCAACACGCCCGCCCCGTTGACCAACACGTCCAGCCGGCGCTCTTCGGCCAGCAGGGCCTGGCAGACCGCTTCCACCTGGACCGCGTCAGCGACGTCCAGCAGTTGGGTGCGAAAGGGATAGTCGCTCTCGGCGAACTGCCGGTCCAGACCGACCACCTCGGCGCCCGCCGCCTGGAAGCGGCGCGCCACCTGCAGGCCGATGCCCTGCCCCGCGCCGGTCACCCAGACACGCTTGCCGGTGAAATCCAGTTGTGTCATCAGGAGATTCCTCAGACGCGGGCGCGCAGCAGGTCCAGCCAGCCCTGGAGGGTCGGCTGGGCGGCGAGATCGGCGAAGGTCACGGGCAGACCGCGCTTCTGCCAGTCACCCACCAGGGTCATGACCTGCACCGAATCCAGGCCGAAGTCGGTGAGGTTGTCGTCCAGCGCCGGTTCTTCGTCGTCGGCGTCCAGCAGCGGCTGGACCTGGGCGCGTAGCCAGGCTTCGTTGAGCGTCACTGCGCTACCGGTGACCTGGGCGGTGCTCAGGGTGCTGCCGCAGCGGGTGGCCACGTAGCGCAGCGCCATGCGGTGCTCTTCTTCGCTGAAGTCGGCCACGGCATCGCCGATCAGGAAGGCCTGGATATCTCTCATGAAGGCGTCGGTGCAGGTGGTCAGGCAGCCGATGTGGGCGTAGACGCCGCAGACGATCAACTGATCGCGGCGCCATTCGGTCATCAGGTCCTGCAAGCTGGAACGGTGGAAGGCGCTGTAGCGCCACTTGGTCAGCACCACGTCGCCATCCTTGGGGGCGAGCTCGTCCACCACCTGCTGCAGCGCGGGATCGGCCTGGGTCAGGCCCGGCCCCCACATGTCGTTGAGCAGGGCGCGGTCGGCTGGCGGCTGGTCGGTGGGCTGGGCGGTGTAGACCACCGGCACGCCCTGAGCGTCGGCCCAGGCACGCAGGGCAGCGATGTTGGCCACTACCTGGTCGATCAGCGGGCTGCTGTCACCATAGAACTCGACGAAGTAACGCTGCATGTCGTGGATCAGCAGCACGGCGCGGTCGGCCGCGGGCGTCCAGGCGACCTTGTTGGCGGGAAAGCCGTCGGGCTGGGGCAAGGGATAGGAGGCGAGACGGGGAATAGCCATGGGAAACCTTAGGAACGCTCGGTGGAAGGGGTCTGCAACTGCTCGCGCAGGCGGCGCTTGTCGATCTTGCCGACGGCGGTGAGCGGCAGTTGGTCAAGGAACTGGAAACGGTCGGGCAGCTTGTACTCGGCCACGCCCTGCTCGCGCAGGTAGCGGCGCAGCGCCACCGGTTTGAGCGCCGGGTCGCTCACCACCAGGCAGGCGCAGCTCTTCTCGCCCATCAGCTCGTCGGCGATGGCCACCAGGGCCGCATGGGTGATACCGGGATGGCGCAGCAGCAGACCCTCGATCTCGGCGGCGGCGATCTTCTCGCCGCCCCGGTTGATCTGGTCCTTCACCCGGCCGACCACCTTGAGGTAGCCAGCGGCATCGCGCTGCACCACGTCGCCGGAGAAGTAGAAGCCCTCGGCATCGAACACCTGGGCATTGTGCTCGGGGCTGCGGTAGTAGCCGCGGAAGGTGTAGGGACCGCGGGTGGACAGCAGGCCAGGCTCGCCGTCGGGCACCGGGTTGCCGTCCTCGTCGGTGATGCGCACCTCGTCATCCGGGCTCATGGGGCGGCCCTGGGTGGTGAAGAGGCGCCCGGGTTCGTCGTCCAGGCGGGTGTAGTTGACCAGGCCCTCGGCCATGCCGAACACCTGCTGCAGCTGGCAACCCAGCTCCACGGGCACGCGCCGGGCCTGGGCCTCGGCGAAGCTGGCACCGCCCACCTGCACCATCCGCAGGCTGGCGAGACGTGCGCGCTGGGCCGGGTCGGCAGCGGCCTGCAGCCAGAGCGCCACCGCCGGTGGCACCAGGGCGACCCAGTCCACCTGATGGCGTTCGATCAGCGCGAAGCAGCGCAGCGGTTCGGGATCGCGGGCCATGACCACGCAGCCCCCGGCGATGAACACGCCCAGGGCACCGGGCGAGCTGAGGGTGTAGTTGTGCCCGGCCGGCAGCGCGCAGAGAAAGCGCGTGGCCGGGGTCAACTGGCAGATCTCGACGCTGCGCCTGAGGCTGTAGTAGTAGTCGTTGTGGGTGCGCGGGATCAACTTGGGGGTGCCGGTGCTGCCACCGGAGAGCTGGAAGAAGGCCACCTCGCCAGCCGCGGTGGGCGTCAGCTGGTAGCCCTCCAGCGGGGTAGCCAGGCGCTGCTGCAGGCTGCGCGCGTCGTCGGTGCCATCCAGCAGCACCTCGCGCAGCCCGGGCGCCACTTCATGCAGCTCGGCGAGGAAGTTATCGTCGCGGAACAGGTTGTGCTCGGTGGAGGCGATCAGCAGCCGGGGCTGGATCTGCTGGGCATAGGCCAGGAGCTCCAGCTTCTGGTGGCTGAACAGGGCATTGACCGGCGCGATACCGGCCTTGAGCAGGGCGAAGAACACCACATAGAACTCGGCCACGTTGGGCAACTGCACCAGGGCCGTGTCGTGGCGACGCAACCCGGCGGCCTGCAGATGGGCGGCCAGGCGGCTGGAGCGCTCGTCCAGCTCGGCATAGCTCAGTTGGCGCTCGCCGCAGAGGATCGCCGGCGCGTCCGGCAGGGCCGCGCGGCTGCGGGCCAGGATCTCGGTCATCGGCAGGTCGAGCCAGTAGCCGAGGGCGCGATAGCGAGCCGCCAGGTCTTCCGGCCAGGGAGTGAATTCCAGACTCACGTGGGGTTCTCCTCGTCGAGCAAGCCACAGGCGGCACGCATGGTGCCCAGTTTGGCGGTGACCTCGGCCCATTCCGCCGCCGGGTCGGAGGCTTCGACGATGCCGGCACCGGCGAACAGGCGCAGCGAGTCGCCCTGCACCGTGCCGCAACGGATGGTGACCACCCACTCGCCGTTGCCCTGGGCATCGCACCAGCCGACCATGCCGGTAAACAGGCCGCGCTCGAAGGGCTCGATGCGCTGGATCAGCTGGCGCGCCGCCGCGGTGGGAAAGCCGCAGACCGCGGGCGTAGGATGCAGGCGGCAGGCGAGCTGCAGCGCCGAGGTGCGGCTGTCGGCCAATTCGCCGTCGATGGCGGTGGACAGGTGCCACATGGCATTGGTGCTGAGCAGCGAGGGCGCCTCGGGGACGTCCAGTCGGCTGCACAGGGGAGCCAGTTGCTGGCGGATGTCCTCGATCACCAGGCGATGCTCGTAGCGGTCCTTGCTGGACTCCAGCAGTTCGCGGGCGACGCGCTGGTCTTCCTGCGGATCGGCGCGGCGCTTGGCCGAACCGGCCAGGGGATTGGTATGGACGAGCGCGCCCTGCTTGCGCACCAGCAACTCGGGGCTGACCCCGACCAGCTCGCCGCCCTCGGCGGTGGGGATGCGGAATTGATAGCCCGTGGGATTCTGCCGCGCCAGGTTGGCGAGGATGGCCTCCACGTCGGCGGGCTCGGCCAGGCGGATCTCCTGGATCCGCGACAGCACCGTCTTGCTCAGCTCGCCACGGCGGAAGGCCTCGATGGCCTCCTCGACCGCCAGGCAGAAGCCGTCCGCGCTGGGCAGGTTGCGTACCTCACGCACCTGCGCCGGGGCGACCGGCGCGCTGCTGACCGGCGCCGGTCGCGCCACCCAGGCATGTTCCCGGGGCACATAGAGGCAGGAAGGCTTGGTGGTATCGAAAGGAATGGCGCCCATGATCACCGGCTCGGCGATACCGGCCTGGCGGGCGCGGGCGAAGGCCTCTTCCACGGCGTGGAGGAACAGGCTGTCTCTATGGGCGCCGCCACTGGCCGGCGTCTCGACCCGGGCACCAATGCCCCGCCCCTGCAGGACGCGGTCACCCGACTGGAACAGGAAGGCGGCCTGCTCCTGGTGCTCGGTGGCGATCTGACCGGCCACGTCAGCCCTTTTACTCGACATTTCTGTGGACCTCTACATCAAATGATAATGCTTATCAATAAACAGAAATTAACTTTTGTATCCGCGGAAGTCAATTCGTTAGCTGCCAAACGGTTTCCATCGGCATCACGCAACCCTTTGTTCTTTCTACCAAATCACCGCTGGGCGGAGCTCTTGAAGGGGCTGCCGGACAGCGCCGGCAGCCCGGGCTACGCCCGCTCGCCCTGGGCCAGCCGCGGCAGCCCTTGCTGTCGCGAGAGGCATCTTTGAAAATGAGAGTGATTATCTTACAACCGGAAGGCGTCCATGTTCAGCTTGTCGTCAATGTTTCGCGTTCTCACCACCCTGACCCTCGCCATCCTGGTACTGGGTGGCGTCGCCCAGGCGGCGGACTGGCCACGGCAGATCAGCGCCGATGGCAACCAGGTGACCGTACCGGCCAAACCGCAACGGATCGTCTCCACCAGCGTCACCCTCACCGGCTCTCTGCTGGCCATCGGCGCACCGGTGGTGGCCAGTGGTGCCACCTCGCCCAACAACAGGTTCGCCGATGACCAGGGTTTCCTGCGCCAATGGGGCGAGATCGCCAAGCAGCGTGACGTGAAGCGGCTGTACATCGGCGAGGCCAATGCCGAAGCCGTGGCCGCCGAGGCGCCGGACCTGATCCTGGTCAGTGCCGCCGGCAACGATTCGGCGCTGCGCCTGGTCGATCAGCTCAAGGCCATCGCCCCGGTGCTGGTGGTGGGCTATGACAATCGCAGCTGGCAACAGGTGGTGGAGCTGCTCGGCCAGGCCACCGGCCGTGAGGACGCCGCCGCCAAGGTGGTCGCCGACTTCGACCAGCGCGTCACCGACCTCAAGGCGCGTCTGCAACTGCCGCCGCAACCGGTATCGGCCTTCGTCTACAACCCGGCGACCCGTCAGGCCAATCTCTGGACCGCCGCTTCCTCCCAGGGTCAGTTGCTGGAAAGCCTGGGCTTCAAACTCGCGGCGCTGCCGGCCGGCCTGGCGACGGGCCACAGCCAGGGCCAGCGCCACGACATCCTTCAGCTGGCCGGCGAAAACGTCGCCACCGGCCTTAATGGCCAGACCTTCCTGCTGTTCGCGGCGGATGCCAAGGAGGCCGAGGCGGTACGCAGTAATCCCTTGCTGGCGCACCTGCCGGCGGTCAAGGACAACCGCGTGGAAGCCCTGGGCGCCGAGACTTTCCGCCTCGACCCCTACAGCGCCAACCTGCTGCTGGATCGCCTGGAAAAGCGGTATGCCAAGCCCTGAGAAGGGCACCCGTGGAAAACGCTGCGCGGTTTTCCACGCTACGGTTGGTGCCAGTGCCGTCATGGCGGTCCGCCGATGCGGCCGCTCCTACAGGCTAGCCGGTATCTGTAGGAGCGGCCCATGGCCGCGATCAGTCTTGTCCATCGCTGATCGCCGTATGCACCCATGAAAAACGCCGTGCGGTTTTACACGCTAGGCGCCCAGGCTTTCGGCCCGGCGCAGACCGCTGGCCAGCGCCCAGCAGAGAGCGGCCACCCCGGTGGCGACCAGACCGAAGACGAACGCCGCCTGCGCCGGCAGCAACAGGCTGGCCAGGCCGCCGAACAGCGCCGCGCCAATGGCCTCGCCGCCGATGTTCTGGGCGGTCCACAGGGCATTGATGCGCCCCAGCAGGCGATCCGGGGTCAACCTCTGGATCAGCGCGTACTGCACCAGGGAATTCAGCGCGCCCAGATAGCCGAACAGCACCAGGCACAGCGCTGACAGCCAGAAGCCAGGCAACAGCGCGAAGACCGCCACCGCCAGAAAGGTGGCCACCGCCGTCATCAGCAGGGTACGTCCGGGGCGTGGCGCCTGGTTCAGTCGACCACTGGTGAGGGCGCCGAGGGCGGCGCCCAGGGGCGCGGCGGCATACAGCCAGCCCAGGTGTCCGGTATCCAGTCCCCAGCCCTCCCCCAGCGACGGATAGAGCACCCGCACCGCATTGGCCATGGTCACCAGGGCCCCGACCAGGGCCACCGCGCCCAGCAGTCGATTCTCGAAGAGGAAGGCGATGCCACCACTCAGCGCCTGCCAGGGCGACTCGCGTGGCTGTTCCGGCGGGGGCAGCGGCGGCAGGCGCAGGAGCACCAGCAGGGTGATGAGGGTGCCGCAGGCGGTCAGGCCGTAATTCCAGGCCACGCCGCTCTGGGCGATCAGCAACGTGCCCAGCGGCGGCGCGACAATGGCCGCCACCCGCACGCTGAGCATGTTCAGGGCGCCGGCCTGCACCATGGAGTCCCGACCGACCAGGATCGGGGTCACCGCCAGCAGCGCGGTGACCCCGAGGGCGCCAAAGAAGCCATCCCACAGCGCCAGCAGGTAGATGGCCATCAGCGAAGGCGTGGGCAGGCTGGCGTTGATCGCCAGGCCGATGAAGCCCAGGCCGCAGATGGACCGCGCGGCCAGGATCAGGCGCCGCCGCTCCAGGCGGTCGGCCAGCACGCCGCCGGTGAGCAGGCCGACGAACATGCCGATGCCGGCCATGCTCAGCGCCAGGCCCACCTTGAGCGGCGAGTCGGTCAGGGCCTGGACCTGGATGGGTATCGCCACGGCCAGGAGGCCAAGGGACAGCACGGACACCAGGCGGGCGATGAACAGGGTGCGAAAGGCGGCGTGGGACCTGAGCAGGCCGAAGTCGAGCAGGAAGGACGTCTTGGACATGAATCACCGGAAAAACACAGGGGACGCTATCGAGCCGCCGGGGCAAGGCTGTTAGCATGTAATACAGACTATCATGTGTTAATACGCCTTGTTCTCATCCACTCCCCTCCTCGCCGGTCATCGCGGATGACCAGGCGCCGCGTCTTCATCCTCGGCTGCGCTGCCCTCCTGCTGCTCCTGGTAATGGCTGCGAGCCTGGCGCTCGGCTCGACCGCCATTCCGCTGGCCGACATCTGGCAGGCGCTGGGCCAGGGCTGCAGCGAGCCGGCCTGTCTGATCGTGCGCGAAGCGCGACTGCCCCGGACCCTGGCCGGCCTGCTCGCCGGGGCGGCGCTGGGCGTGGCCGGCACCCTGATGCAGGCGCTGACGCGCAATCCCCTGGCCGATCCGGGCATCCTCGGCGTCAATGCCGGCGCCAGCTTCGCCGTGGTACTGGGCATCGCCCTGTTCGGCGCCAGTGGTCCCGAGCAGTACCTGGGCTATGCCTTCGGTGGCGCCCTGCTGGCCAGCCTGGTGGTGCTGCTGGCCGGGATCGCCGGGGGTGGCGGCTTCAATCCCATGCGCCTGGTGCTGGTCGGGGTAGCCCTGGGGGCCATGCTCGAGGGCGTCAGCTCCGGCATCGCCCTGCTCGATCCACAGGTCTACGATCAGCTGAGGTTCTGGCAATTCGGCTCGCTGGACGTACGTCAACTCGACCTGCTGCGCAGCGCCAGCCTGCCGGTACTGGGGGGCGTGGGCATCGCCCTGCTGCTGGCCCCGGCGCTGAATGCCCTGAGCCTGGGCAGCGACCTGGCCGTGGCCCTCGGCACCCGGGTACGCCAGACCCAATTGCTTGGCCTGCTGGCCATCACCCTGCTCTGTGGCGCGGCAGCCGCCGCCGTGGGTCCCATCGCCTTCGTCGGCCTGATGGTGCCGCACCTGGGGCGCTGGGCCATCGGCGAGGACCATCGCTGGCTGCTGCCCTTCGTGCTGCTGTTCACCCCCAGTCTGCTCTTGACCGCCGACATCGTCGGCCGCCTGCTGGTGACCAACGAGTTGCGTGTCTCGGTGGTCACCGCCTTCCTCGGCGCACCGCTGCTGATCTGGCTGGCGCGCCGCCAGCGCCAGGGAGGCCGGGCATGAATCGACCCGACCGCCTGCGCCTGCCTGGCGTGCTGCTGGCCCTGTTCGGCGGTGCCCTGCTGCTGGCCCTGTTCGCCCTGGGCAGCGGCAGCCTGGCCTTGAGCCCGTCCCAGGTGCTGGCCGCGCTGTTCGGCGAGGCCCCACGCGGCATCGAACTGGTGGTCACCCAGTGGCGCCTGCCGCGGGTGGCCCTGGCGCTGCTGATCGGCGCCGCCCTGGGCCTGAGCGGCGCGCTGTTCCAGTCGCTGCTGCGCAATCCCCTCGGCAGCCCGGACATCATGGGCTTCAACACCGGCGCCTACAGCGGGGTGCTGGTCGCCCTGGTGCTGTTCCAGGCCAGCATCCTCTGGAGCACCACTGCCGCCCTCATCGGCGGCCTGCTCAGCGCCGCCCTGGTCTATGCCCTCACCTGGCGCGGCAGCGGCGTGGACACCCTGAGGCTGATCATCGTCGGCATCGGCGTGCGTGCCCTGCTGATGGCGCTCAACACCTGGCTGATCGTCCATGCCTCCCTGGAGGCCGCCTTCAGCGCCGGCCTCTGGAGCGCCGGCTCGCTCAACGGCCTGACCTGGGCCAAGGCCTGGCCGGCGGTGGTCTTCATCCTGCTCGCCGGCGCGGCCAGCCTGGCGCTGAGTCGCCGGCTGTTCCTGCTGGAGATGGGCGATGACACCGCCTGCGCCCTGGGCGTGCCGGTGGAGCGCACCCGCTTGTCGCTGCTGGGCCTGGGCGTGGTGCTCACCGCGGCCGGCACCGCGGTGGCCGGGCCGATCTCCTTCATCGCCCTGGCCGCGCCGCAGATCGCCCGCCGCCTGACCGGCACCCAGCGCCTGGCGCTGCCCGCCGCCGCCCTCACCGGGGCGGTCCTGCTGCTGGGCGCGGACCTGATCGCCCAGCGCCTGTTCCTGCCCTATGTCCTGCCGGTGGGCCTGGTCACGGTGAGCCTCGGCGGGCTCTACCTGATCGGCCTGCTCATCTGGGAGTCCCGCCGCTCATG
>Ga0157371_10004853_pt1 | contig 11560 bp, 9 predicted proteins | sample C45metaG_FD_113462 | JGI IMG/M metagenome (GOLD analysis project Ga0157371, IMG submission 113462) | Corn rhizosphere microbial communities from Kellogg Biological Station, Michigan, USA - C4-5 metaG | ecosystem: Host-associated > Plants > Roots > Rhizosphere > Soil | place: USA: Michigan... | reverse complement strand
CAACTCTAGCCACAAAAATTGAGTTTGTCTACAGTCTGAAAGCAGCCCCTTTATGGGGCTTCTTTTTTTATGATTCTACTAATCTGATATAGTACAGACATAATTTATCTATAGTACAGAATTTAGTATTTCTAATATTCTTTCAAAAAAAACGTTTATTTCATATGATTGACCATAGATTTATTCTTGAGTATACTAAGAGTGAAATGTTGTTGTATTACTTTATAAGTTAAGAATTTTAATACAGAAGAAAAGGAGAGTTGCTATTATGGCTGCAAAAAAAGTACCGCAGTTGGATCCAATGAAAACGCTTCACGAGATTGAAGAAAAGTTTGAAATGTTCCAGATTTTAAACGAAGAAGGGGAAATTGTTAATGAACAAGCCAACCCTAACTTATCGGATGAAGAACTCGTAGAATTAATGAACCGAATGGTGTATACACGAATTTTAGACCAACGATCTATTTCTTTAAACCGTCAAGGACGTCTAGGATTTTACGCACCTACGGCAGGTCAAGAAGCATCTCAGCTTGCATCCCAATTTGCTCTAGAAAAAGAAGATTTTATCTTACCAGGTTACCGTGATGTGCCGCAAATCGTTTGGCATGGTTTACCTTTATGGCAAGCATTTTTATTTTCTCGTGGTCATTTCATGGGGAACCAAATTCCAGAAGGTGTAAATGTATTCCCTCCACAAATCATTATTGGTGCACAGTTCATTCAAGCTGCTGGAGTAGCGCTTGGTATGCAAAAGCGTGGTAAGAAGGCGATTGCAATTACGTACACAGGTGATGGAGGATCGTCACAAGGTGATTTCTACGAAGGTATCAACTTTGCAGGTGCTTTCCGAGTTCCAGCAGTATTTATAGTACAAAACAATCAATTCGCTATTTCAACACCTCGTGAATTACAAACTGCAGCAAAAACAATAGCTCAAAAAGGTATTGCGGCTGGAATTCCAAGTGTTTTGGTAGATGGAATGGATCCTTTAGCGGTTTACGCTGCTACGAAGGACGCTAGAGATCGTGCAATTAATGGAGAAGGCCCAAGCTTAATCGAAGCAGTTTGTTACCGTTATGGTCCACATACGATGGCTGGTGATGATCCAACTCGTTACCGTACATCTGAAACAGATTCAGCATGGGAAAAGAAAGACCCATTAGTTCGTTTCCGTAAATACCTAGAAACTAAAGGTATTTGGAATGAAGAAAAAGAAGCTGCAATAATTGAAAAAGCAAAAGAAGAAATTAAAGAAGCAATTAAAAAAGCAGATGCTGCTCCAAAACAAAAAGTAACTGACTTAATTAATATTATGTATGAAGAAAATCCATATAACTTAGATGAGCAATTAGCTTACTATACAGAGAAGGAGTCGAAGTAACCGATGGCACAAATGACGATGATTCAAGCAATTACGGATGCACTCCGTACTGAGCTTAAAAATGATGAAAACGTTCTAGTTTTCGGTGAAGACGTTGGCGTTAACGGCGGTGTATTCCGTGCAACTGAAGGGTTACAAAAAGAATTCGGAGAAGACAGAGTATTCGATACACCTTTAGCTGAATCTGGTATTGGTGGATTAGCTGTTGGTCTATCGTTACAAGGTTTCCGTCCAGTTCCTGAAATTCAGTTCTTTGGATTTGTATTTGAAGTAATGGATTCTATTGCTGGTCAACTTGCTCGTATGCGTTTCCGTACAGGTGGAGCATTTAATGCACCAGTAACTATTCGTTCTCCATTTGGTGGGGGCGTTCATACTCCAGAAATGCATGCAGATAGTTTAGAGCTTCTAATGACTTCTACACCTGGTGTAAAAGTGGTTATTCCTTCTACACCTTACGATGCAAAAGGTTTATTGATCTCTGCTATTCGAGATAATGACCCAGTAATTTATCTAGAGCATATGAAACTATACCGTTCTTTCCGTGGAGAAGTTCCAGAAGAAGAGTATACAATTCCTCTTGGAAAAGCTGATGTAAAACGTGAAGGATCAGATTTAACCATTATTGCATATGGTGCAATGGTGCATGAGAGTTTGAAAGCAGCAGAAGAGTTAGAAAAAGAAGGTCATTCGGTAGAAGTTGTGGATTTACGTACAATTCAACCGTTAGATATTGAAACGATTATCGCTTCAGTAGAAAAAACAAATCGTGCAATTGTTGTACAAGAAGCGCAAAAACAAGCTGGTATAGCTGCAAACGTAGTAGCAGAGATTACAGAAAGAGCTATATTAAGTCTAGAAGCTCCTGTGTTACGAGTGACTGCTGCTGATACAGTGTTCCCATTCTCTCAAGCAGAAACTGTTTGGTTACCTAATTCTAAGGATATAGTAGAAACAGCTAAAAAAGTTTTAACGTTCTAATTTTAAACTCACTATAGAAAGGGTGAAAACTATGTCGTTTGAATTTCGATTACCGGATATCGGTGAAGGTATCCATGAAGGCGAAATCGTTAAATGGTTTGTAAAAGCTGGTGATGAAGTACAAGAAGATGATATATTATGTGAAGTACAAAATGATAAAGCTGTTGTAGAAATTCCTTCTCCCGTAAAAGGAAAAGTAACGGAAGTATTAGTAAGTGAAGGAACAGTAGCAGTAGTGGGAGATATACTGATTAAGTTAGATGCTCCTGGGTATGAGGACCTTAAGTTTAAAGGAGATCATAACGAAGAAGAAAAAACAGAAGCACAAGTTCAAGCAACTGCAGAAGCTGGTCAAAAGATCGAAAAAGAAGCTGTGGAAGCGCCTAAACAATCCGAAGTTTCTAATAAAGAAGTGAAAAAAGAGTCCAAACAAGAACCTAAAGGGGACACACGTGTCATAGCGATGCCTTCTGTTCGTAAATTTGCTCGTGAAAACGAAGTAAATATTACGGATGTAAACGGTTCAGGGAAAAATGGTCGAATTTTAAAAGAAGATATTGAATCATTCTTATCTGGTGGTCAAAAATCTGCCGAAGTTTCTGCTCCAACAGAGGTTAAAGAAACAACAAATGAAACGAAGATAGAAGAAAAAACATCTGCACCAGTTTCATTGGAAGGTGAATTCCCAGAAACAAGGGAAAAACTATCTCCAATGCGTAAGGCAATTGCAAAAGCAATGGTACATTCTAAACATACTGCACCTCATGTAACACTAATGGATGAAGTAGATGTAACAGAGCTAGTAGCACATCGTAAAAAGTTCAAAGATATTGCTGCTGAGAAAAACATTAAGTTAACATACTTACCTTATGTGGTAAAAGCGCTTGTGAGTGCATTACGAGAGTTCCCGCAATTCAATACATCGTACGACGATGCAACAAATGAAGTAATTCAAAAACACTATTTTAACATTGGTATTGCAGCGGATACAGAAAAAGGACTATTAGTTCCTGTTATTAAAAATGCAGATCGCAAATCTGTATTTGCTATTTCAGATGAAATTAATGCACTTGCAACTAAAGCACGTGATGGTAAATTATCTTCTGCTGAAATGAAGGGCGCGTCTTGCTCTATAACCAATATTGGTTCAGCTGGAGGTCAATGGTTTACGCCAGTTATCAACCATCCAGAAGTTGCAATTCTAGGAATTGGTCGAATTTCAGAAAAACCAGTAATAAAAAATGGTGAAATTGTAGCGGCTCCTGTGTTAGCATTATCCTTGAGCTTTGATCATCGAATGATCGATGGTGCGACTGCGCAACATGCGTTGAACCATATGAAACGTTTGCTTAGCAGTCCAGAATTATTATTAATGGAGGCGTAAAAAATGGTAGTAGGAGATTTCCCGATTGAAACAGATACTTTAGTAATTGGTTCAGGTCCCGGAGGATATGTAGCTGCAATTCGTGCCGCACAAACAGGACAAAAAGTTGTAGTAGTTGAAAAAGAACATATCGGTGGAGTGTGCTTAAACGTAGGTTGTATTCCTTCCAAAGCATTGATTTCTGTTGGCCATCGTTTTGAACAAGCAAAACATGCGGATGAAATGGGTATTACAGCAACTGACGTGAAAATTGACTTTACAAAATCTCAAGCTTTCAAAGATAGTGTTGTAAAAAAATTAACGAGCGGTGTTTCTGGCTTATTAAAAGGAAACAATATAGAGGTCGTTAGTGGAGAAGCTTATTTTGTTGATGCAAATACAGTTCGTGTAATGGACGAAAAGTCTGCACAAACATATACATTTAAACATGCGATTATCGCAACTGGATCTCGTCCAGTAGAAATTCCAACGTTTAAATATACAAAACGTGTAATTAACTCTACAGGTGCCTTAAGTTTATCTGAGATTCCAGAAAACTTGGTAGTTATTGGCGGAGGATACATCGGTACAGAGCTAGGTTCAGCATTTGCTAACTTAGGTTCTAAAGTAACAATTATCGAAGGTGGCGACGATATTTTAGCTGGTTTCGAAAAACAAATGACGACAATAGTTAAAAAAGGCCTGAAGAAAAAAGGCGTTGAAATTGCTGTTAAAGCATCTGCTAAAGGTGTAGAAGAATCTGATAATGGCGTAGTAGTTACATATGAAGTTAGCGGAGAAGAGAAAAAAGTAGAAGCTGATTACGTATTAGTAACTGTAGGCCGTCGTCCAAATACGGATGAAATCGGATTAGAAGAATTAGGTATTAAATTTGCAGAACGCGGATTAATCGAAGTAGATAAGCAATGTCGCACAAGCATTAACAATATTTTTGCAATCGGTGATGTTGTTGCAGGTCCTCAACTTGCACATAAAGCTTCATATGAAGGTAAAGTAGCTGCTGAAGTAATTGCTGGACAAACTTCTGTTGTAGATTATTTAGCAATTCCTGCAGTTTGTTTCACAGATCCAGAATTAGCGACAGTTGGTTTATCAGAAGCGCAAGCGAAAGAACAAGGTTATGATGTTGCTGCTGGGAAATTCCCATTCGGAGCAAACGGTCGTGCACTTGCACTTAACGCTACAGAAGGTTTTGTGAAACTTGTTTCTCGTAAAGAAGACGGGTTACTTCTTGGAGCGCAAATCGTAGGACAAGGAGCTTCTGATATGATCGCTGAACTTGGTTTAGCTATTGAAGCTGGTATGACTGTTGAAGATATCGCAATGACTATTCATGCTCACCCAACTTTAGGTGAAATTGCAATGGAAGCTGCGGAAGTAGTAATGGGTCATCCAATTCACATTCTTTCAAAATAATATAAATAAAAAACTACTTGTCGCTGAATACTCTTTCAGCGATCAAGTAGTTTTTTTGTGTCTTCTGTCAAAAATGGAGTGGTCAAGCCAGCAACTAATGAGTCAACACGATCAACTAGGAATTTTGCTAAATCACGATAATCAAAATTTGTTTTGCAAAGAACGATCAATTCTACATAGCTTTTTGTTATCCCTTTTACTAACAAAATTAAATCTTTTAAATGCAAGGAGACCTTATCCCCGTAAGAACCGACTAGTAAGGTTTGTAGATGTTCATTTAGTTTCATGTCCATTTGAGTCATAACACTAAATAACTCGCGATTGTCAGGCTTTGTATTTTCTCTAAGTTGCATGAGAATAAAATCAGAGTATTTATCGATTTCTTCAAGTTGTATACATAGGAACATTTGTAACTTTTCCTTTGCAGGTATATCCATTTCAAAAACAGTAGAAATTCTTTCAGATAGCCTTTCTGAAAATAATTCAAATATACTAATTAGAAGACTTTCTTTTGATTTGAAATATATATAAAATGCACCCTTAGAAATTCCACATGCTTCTGTTATTTCTTGTACAGAAGTTGTTTCAAAGCCATTCTTTGCAATTAATTCAACTGCTTTTTCAATAATTAATAATTTTTTGTCAGGCATATTAGGACCTACTCTCTTATTAGTTGACGAATGACTGACTGGTCATTTACTATTATAAAGTATAGTGACTGATTGGTCAAAATAAATGAACGTGGGGGAAAATGATGAATTCCATAATTAATTTTGTTATGAAGAATAAATTAGCGGTATGGCTATTAACGTTAATCATTACTGTTACTGGTATTTATGCTGGAACACAAATGAAATTAGAAACAATTCCAGATATTACGATTCCAGTAGTTACGGTTACGACAGTTTATCCTGGAGCGACACCAGAGCAAGTGGCAAAGGATGTATCTGAGCCATTTGAAAAAGCTGTAAGTAATCTAGAAGGTGTGAAAACTGTAAGTTCTACATCCTTTCAAAATGCATCTTCACTCCAAATTGAATTTGCATATGGAATTGATATGAAAGAAGCAGAAACAGAAGTAAAAGCAGCTTTGGACAATGTAGTAAAGCCTGATAACGTTCAAGATCCATCGATTGCAAGAATTAGTATGAACGCATTCCCAATTATTGCGTTGAGCGTTTCGAATAGCGAAAAAGATCTAGCTACGTTAACAGATGATGTCGAAAATGATATTGTTCCTCAAATAGCAGGAATTGAAGGTGTATCTTCTGTTGCTGTTTCTGGACAACAAGTAGAAGAAGTTAGTTTAGTATTTGATCAAAAGAAAATGGCTCAAATTGGTTTAGATGAAGCAACTGTTAAAGCTATCATACAAGGTACAAATTTAACGATGCCTTTAGGATTATTCCAATTCTCTGAGGAAGAACAGTCAGTTGTAGTAGATGGGAAAGTTGCTACATTAGCAGACTTAGAAAACCTTCCAATTCCAGTAGTAAGTCCTACAGGAATGTCTTCTGTGACTCTAAAAGAGATAGCTAAAATCGAATTTATGGGTAAAGCAGAATCTATTTCACGTACAAATGGGCAAGAAGCGATTGCTATTCAAATTGTAAAGGCACAAGATGCAAATACAGTAGAAGTAGCAAATGCAGTGAAAGACATGATTCCGGATTTAGAGAAAGATTATGATGGTTTAGATGTTGAGGTTACCTTGGATCAAGGAGAGCCTATTGAGGCTTCTGTGGAAACGATGGTGAGCAAAGCGTTATTTGGTGCACTATTTGCGGTAATTATCATCTTATTGTTCTTACGAAACTTTAAGTCTACCATCATTTCCATTATTTCCATTCCGTTATCCATTTTAATCGCATTTATCTTACTAAATCAAATGGACATAACACTGAATATGATGACCCTTGGAGCAATGACAGTAGCTATCGCACGTGTAATTGATGATTCTATAGTTGTTGTGGAAAATATTTATCGAAGAATGAACTTGACGAGTGAAAAATTAACAGGCAAGGACTTAATTCGTGAAGCAACAAAAGAAATGTTTGTTCCAATTTTATCATCTACACTAGTTACAATTGCTGTGTTTTTACCTTTAGGATTAGTTAGTGGTATGGTTGGAGAATTATTTTTACCATTCGCATTAACCATGGTATTTGCTTTACTTGCATCATTACTTGTAGCGGTGACAATCGTTCCGATGCTTGCTCATTCTTTATTCAAAAAGAATATGGAAAAAGGTCCAGGTTCTCATAAAGAAACGCAAGGAAAACTTGCTACTGGTTATAAAAAGTCCTTAAATTGGGCGTTAAACCACAAGGCGATTACATCTATAGCTGCGGTTGTATTGCTAGTCGCAAGTATGTTCCTGATTCCAGTAGTAGGTGTCAGTTTCTTACCTGATGAAGAGCAAAAGTTAATGTATGTAACGTATACACCAGATGCTGGAGAAACATCCGATGATGTTAGTGCGAGTGTCGAACAAGTAGAAAACTACTTCTTAGAGAAAGACAACGTTGATATTGTTCAAGTATCCATTGGTGGAGCAAATCCAATGGCCCCAGGAGCTTCTAACGGTTCCTTAATGTACATCACATTTGATCCTGAAACGGAGGAATTTACGAAAGTAAAAGAAGATGTGATGAAAGAAATCCAATCATTTGATGTAAAAGGTGAATGGAAATCTCAAGACTTCTCGACAAGTGGTTCAAGTAATGGAGTCAGTTATTTTGTGTATGGAAATAATAAAAAAGAAATTGAACCAGTAATAGAAAATATCGCATCTATTTTAGAGGACAATAAAGATATCAAAGATGTGAATACAAGCTTATCTAAATCTTATAAAGAATATACTTTTGTAGTAGACCAAGATAAACTAACTCAATACGGTTTAACAACAGCGCAAATTGGGATGAAGTTAAATCCAAATGTTCAACGAGAAGTTCTAACGACGATTACGAAAGAAGATCAAACGTTTGATGTATATATTGATAAAAAGATTGAAAAACAAACATCAGTAGAAGATTTATTAAAAGAAACAATAGCAACTCCAATTGGTATAGAAGTTCCAATTTCTGAACTGGTACATGTAGAAGAAGGAACAAGTTCTGATACTGTAAACCGTCGAGAAGGAAAAATATTTGCGAGTGTTTCTGGTACTTTAACTGCTAAAGATGTAGCAAAAACTTCTAAAGCTATTCAAGCAGAAATCGATAAGTTAGATGTTCCAGCAGGTATAGAAATTAGTACTTCTGGTGTAACAGCGGATATTACGGAGGCATTTACGCAACTAGGATTAGCCATGCTAGCAGCGATTGCGATTGTATATCTAATCCTTGTCATAACGTTTGGCGGAGGACTTGCACCGTTTGCGATTCTATTCTCATTACCGTTCACAGCAATTGGGGCTTTAGTTGGATTAGCGATTGCGGGTGAAACACTAAGTGTATCTTCCATGCTTGGTCTATTAATGTTAATAGGGATTGTTGTCACTAATGCGATTGTATTAATTGATAGAGTAATTCATAAAGAAAAAGAAGGTCACTCGACTCGTGAAGCTATTCTTGAAGCTGGATCGACAAGACTTCGCCCAATCTTAATGACTGCACTTGCTACAATTGGAGCGCTAATACCGCTTGCAATTGGAGCAGAAGGTAGTGGCTTAATATCAAAAGGCTTGGGAATTACTGTAATCGGTGGATTAATAAGTTCAACTTTACTTACATTAATAATCGTGCCAATGGTATATGAATTTTTTGCAAAGTTTAGAAGAAAAAAAGTCTCAAATAACTAAAAATACTGAGTGAACCGTGTAGAAATTTTCTACACGGTTTTCTTTTTGACATGTTAGAATAGTTAGGAAAGGACATGGTGATCTAATTGAATCTTACAAAATGGACATTACTTGCTGTAATAATGCTTGTACTTTCAGCATGTGGTGTTACAGAAGAAAAACCGGTTGTACAAAGCGAAACGGAAGAAATAATAGAAGTTTCTAGCGAGAATTTGGAAGAAACAGTAGAAGTGATTGAAGAGAAACCCGTAGTGGAAGAAAAGCCGGAGAAGCTTTATGAAGTAAATGCAGCTAATTGGACATTCCAACCAATAGGGGAAGCTAATCCGAAGGTTGTATTACTAACAATCGATGATGCTCCAGATAAATATAGTCTTGAAATGGCTAAAACATTAAAATCACTAAATGCACCTGCCATCTTCTTTGTAAATGGTCATTTCATTGATACAGAGGAAGAAAAAGCGAATTTAAAAGAAATATACGATATGGGCTTTGCCATTGGTAATCATACGCAAACACATATTAATTTAAAAAATAGTTCAGAAGCGCAGCAACAAGAAGAGATACTAAAAGTTAATGAAACAGTAGAGGCTGTAATTGGGGAAAAACCAAAGTTCTTCCGAGCACCATTCGGTATAAATACAGATTTTAGCAAAGCACTTGTACAACAAGAAGGCATGCTTCTGATGAATTGGACGTACGGTTATGATTGGGAGAAACAATATATGGAAGCTAAGAGTTTAGCAGATATTATGGTCAATACGGAATATCTGACAAACGGAGCGAATCTTTTAATGCATGATCGTAAATGGACGGCAGAAGCTTTAACAGACATCGTAGAAGGTCTTCGTGCAAAAGGTTATGAATTTATTGATCCCCAGACAATTAAGGGAATAGAAGAATAAATTGTATTACCTCACGGTTGATGATTATCTAATTTGCCCCATTAAAATTTCACAAGAAATGCGCAAGGATCCCATTTTGCACTTGTACGTTTTTGGTTCGCTTCGGACGAAATGATCACTACATTATTACCGAGGGCTACGTGTAACAGGAAGTGACTTTGTCGCATCCCTCTGCATCAAGAAATATCGATAATAGTGTAGAACTCGCTCAGTTCCAATCACTCCAAAAAGCAGCTATACATAGAGTGCCAAGTGTGTTATCACCATTTTAGCAAGCAATTTACTGGGTACTTTTGGATAATCAACACGTGTGTTATTACCTCTGTGATCATGCTTCACAGAGGTATTTTTTGAGGCGTGGATATCGTAACATATTAAGCGTAGAATGTTCCTGTTACTAGTTTATAGGAGGTGAAAACCTTTAAAAGATTACATTTTTTAAGGTTATGTATGGGAAAATATATTCGCATTGCATTTCAAGTTATTATTCTTTATTTATTCTCCCTTGTAGGGTCTTTGATCGTACAAATATTACCTTTTAATTTTCCGGGAAGTATTATGGGTTTATTGATACTTTTAGGTTGTTTATATGCAAAAATAATTCCTGTGAATCTAATTAAAGATGGAGCAGGGTTATTATTAGGACTCCTTGCATTATTTTTTGTTCCTGCAACTGTTGGAGTAATGAATTATCCTGAATTTTTATCTTTCAATGGAATGCTCCTAGTCTTTACAATTATTGTAAGTACTATTTTGGCAATTATTGTATCAGGAAGAGTTTGTCAATATATAGAAGGGAAAGAATCGAAAGAGGAGTCTGCCTCATGAGTGAAGTTACGATGATAGTAGGAACAATCTTTGTCTTTTTCGTTATGAAAAAGGTGTATGCCCGATTTACAACCCCTTTGCTTCTTCCAGTGTTAACCACAACAATAGCGGTTATTATTTTATTACAAATTTTCGACGTTTCTTATGACACTTATATGAACGGAGCAAAATGGATTGATGCGATGCTTGGTCCAGCTGTTGTAAGTATGGCATATCCTCTATATGCACAAAGAGAAACAATTATAAAAAATAAGTTTTCTATTATGATCAGTGTCATAGTTGCAATGCTTTCAGGTTTAATCAGTGTGATTGTATTTGCGAATTTATTAAACTTCGATAATGAATTGATCATATCTTTATTACCCAAATCTATTACTACACCAGTAGCTATGCAAATAACTGAATCGATTGGAGGTATTCCATCGTTAACTGCGGTTTTTGTTATATTGGCGGGTTTAACTGGGGCGTTAACTGGGCCAATCATATATAAAATTTGTCGTATTGAAAAAGTGATTAGTAGAGGAGTTTCGATGGGAAGTGCATCCCATGGAATTGGTGTAGCTAAACTATCAGAATATGGAGAGCAAGCATTGTCCATGGGTACTGTTTCCATGACATTAAGTGCGGTAGTAGGATCCTTTATATGTCCTTTATTTGCTTTATTATTTACATGAAAAAAGGAGAGATGGTAACATCTCTTCTTTTATTGAAAGATTAGAAAGTATATAATTTTCCGTTCCAGGCGGACGCTTTCCGCGGGGTGAGCGATGAGCCATCACCTAATAAGTGAAATGTGATATCCGCAGAGTGTTTACAAAGGAACTATGGCTAAGAGCGCCACCTTCCACTACAATCAAGTAAAT
>Ga0157371_10004852_pt1 | contig 11561 bp, 8 predicted proteins | sample C45metaG_FD_113462 | JGI IMG/M metagenome (GOLD analysis project Ga0157371, IMG submission 113462) | Corn rhizosphere microbial communities from Kellogg Biological Station, Michigan, USA - C4-5 metaG | ecosystem: Host-associated > Plants > Roots > Rhizosphere > Soil | place: USA: Michigan... | reverse complement strand
TCGAGCTGGACCCGTAGCTCCTCGAGACGGGCGTGCTCGTCGTCGTCCAGGCCCTCGCCCTCGTGACGGTGGAGGAGCGCCTCCTCCTCCTGGACCAGTTGATCGATGCGGTCTAGTACCTGCTGGTCGTCCATGGCGGGAGCCTACCCGCTCTCCTTGACCTGGAACCGGATACCGGCTTTCTGGAGGCGCTCGAGGAGGGCGTCGCCCATCGCCGCCGTGGTGGTCAGCTGCCCGGAGCGCTGCGGCAGCTCGTCGAAGGCGAGGCAGAGGCCGGACTCGGCGAGCATCTTCGAGGTCTCGCCGTAGCCGGGGTCGCCGCCGCTGACCTCGGTGACGACGCGCTTGCCGCCGCCCTCGCCGACGAAGGTGACCTTGAACCAGCTGCGCTCGCGCTCGGCCTCGCTCGGCCCCTCCCCCGGCGCTTTCAGCTTCAGCAACAGGTTCCGGGTCGGCGGCAGCTGCGCCAGCAGGCCGGCGCTGCCGACGCCCCCGGCGATCGCGCCGACCGTCGCCAGGTGCTTGGCGACCATGTTGTGGCCGTAGGTGAAGTCGGGCCCGTAGCGATTGAGCGCGGCGGCCGAGCGGCGGATGATCGCGCCGTCGATCGTCGGCAGCGGCACCGTCCAGCCGCCGAGGTCCTCCTTGTGGTGGATGCGGGCCGGCGCCGCGTGGATCTGCCGCCCCTCCGGGCGCGGCTCCTGCCGCTTGCGCTCTTTCGCCGCGCTCATCGTCTGCCGCGCACGGGCGAAGCCGTTGACGGCGGCGTGGAAGGTGCCGCCGGAGAAGCGGGCGTTCGACTTCACGTAGCCGTTGACCGTCAGCGGCACCCCCTCGGGCAGCTGCTGGACGGTGAAGTACGCGCCGAGGTCGTGCGGGATCGAGTCGAAGCCGCAGCAGTGGACGAGGCGGGCGCCGGTGCGTTCGGCCTCGGCGTGGTGCTCGACCCAGACCCGGTCGACGAACTCGGGCTCGCCGGTGAGGTCGCAGTAGCCGGTGCCGGCGGCAGCGCAAGCCGCGACCAGCTGCCAGCCGTGGAGCGCGTAAGGGCCCACGGTGGTGATGACGACGCGGGTCTTCTCGGCGATCTCGCGCAGCGCCGCCTCGTCAGCAGCATCGGCGACCAAGACGTCGGGCTTCGGGGCCTCCGGGGACGCGGCCGCCAGCCTCGCGGCGACGGCGTCGAGCTTGGTGCGGTTGCGCCCGGCCAGCGCCCAGCGCGTCTCCGCCGGTGCGTGCTCGGCCAGGTAATCGGCCGTCAGTCCACCAGTGAAGCCAGTGCCACCGAAAAGAACCACGTCGTACTGGCGCGTGCCCTCCATCTGCGTCATTCTTTCAGGGTCGGCGCGCGCTGTGGGTCGCACGTGAAACGGGCGCCGCAGACGACCAGTCAGCGACCACGACGCCCGTTGCACGTGCATGGGTTCAACGGTGGTCCTTGACAAATGTCAGGCCCAAGTCAAAGCAGCCGACGTGAGCAGGGTCGTGGTTTCGACCGCAAATTCCGAAGAAACCGCATTCGAGAACTTCGTTCGCTTCTGCGAAGCGCGCTCTAACGAGCGCTTTGCCGACCCGCAGGCCTTCTACGCCTTCTCGGTCGAGCGATACCGCGACTTCTGGCGCCTCTTCCTCGAGTGGGCCGACCCCGTGCGTGAGGGAGACCCGGAGCCGGTCTGCAGTGACGACCGCGTCGAGTTCGCCAGCTTCTATCCCAACCTGCGACTGAGCTACGCCGAGAACCTGCTGGCGGCGCGCTCGCCCGAGAAGGACGCGCGGATCGCACTGGTCGGACGCTCCAGTGACGGCTCGCGGGAAGAGATCACTCGGGGTGAGCTGCGCGAGCGGGTGCGGAACACGGCGGCGCACCTGCGCGCGCTTGGCATCGGCCCGGAGGACCGCGTCGTCGCGGTCGCCGCCAACACTCCGGCGGCGGTGATCGGCGCGCTGGCCGCCGCGACCCTCGGCGCCACCTTCTCCAGCGCCGCCCCGGACATGGGCGCCGCCGCCATCCTCAGCCGCTTCGGGCAGCTCTCGCCAAAGCTGCTACTGGCGAGCCTCGGCAGCGGCAGCGTCGCCGAAGTCGCTGCCGCCCTCCCGAGCCTGGAGGCGCTAGTGGCGCTGGACGACGCGCCGGCGCCGGAAGGAATCGAGCTTCCTGTCCATCGCCTCTCCCATCTCGCCACCATCCCACCCCCCATGCCGCTGGCCGAGGGTTGGGAGCGCTTCCCCTTCAACCACCCCCTCTTCATCCTCTTCACCTCCGGCACCACCGGGGCCCCGAAGTGCATCGTCCACGGCGCCGGCGGCACCCTGATCGAGCACCTGAAGGAGCACCGCCTCCACGGCGACCTCTCGCCGCAGGACACCCTCTTCTTCCAGACCAGCGCCGCCTGGATGATGTGGAATTGGCAGCTCTCGGCGCTGGCCTGCGGCGCTCGCGTCGTCCTCTACGACGGGCCGCTGACCGGGCCGGGGACGCTGTGGCAGATCGTCGCCGAGGAGCAGGTCACGGTCTTCGGCACCAGCCCGCCCTACCTGCAGCTTTGCGAGGACAGCGGCTACTCACCCCGGCGAGAGACGCCGGCGCCGTGCCTGCGCTCGGTGCTCTCCACCGGCTCGGTCCTCCGCGACTGGCAGTTCGACTGGGTCGCCAAGGAGGGCGGGCCGGTGAAGCTGCAGTCGATCTCCGGCGGCACCGACATCATCGGCTGCTTCGTCCTCGGGCACCCGCAGATGCCGCTGCGCCGCGGGATGCTCCAGTCCCGCAGCCTCGGCCTCGACGTGCAGGCGCTGGCGACGGAGGCGACGCCCTCGGATCAGGGCGTGGGCGAGCTGGTCTGCCGCAACCCCTTCCCCTCACGGCCGCTCGGCTTCCTCGGCGATGAGGACGGCAGCCGCTTCCACGACACCTACTTCGCCGCCAACGAGGGCGTCTGGACGCACGGCGACCTGATCGAGCTCGACGCCGACGGGCAGGCGCGGATCCACGGCCGCTCCGACGGGGTGCTGAACATCCAGGGCGTCCGGATCGGGCCGAGCGAGATCTACCAGGCGCTGCGCGAGGTGCCCGAGGTGCAGGAGGCGATGGCGGTCGAACAGCGCCGCGACGCCCGGGCCCGACTTGTCCTGCTGGCGGTAATTCGGGACGGCGAGCAGCTCGACCGCGAGCTGACTCTGCGAATCCGCAAGACGATCGCCGCCCAGACCACGGCCCTGCACGTGCCCGAGCTGGTCGTGGCGGTGGACGAGCTGCCGGTCACCCACAGCGGCAAGCGCTCCGAGCGCGCCGGCCGCGACGCGGTCGAGGGCCGCGAGGCGGCGAACCGGCGGGCACTGGCGAACCCGGACTCGCTCGGACGCATTAGGCGCGCCGTCGAGGAGGCCGAAGCGGCGCAGGCGGCAGCTGGGGTCAATGCGCTGCCAGAGGACGCCTCGCTGCGGGAGCAGGTGCGGGCCTTCTGGGAATCGGCGCTCGGCCTCGAGGGAATCGGCGACGAAGAGGACTTCTTTGGCCTCGGCGGCACCTCGCTGCAGGCAGCTGAGGTCTTCACCCTGATCCGCGATCGGCTCGGCATCGAGCTGCCGCTCTCCGCGCTGATCGAGGCACCAACGGTGCGGGCGCTGACCGCAGCCGTCGAAAACCCGGCTCCGCACTTCCAGCCGCTGGTGCAGATGCGGGATGGCTCCCAGGGGCCCCCGGTCTACCTCCTTCACTCGATCTGGGGCGACGTTCTGGGCGTGCGCCAGCTGGTCACCGCGATGGAAAGCGACGTGCCCGTCTATGGGATTCGCGCGCGGGGGCTGAACCCGGGTGAAGAGCCCCAGGGAAGCATCGACGAGATGGCGCGGAGCTACGTCAGGCTGATCCGGGATCTGCAGCCGAAAGGCCCTTATCGCCTCGTCGGCCACTCTTTTGGCGGCCTCCTTGCCTTCGAGATGGCGCGGTTGCTGATCGAGGGAGGGGAGTCGGTCGCCTGGCTCGGGATCATCGACGCCGAGCTCGACGACGGCGCGCACAGGCCGCTGCGCCGGTGGGCCCACCGCGCTCTGCTGCCCGCTCATTACGCCCGCGTCGCGATGCGGGATCCCGTCGTGTCGCTGAAGTCGTTCTGGAGCGAGGTGCTCCCCGGCCTGATCCGGCGCGGCGTCTCCCGGCTGCAGCGCGACGCCGCCCTCGCCGAGTCACAGGCCTCCTGGATGGAGGGAACCTCGGAGAACCAGCAGCGCCTCGCGCGCCACTCCCTCGAACTCGCCGCCACCTACCGCCCCCGCCCCTACAGCGGCTCGATGAGCTACTTCCTCCCTACCGTCCGCCGCTTCCACCTCTTCGCCGACCCGATGCCGGTCTGGCGGCGAGTCACCGCCGGCGAGATCGCGATCGAGCGCGTGCCGGGGCCACACGTGGGCATGGTCGCGGGCAAGGCCGGCCGGGTGGTCGCCGCCGGGATCGACCGGCACCTCGGCAGCTGAGTCAGGCGGTCGCCGGAGTTGCTTCGGGGGCACCGCTCTCGACCGGGTGGCCGCCGTCGCGCCAGACGCCGACGCCCTTGCCGACGTGGACGACCTCGAAGCCGGCGCGCTGGAGGATCGAGGCGGCGAGGCCGCTGCGTTTGCCGCCGCGACAGATCGTCGCGATCTGGCGGTCTCGGGGCAGCTCGTCGAGGCGGCCGGCGAGGTCGCCGTAGGGGATGTGGAGCGAGGCGGGGATGTGCTCACCGGCGTACTCGGACTTGTTGCGGACGTCGAGGATGACCGGGCTGCCGTCGCCATCGGTGCGGCGGGCCAGCTCGTCGGGATCGATCAGCTCGATCCGGTGCACTGGCCGCTCCTCCGTCCGCCAGGCGGTCATCCCGCCCTCGAGGAAGCCGCGCACCGGCAGGCCGACCGAGGCGAGCAGCTGGGCGGCGGCGCGCTCGTCGCCGCTGGATGCGGCGACGACGACGATATCGGCGCCCTCCGGCGCCACCCGCGAGACCTTGGTCGCGAAGCCGGTGTCGTAGGAGGAGGCGCTGAGCGCTCCCTCGATGTGGGCCTCGTCGAACTGCTCGTTGGTGCGACCGTCGATCACCACGGCGCCTTCCTCGACCAGCTCTTCGACCTCGTGTGGGCTGAGCGGCGCCGGCGTCCCGAAGTCCTCGACCAAAGGGCCTTTGTTGAGGCCGACGATGCGCTCGATGTTCGGCGGTTTGTCGCCGAGCGAGCCGACCTGGTCCTCGACGAACTCCGCCTCCTCGGCGATCTGCAGTGCGCGGTTGTGGCGGCGCTCGAAGCCGATCGTCGAGGAGGTCTTGAGGTCGAGCCCCGAGCCACCGCAGAGCGAGCCGCCGAGGTGGCCGGGCCAGACCTCGACCTCGTCGGGCAGGGTCAGCAGCTTGTCGCGCAGCGAGCGGAACATGTCGGCGGCCCCCTCGCGCGGTTCCACCGCCAGGTCGGGACGGGCGACGTCGCCGATGAACAGCGAGTCGCCGGTCAGGAGCGCCCAGGGCGCGCCGCCGCGGCCGGCGTCGCTGAGCAGGAAGCAGGTGTGCTCGGGCCGGTGGCCGGGCGTGTGGATCGCCGCGATCGTCAGGTCGCCGAGCTCGAGCTTCCAGCCGTCCTCGAAGGCCTCGTGCGAGTACTCGGCCTCGGCCAGCTCGTGGACGTGGACCGTGGCGCCAGTGCTGCGGCAGAGGCGGCCGTGGCCGGAGACGTGGTCGGCGTGGTTGTGGGTCTCGAGCACGTGGCCGATGCGGACGCCGTGCAGCCGCGCCAGGCGCTTGTAGGGGTCGATATCCCACTGCGGGTCGATCACGGCGGCGACGCCGTGTTCGCGGTCGGCGACGAGATAGGAGGCGCAGCCGAGGTCCTCGTGGATGATCTGGCGGAAGAGCATCTTCTTGCCTGGGCTCAGGCTAGCGCCTGCGGCGAGTGGGTATGTGAAGTTCCGTGGATCGGGTGGCGACGCTGACGACGGTAGAAGAGCTCCTGGCCGAGGCCGCAGCGGAAATCGACCGCTTCACCCCCGCCGAAGCCCACGAAGCTGCGGCCGAAGGCGACCTCCTGATCGACATCCGCCCCCTCGAGCAGCGCCAGCGCGACGGCCTGGTCCCAGGAGCGGCGATAGTCGGCCGCAACGTCCTCGAGTGGCGCCTCGATCCCGACGGCGAGCACCGTAACCCCGACCTAGCCCACCGCGACCGCCGCATCATCCTCATCTGCAACGAGGGCTACCAGTCCGTCCTAGCCGCCGCCACCCTCCGCCGCTTCGGCCTCGACAGCTGCGACGTCATCGCAGGTGTCCAAGGCTGGATGGCAGCCGGCCTGCCCCTAGAAAGCCCCGCCGCCTGATCGCATCGACCTCGGTAAACTGCGCCGAAGTGCGGCTGTAGCTCAGCTGGCTAGAGCGTCTGCTTGCCATGCAGAAGGTCGAGGGTTCGAATCCCTTCAGCCGCTTCGCCATGACTAAGGCGGAGCTCACTCGGCGACAAGTTTTGCTTCTTACTTGTCCGCCATCGAGTATTTGAACTGCAACCGCTCTTAACCGGGTGTAAGAGCATCCGCTGGTGCGGGCTTCGGCGGTTTCTTCACGGATGGCGGATCAGGCGGCACTTGCTTTAGGCCCGCCCGCCCCAACGATAGGTTCGCCAGCGAGACCACCTGAATCAGCAGCGTCGCCAGGCAAGTCACAAGCAAGAACGAAGTCGTCACCTGGACGCCGAGAGCGTAGAACGCCATTCCCTCCAAGAGCACCAAAAGGCCGGCCTGGACCCTGATCGTGTTACCGGCTACAAGACGAAAGGTTTCGGGATCAGAGGTTGCATCGCTCAGACGAGTCGTTACGAGAACGGCTTGATCGACGAAGGTGGCCAATGCGATGACCGGAGATATCTCCGCGAAGGTCCGGTACAGGTCGAGGTTCGCACCACGGCCGAACCCACTGATTGCCTGGGCAATAGCGCCAGCTGCTAACGGTAATCCAAGCGCGATGATCAGGGTAATGACGACAAAGGCGCGGTAGGCGCCCCTTGACAACTTCCCGCTGTCAGTCCCTGCCATCCGATCAGCGTACCGCTGACCTACAAATTTGCATGCTGTGCAAGGGAATGTCAGTCTAAACGGGTGGGCGCCTGAAACCTATACGGGAGGCATGGGAGCATGCAGAACATGATGGAAGGGTTGCGAGTTCCTGTCGATCAGAGATATCGAGCCGCAGTCTCCTTGCATAGCCTGATGCAGCTCAATTGGCTGGATGACGTCTGGACGCAAGAGCTGGCCGGCCCAAGCCTTCCCAGCCCGGACGACAAGGCCCTGCTTGTGAGGGTAGGCGAGGAACTGGCCCTGCTGCTCGAGGAAGCCCCTGGCCATGCCCGTTGGCTCGAAGAGCTCTATGGGGAGCATGACCGAGAATTCGAGGACGCAATCGCGGTCGCCCTTGACCACTACCCACTCGCGAACGAGACCAAGTTCGAGCTCTACGAGCTAGTCGGCCCCGGCCGGGAATTTGCAACGAACGTGCGGAAAGCCGCAAGAAACGTCGCCGCATTAGCCCCTCCGGCAGCTGAGGAAGTGCGCAGGGACTGCCGCTTACTTCTGGCCAGGCAACCCGACGAAGCCGATTCGGAGGGCGGAGCCGAAAGCTTGGGAGACATACCAAGACGCTTGAAGTGTGCCGTCTTGTTCGTCGCCGCAGGTGCAGCTCTTGCGGTGGAGCAAGTTGTGGGACACCCCGGGGCTTACTCGATGGGCATCATCACGCTGATGGGCACCGACTGTCACAACACCCTGCAAGGGCAGCAGGACCTACTGGACGGCGAAGACTGACAGACGGTCGCTTGCGCGACGAACGCCGGATCTCACCGCCACAGCTCGCGGCGGAGCATCTCGTTGCCTCGCTCCAGCTGGTCGATGGTGGCGCTGGCTACTGAGCGGGCTCGGGTGGCTCGGTTAATGCGGGCTTGGATCTCCCGGTGGGATTTCTTGGTGCGGCGGGAGACGTCGCCGACCAGGCGCTTGCGCTCGTTGCGCAGGCGCTCCCTCATTTCATAGGCGGATTCCCGCTTGGGTGCGGAGGCCTCCGGGGCAGCCTTGGCCTTGGCGGTCGGATTCTTCGCCTTGGGCTGAGGGTCGTCCGTCGGGAAGAGCTGGAGGGCAGTCTCACTCATGATCGCGTCGTCAAGCTCGGCGCCGCCGGAGCTGAGGGCGGCGAAGCCTCCCCCAGGCTCGCTCTCGCTCCGATCTGGCTCCTCGAACTCTTCGCCCTCTTCCTCCTCAGCGGACTTGAGCTCGAGCGCGTGCCGCCGCTCCAGCTCGATCTCGTGGGCCAAGGCCTTCAGCCGCTGGTCGGCGGGCATCAGCAGGTAGCTCATCTGCCGCCGCGGCTTCGGGGTGGCGCGGATGAAACGGCCGACCACCTGGCGGAAGAAGAGCTCGGTCCGCGCCGCCGTCGCGTAGACGCCGACCCGCAGCCGCGGGATGTCCACCCCCTCGGAGACCATCAGGACCGAGACCAGCCAGCGCCGGTCGGAGGAGGCGAACTCGGCGATCCGCTTGCTGGCGCCAGGCTCGTCGCTCATCACCAGCTCCGGCTGCTCACCGGAGATCGTCGCCAGGCGCAGGGCAATAGCCCGCGCATGGTCCTGGTCAGAAGCGATGACCAAGCCGCCCGCGTCGGGATGCCCTTGGGCGCGGACCTCGCTCAGCCTCGCGTCCCCGTCGCGCAGCACCTCCCCCATCCACTCGCCCTCCGGGCTGAGCGCCGTCCGCAGGCGCCGCGCCGCCTCCGCCGCCGGCAGCACCAAGTCGAAGTCGGCACTCCGCAGGCGCCCATCCGAGACCCATTCCATCTCGCCGTCATACGGCAGGAAGGTGATCGGGCGACAGACCCGGTCGCGCAGGGCCTGCGGATAGCCGTAGGCGTAGTCGGCGCGGCTGAGGCCGTCCTCGCCGTAGGAGACCCAGGGGATCGCCGAGTTATCGGAGCGGAAGGGCGTCCCCGAGAGCAGCAGCCGGAAGCGGGCGCCGTCGAAGGCCTTGCGGCTCTGCAGCCCCCAGGCCGCCAGGTCGCCCATGTGGTGGGGCTCGTCGGCGATCAGCAGAGTCGGGCGCCGGCCGGCGGCCAGCCGGTGCACCTCCGGCCCCGCCGCGACCGTCTGGTAGGTGACGGCGACGCCGTGGAAATCGGCCGACTCCGGCCCGTCGGAGTTCGGCCGGTTCGGCTCGAGGTCGATGCCGTAGCGCCCCGCGTCGGCTGCCCACTGGCGACAGATGTGAGTGGTCGGGCCGACGACGACGCGCGCGACGAACCCGGCGCTCAGCATCCGGTGGGCGATGTGCAAGCCGAAGGTGGTCTTGCCGGCCGCCGGCGTCGCCGAGGCGAGGAAGCTGGTGCCCGTATGCGCCCGCACGGCCGCCGTCGCCTCCTGCTGCCAGGAGCGCAGGGGGCGGCTGTCGGGCCAGTTCGGAAGCGGGCGCACACGCGCGCCGCCGCCGGTCAGTTGCTGAGAGGCGTCGTACAAGGGTCGGCCACAATAGGGCCGGCCGCGGTCGGAGGAGATCCGAATTCACGCAGGTTGCGCGGGCCAGCGGATTGTCAGAGTTCTTACAGCGTTTGCGTACGGGACCCCTCGCGGGTATTTACGCTGACAAGGTGGCAACTCTCCCGGTCCTGCAAATCGACCCCGACCTCGCCGAGGGCATCAGTGAGCCACGGCTCTCCAGCGCGGTGCACGCCTGCCGCGCGCGAGCCATCGACCTCTCCCCCGGGCGCTGGGACATCGACGAACACGGGGGCGAGCGGTCCGGATTCGGGCTCTTGGTCGTCTCCGGAATTCTCTGCCGGCGGGTCGTGCAGGGCGAGTGCAACGGGGCCGAGCTCGTCGGACCAGGCGACCTGCTGCGCCCTTGGGAGGGGATCGGCGAGTGGACGAGCATCCCGACGGAAGCGAGCTGGCGGGTGATCCAGCCCGGTCAGCTCGCGATCCTCGACGACGGCTTCGTCCAGCGGGCCAGCGCCTACCCGGAGGTCAGCATCGCCCTGATCCGGCGCGCGCTGCAGCGCTCCCGCTACCTGACCGTCCTGATCGCGATCATCAGCCAGCGGCGGATCGAGACGCGGCTGACGATGCTCTTCTGGCACCTGGCGGATCGCTTCGGGCACATGAACGGCGACTGGGTGGAGATCCCGGTCCCCCTCACCCACGGCACCCTGGCCGAGCTCGTCGCCGCCCGCCGCCCCTCGGTGACGACGGCGCTCTCCCACCTTTATGAGCGCGGCGTCCTCCAGCGCGCCGACCGGGGCTGGCGCCTGCGGGGAACGGTTCCGCCAGAGCTGCTCGAGGTACAGGGCGTCGGCGCGTCCGAGGAGGCAGGGCGGACGCCCGGCGTCCTGTCCTCGAGCAGCCTGGAGGCCGCCTCCACGCGCGCCTGAGGACTAGTGCGGGTGGGCGTGGCCGTCGCGGACGGTGCGCCAGGACTGCCAGGTGATGCGGATGATCAGGGCGCTAATCCCGAGGCCGATCAGCGGGTCGGCGAACTGGAGGCCGAGCGCGACGACGGCGGCACTGGCGACCACCGCCAGGCTGACGTAGGCGTCGGCCTTGGCGTGGTTGCCGTCGGCGATCAGGGCCGGGCTGTCGAGGGTGCGACCGGCCTTGGTGCGGACGATCGCCGCCAGCCAGTTGCCCACGTAGCCGATTACCCCGGCCGCCGCCAGCGCGCCGAGGTGGTCGACGGTCTGCGGGTGGATCAGCCGACTGACCGCCTCGACGGCGGCGACGCAGGCGGAGGCGAAGATCGCGAAGACGACGAAGTAGCCGGCGATCCGCTCGGCCCGCTCGGAGCGCAGCAGGAAGGCGATCCCGAGCGGGATCGCGGTCGCCGCGTCGCCGAAGTTGTGAATCAGGTCGGCGAGCAGGGCGATGCTGCCGGTGGCGAGGAAGATCGCCAGCTGGACCAGCGCGGTGGCGGCGAGAATCGCCAGCGACAAGGCGACGGCTCGCAGGCCGGCGCGGGAGCGCTTGATCGAGTGGTGAATCAGGCCGTGGCTATGACCGTGGTCGTAGCCGTGAGCGTGAGAGCGGGATATCTCGGGTGACATTTAGCGCAAGTTTTTGGGAGGACGCGTGTTTTGCCGTACTAAGTAATGGGTAACGTGCCATTGTTCCCACATTGATCCATCCCCTGACGCGGCGCAGAGGAAGAGCCCCTTTCCCCGTTTGGCACCGTCGTTTTCCCTGGCCACGGTTGCCCTGACGCTCCTCCTCCGCGCCGCGTCCTTTTTGTTGCCGGCGCCGGTTCCACTTCAGTCGCGCAGCTCTGAGATCAGGTCGTCGAGGTCGAGTGGGTAGGTGCCCATCTGGACGCCTTCTCCCTCCGGCGGCCGCGGCCACTCCTCGCGTGGCCGGTCCCAGTAGAGCTCGACCCCGTTGTGGTCTGGGTCGGAGAGGTAGAGCGCCTCGCTGACGCCGTGGTCGGAAGCGCCTTCAAGCGGCCAGCCGGCCTCGCTGAGGCGCCGCAGGGCGTCGGCCAGTGCACGCCGGGTCGGGTAGCGGATCGCGGTGTGGAAGAGGCCGGTGGTCCCCGGG
>Ga0157371_10004851_pt1 | contig 11566 bp, 10 predicted proteins | sample C45metaG_FD_113462 | JGI IMG/M metagenome (GOLD analysis project Ga0157371, IMG submission 113462) | Corn rhizosphere microbial communities from Kellogg Biological Station, Michigan, USA - C4-5 metaG | ecosystem: Host-associated > Plants > Roots > Rhizosphere > Soil | place: USA: Michigan... | reverse complement strand
GTACGGCTATAGCCTGCTGAACGTGATCAACTTGCTTGACCCTAAGGCTGGTCGTCGCGCACCAGCTGCCGAGGCAAAATCCGGTACGAGAAAGCCACGCCAGGTGAAGGTCTACAAAAATCCACACACCGGCGAAGTCGTGGAAACCAAAGGCGGCAACCACAAAACGCTGAAGGAATGGAAAGCGAAGTACGGTTCCGACACCGTCGAGTCCTGGCTGACCAAATGAATTTGGTTTGAGTACAAAAAAGGCCCGCAGGGCCTTTTTTATTAGATGCGTTATGGACTCTGCGAGTTGAATTACAAAAGAACATCTGCAAGGTAAAAAGTCGCTTTAAACATCTCGCTTGATTTTGCAGGTCTCGGCCCTCATCGTTGCCATCCTTTGGCCAGTAGGCCTAGTGTGGGGATCAGGAGCAAGGTGTCCGTATGAAAACAACCATGGTCGGTGTCTGTCTGGTGTGGGCAGTGTTTACGTTCTTTTTCTATCGCGGCTACTACCTGCGTTGGGTACGTCACAGCGATTACGCAGAGTTCGCAAAAGTTACTTTTGAAGCAGTCCAGCGGCACTTCGATGAACTGAAGGCTAAGCGTCAAAGCGGGATCGTCGACAAAGGGTTCAAGATGATCGATGAATCTGACTGGCGCGAAACCGTCTCTACCTTCGTCACCAATGTTGTACTTGGTGCACTGAAACCCAACACCCGAAGCCGAATCAAAGCCTCTCAGGCTGTGAGCACGTCTTTCACGACGTTCACCGACAACTTCGTCCGAGAGCTGACCGCACAGGAAACCTTTCCGAAAAGCTTCGACTTGAAAGCGCTGGTACGCTCGATAGAGAGCGACACCGACGCAGTCGCATTCTTAAGTGGCGAGGTCAAATATCTCCCCGGAAAAGCTCTGGTGAGTCGCCTTGCTGTCGTTCTACTCGCCGTTGGATTACTCATCTCTAGCCAACCTTCTTATGCCGCAGCAGGGGCATCGTTCACCCCCGCTGGATGCCTGTAACGCTTTGGAGGAGGTGCCCGGCCTTCAGGTTAACGCGAGCGGCTATACCGAGCTTTCTAACCGCCTGCATGCGCAGGGCACAGATCACCCACAGACAGCGAGTCATCATCTCTGCAGGCAAGTCTCACCGCGTCATCAACCGTGACAGAGTTGGTAGGTATCCAGAGATTGTCCACGACCAAATACCTTTGCTTTGTGACCTCGTTGCGCAACCCTACGGCCTTCAGCATACGATCGATTAGGCTCAGTGCTTTGCTCTTAGGTGCAGTTTCAAAAGTGACGTCAAACACCGCTGCGTCCATCTGTAGATAGTTCTTGCTGTTGATGGGGGGCATGAGGAAAGGGGTTATTTTATTCGCAGGCAACATCTTTCCGTTCAACTCTCGAAACTCGGTGACTGGAAAGGAGCTGGTATTGCCTCCGGGCAGCACGTAGCCGCCCGTCCCAGTGGGTTCAACGTAAATTGCGCGAGTGGTGTGAGCAATAGGCTTTTGCGGTGGATACTCAACCTCAAAGCGTTTCACGATCTGATCCACTGAGTTTTCGTTTTCAAGATTGAACGCGTAATACCGGCCATGCGGTTTCACGAACGAGAGCGTCACGTCCCCCACAAAGAAATTGTAAGTGGTGGTGGAGACGAAACTGATTAGTCCAAGCGCTACCCCTGCGTGTACAGTTTTTCGAATCCATCGTTTTGGCGTAGCAAAAGGGATGGGACGTTTGAACGGGTTAGGTTTTTTTGATGTACTTTTATTCACCATAATTTCGAATCCATTCCAGGTGGCAGACTTGCGAAAAAGCAGTTATGCGAGTCGAGCGGATGTTTCTGGCCGATGGTTTACCTAGGTGAGATGTGGCTAGATAACCTTCGGCCGGTCGTGTTTGGCAAACATTTACCACGAGCCCGAAGTGACCGATTTGGGAGCCGGTGGCGACTGCTCAAGCATTTCGACCTCCTTTGTCGAGCGGTGAACGTCCTATTTGTCCCAACGTAACGTCAGACACAAAAAGCAAAGCCCCGAAGGTTCGCGGCTTCGGGGCTTCTATTTCCGCCTCATCCCTTAATGATTGGCGAACTTGGCATTGAGAATACCAGCGATGTGTCTTTGACTCACTACTGCGATAGGGGGATTGTGTTCGACCGGCAGGACGCTGCGGAGGGGCCAGCAGTCCACGTTTCGAGCTCCTGCTAATGGCCGCAGCTATTTGTCATGAAGTAGTCACTCCGGCGTCATCAGCACCGCAAGCGTCATATTGATGAACTCTTCGTTCTTGCTGATTGTGTCCAAAGCACCACGAACGTTGTCGGCGACCTCCGCTGATCCGTGCTGTTCAACCCAAAGCGTTAGCTCCATGATTGCTGCTTCGAGAGCCAGCTGATTTTGATTGATCTTGAAGAGTAGGGAAGGGAGCAGGTCTGCGTTGGACATCGCGATTCCTCCGTGGAAGCGTACAGCGTAGCAGCACGAGATCGGATAGAACGGACGGACACCGTCGAGTCTTGGCTGACGAAGTGATTTTGATTTGAGTACAAAAGGGCCCGTGAGGGCCCTTTTTTATGGGTGCGCCAGGCATGGCGCGTTGCGCGCAAGCGCAACCAGCTTGGCTGTGGTGGCCTCGCTGGTGACTTGGAGGTGAAAGTCCTCTACACACCCGGCAAGGGGAAGTTGTTGGCGCCGACGCCAAATTGATCCAGTTACCGAGATGCCACTGACCCAGTCTGATTCCTCGCAAACCGTTTCCTGTGCTGGAATTTTGCTGATTGGAGTTGGGTCAGGCTAGCGTCGGCACGTAGGTCAACTCAGCGTTGGTGCCAACACACTCGTAGAATTGTGCTCAGCAAAGCCTCACGAGTTCCTGATAGAACTAATGAGTTGATCGAGTGTTGGAGCGACAAGCGTTCAAAGAGCGGGACTCAGATGTTCAGCTACACGCAGTCTCAACGTTTCAATTATCCGTTTGCTCGATGAGCCAATCGATCAGCACCTGAAGCCTTTTGGGCATCGTTTCGTGAGTAGGATGAACTAGGTAGTAGCCATAGTTAACTGCTTCTCTAAATCCACCGAACGGAAGTACGAGTTCGCCATCCTGAATTCGTTTGCGAACCAGTTGCTCCCGGCCAATCGCCACACCTGCATGATTGATTGCGGCCAGGGTGCTCAAATCCGAGCGGTCAAACGTCATGAAGCGACTGGGGAGTTCGGTGGGCTCGCCAACCGCGTCAAGCCATAGACGCCATTCCGCATCGAACGAAATGTTGTCCCACGCCGCGACATCATGCAGTGCAGTGCATTGCGACAGGCGCTCGGGATGTCCTACCAGACCATGTGCCTCGGCGTATTCTGGGCTGCACACTGGCGCAATTCGCTCTGGCATCAGTCGAACGCTTTCAAGGCCAGGGTGCTCACCGTTCGAATAGCAAAGCACCAAGTCAATACGTCGGGTTCGATAGTCGATCGGTTCATTGCCAACCCGAACATCCAGTTGAATCCCTGGATAGCGTGCAGTGAAATCGGATAGCCTCGGAACCAGCCAGCACTGTGCTACCGAAGGTCTGGCATAGAAGCACAGTTGCCCTTCAATCTGAGCGTGCGAACGCTCCTGCACAGCCTCGGATAACTTATCCATGGTTTGCTGCATGACCTTGAAAATCCGCTCACCATCATCGGTCAGCTCGACCTTTCTAGGCAAACGGTGGAAAAGTTTGAGCGATAGCTCCTCCTCCAGACGAGCTATCCGGTGACTTACTGCGCTAGCGGTCAGGCACAGTTCCTGCGCTGCGCGGGCGAAACTGAGATGGCGGGCGGCGACGAGAAAAGTATGCAGGTTGGACAGATGGGCTCCGTTAAGCTTCGAAGCTTTCGTAAGACCAAGTTCTGGCATTGCTGTACCCCTTCAAGTCAACCGCCGTCGACGAACGATGCGTTGTCGTTACTGCGGAGGATGTTGCAGAGCGCGGCCCTTATCAAGGTAGGTAGTGAACTCTGCGGCGGGTACCATGCTTCCGCCTGTTCCCCAAATCAAATGCGTTGCGTTGGCTAACTTAGCGGTAGAGACACCGATGCGCTCCAGATACTTCTTATTTTTGAGTACCCGCACAACGCCTGGCGCACCTGCCAAAGCCGATGGTTCCAGTTTTACATTTTCAAGCTCGTGGGCCAGGAACATCAGGCGATAAAGCTCTTCATCCGTGACGGTATAGTAACCATCGATAAGTCGCTGCATCGCCTTTCCTACGAAGCCGGAGGGGCGGCCAACAGCCAACCCGTCAGCTGCGGTGACGTTGTCGATGCCAAAGTCCTGAACACTCACCTCGTCATGCAGTCCGGTATAAACCCCGAGCATCATGCATGGGGAGTGGGTCGGTTCTGCGAAAACACAGTGCACTGCATCGCCAAAGGCAAGTTTCAATCCAAACGCAACGCCTCCAGGGCCTCCGCCAACACCGCAGGGCAGATAAACGAAGAGAGGATGATCGGCGTCCACTCGTACATCCGCCAATTCGAACTGTCGAGCCAGGCGCTCGGCTGCAACCGCATAGCCCAGGAACAGATGTGGCGAGTTTTCATCGTCTATGAAGTAGCAGGCAGGGTCATTTTCGGCTTGCAGGCGCCCGTTTTCGACCGCAACGCTGTAGTCGGACTCGTACTCGACCACAGTCACACCACTGGCCCGTAGCTTATCCTTCTTCCATTGGCGGGCATCCGACGACATGTGGACAGTTGCCTGAAAGCCTAACTTGGCGCTCATGATGCCTATGGATAGTCCAAGATTGCCCGTGGAGCCGACCGCAATCTTGTAGCGGCTGAAGAACTCAAGCGCAGAGTCGCTGGCCAATGCCTCGTAATTATCGTCCAGCTTGATCAACCCTGCTTGCAGGGCGAGGTCTTCAGCATGTTTGAGCACTTCATGGATACCCCCTCGCGCCTTTATCGAGCCAGAGATAGGCAAATCGCTGTCTTTCTTGAGCCACAGAGAACCGACGTCCGGAAGGCCGGCTTCACTCAGAAGCCTTTGCTGAAATTTTCTCAGTGGCTGGATACTGGACTCGATGATCCCGTGCGCCGCTGCCGTTTCTGGAAACACCTTGGCGATGTAGGGTGCGAAGCGGCGGAGGCGTTCACTGGCATCTTTGACGTCGTTATGGTTCAGGCCTACATCCCCAAGTGCGGTGGACACCGATGCAATAGCTGGATTGAACCATGTGATTTCCTGAAGTGAGACCAGCTCCTTGATAATGGGATGGCTTTCATACCAGGCGTCTAGTGTTTTACCTTGAATCATAGGAACTTCCTTTCGATAAGTTGTAGGTGAAGAGGGAAGGTTCATCACACAAATCTGGAAAGTATTAGCGTAAATACCAGCGCGGTAGAGGAGGCGAGCACGGTGGCGCCAGTGAATTTTTTGATGGCCTCAGACAAGGGAATACCCAGGTATTCTTTTACGACCCAGAACGCAGAGTCAGTGACATGCGTCCAGCCGATTGCGCCTGCACCGATGGCGATAACAAGTATCTCAGGGCTGTATTCAGGGTGCTGACCCAAGATGGGCAGAACCATGCCAGCGGTGCTAATCATGGCGACCGTGGCGGAACCAACAGCGAAGTGCATTAACCCAGCGATCAGCCATGCCAAAATGATCGGATTGATTTGGGACTGCCCTAGCACGTCCGCCAGAACCTTCCCAATACCGCTGCCTACCAACATGTCGTTGAACGCGCCGCCGGCTCCGATAATCAAGAGAATGCCAGCTAGCGGCGGGAAGCAGCGGTTGGTTAGATTGAGCAAGGCGCCCATGCCAAGTCCACGTCGCAGGCCAAGCGACCAGTACGCGAAGCAAATCGACAGCGCGAGAGCAATCAGCGGGTTGCCAATGAACGAAACCCACTCAAGCGTCATTGAACCTTTCATTAGCAAAGGTGCAGCAAGTGTCTTGCCTACCATCAGTGCCAACGGCAGAAGCACCGTCACCATCGCCATACCGAAGCTTGGTGCCTTACTGTCGTCGATGACCGCTTCGCTACGGGCAGCCAGAAACTGAGCTTGCCCCTCAGGGGACTCCCGAGTGCAGGTCAGCTTCACCCAGATGGGCCCGGCAATAACCGCCGTTGGCAAACCGACGATAAGTCCGTACAGAATCACCTTACCGATGTCGGCATTTAGCATGCCTGTAATCGCAGTGGCGGCTGGATGCGGAGGGAGAATGCAGTGGACAACCATCAGTGAGATGGCCAACGGTACTCCCAAATACAGCACGTTGATCCTGGTCTGACGGGCGACGACATAGATCAGTGGAATGAGGAGGACAAATCCGACCTCGAAGAAAACTGGAATACCTGCAATGAAGCCGACCAGCATCATCGCCCAAGAGGCATTCTTCTCACCCAGCACTCTCAAGAGCGTGGTAGCAATGCGTTTGGCGCCGCCAGACTCCTCAAGCAGCTTGCCGAGAATGCTGCCTAAACCGATGATGCCGGCAAGGAAACCTAGCGTGCTGCCCATGCCTTTCTCAAAAGCCGAGACGATTGCTGTTGGGGCCATTCCTGTCCCAATCCCCACTAGCAGGCTTGCTGCGATGAGGGATAGGAACGGATGGACACGGAATTTACCGATCAGGACTACGATCAGTAGGATTGACGCTCCTAGGGTCAATAGGGAATACGTAGGGGTCATGTTTGGATCTGCTCCATCGCAGTTCACATCCTTGCGAGTTATTGTTAGTTGTTTGCGATGGATTAAATTTCAGAGCTATAGCTGGTACAAACGATGATTCCTCAGGCTGTAGATGACGCTCCGTCACCTATCGTTTTTACATCTCACCTCCTAGGAAGAGGCATATCGACACTGCAGCGGAATGGACGAGCACCACCGTTCATGGGCTGGTTCGAAACGCCCTTTGGAAATGTTGAGGACAAGGATGGAAACGAAGGCCGTCTTTGATCTTCTTAGCAGAATGGAGTGGGGCGTTCTGGCTACTTGTTAGGCTGTGGAGCTAAAGCTACTACGGCTATCGCTCCTTCGGGCTTAAGCCCGGCTCGACCCCAAGCCTTCACATGCCTTGCCCGGGCAGCGGCAATACGGCCATTGTCCGTCACGAGCGGTGTGTGCCAACCAAAGGGCTGACACGTTTTTTCGAGCTCAGGGCGTGCGAATTCACAAGCTCGTATATTGCATCTGGGTGAGACCCAGAATGCCGAAGGCGTTTCGCATATTTTCTTCTGTGGGCTCTTTGTCTCTTAGGTATCGAATCGAGATTCCTAAGAAGCATGCCCATTGAGCGCCTTGCTTGAATGGCAGCCACCGTTTGTTTTTGGCCATCACTTCTAGGTACTGATTCACCAGAAGGTATTGCATCTCACCGGCACTGTATTTGGCGTGCTCGAAAGCACGAACATAATGTGTGGAGGCCGCTTCGTAATCACCAGTCCGATAGCACGCGACCCCGCGCAGCCAATGGGCAATCCAAGGCAAGCGCGCGGCCACTTCAGCATAATCCGCTCTGTCGCAGAATCGATTTACATCGTTCAAGGTAGCTTGTGGATTTTTTTTGATCGCGAGAGCGCTTTCTACATAGGTGTCCAAATTTGCAGGTTTGCGCAGCTGCCAGCGTGAAATTATGTCTAGATGAAGTCTTGCGGCGTAGGCTCCATATCTAGCCTCCGTCCACACGATGACTGGTGCTGGCACACCTCCTTTTTCATCCATGTGCGGCCGCTGTAATTCTTTGGCCATGGTTCGTTTAGACTCGAAAAACGCCCAAAAACCAGGAGCCATCTTGATACCTAGATCCACCCTGGTCTGGGGCTTGCTATGCGGATCTTGCTTCAAGACTTCCTCTGCCAGATTGACCATGTACTCGTGGATCTCAGTGCTAATCCAGCCTGCGTAAAGCTGAATCTGGCCGATAACCTCTCGCAGGTACTCGTGCCCAAAAGCGTCTCGAATGTCTAACGCAATACATGTGGTCATTCGGGCGATGGTTGCGCACGTCACGATCGCCTTCTGAAGCTCGGGGTCTACAGGTTTACCCTCGGCAGCCTGAGCTTCGAAGGACTCATCAAGGTTTCTAACCAGTACGGGTAAAGACGGCGGTCGCTTCGCGCTCGTCCAGCTACGGGCGGCTTTTTCATTGCGCTTGAGCTTATGGGCCGGGTCATCGACCCCAACAGGGTAATGAAATGTCGCCAGACTCTTTCCGCACGATGCATGGGCCCATGCAAGCACCTTATCGAGTGGCGTCACCAGACTCTCACCAGTCTCTGTCGGCAAGAACCAAAACGGCTCTGGTGGCTGTGCTGATGCGTAGATATACCCTTGAAACCTTATCCACTCCCTAGCAAGGGATCGCACTGCCACGTCGATCCCGTGGGTAGTCAAAAAATAACGCACGGTATTGGCTTTTGTCATGAACGTGCCTTGCGTCTTGATCATCGTGGTGTACGACTCATAAAGATCACTAAGCAGCTCGCTCATCTGTGTAGCACGGAAAGGGCAGCGGATATAACGGCAGAGGGCATCGGCATGGAGCTGCAGGATTTCATCCATTGTTCGCTGCAGGTCGCAGTCTTCTTTGGCCAGTCGCTGCATACGCTTCTGGTAAGTTTTGGCCATGACTTCGTCAAACTCAGTCTTGTCCAATCGATCGCGAGCTTTTCTAGGCATGATTCCAGAAGCGTCAACCAGATATTTCACCACATCGCCTAGCGTTGGTGAGGTGTAAAGTCTGTCCATCTTTTCGTCCTTGTGTGGGCGTCCTTGCCCGTTGAGAATTTACTTCTGGTTCGGGTTTAATTGCTTGCCGCGATTCCCATTTACGTGGTCATTTGTCTTGTTTGATCCCGTGGTACCTCGATTGGTATTCAGCGCGTCAGAGCGTTGATTTTGTTGCGTGTGGTGCTGAGGGTTCTTCTGGTTCATGTAACGATCTCCTGTGTTGGAGAGCGCAGGTTAACGAGCACCCCCTGGCCTCGCTATGTCGAAAATGGCGACGTGTTTTTTCCATGAGGGAAAGCAGTGGCTCGGCTGGAGACCATTTGCGAGGAGGAGGCTATTGCACACACACACACACACACACACTCCCGCATACGGCTTCTTACCCCCGTACCCCACCGACACCTACTGCCTGTGACCGATGCTCATTGATAGGATGGGCCAAACAGCAAAGGTAAGCGCAGCGTGCAAGCGTAATAATAGAGCCGCGTCGCGAAGGCGGCGCTGGAGAGGCGACAACGTTTACGACCGCCGTTTCCAAAGGGCACGCAACCAGCCTCATTTCTTCTCAAGGTTTTGGTGTCACTGACGTTAAGGATGTGTACGCAAAGCGTTCCTGAGGGAGCCAAGCTGCGCAAACTCGGGACTTATAAGCCCCATCACGGCCAGAGGGCCGTTGTATACCAAACAGGAGTTTCAGGTGAGATTTATCGCAGGTCGCGCTTTCGCGATTGGTGCCATTGGATTGGCCACCCTCAGCCTCACTGGCTGCAACGAAGAAATTGACGCCCGTCAAACTAAAGAAATACAAGGCCTCTTGTATAAAATCCACGCCGAAGATCCGTTCACCGGTCGTGTCACGAATTACCCCATTTCAGTTCTAGGGCTCTTCAATATCGGCACATGCATTGTCGACTTCAAAAAAGGGCTTCCCGATGGGGACATGAAGTGTGCGGACAACGCAGGCACAGTGGTTGCTACCGGTGAATTCAAGGCAGGTAAGAAGGACGGCAAGGCCGAGCGCTTCGATCCCAAGACCAACAAAAAGGTGGTCGTTGAACACTGGAAAAACGGTCGGCAAGATGGCGTTCAGGAGCAGTACGACGCCCAGACCGGCGAGAAAATTCTAGAGGTAAGCTACACCGAAGGCCGTAAGGATGGTCGTGAACGTGCTTGGGATAGTGCTGGCAAGGAAAAAATTGCAGACCTCGAATGGAAGAACGGTCTGCAAAGCGGGTTCGACAACCGGGGTACCCAGCACCGCAATTACGTTAACGGCAAGAAGCAAGGCCTGCAGCAGGACTACAGCATCGATGGCAATCGCTGGTACCTAGCCAGCGAGAACATCTACGATAACGATGTAATGGATGGTGTCCAGAAGCAAATGGACGCTCGGGGCAATGTCACAGAGCTTAGTGTCTTCGACCACGACAAGATTCGCTCTCGCACCGTAGATAAGTACAGCTACACCGGAGCGCACGTACATCACTACACTGGTCTCGCAATCATTCCAGATGCAAATCGCTACATGGCAAGCGACCTCAGCAAAGATGGCGTTGAGCAGTATTGGGACGATCAAGGCCACCTGATTCGCGAGCTGCAATGGAGCAAGGGCATCCTGCAGAGTGCAGCGGCTACGGTATGGGCCGGTAATAAGCAGGACAGCCAGTTCCAAGGCATCGGGGTTCGTACAACACTACCAACCCAGAGCGTTGTCAAAGAGGGGCAGGAGAGGGTGTTCAGCGATAAGGGTGAGCTGCAGGCCGTTATCTTCTGGAACAACGGTAAACCTACTCAGATCCTTGCCGCACTGGCTCCGAGCTTGAGCGCGGAGCATCCAGGGAAAATGGCTCTGATAGATGAAGACCGCTATGGAAACGGCGTTACCAGCACCCCTGATTTTGAAGAAGCAAGTCGCTTTTCAGGGCAGGGAATACGGGGAGAAAACTTGCAGTTGGTGGACATGCCGGCGCCGGGCCAAACATCTGCTGCAGGGGCGACACTAGCATCCTCGGAACCTGTGGTCGCAATACCAGGTATCAGCGGAGATTCGGACACTTGCGTCCAGCGGAAGGTTGATGCAGTTCACGCGGAAGATTCCGAGGCATTGATCCCTGCGGATATGCTCGAGGAGTTTGAGCAAGACTGTAAATAATCTGGAGCTTCGACTTTGCGGCACTTGGTTAAGGTGCTGCAATCTCAGGCAGAGGTAAGGATGCCCCCCCAAGGTAGTTTGAGCAGCAGCGTGCTCTCTCATCCTGACTATGGAGGCCCATTTACGTCGTTAGCGGCTCACCTTGGAAGCAGTGGGAGCCTAGCTCAACATAGCTCGGCTCCCCACCTCCCCTTGCCCCTAACAACCAGCCCGCAACGAGCGCAAATGTTGTGCGCCCGGCCTGATCAACTCTGTAGTGATATTCGATAGGCGACTTGTAGGACTTCGGAGCTAAAGCTAATTTGGCTATCGCTTCTTCGGGCTTAAGCCCGGCTCGACCCCAAGTCTTCACATGCCTTCACTCCACAGTAGGCCCACCACGATTGATTCAAGAAGCGCATTGCGGCTGTTTCATTTCTCCTGGGCGTTTTCAAGCTGTCCGCTATCTCATGCTTCCGTGAACTCGTCTATTCGATCCGCGATTTGAGGCTTTTTTGATAGGACAAGGCAGCGCGTGTTGCCAACAAATTCTTCTATCAGGTACACAGCGTCGCCGACATCCAGTTCGAGCGTAAGCGTCCGGCCAAGTCACCTTCCGAATTTCAGCATTAAGGGCGATGGTGTCCGCGTATTTTTAAGTGGACGCGATAGCCCTTAACGTCAGGATTTCCATGCGCCAACGAAGCTCTTATCC
>Ga0157371_10004849_pt1 | contig 11568 bp, 11 predicted proteins | sample C45metaG_FD_113462 | JGI IMG/M metagenome (GOLD analysis project Ga0157371, IMG submission 113462) | Corn rhizosphere microbial communities from Kellogg Biological Station, Michigan, USA - C4-5 metaG | ecosystem: Host-associated > Plants > Roots > Rhizosphere > Soil | place: USA: Michigan... | reverse complement strand
TGGCCGGCGCCGCTGCCGGTGCCGCCATCGGTACGGCGGTGCCGATCATTGGCAACATCGTCGGCGGTCTGGTCGGTGGTTACCTCGGTTACATGGGCGGCGATGCCCTAGGCGGATCGCTTGGCAAGTCTATGTTCGGTGCGGACGAGTCGCTAAAGAAAGTACCGAATGCCGGGCCACTGATGATGGCCAGCGCCGGACAGAACCTGCCGCCGGTGATGGGCAACATTGCCCGCTCATTTGCGCCTGCCACCGTGACTCCGCTTGTCCAGAGCACTCCGACACCCTCGGCAGTGCAGAGCCTGTTGCCAGAGCGCGCTGCCGACGCCGCTGCAATGGGGGATGTGACGCGATCCCTCAGCGCACCCGCGCCGCCGAGCGTACCGGCGCTGCTGGCTCCGCCGCCGGCACCAACCAAAACCGAGCCGCCGAAAATCGAGCAGCGAGTCGAGATCTCGGCGCCTTTGCACATCACCGTACAGGGCGATGCGAAGGATCCGGCGCAAATGGCCCGCGAGCTGCGGCCGTTCATCGAGCAGCAGATGCAGCAGGCCACGCAGCAGTTGCAGAGCCGCAAGCTGTATGACGAACCGCATGTGTAAGGAGGGCCAATGGCCTACATGGAACAACTGCAGTCTGGTCTGAAGAATCTGGCGGCAGCAGGGGAGACTGGACGCCGTAGCCTGGACGGCATGATGGGGCCGGTCAACGGTGCCATCAGCGAGATCAGCGGCGCAGCCTCGGAGCTGGAAGGTATTCCAATCGTCGGGCCGGCGGTCGGGGCAAAGCTGCAGCGTGTCATGCGCAGCGTCAACGCCGCGCAGGCCAAGGTCGGCCAGGTGGTGGCCACCTACAACAAGGCCACCCGCGCCGTGTCGCAGATTGATGAGCGGATGGGCGACCTTAAGGAACAGGCAGCGCGGGCGTCCACCGCGATCAACAAGATCGCCGGCAAGGTCAGCCCGTCGCTGGCCAATATCGTTCCAACCGGTTCGTTGGCCGGTGACGCCACGCCACTGCCAGAGGCGGTGCAACCATTCCCACACCTGCTGATCGTGCAGCCGCTTGATCCCAACGCTCAGCCGTACTACTTCAACCTGGATACGGCGGCCTTTGATGAGCTGCGACGCTCGACGGAGTTTCGCTGGGCGTCGCAGGAGCGCCTGACCCGCCGGCCGGCGCAACAAGCGGTGGGCATTGGGGAGGAAAAAATCACCCTGAAAGGCGCGATCTTTCCGGGCTTCAAGGGTGGCCTCAAACAACTGGATACCCTGCGCAGTCTCGGTGGTCAGTTAAGGCCGCTGACACTCACCACCGGTTATGGCGACGTGCTGGGCACCTGGTGCCTGAAGAACGTCGAAGAAGAACAGAGCGCGCTGCTGCAGGGCGGTATCCCGCGCAAGCAGGCATTTACCTTGGAGTTCACGCGTTATGGCGATGACCTGCAGAACGTCTGACGGGGATCTACTCGACACCCTTTGTTATCACGCTTATGGCCATCTTGAGGGCACCGTCGAGGCGGTACTGGATGCCAATCAGGGGCTGGCCGACGAGCCGCAACCTTACCGTGCCGGCATCGTGATCGAGCTGCCGGATCTGCCGGTGCCCAGCAATGGCGACGTAATGTTGTGGGGCTAATCCGTGCTTAGGTTAAGTGATGGCAGTTTGCCGTAAATTCCGAGCGTCGATAGACTCGCCCTTTTTTGAAAGGTGTGAGAGACCCCTTATGGAAAGATCGACAGCGTTAAGGAAAGTAAAACGGAGCCTTTGGGGGAATTCAATTACCGATTGAACTGGATAGTCTTCGGCACCATCGGTGCCATTCTCCTGTGCTTCATTCCCGTATTGGGCTGGCTCCTGGCCTTGGGATTGGTATTGGCAATCCTCTATAAAACCTTTGGATTCCGGGAAACCTTCCTTGAGGGTAACTGCCCAGCCTGCACCAAAACGCTTCCTGTAGATCCCAAGACAGATGTCTTTGCCTGCCCGGTGTGCGGTAGCTGTATGGCTGTGCGAGAAGACAGTCTCGTCCTCATCAAAATCGACTGACTGGCGATCCCTTTCGCTTGCAGCATGCAATCAACTCAGCCCGCCTTGTGCGGGCTTTTTTATGGATGGAACAAATGACCCCAGCCTTTCGCGTCGTGGCAGATGGCGCCGACATCACGGCACTGATCAATGACCGACTGCTGCAGCTGAAAACCACCGACAAGCCCGGCATGGAATCCGATGAATTCGAGCTGCGCATCGATGACCGCGACGGCGCGGTAGTGCTGCCTCCACGCGGAGCCAGCATCGAGATCTTCCTTGGTTACGTCGAAACGTCGCTGACCCGTATCGGCCGTTATGTCGTCGACGAGATCGAGCTATCCGGTCCACCGGATACGCTGGTGATCACAGGAAAGGCCAGCGACATGCGTGGCAGCGGTAAGTCCACACGCAGTGGAAGTTGGGAGAACGTGCCGCTGTCGCGGATCGTCGCCGACGTCGCCGCACGCAATGGCTGGCAACCGGTGTGTCCGGTGCAAACCAAAGTGCCCCGCGTGGATCAACTCAGCGAATCGGATTTCAATTTCATCACCCGCCTGGCCAAGCAGTACGACTGCACGGCCAAGGTCGCCGACGGCAAGCTGCTGGTGATGCCGCGCCAAGCCGGGCAGAGCGCCTCGGGCAAGAGCTTGGGCGTTATATTGATCCAGCGGCGCGACGTGAGTCGCTTTCAATTTCGGCTCGGTGATCGCAATACGCACAAGGCGGTATCGACCAAGCACCAGGACAAGAAAACAGGAAAGCTTGCGGTAGTCACTCTCGACAACGAAGAATCACCGGACGGCCTGCCGCCGGTACATACCGACCGCCATATCTACCCGAACAAGTCTGCAGCGGAGGAAGCCGCCAAGGCACGGCTGGCGGCTTTCAATCGGTCTACGGCCGGTGTCCGGTTGGAAATGCCAGGACGCACCGACCTGTTCTCTGAGCGATCGATTAATGCCCAAGGCTTCAAGGTTGGCCTCGACGGAGAGTACCTGGTCGACTTGGTCGAGCAGGTATTCACTCAAGCCGGCTGGAGTACCACCGCCGAGTGCAACGGTGGCAAGAAGGGCAAGGCGAAGGCCAAAGGCAAGAAGAAAAAGGTGGTGAAGGATCTAAAGGTTGTTCAGCTCAAGCAGTAGCGAAGTGTCCTTGATTGCATGGAAATTGAACCCCATTCGAGTAATTACATCGTGTTCGATGGCACGGAGTTTGGCTTTTCGTTAGCGTCTCTGAAACCCACCAGAAAGGTAGCTTGTGATGCTTGGAAGACTGTACCTAACGTTGTATTTCGTGCCGATGCTAGCGCTCGTTGCTGCATCGCTGCCTGCAGTTGTGGAGACACAAAACGCCAAAGCAGAATGCTTGCATGAAATGAGTCGCAACCCTTCGACGAAATGCACCTTCTGATCGAAAAGATCTAATAAACCAGAAGCCCGCCTAAAGCGGGCTTTTTGCATTTGGAGCATCTATGCAGATAACGACGCAACAGATTCAAACCATCATGCCTAACGCCCGCCGCCAAGCGGGCGTTTTTGTATCTGCGCTCAATGCAGCCATGGCTCATCGACAGATCAATACGCCGAAACGGCAAGCCGCGTTCCTGGCCCAAATCGGTCACGAGTCGGGTCAGTTGCAGTACGTACGGGAACTGGGCGGGGAGCAGTACCTAAGCAAATACGACACCGGCAACCTGGCTGCGAAACTGGGCAACACCACGGCAGCGGATGGTGATGGCCAGCGCTATCGTGGTCGCGGCTTGATCCAGGTCACCGGCCACGACAATTACCTACGCTGCAGCTTGGCGCTGTTCGGCGACGAGCGATTACTCCGCACTCCTGAGCTGTTGGAGTTGCCGCAGTGGGCTGCCGAGTCGGCTGCATGGTTCTGGTCGGTGAATGGGCTGAATGCGCTTGCCGATGAAAACGAATTCAACGCGATCACCCGCAGAATCAACGGTGGTGTTAATGGCCTGCAGGGTCGGCTTGAACTGTGGGAGCGGGCGAGGGCGGTGTTATGCGTCTCGGCGAACTGATCCCGGCACCGTATCGGCTAGTGGCTAAGGGTTTGGTGCTCGTCGTCATGGCCGGTGGTTCTGTGGCCATTACTTGGCAAGTACAGGATTGGCGCTACGGCAAACAGCTCGCAGAGCAGGCTCGCCTCCACACCGAAACCTTTAACCAGTTGGCCCTGGCCACGGTTGCGCAGCAGCGTGCTGAACAGGACAAGCGCCTCGCGCTCGAGCAGCGCCTGGCAACCAGTGAACAAACCCATTACCGAGCCTTGAGCGATGTCCAACGTAATCAAGGTCGCTTGCGCGACCGCCTTGCCACTGCTGATCTGCGCCTGTCAGTCCTACTCAACGCCACCAGCGGTGCCGACAAAGGACCGGTGTCAGCCGCCACCGCCACCGGCGTCGTGGTTCATGGCCCCACAAGAGCCGAACTTGACCCAGCGCATGCTCAACGAATTATCAGTATCACCGATGACGGTGATCAGGGATTGATCGCATTGGCCGCGTGCCAAGATTACGTCAAAGCGATCGCTCTCCAATGAAAGAAGCCGGGTTTCCCCGGCTTCTTTCATCAGGCAAGCAACAGCGGCAGTACGTCTTGAAGCAGACGAACTACCTCAATTGCCAAGATCAACATCAAATGGCTAATGGACATTTTTGCATCCTCTTCGTGATGCTTAGTCGCCAAGCCCTTAGTCGCAAGCGACCAAGGGCCATGGCTCACCATCCATGATCTGTGCTACTTTTGATTCGCGAGAATCTGTGAAGCCAGCATCATTTCGGTGCCGGATCGTCCTAAGCGTTAACGATCCGTGGTTTTGCAGCAAGGCTGGAGGGTTGCCGCCCTTCAGCTTTTTTTTGCTTTTTTTTCTTACTTTCGTTTTTTCCTTTCATCAAACCGACAGGGGCCGTCGCCGGAATCTCAAATGAGACGTGGCGTTTTGGTTCTGTGTGGCTGATGGGAGTGATCTTAGAGCGGGCTTTAAAACTCGTCAATCGCGACCACGGACCTGTGGTGGAAAAAATGAGAAACTAAAAAAAGAGTTTTTTTTTATATTTTTGTTTCTGCTTGGATTGGCTGGAGGCCTTGATTTGTAAGGGTTTTATGGGTTTTTGTTGTTGTTTTTTTTGCTGTTTTAGAACGGCTTGTTCAAACCCTAGTTTAATATTGTGGAGCTGCCTTTAACTGCTGTTTATTTTTGTGCTTGCACTATTGAGTTTAATATCTAGAACGAGGAGTGACGGGTTGTCGGATTTGTTGTTGAGTTGTTTGTGTTGATCTGGTGTTTTGAATAAGTCGGGATGTTTGTGCATAAAGCTTAGTTTGTGTTTTATGTAGACATCGAAATTCCGTAATCGCGCTGCAGCCCACGTCATCCGTGGCTTGTAGCGTAATTGGCTTTCGCTAGATATACCCTTAAGACATTCTCGATCACCCAAAAAAATAAAAAGCTTGCACGAATGCGTTTTTTAGACCAAAATCGCCTCAAAGACCTACCCTTGGTCTTTTTTAGCGCAATACGCAATCCCACGTTCTAGGGACCCCTAGCGGTAGCTTTGTCCAAAGCGTTTATTTTCTAATTCTCTCCTCGTATCTAGAATCTCCAAATCCCCCCTCTTCGTAAAAAAAATTATTTTTTTTGAAAAAAAACGCTCTGGATCGATTTTTTGCGTCGTCTCCGCGGCCTTCAGAGTTGATCAATCAGCTCTGTTGACCTGAATTGGGAGTGCGAATTGCTCTTCAGAAGGGTGCGCATCGGTTGCCGGACAATCCCTAGGTCGTAGGTTAGAACCGCGAGGGGGAGGAGGGGGCGCTTATCTGATGTGGTGATGCCTTACGTTTGGGTACCCCGCTGGTCTGATATTTCCCGCAAGAATTGACCGGAAGGCTTTCAAAACGTTAACTGTATATTCGTACAGTATTGGAAGTCGTGCGTCATGAGTTACTCAATTATAGGTTCGATCAGTGAGGGCGGATCGAAGGTGCCGCTATGTCTCTTCCGCGTCCCGGCCGGCTTCCCCTCGCCCGCTGCGGATCACATCGAAGCGCAGATATCGCTAGATGAGGTGCTGAATATCCGTGCGCCACACGTCTACCTAGTGTCACTCGCCGGTGAAAGCATGCAGGGCGCCGGGATCTATGAGGGAGACCTGGCCATTGTCGATCGCTCCATTGAGCCAGCCCACGGCCACATCGTCATTGCGTTGTTGAACAATGAACCTATCTGCAAGCGCCTATGCCTTCGCGGTAGGGAAGTCATCCTGATGTCAGAAAACCCCAAGTATCCGCCACGCTACGTCCTTGAGAGTGACGAACTGGCGATCTGGGGTGTGGTCACAAGCAGCGTGCGAAGCCATGTCTAAGGCGCTGCCGGTATTCGGCCTGATCGATTGCAACAGCTTCTACGCCAGTTGCGAACGCGTGTTTCGACCGGACTTGGCCAAAGTACCCATCGTAGTGCTGTCGAACAACGACGGCTGCGTCATCGCTCGGAGCTACGACGCCAAGCCCTACGTGAAAATGGGCGAGCCGTATTTTCAGATCAAGCCCAAGCTCAGGCAGCACGGCATCGTCCCGTTCTCCTCGAACTACGCGCTGTATGGCGACATGAGCGAACGTGTCATGACCCTGATCGAGTCGATGGTGCCGACCGTCGAGGTGTACAGCATTGACGAAGCGTTCGTCGACCTCGCCGGCATCAGTGGCTTGGATGGCCTCGGGCGCAAGATCCGTAGCCAGGTACTGCGTTGTACCGGTATTCCCGTCGGTGTCGGCATTGCGCACACCAAGACCTTGGCCAAGTTGGCCAATCACACCGCCAAGCGCCTGCAGGCGCAAACGGGTGGCGTCGTGAACATCTGTGATCCGGTCAAGCGCGACTGGGTACTGCGTAATACCGACGTAGCGGAGGTGTGGGGAGTAGGACGGCGCATGAAAGTGCACCTCGACGGCATGGGGATCAAGACCGCCATGGATCTGGCCAAAGCAGACCCGCGGACGTTGAGAAAAAACTTCAGTGTGGTGATCGAAAAAACTGCCCGTGAATTGGCCGGCACACCATGCCTGGAGCTGGACGAGCCAAGCGCGCCCAAGCAGGAGATCTGCTGCAGCCGGATGTTCGGGAAAAGGCTGAAAGAGCTGCCGCCGATCAAGGAGGCAGTGGCAACCTACATGATGCGGGCATCGGAAAAGCTCCGGGCGCAGAAGGCACTTTGCAAGAAGATCCGGGTCAGCATCCGCACCGGAATGTTCAACCCCGATGAGGCCAAATACGCGAATGGTGTCGTGGTGGATATGCCGTACCCAACAGATGACGTTCGGCTGCTAACGACGGCGGCCGTCGATGCTCTTGATCGCGTGTTCCGCCCTGGTTTCTGTTACAGCAAGGCGGAAGTTTTACTGCTGAATCTTTGCCAGCCGGGTGAATACACGGACGATATGTTCGCCATTTCTCAGCCCGCTGAGGCAACAAGAGTTATGGCGGTATTGGACGAAGTTAACAGGCGATGGGGGAGGGGCACGCTCCGGGCCGCGAGTGTGCCGAGCAATCCAGATTGGGAGATGCGACGGGAGATGATGAGTCGAAGCTATACCACGCGCTTGGACCAGTTGTGGACAATTAACTGTCGATAATGAGCGACCGATTTGGCTGCGATGCAACGAATATTTGACTAAGTCAGACCTCAGGGTAGAGTTTCCGTACACCCCGAAGAGGATCCCCACACCAGGTCAAGGTGTGGGGCTGTTGAACATAAGCGGCGTAATTCTCAACGCAGAGCCCTACGCCTTCGCGGCCGCCTCGGCGTCTCGTGTACGTTGGGAGACTTCCCTAATAACTGCGTGGGCCAACGCTATTTCAGCATTTGTAACTATACGGCCCTTCTCATACATCAGATCCTCGGCGCGGCGAAAACCTTCCGGATCCCTATCCCGCACCTCTGCTCTTGTGCGCGCCGTATCACAGGCGGCGTTGTACTCTTGGCGGGCAGCGTTAGCCAAACCCATCTCCTTCTTGAACAGCTCACTGTCGATCATAGGCATAGCGGAGACTCCTTTCATTTTGGTTCGTCATTCTTCAGGTTTTGACCTTGATCCCCCGCGGCGTCCGATGGGGGGGCTGGAGAAGTGTGCAACAAAAGAGGCGTTATGGGTAAGGAGACGCGGCGAACTCGCCTCAAGCGGCAGCAACATATACACCGATATCCGTAGGCGCCGGCCAGCCTCGCACATAACAGGCCACCGCCTATGCGTCATGGTGATCGTAGCCGGGCACCACGCTCAGCAGAGTCCAGCCATTGGCTAGCAGCTGGCTAGCCTGCGCTGGATGCGATACCGTTCATTTAGCACGGAACAGATGAAAAAGAGATTGGTAATTTATTATTGGTCGCGTTCAAATAGATCATCAATGCCATCTATTTCTATTTTACTTTGTGTTGATGGGTGATTACGAGGGTAAAACTCTCTAGGTTCGTAATGTCGTTCTATTTTACGCTCAAGATTATAGTGCTCGGTAACGTTGCTAATGACATCGTCACGAAAAGAAGAAACGCGCCATTCATCTAAGTACTCCTCAATCCTATTTCTTAATGTTTCTTTTGCGTTATATAGATCGAATCCATCTCTAACTATGTCGCTCAAATCAAAATAATCATCAATAGAATCAGTCAGGCAGTCATATGCTAAATCAGCGAAGCGCTCAGATAAATCGTGAATGCCATTATGCTCTAGGTGATAAATGAGCTGTCCTAGCAATGGGAGCTCTACACTGGTTGCTGAGTTTTTAAATGCGTCAGATACAAAGTCTTTTACCTTTTCTGGTGAGGTTAAGCCAAGATTAATTGCAGTTGCTATAACTTTTGCGGAATTTTCATAGGCTCGAGCGCAGCTGGTTGAAAGTACAATGGTTGCTGTTTTTGTTATGTACTGAGACTTTGATATCGTGTCTGAGTGCTCGACTAGGGCTAGGCAGATCCGTGATAGGTACTCAGGGGATGTAGTTTCAAATTGTGAGTCCTCCTCTTGCTGGTAGAGATTGGATATTATGTCTAGAACGTCTTTTTTATGTATAAAATCGTTTTTTAACATGTCAAGAATAACAGCAACGCAATCCTCGCTACGGATGGCTAAGCATAATGCTCGAAGGGTTGGTTGCTCTGTAGAAAAGCGGTGTAATAAATAGTCGCGTAAGGACGGGTTGAATAGCCTGTAAAGAGCTGTTCCTCCGATTATAACTCTCGTTAGCATCGAGTTGGTAAGGTGGCGTACAGTTATGTTGAAATCTCGTTGGCCTTTCATGTGAGAAAAAAAGGGCATGCTTAAAATTTGCCCGTACGCCATTGCAAGGTCACGCTCTACAAAACTTGTACCATTGAAGGTGACAAGTAACACTACAACTCTTCCAAAGTCATCGAGTTGTGAGTCAAAGGGGTGTTGCCATATTTTCGCTGGATTATCGAGAAGGTCGACGACGTGTGTCCAGTACGTCATTGCTGGGACGCGGCTCAGGCGTTGTAAGTCGGTAATGAAGCTGATTATTCGGGGGTTAAAGTTTGGATGGTCAATAATTTTTCTATATCGTTTATTTGAATATAGTTCGTCGATGTATTCAGATTCTAAGCTTGAGTGCCAGATGTGATTGTAAAGTATGTGTGCTTTGTCTATTGGTTTAAGAGAGCTAAGCTTTATCTCTAGTTCATTTCTATCGATGTTGTGATTGTCGAATGCATCGATAAGTATCCTGCCCTGATTCAGTATTGTTGATCTCGATGTCAGCACAAATTTTTTATTTGGTTGGTCTCTGTTGATACGCTTAATGAATTGGACGATTTGGCTACCTTCGTGTCCAGTAAGAGCTTGAAGGTAATTTTGCCCAAGGAAATCATCAAAATAGAATATCTGCTTCTTTGTGGGGTTGTATGCTTGTTCTGCTTCGTGGATCTCGCTGCTAATGCAAACTAGCTCAAACTGTGCACTTGCATAATGGAGGATGATTTGCTCAGCAAGTGTGGTTTTGCCAATACCTGCTTGGCCTGTGATTATTATTACACCAATTCTCTCAAGTGTGTTCAGCGCAGTATTGAAGTTGGAAGTGGTAACAAAGGACTTTGATTTGTCTATTATGTCTTGCAGCATGAAATTGCTGCGGCCGATAATTGCATTGTTTATTATGTCGACAAGAACGTTTGTGCTGCTAATCCAAAGCTTAAAGTGGCGTCTTTCAATAGCAGGGTTTTTATAAAGGAAATCGTTAAGATCTTCCCTGCCATATACTTCAACATCAGTGTTTTTAAGGTTGGTAAAGATATTGACTATTTCAGTCTTATTTTCTCTCGAAAGAGGAGTGGAGAGGACCAGAATATATTTTTCGGGATTAAGCTTTGCAACCTTTTTCACTTCTACGTTTTTTATGTGGGCTACAAGTTTAGAGTGGGGGGTGGTAGGCCAATGCTTGCACTGAAGTATCCATTCTTTTTTTGATGGGCTAAAATATCTTCCATCGACACCGCCATCCCGGCCTGGCTTAAAGCGCTCGAAATGAACATCTTTAATCCCTCCGATGAGGTCGCTGCCTAAAACTTCGAATTCTTTGTCATTCAGACGAGTAAAGTCGTAATCGTTCACTTGCGAAGCCGCTCTGAAGAGATCTGTCACGTTAACACATCAAATAGGCGACGTCCGCGAGCTCAACACGGCCATGATTAGGGCAGATTGGAGGCCGATTCGTGTCGCTTGATGCAAACGAAGAGAGCGCAAAATGCCGTTTTTCGTGGGCTAAAGCGGTCTACAGATATACAAGAGATGATTGGAATCCATATCCATACGTTGATAATCCAATCGCTGCTTTACCCACAGCTCTCAGCGATGGGTGCAAAGCAGCTGTTTGCTCGTGACTACGTGGCGTGACACACCCATATCAGCAAGGCGAGGGATAAGATCGGAATGGAAAATGATATGGGAAATAAGAGAAGTCGTAGCTGAGGCGATGTAGCAACAATTCTTAGGCAAGCGTCGAGGTGCTTCAACATTAGTCGGTACCCAAATCAGTGTTTGAAGTTGAGTTCCCGATTGATTCAAAGCAACCCAGAGATCGATCTGGAGGAGATGAAGATCTGCCCAGAATCGCCCTTGTGAGGGTCAGCGGGCTTGCACCTTGGAATGGAATTCAATGGTAATTCCAGAACGTCGATTCTGCAATAGGACTAGAAGTGAGTTCCGCTGATAAGGTAGAGCGCTCAGACGCTTTCGGAGCGACCAGTTCTCATGGGGCAAAAATGGGGCAAGCCCTAGGCCATTCCATGCCATTTAATGCCAAACATGCGTTTGTGCATGGAGTGATTATATGAGCTTAGCCTCAATAAAGACGTGGGTTTGACGCTTTACGGGCGAAATACCCCAACACAATCGGGGTGTGGGAGGACAGGTCGGAGACGGCTTTATTCATCGGATTGTCAGGTAACTCGTTAAATGATGTAGGGCAAAAGCGAGGGCAACCGCCGGGCTTTTCCGCGATGGGCGCAAGGTT
>Ga0157371_10004848_pt1 | contig 11570 bp, 9 predicted proteins | sample C45metaG_FD_113462 | JGI IMG/M metagenome (GOLD analysis project Ga0157371, IMG submission 113462) | Corn rhizosphere microbial communities from Kellogg Biological Station, Michigan, USA - C4-5 metaG | ecosystem: Host-associated > Plants > Roots > Rhizosphere > Soil | place: USA: Michigan... | reverse complement strand
TGGTCGCGCCCGCCATGCACGCACGCTGAGCGCATTTGCACAACGCGGCGGAAACTTCGCAGGCACGGCGAGGTCGATGGATGACTCCACGGCAGGGACTGGCCAAGCGTGCAACCGGATCCGGATCAACAGATCGACTGGCGCGCAGCGGGCCACCGGATCGTCGTCCATGTTGTCGTGATCGGCATCCATCTGGGCATGGCGCTGATGTTGCTCGGTGCCCCGATCTCGCTCTGGCATGCGGCGCACGGGAAGACGACCCGCGCACGCAAAATTCTCCAGCTCAGGTTTGTTTCCGCGGTGGCGCGCAAGCCGCCAGCAGCCGTTGCCGCAGCCATCCCGTTCGCCGTGCACACACGCAGACAATCGAGGACGCCCAGGGCCAGGCCGGTCGTCGACCCTGCGAGCGCCCTGGCACCACCCGCGCCACCGGCGAACACGGCGACACCCGTCGAAGGTTCCGGATACATCCCCGGCGGCAACCTCCTGATGGGTGCCAGTCAACTTCCCCGTTCTGCGGTGCGGCTTCCCGGCTCCGCCGTGGCGATCGTCCCGGGCCTGCACATGACGGACCCGCGAATGCAGGGAGTCGCCGGCGCAGTGCGCACACTGCAGGCGTTGCTCGGCGTGCCCGATCCTCACTGCGTGGATGTCGACGCGTGGCGAACCCTGTCGAAGCAGGAGCTGCTCGATCGTCATGTATCGCCCGAGCAGGTGGAGAACACTGCCGCGGAGTACCACTGCTTTTCGCACCACACGTAATGTGCGGGTACGACCTGCGGACCGGTCGATCCCTCGCTTACAATGCGATCACTGTCCGCGAGTCCGTCCGCCATGGCCATCAGTCTGCTCGTCGTTCTCATCGCACTCGGTCTGCTGCACGCCATGCCGCAATTGGCACGCTGGCGCGGCGATCGCCTGTTCCGCCGCTGGGTGGCGCAACTGGCCGACACCAGCGGCAGCGGGCGCGTGGTGCTGGCGCTGTTGCCGCCGCTGATCCTGTGCGCCTTGCTGTGGTGGCTGCTGGGCCACACGCCATTGCGCGAATTGGTGCAGTTGCTGTTCGCGCTGGCCGTGCTGGTGTACTGCCTCGGCCCGCGCGAATTCGAGGCCGACCTGGAAGCGATTCTGAACGCCCCCGACGCGGCCAGCCGCGAGGCCGCCGCGCAGACGCTTGCCGACGACGGTCCGGTCGTCTGGAACGCGCCGGCGCTCGGCGAGGCGATCGCCTATGCAGCGCTACGCCGGCGCTTCGCGGTGCTGCTGTGGTTCTTGCTGCTTGGCCCGATCGGTGCGCTGCTGTACCGGCTGACGCAGACACTGGGGCGCAATGCTTCGCTGCAACTCGATCCGGACAGCCGCAGCGCAGCCGCTTTCTGCGCCAATGCGCTGGACTGGTTGCCGGCCCAGTTGCTGACCTTCACCCTGGCCGTGGTCGGTCACTGGGACGCGGTGATCGGCGCCTGGCGGCGCTGGCACAGCCAGGCGGCGCCGACCAGCTGGTACCGCGCCGGCCCGGGCTTTCTCGGCGCAGCGGCGCAGGCCGACGTGTTGATCGATATCGAGGCGGGCGACGGCTACGCCGAAGAACACAGCGACCCGATCGCCGAACTGCTGCGCCTGCGCAGCACGTTGCTGCGCGCCCTGCTGGCGTGGCTGAGCGTGGTGGCGCTGATCGTGATCGGCGGCTGGCTGGCGTAACCGGTACTGCCCGACGGTTTGATGAACAAGAACAGCGGGCCGCACCCGCTGCTCCCAGGCGCGATCACCGGACCAAGATCGCCTAGGCCGCGACGCCGCGCAGCTCGCGCACCCGCGCTTCCAGCATCGCCGCGCTGACTTGCCCCTGCGCCTGTGGTGCATCGATCACCAGTTCCACCCGCGCCCGAAAGCGTCGCGGCAGGCGGGCGCGGCGCAGTTTCGAGTCGCGCCGGCTCCACACGCTGCCCCACAAGCCGCGCAATGCCATCGCCACGACCGGTACCGGCCGGCGCGCCAGGATCTTTTCCACCCCGGGACGGAACGGTGCGATCTCGCCATCACCAGTCAGGGCGCCCTCGGGGAAGATGCACACCATCTCGCCCGCCGCCAGCGCGGCGTCGATCGCATCGTAGGCCCGCTGCAACACGGCCGGATCTTCCTTGTGACCGGCGATCGGAATCGCCTTGGCCGTGCGAAACACGAAGCTCAACAGCGGGACGTTGAAGATCTTGTAATACATCACGAAGCGTGCGGGCCGGCGCAGATTGGCCATCAGCAGCAGCGGGTCCATGAAGCTGACGTGGTTGCATACCAGCAGCACCGGCCCTTCCGCGGGAATCTGCTGCGCGCCGTCGGTGCGCACCCGGTACAACGTATTCACCAGCACCCAGGTGATGAAACGCATCACGAATTCGGGCACCAGGGTAAAGATGTACGCGGCCACCACTGCATTGAGCAGCGCGGTGGCGAGGAAGATCTGCGGCACGCCGAGCCCCAGCATGCCCAATCCCAGACCGAACCCGGACGCGCAGCAGATCAGCAAAGCATTGAGGATGTTGTTGCCGGCGATCACCCTCGACAGCTGCTCGCGCGGTGTACGGCTCTGGATGAACGCGAACAGCGGCACCACGTAGAAACCGGCGAACACGCCGATCAGGGTCAGGTCCAGCGCGATCCGCCAGCTGCCGGCCGAGTGCAGGAAGCCCAGCCAGTCCAGGCCATCCGCCAGCGCCGCACCAGGCCGCGCGAAAAACAGGTCGACGCCGAATGCGGTCAGCCCGAAGGCGCCCAGCGGCACCAGGCCGACCTCGACCCGCCGGCCGGACATTCGCTCGCACATCAACGAACCGATGCCTGTGCCGATCGAAAACAGGGTCAGCACCAGGATATTGACCGAACCGTCGCCACCGAGATTGATGCGGGTGTAGTTCGGCAGCTGCGCGATCAGCACGGTGCCGAAGAACCAGAACCACGAGATGCCAAGCACCGCGTTGAACACCGCCCGATCCTGCCGGGTCAGCCGGAGTACGCGCGCGGTTTCGCTGAGCGGATTCCAGTTGAACTTCAGCCCTGGCGCGGTGGCCGGTGCCAGCGGAATGGCCCGGCTCGCCAGATAACCGGCGATCGCCACGGCAATGGTGACGCCACCCGCCAGCAGCGTTCCGAGCCCGGCGATTTCCATCAACGCACTGCCGACGATCATGCCGATCAGCATCGCCAGCTGGGTGCCGGTTTCGATCAGGCCGTTGCCGCCGACCAGTTCGCCCGGCTTCAACGCCTGCGGCAGGATCGCGTACTTGATCGGCCCGAACGTAGCCGAGTGCAACCCCATCAGGAACAGCACGACCAGTAGCAATGACGTGTGATGCGTGTAGAAGCCGATCGCGGCCAGCGCCATCGCGCCGATCTCGAACAGCTTCACGTAGCGGATGATCCGGCTCTTTTCGTATTTTTCGGCCAGCTGGCCGGCGGTGGCGGAAAACAGGAAGAACGGGATGATGAACAATGCCGGCGCGAGATTGGTGTAAAGCGACACCGTGTGGTCGCCCAGCCCCATCTGGAACGCTACCAGCATCACCAGCGCGTTGCGGAACGCATTATCGTTGAAGGCACCCAGGGCCTGGGTCCAGAAGAACGGTGCAAAGCGCCGCTTGCCCAGCAATGCGAATTGGCTCATGCAGTGACCTTGTCGGGAAAAGCCTGAAGGAAAACGATGCTGGCCGGCTGGTCCCGTGACCGCAGCGCGCGTCGGAGCGGCTCCTCGCTGCCGTTGGTGAAACTTTCTGCACGCCATCGCATCCAAGGGTGCGATGGCGCCGGATGGTGCATGCGCGAAGATTCAAGGGCGGGGACTTCGTAATATTTTGCGAAGTCCGTTTTCAGTAACCCCTCCCTTGGCATTGACGATAAACTTTCCACGCAACCCTGCGCAAGCTGTCACCCCACTGCTCTCATTCGCTGCGGTCACTGTCATGAGCATCTCCAAATCGACCCATTCCGTACCCGGTGGAAACTTCTCCGATCGCATCAAGTTGCTGATTCAGCGGGTCGGCAGCGCGACGGAAATTGCGCGCATGTGCGGGTTTTCCGAAGGCGTGGTACGCAGCTGGCGCGATGGCAACACGGACCCTTCGCGCGCGCGTTGCGTCACGCTGGCGCGAACCCTTGGCATTTCGCTGGTCTGGCTGGTGGCAGGCGAGGGCGCCATCCAGATCGATCCCACGACGAATACGCGCGACGATCAATACAGCAGCGAAATCGTCTCGCCGTCACGGCCACGGGCGCGATTGAACTCGACACCCCATCGCTCACCGCCCGCTTCCGAAGCTGGTGTGGACGCGCAGCGGCTGAACACCGCCATGCAGATACTGCAATCCGAATTCGCCCTGGCCGACAGCCCGCTCAACCTGGGCAAACATACCGACCTGCTCGCCGAGCTGTATGAAATGCTTGGGCCAGGCGGCACCGTCGTCAACACCAGCGCCATGCTGACGTTCAACCACCGGTTGAACGAACGGATCCGACGCGAACGCGTCACGGCCTGAACGTCGTCAGGACGAAACAAAAAAGCAGCCCGTTGGCTGCTTTTTTGCGCGAGATCGGGCCATCAGAGCAACGCGATATCGGCGATGGCACTGAACTGCGCCTTCAACTGTCCAAGCAAGGCCAGCCGGTTGGCCCGCACGGCCGGATCGTCGGCATTGACCAACACGCTGTCGAAGAACGTATCCACCGGCGCCTGCAATTGCGACAACCGGGCCAGCACGGCGGTGTAGTCGCCAGCGGCCAGTGCCACCGCGGTATCGCTCTGCGCCGAGGCGAGCGCGTCGGCGAGTTCGCGTTCCGCGTCCGCCTCGAAGTGCACCGGGTGGACGACATGGCCGACGACGGGCGCGCCAGCCTCTTCGGCCTGCTTGCGCAGGATGTTGGCCACGCGCTTGTTGGCGGCGGCCAGGCTGATCGCTTCGGGACGCCGACCGAACGCGGCCACCGCGCGCAGACGCCGATCGAAATCGGCGAGGCTGGCCGGTTGCACCGCAAGCACCGCCTCGAACTGTGCGTTGTCGAAGCCCTGGTCGGCGTAATAGCCGCGCAGGCGATCGAGCACGAAGTCATACAGTTCGTCGAGCAGGATCGCCCGCCGCTGGCCGGCGTTCAATGCCGGGGGTTTGCCATCCTTGCCAGGCTTCAGGCCCGCGGCCAACGCCACATCCGGCAACAACTCCAGCGCCTCGACAAAACTCCCGCGCAGGTCCAGTTCGAGACCGCCTTCGATCAAGGTGCGCGCCAGGCCCAGTGCGGCGCGACGCAGGGCGAACGGGTCCTTGTTGCCACCGGGCTTCATGCCGACGGCGAAAATGCCGGCCAGGGTATCCAGCCGTTCGGCCACGGCCAGCACCTGGCCGAGCCGGTCGGGGGCGATCGCATCGCCACCGAAGCGGGGCTGGTAGTAGCTGTCCAGCGCCGCCGCCACGCCCGCCGGTTCGCCGTCATGAGCGGCGCAGTAGCGCCCCATCACGCCCTGCAATTCGGGGAATTCGCCGACCATGCGGGTCAGCAGGTCGCATTTGCCCAACGCAGCGGCACGAGTCGCCAGGGCGGCATCGACGCCGACCCGGTTGGCGATGATCCGTGCCAGTTCGGCCACGCGCACGCTCTTGTCCCACAGACTGCCCAGCGCCTGCTGGTAGGTGACGCTCTTGAGCTGTTCCTGATAGCTGGCCAGCGGCGTCTTCAGGTCCTCGTCCCAGAAGAACTTGGCGTCGGCGAAGCGCGGCCGGATCACCCGCTCGTAACCTCTGCGGATCTCGCTCGGATCCTTGCTCTGGATGTTCGCGATGCCGATGAAGTGCTCGGTCAGCTGGCCGTCGGCGTCGAACACCGGCACGAATTTCTGGTTCGCCACCATGGTGGTGACCAGCGCTTCTGGCGGCACCTCGAGGAATTCGCGCTCGAACGTGCAGGCGATCGCCACCGGCCATTCGGTGAGGTTGGCCAATTCATCCAGCAAGGCGTCGTCCAGCTGTGGCACACCACCGGTCGACTCGGCCAGTTGTTCGATCTGATCGCGGATGCGCTCACGCCGCTCGACCGGATCGGCGAGCACGTTGGCGGCACGCATCGCATCCAGCCACCCGTCCGCATCGGCCACGTGCACCGGTTGCGGATGCATGAACCGATGGCCGCGCGACTTGCGGCCGCTGCGCAGACCCAGCACTTCGCCATCGACGATCTCGGCACCGTGCAGGATCACCAGCCAGTGCACCGGACGCACGAAACTGTAGTCGTGGTCGGCCCAGCGCATCGGCCGCGGGATCGGCAGCGCCTTCAGCGCCTCGTCGATGATTTCCGGCAGCAGTGCCGCCACCGGCTGGCCCGGCTTGAGCGTGCGCCAGACGAACCACGCACCCTTGTCGGTTTCGAGTTTTTCAAGCTGCTCGACATCAACTCCGCAGGACTGCGCAAAGCCGCGCAATGCCTTGGATGGCTGACCATCTGCATCGAGCGCCGCGGCCAGCGCCGGGCCCCGGCGTTCGATCGCCTGTTCGGGCTGGGCGGCGCTCACGCCAGGAATATGTACGGCAAGCCGGCGCGGCGACGCATAGGCACGGGCCTCGTCCAGCGCGGCATCGACGCCGCGCTTGGCCAGCCCATCGCAAATGCCGCGCAGGAAAGCCGAGGACAGTTCGTCCAGTGCCTTCGGCGGCAACTCCTCGGTGCCCAGCTCGATCAGCAGCGACTTGGCGGCGCTCATGCGGCCTGCTCCCTGCTGCTCGTGGCAGGCATTTGCTTCAGGCCAGGAAAACCGAGCTTCTCGCGCTGCGCCACATAGGTCTCGGCCACGCCGCGCGACAGCGTGCGCACGCGCAGTATGTAGCGCTGGCGCTCGGTCACGCTGATGGCGCGGCGCGCATCGAGCAGGTTGAAGGTGTGGCTGGCTTTCATCACTTGCTCGTAGGCCGGCAATGGCAGGTTCGCGGCGATCAGCTGATTGGCCGTGGTTTCGCACACGTCGAACCAGCGCAGCAGTTCCGGCACGTTGGCATGTTCGAAGTTGTACGTGCTTTGTTCGATCTCGTTCTGCAGGAATACGTCGCCGTAGGTCACGATGCCGCGCGGGCCGTCGGTCCAGATCAGGTCGTAGACGTTGTCCACGTTCTGCAGGTACATCGCCAGCCGTTCCAGTCCGTAGGTGATCTCGCCGGTGACCGGGCGGCATTCGAGCCCCCCGGCCTGCTGGAAGTAGGTGAACTGGGTCACTTCCATGCCGTTCAGCCAGACCTCCCAACCCAAGCCCCAGGCACCCAGCGTCGGCGATTCCCAGTTGTCTTCGACGAAGCGCAGGTCATGCACCAGCGGATCGAGACCGAGCTCCTTCAGCGAGCCGATGTAGAGGTCGAGAATGTTCTCCGGATTCGGCTTCATCACCACCTGGTACTGGTAGTAATGCTGCAGCCGGTTCGGGTTCTCGCCATAACGACCGTCGGTGGGCCGGCGCGACGGCTGCACGTAGGCGGCGGCCCAGGGTTCGGGGCCGAGCGAGCGCAAAAAGGTGGCGGGATGGAACGTACCGGCACCGACCTCGGTATCGAGCGATTGCAACAGCACACAGCCCTGCGCCGCCCAGTAGCGGTTGAGGGTCTGGATCACATCCTGGAAGGTGCGCGCGGACATGGCTTTCCGTGACCTTGGGTAAAGCGCGTTAGTATAGCTGCAGCTTGCTTTTCCACCGATTTTCGGCCGGCAAGAAGCACGATGGGGGATACATCCGGATGGCCGCCTCACCACAAATCGCATCGCTGCTCGGCCGCCGTGGCCGGTTGGAGCTGGACGACCTGCTGGCCGCGCTGGTGGTCGACGGGTACCTGCTGGCGGAGGATGCCAAGCAGGTCCGCATGGGCTCGCGCGCCGGGCGCAGCACCGTGGAGCTGCACCCCCTGGTGCTGATCGCCAATGCCAAGCTGGCCAACCAGCGCGAGCCTGGGCGGCCACTGAAACTGGAGGCGCTGACCGAATGGCTGGCCCAGCACGCCGGGCTGCCCTATCTGAAAATTGATCCGATGAAGATCAATGCCGCCTCGGTCACCCAGGTCGTAAGCCACGCCTATGCCAAGCGCCACAGGATCCTTCCGGTGGGCTCCGCTCCCGGCGAAGTGACCTTCGCTACCTGCGAACCTTTCGAAGCGGACTGGGCGAGCGATCTGGCACAGATGCTGCGACGCGATGTGCGGCGGGTGGTGTCCAGTCCGATCGATATCAACCGTTACCTGCAGGAATTCTACGGCGTCCAGCGCTCGATCCAGTTGGCCCAGGATGCGAAGACCGGCAACGACAGCTCGTCGGCCATCCTCAACTTCGAGCAGTTGGTGGAGCTGGGCAAGAGCGGCGAGGTCGGTGCGGACGATCGTCACGTGGTGCATATCGTCGACTGGCTTCTGCAATATGCGTTCGAGCAGCGTGCCTCGGACATCCATCTGGAACCCCGTCGCGAGACCGGACATATCCGTTTTCGTATCGACGGCGTCATGCACAAGGTGTTCGAGCTGCCGACGCCGGTGATGACCGCCGTGACTGCCCGCATCAAGATCCTGGCGCGCATGGATGTGGCCGAGAAGCGCCGGCCGCAGGACGGTCGCATCAAGACGCGCTCGTCCTCCGGCCGCGAGGTCGAGCTGCGCATCTCGAACATGCCCACCGCCTTCGGCGAAAAGGTGGTGATGCGCATCTTCGATCCGGACCTGGTGGTCAAGGACTTTGCCCAACTCGGCTTTTCCCCCGGCGAAGCGGCGAACTGGCGCGTCATGGTCGAGCGTCCGCACGGCATCGTGCTGGTCACCGGCCCGACCGGCTCGGGCAAGACCACCACGCTGTATTCCACCCTGAAACATCTGGCCACGCCGGAACTCAACGTCTGCACGGTGGAAGACCCGATCGAGATGGTCTCGCCCGAGTTCAACCAGATGCAGGTGCATGCGGCGATCGATCTGGACTTCGCCGCCGGCGTAAGAACGCTGCTGCGCCAGGATCCCGACATCATCATGGTCGGCGAGATCCGTGACCTTGAAACCGCCCAGATGGCGGTGCAGGCATCGCTCACCGGCCACCTCGTGTTGTCTACCCTGCACACCAACGATGCGCCGAGCGCAGTCACCCGCCTGCTCGATCTGGGCGTGCCGCATTACCTGATCCAGTCGACGCTGACCGGCGTGGTCGCACAGCGCCTGGTGCGCACGCTGTGCCCGCATTGCAAGCAGGCGACGACGCAGGATCCGCAGTCATGGACGGTTCTGACCCATGGCTGGGACATTCCGCTGCCGCCCGAAGTGTTCCAGCCGGTGGGTTGCCTGGAGTGTCGCAATACCGGCTTCATGGGACGCACCGGCATCTACGAGATGATGAAACTGTCACCGCGTTTGCGCGGGCTGATCTCCGCCCAGCTCGATCTCGGCGGGTTCGGCCAGGCCGCACTGTCCGAGGGCATGCGGCCCCTGCGCATCTCCGCCGCCGACCAGGTGGCTGCGGGATTGACTACCGTGCAGGAAATCCTCACCGTGTTACCCCCGATCGAGGCATTCGACGATACTCGGCCGTAAAGACGTCCATTCCGCACGAAATCACCTCCCATGAAACCCGTATTGATCATCCGCACCGGCCGTGCGCCGGACGCCATCCGTGCCCGCCATGGCGATTTTCCCCATTGGTTCCGACTGGGCTCGGGATTGTTGCCGCAGCAACTGAAGGTCATCGATGTCGCTGCAGGCGACAAGCTGCCGCCGCCCCATGAAGTCGCCGGCGCGATGATCACCGGCTCGGCGGCCATGGTCACCGAGCGGATTCCGTGGAGCGAACGCACCGCCGGATGGATACGCAACGCGATGGACGTCGAATTGCCGTTGTTCGGTGTTTGCTACGGCCATCAATTGATGGCGCATGCGCTGGGCGGACGCGTCGACTATCTGCACGGAGGACGCGAAATCGGCACGTTGCCCATCGAAGTGCTGGAGGCAGGATCGCACGATCCGTTGTTGCACTCGGTGGCCGGCGGCTTTCGCGCCCATACCACGCACGAACAATCCGTGGTCGAGGCTCCGCCGGAATCTGCCGTGTTGGCGCGTTCTGCACGCGACCCGCACCAGTTGCTGCGATATGGCCCTGCCGCCGTGAGTACGCAATTCCATCCCGAGTTCAACGCCGAAGTCATGCGGGGCTACATCAGGCGCAAGCACGTGGATATGCAACGTGAGGGCAGCGATCCGAAAGAGGTTTTCCGCGCCGTGGCGGCAACGCCCTTTGCACGTCGCCTGCTGCGCCAGTTTTCGCGGCGCCATGGCTGGCACCTGCTCGCCAACTGAGTTTCTGCGTGCTCAGCCGCGCAGGCGGCGGGCGATTGCACCGCGCGAAAACAGCGCAAATATCAGCCCGAACAGGAATCCACCGATGTGTGCCCACCACACGTAGGCGCCGTAGCTCGGCCCCGCGTAGCTGAACAGCAACTGCAACAACACCCAGATACCGATAAGCAGGAACGCCGGCACTCGCACGAACTCGAGATACAGCCCAAGCGGAAGAACCAGTCCGAGCCTGGCGCGGGGGAACAACGCCACATAAGTGCCTACCACGGCCGACACGGCGCCACTGCAACCGATGATCGGCAGGCGAACACCTGTCAGCGACAACGCGCCGATCAGGTTCGCCACGATTCCCCCGATCACAAACAGCAACAGGAAGCGCAGCGAACCCAGGGCCCGCTCTCCCGGCAAACCGAAGATCACCAGGAACAACAGATTGCTGAGCAGGTGCAGCCATGTGACATGGATGAACAACGCCGTAAACAATCGCAGCAACGCCGTATCGGTCAATTGCGGCAGCAATGGTGCATGCGGATCGAAAATGTTTGCCGGCACGGTTCCCCATTCCAGCAAAAACGAGATTCGTTGGGGTGGCGGCGTAAGTGCCAAACCAACAAAGCACAGCACACATAACGTCACCACCAGCAAGGTGGCCCAATGCCAGCGGGGGCGGCGGCGTGTTTCGACATGAACAAACAAGAGCCGCTCCCCCTCGGACGCCATCGGTGGCGCGCACGACATCATAGGCGATGATTGCGTGCTGGCGTCGAATGTCATCCGTGCCTGCCTGCTAGCAAATGCAGGACCCGGGAGAAGCTGCCGTCTGGCTATCGCCGGCATGTAACGTTGCTGCTCCGCGAGTCCTCCCTTCGTACGCCTCATCGACGAGAAGTGGTGTTACGGGTCGCGACGTGCGGTCGCCCCGCAAACGCCAGGCAAAGAAAAACCCCCACCGTTGCCGATGAGGGTGTTTCAGGATAAAGCCCCTGGCGGTGACCTGTTGCGGGTCGCGACGTGCGGTCGCCCCTCGCATACGCCAGGTAAAGAAAAACCCCCACCGTTGCCGGTGAGGGTGTTTCAGGATAAAGCCCCTGGCGGTGACCTGTTGCGGGTCGCGACCTGCGGTCGCCCCTCGCAAACGCCAGGCAAAGAAAAACCCCCACCGTTGCCGGTGAGGGTGTTTCAGGATAAAGCCCCTGGCGGTGACCTACTCTTGCATGGCAAAGCCACACTACCATC